>WNES01001727.1_pt1 | contig 19128 bp, 17 predicted proteins | sample 5399931 | NCBI WGS metagenome assembly WNES01 (sample SAMN13153332, study PRJNA577476) | soil metagenome | isolation source: 20 cm grassland meadow soil 2 days after 3rd rain plot 5 | place: USA:California | collected 2015-11-11
GGTGATCTCCTGGCCGAGCTCGCGGACCCGCCGCGCGATCGTCTCCTCGTCGAAGACGATCCGCTTGAGCTCACGCCCGCCCGTCTGCTTGAGGCTCGCCGTGCTTGGTAACATCCACCCGTACCGCCCGGGTTCCGGGCCGCGGGAGATCGTCAGCACTCCGGCAGATTCCGGGCACCCACAGAATGGTTTCGCCGCGCGCGACCACCGGGTAGCCGGGCCGGTCGCTGCGGGGCACTCGCGCTTCCATTAACATCCGCCGCAGCGGCCGCCGCCCGATGCCACCCAGGGGAACCAGCCGGTCGCCCGGACGCGGCGGCCGCACCTCCCAGTTGGCCCCCGCGATCCACGTCGTCCACTCAGCCCGCGGCAGCCGGGCCGGCGCCGGGTCGGGGGTCCATGCCACCCGGAACTCCCCGAACACCGCGCTGCCCCGCTCACCCGTCGGCACGACCTCGACGGCGGCGTCCCGGACTGCGCGGGTCACCCGCAAGCGATCGAACGCAACCTCGGCCATCCAGCCGTCCCCGAGCGGCAACCGCCGCCCGGAGGGGCGGCGCGTCAACTCGACCAGCTGGCGCGCGCGACGCACCCCCAGCACCAGGCCACTACGCCGCGCCGCCGCACGCAACAGCGCCGCAGACAGGACGTCATCATAGTGGGCCAGCCCCCCCCGGGCAACTTCGATGCGGTGCGGCTCGATGCGCAGTCCGAGATCGGGCAGGTGGTCGAGCACGCCGTCCCAGGCGCGCCGCTCGCGCGCGGCCGCTCGCCCGGCGCGCAGCACGTCGTGGCCCACGCGCGCCCCCAAGCGCTCGCCGACCAGCGGCAGGAGCACGGTGCGCACCCAGCTGCGCAGGTGTCGCGGATCGCGGTTCGCGGGGTCGTCGTGAATGGGGAGGCCCAGCTCGGTGACGTGCGCCACGAGTCGCGTCTTCGTGAAGGGGAGCAGCGGGCGCACGAGCCCGCCGCGCCCGCGCGCGGGAATACCGGCGAGGCCCGCCGGCGCGCTCCCTTTCAGGAGCCGGAGCAGAATCGTCTCCACCTGATCGTCCCGGTGATGCCCCGTCACCAGGTAGCGGGCACCGTGACGTCGCTGCACCTCGCCCAGCCAAGCGTAGCGGGCCCGTCGGGCGACGGTCTCCGTAGCATCGGGACCGAGGCTCAGCTCACCGACCTCGAACGGCAGCTCGTAGCGCTCCGCCAGCTCGCCGACCGCCCGTGCGACGGTCCCGCTGTCCGACCGAATGCCGTGATCGACGTGCGCCACCACGAGCGAGAGGCCGAGCTCAGGGGTGAGGGTGTGCAGCAGGTCCAGCAGCGCCACGGAATCGGCACCGCCGGAAACCGCCACCAGCGCGACCCCGGGCTCCCCGAGGAGGTGGGTACGTGCGAGATGGGTGCGGAGGTGCGACAGCAGCGACGTCATGCTGTAGTATAAATGATTGGCGGGGCGGCTGCGGGCACTGCCTTGCCCGCCGCTCCGATGCGGCCGTAAATATGGTGCCATGCCAATCCTGCAGCCCGACCAGATCTATCAGCTGCTGCGCAACTTGACCTCCCCCGTCGTGGCGATCACGTCCGAGCGCGGCGGGAAGCGCAACGGCATGATCGCCGACAGCGCGGTCCGCGCGTCGATCGTGCCTGCGATCCCGCGCGTGTCGGTCTACGTGCACAAGTTCAACTACAGCCACGACCTGATCTTCGAGACCGGCCACTACGTACTGCATCTATTGCGCGACGACCAGTACGAGCTGATCCACCGCCTCGGCTTCACGAGCGGGCGCGCCCGCGACAAGCTGGCCGGCGTCCCGCACCGCACCGGCACGCTGGGCGTGCCGGTGCTCGACGACTGCTACGCGCACTTCGAGTGCCGCGTGGCGAACGTGATGGACACGGGGAGTTCGACCTGTTTCCTCGGGGACGTCGTGGCCGTGGGTCACGGCGCCGCCGATCGCCCGAGTGGAACGGTGATGACGGCAGCCCATTTCCGCGCGAACATGCCGGCCGAGTGGCGGGGCGAGTACGAAGCGTTGCTGCGCGCCGCGCAGGCCTACGCCGCGGAGCGCTCGCGGGACATTCGACCGCTGGTCTGGAAGGGGCTGCAAGCCCTGGAGTGAGTCGTGCGCCGGCTGCGCGTCCGAGCTCGCAGCGAGACTCGCGATAAGCGCCACGCGGAGTTAGTATGACCGATGAGGCTGGCCTTCGCTGTTGCTCTGCCGTCGCAGCTCCTCCTGCTCGTCAAGCCCATCCTGGCTCAGACTGCACGTGGCGTCCTCGTGCCGGTAGGCGCGCACGTGAAGGTCGACACCGAGTCGGGCGGGCAATCGGTCGAAGGGACCATTGTCGCGTGGCGCGGCGACACGCTGCTGGTCCAGCCCCAATCGCGCACGGATACGGTGCGCGTGGCCTCCGGCGCGCTCAAGAAGCTGCGGGTCGTGGAAAGCCCCGCGCTGTGGCGCTACACGAGTCCCAGCACGATCAACTTCTATTCCTCGACGGCCATTCCGCGCGCGCACGATGTCACATCCAGATCAGGTGACGCATACGAGCGACTGCTGCTGGTCGGCACCAAGACGGAGCTCGCCGGCGTCAACACCTCGACCGGCGCGGTGCTGTGGTCGCGCAAAGATCTGGCGGATATCAAGAATGCGTCTCTGGACATCGCCTGGAACTCGGGCTTTGGCGTCGTTTCGCGCCGTGACACGATGGAGATCTTCGACCTGCGCACCGGCCTCAAGCGCTGGGACAGTGGATCGCTGTCCTTCGTCACCGCGCGCGGCTGGTTGCCCTCGCCCGGCCTCGACACCGCCATCCTCGTTCTCGGCCGCACCGCGAACAGCGCCACGACCCTGATGGCCGTCGACATCGCCACCGGCCACGTCCGCTGGCGACAGGACAGTGCGTTTAGCGTCGAGCCCAAGGTATTTGAAACGAGCGGCGTATCTTACTTGCTGGGAAATCAATCCCCCATCGCCGACAGCGACACATCACTCGTCCTCTACATCAGCACCGATGGGCCGATTCGTTTGGACACGCGGACGGGTCGCGTCCTGTGGCGCGGCACGGGGCTGCGTGGCGCGAAGCTGCCGCTGCCCAAAGACGGGTACGCGGCAATCCACGAGCAACACGGCGTGGATTTCTTCCCCTCCGGGGACAGTCTGCTGGCGTTCCGCGCCAACGACGGCGCGAGCGCATGGACCTCGCCGCGCAAGTTCAAGAACAAGGTGTTCCGGATTGTCCCGATCAAGCAGGGGCTGCTCGTCCGCGGCTATGAGTGGTTTGATCTTCTTGATCCCGCCACTGGGAAATCGCTGTGGCGGGCCCCGGTGGAGATTAAGAACAGCACGTGGGATGTGCTGCGCAGCGATACCGATTATGTCGCGGACAAAAAACGTATGCTGGCTATCGCGATCGGTGACGGGACGGTGCGCACCGTGGGTACGGTGGCTTTCAAGGAAAATGAAACCGTCACCGGTCTGACCGTCTGGAAACAGGGCATCATCCTGAACTCGTGGCACAATCTGCTGCTCATGGATCGTCAGGGCACCGTGCGTTACCAGCGCGAGTACCCGTCGCCCAAATCGAGCTTCGGGGAGCTGGTGAATCCCCTGGTCACCGACATCATGCGGCCGAGCACGCGTTGGGCGGGATCGCACATCTTTTTCTTCACCGGCGCGGCGGACGAACAGGGCCGCGAGGGATTCAGCATCGTCGAGGTCGACCCGAACGATGGCCACGAGGTGGGACGGGTGTGGTTCTCGGGCCGAGTGCCCTCGTACGCGATCGACAATGAACTGGGTGCGACGTTTTATCGCCGCAACGATTCGACGCTCGAGGCGCTGCCCCTGCTCGATGGCGCGGACTTGAGCTACGCGGCGCGCAACGGGCTGGCCGGTGTCGTCTCGGGCTTGATCCGCATGGGAGTCAATACCACGGCTGCCCGAGGAGACGACGGCTGGACCGCGTTGCATCTCGCGGCGCTCGGCGGTCACGCGGAAGTCGTGCGGCTCTTGATCGCCCATGGCGCCAACGCCGGCGGCGCGACGCAGGAGGGATGGACGCCCTGGATGTTGGCATGGCGCGAACGGCACGACAGCCTCGCGCAGGTCCTGCGCGGCAGCGCCGACACTACTTCAGCCGCCGCGCATGCAGCCAATACCTGGCGTCTCGCGCGTCAGGGGCGGATTGCGGAAGCACTCGCCGAGTCGAACCGCGGTTTGGCGCTGGACTCGACGCTTCGTCTCTGGCCGGGGGTGCTGGTAACGGTCTGCTGGAACGGCGCCTTGGCTGGCCAGGCGAACGCGGTGCTCGCAGTGTGTGACCGCGCGGTCGATCGCACGCCATCCGATGACGACGACTATGACTCGGTGCGCAGGTCCCGGGGGGTGGTACGCGCGCTGATCGGCAACTTCGAAGGAGCGGCCAAGGATCTCGAAGCCAGCGACCCGTCAGCGGATGAGAACAGCACCGCGGGGCGGTGGATCGCGGCGCTGCATCAGGGTCGGAATCCCTTCTCGCCCGCCGTGCTGGAGGGTATGCGGCGATAGGGTGCTAAGTCGTTGTGCTACAAGTAGCGGCGGTCGGACTCGAACCGACGACCCGCGGATTATGATTCCGCTGCTCTAACCAGCTGAGCTACGCCGCCGAAGCGCAGGGGAAGAACTTAGCGGGCCCGCCAGGGTGGCGGGAGTGGCGCCCGTGCCTGGCCCCCGCAGAATGCGACAGTACTGCCCCCTTCCGTAGGGGCGGCGACACACCCGTTGCATCAAATCCACACGGAGCGGCGCCGGCTCCCACGAATTCCGCCGAACTGCGCGTCCCGACGCCTGCCGACGCGGTGCGCCGCTTGCATCCTCTAGTCCGCAGGCCATGAAGACGCTGCGTGTTGCGCTGGTCGCCGCGCTGGTGGCGGGGTGTCACTTCGACAAGCTGTTCAATAGCGCCCCGGGCGGCGGCCACGCGCCGCCTCGGGGATCGAGCTCGACCAGACTCGCGTTTACGGCACCACCAACCGATGCCATGAAGGACAGCATCATCCAGCCGGTGCAGGTCACCGTGTTCGACTCGGCGGGCAACGTCATGACGAGCTTTACGGGCGACGTCACACTGGCGCTCGGCAAGGACCCGAGTGTTCCCAAAGCGCGCCTCTCCGGCAGGTCGCTGGCGGCCGCCTCGGCCGGCGTGGCGACGTTCCCGGACCTGAGCATCGATCAGATCGGCGACGGCTATACGCTCGTCGCCACCATCGGCGGCGGGGAAGTCTCCCAGGAGAGCACGCCGTTCAACATCACCGCGGTCCCGAGCCCGGGCCCGGGATCGGCGCGGACCCTCTCGTTCACGCAGCAGCCCCAGACGACGGCGGCGGGCAGCGCCATCCCACCGGTGCAGGTTGCGGCGCTCGACAGCGCCGGCCACAGGGTTACCACCTTCACCGGGCCCATCACCGTGTCGCTCGGCGCAAATCCGCGCGGCGACCCACTGGCCCCGCAGACCGTCAACGCGGTGAACGGGCTGGCCACGTTCTCCAACCTGAGAATCGACAAAGCGGCGTCCGGCTACAGCCTGGTCGCGACCGCGAGCGGTCTCCCGAACGTCACAAGCACGACCTTCACGATCGTACCGGGGACGGCGACGCAGCTCGCATTCACGGTGCCGCCGAGCAACACGCCGGCGCGGGCCACGATCCAGCCGCCCGTTCAGGTCACGGCGTACGACGCGTTCGGTAACCAGGCGACCAACTTCACCGGCTCCATCCTGGTCGCGATTGGGCACAACGGTGGCCTGCTGGTGCCGGGCACGCTGTCCGGCAACGGCGCCGCCCCCGCGGTGAGCGGCGTCGCCACGTTCGCGAATTTGAGCATCGACGTTATCGGCAACGGCTACACGCTGACCGCCGCGTTCGCGGGGGGCGCAGTCGTGGTCGAGAGCCCGTCCTTCAACATCACGGTGCTGTGATGCGCTCGAGCGAGCTCGACGCGCGGCGGGAGCTGGCGCGCGAATTCCGCATCGAGGGCCTGCTGCAGCGACCACCCGGGCCCATCGTCTACCTGGCCCGTGACGCGGAGGAGCGACCGCTGGCACTGAAGGTCGCGCCGCGTGTGGACGGGGGGCCGGAGGATCGCTTCCACGCCGCGGCCGACGCCGCGGCGCAGCTCGCTGACCCGCACATCGTCCCGGTCTACCGGCACGGCGCCACGGAGAACTTCGTGTGGTGCGCCGCCAAGCACGTGGACGGCCGGTCGCTCGCGACCTTGCTGCAAACCAGTGGACCGCTCGAGCTCTCGGCCTGTCTGCGGATCTTCGAGCAGGTCGCGAGCGCGCTGGACTACGCGCATCGCCGCGGCGTGGCCCACGGAGCCCTGACACCCGGCAGCATCATCGTGGATGCCAACGAGCGGGCTCTGGTGGACGACTTCGCCATGGGCGGGCTGCTCGACATCGCTCCCGACGGCGGGGCCGGCGACCCGGCAGCGGAGGCGGGGGAGGATCAGCGCGCGCTGGCGGCGATCGCTTACGAGTGTCTCACGGGAACGCCGCTGGGTGACAATCTCCCGGCCGGGGAGGACGGCCTCCCCGGACTCCCCCTGCACGTCGCGCAGGCGCTGCGCCGCGCAGTTTCGAGTCGGCAGGCCGACCGGTTTCCCAGTGTGGTCGACTTCGTCGCGGCCCTCGGGGGCCCGCGGCCGGACGCGCGGACGGCGTGGTCCGGCGCGAATCCGCTGAAGAAGGGACCGGGAACGCCGGTCGTGCTCGTGGACGCCGACTGGGATCCGCCGGCGAAGCCGCTCAACGGCCGGCTCGCTGCCGCCGCCGCGGGCCTGCTCGTCGCACTCGGTGGGGGCGCCGCATGGCTCGGCATCTCGTCGATACCTGCATCCCCGCCGAGTCGAGAACCCGTCGCGAGCGCTCCGGCGCCCGCCACCGGGGTGCCGCCGATGGCCCCGAGCGCGAGCAGTGACACGTTCCTGCCGCCCGCACGGGACGCCGCGCCACGCTCGTCCGCGACACCGGCACCGGTGCGCCCGAAGCGTCCGTCGGGCACGACGCGCGCGCCGGTCGTGAGGAGGCCGGCGCGCCACCTGGAACCCGGCTTCCTCTCAGTGAATGCCATCCCGTGGGGGAGCGTGTACCTCGACGGTCGTCCCGTGGGGAACACGCCGCAGATCGACCTCCAGGTCGCCGCCGGCCCACACCGGCTGCGGGTGGAGCGCGACGGCTACCGGCCGTACGACCGCGTGATCGACGTGGCGTCGGGGCAGCGGCTCCGCATCACCGACATCACGCTCGCGGAGCGTTAGCCGCGTGACGCGCGCCAGCGTCGTTCTCGCCCTGTCACTGCTCGTGTGCGGAGCGCGAGTGTCGCGAGCCCAGTCGGCGAGCGAGCTCCTGAGACAGGGCGTGCAAGCGTATCAGGCCCTGGAATATGACGCGGCGGCGGCGCTCTTGGAGCGGAGCCTGCGACGCGATTCGGTGACGGGGCTCGCGGACTCGCTGCAGACGCGGGCGCTCACGTACCTCGCGGCGACGGAGCTGTTCCGGGGACAGCGCGATTCCGCCGTTGCCGCGTTCCGCCAGCTCGTCCTGCTCAACCCGCGGTATCGGCCGGACGAGCTCATCTTTCCGCCCCAGGTCACGAATCTGTTTCAGGAAGTCCGCCGGGCGACCAGGGCGATCGCGGTCGCGGTGCCGCCCGTGACCGAGCTGCGCGCGCGGCTCGACCGGTTCAAGGCCCGGGTGCTCGCGAGCTCGCTCGCGGACGTGACGGTGACGCTGGCGCACGAGGACGGGACGCCGATGCTGCAGCTGTACAGCGGGCCGGTGGCCGACAGCCTCCTCGTATCGTGGGACGGTCTCACGGCGGCGGGTACACCGGCGGACGATGGCCGTTACATCTTGCGCGTGACGCCGCGGAGCCCCGCGGCGGACGGGCCGCGCGCGCGTCAAGTGGTGCTCGACGTCAAGCAACAGCCACCGGACACGCTGCCCTGGCCGCCAACACCAGCGCTCCTGCCGGAGCGGACCTTGACGGGGCCGGCCTTCCAGTCGCTCGCGGCGGGGCTCGTCGCCGGAGCCGCCGTCGTCGCGCTCCCGTCGCTCATGGCGCAGGGCAAGGATGCCACCGGGGCGCGCTTCGCCGTCGGCGCAGCCGTGGGCGTGTCCGGACTGGTCGGCTTCTTCGCCCGGAAGCCCCGCCCCCTCGACGCCAACGTGCGCGCGAACGCGTCGCAGCGCGAGGCCTGGAAGCGAAGGGTGGACGCCGTCAAGGCGGAGAACGCCGCCCGGCTGCGCACGACGCGGCTGGTCGTCCGCGCGGGGCCCGAGACCATCGCGGAGCGAGGATCGCCATGAGGATTGTCGGGCTGATCGGAATCCTGGCGCTCGCCGCGCCGGCCCTCGTCATTTCGCAGGGGCGGCCGACCCTGGCGTTCCGCGGGGACGCCGGCTTCGTGTGGGTGCGGAGCGACACCGCTCCAGCGGGGGCTGGCGCGATTCGGCTGCGCGGGCCGGTCCTCGGAGGAGAGGGCCGTCTGGTGTTCAACGGATTCAGCGTGGGACTGGGGCTCTCGAGCGGCACGCTCGAGGCGGCAGATCAGGGGACCGCGAAGCGCGACCTCATCGAAGGCCGACTGCTCGTCGCCGCGCGGCCTCTCCCCTGGCTCGAAATGAGCGTTGGTCCGTTCGTGCGGGCGTACGTCACGGACGCCGTCACCGAGCGCTGGGTGTTCTGGCAGGCTCGGGCCCGCGCCGACGCGCCGATCGTGACCTCCGGCCTCACGAGTTACGTGGAACTGTGGCGCGCGGTGTCCTCGCAGGTGAATCTGGTCGCCGGGGCCGGTCGGGTGCAGGGGGGCGAGGCGGGCGTGACCTACCGCCCGCCGAAGCGACCGTTCTCGCTGCGTCTTGCGTACCGGGTGGACGACGCGGCTGTGCGGGGAGGTGGGGACGGCAGCCAGATGCTCGAAGCGATCAGCCTGTCCGTCCTGGTGGGAGAGCGGTAACGCGACGCTTACCGCGGAGTCGGTCCCGAGTCCTCGCTTGCCGCGTCGACTTTCGGCACCAACCGATACAACAGCTCGCCCTTCCGGATCATCCCGAACTGCTCGCGCGCCGCGCGCTCCTGCGCGGCCGGGTCGGTCTCGAGCTCGCGGGCCAGGCGCTGCAGCGAATCGAGCTGCCGCTCGAGGTCGCGCACGGCGCGGCGTTCCTCGGCGAGCTGGCTTCGCAGCTTGAGCCAGTCGAGCGTACCGTACTCCCCCGCCTGAAAGGCCAATCCCGCGAGCACCACCGCCGCGGCGATCCCGATCAGCCGTGGGCGCGTCACAATCCGTACAGATGCCGGCCGGGGTAGTACGCCGTGTCGCCCAGCTCCTCGGCGATGCGCAGCAGCTGGTTGTACTTGGCGACACGGTCGGTGCGCGAGGCGCTCCCGGTCTTGATCTGCCCCACGCCGGTCGCCACCGCGAGGTCGGCGATGAACGTGTCTTCCGTTTCGCCGGAGCGATGCGAGATCACGGCGCCGTATCCGTTGGAGCGCGCGTGCGCGATGCACTGCAGGGTCTCGGTGAGCGAGCCGATCTGATTCAGCTTGATGAGGATCGCGTTCGCCACGCTCTCCTCGATCCCGCGATCCAACCGCTCGATGTTGGTGCAGAAGAGATCGTCGCCGACGAGCTGCACGCGGGCGGACAGCGCTTCGGTGAGCTTCGCCCAACCCGCCCAGTCGTCCTCGGCCAGCCCGTCCTCGATCGACACGATCGGATAGCGGTCGATCCAGCTCTTGTACAGCGCCACCATCTCGTCCGACGACTTGGTGCCGGCGCCGCTCTTCTTGAAGACGTAATTCCCCTCCTGGTAGAGCTCGGACGCCGCCGGGTCGAGCGCGATGGCGACGTCCTTCCCGGGCTCGAGCCCGGCGGCCTCGATCGCCGCCATCACGGCCTCGAGCGCCGCCTCATCGCTCGCGAGATTGGGCGCGAATCCCCCCTCGTCCCCCACCGCCGTGGAAAGATTGCGCTTGGACAACACCTTCTTCAGGGCGTGGAACACCTCGACGCCGATCCGGAGGCCCTCGGAGAAACTCTCGGCGCCGATCGGCACGATCATGTACTCCTGGAAGTCCACCGTGTTGGCCGCGTGCGCGCCGCCGTTGAGGATGTTCATCATCGGGACGGGGAGGACGTTGGTGACCGGCCCGCCGAGGTAGCGGTACAGGTCGCGTTGGCGCCGAGGTGACTCTTGTTGGGGGTGCCGTCGAGGTCGAGCATCGCGTAGTCCACCGCGATCTGCTCCTCGGCCGACATGCCCTCGAGCCGCGGGCCGATCACCTCGTTCACGTTCTTCACCGCCTCGAGCACGCCCTTGCCGCCGAACCGCTTCTGATCGCCGTCGCGCAGCTCGACCGCTTCGTGCTCCCCGGTGGAGGCGCCGCTCGGCACGGCGGCCCGTCCGGCCGCGCCGCTCGAAAGGGTAACGTCCGCCTCGATGGTCGGGTTGCCCCGACTGTCGAGGATCTCGCGCGCGCGCACCGAGATGATCGTGCTCATGATGGCCCGTACCCTAGCGGTCGACGCCCTCGGCGTCAACGCGCGCCTTCAAGGCGAGGATCGCCGCATGCGCCCGGTCGCGCAGCTCACGGCGCCGCTCGACTGTCATCCCCGCCGTGGAGATCGGCTCGCCGATCACGACCCGGATCGGCCGCGGTCGCAGCAAGAACCGCCCCTTCGGCATGATCTCAAACGTGTTGCCGACGTACACGGGCACCACGGGCACCTGGGCGGCGATGGCGAGGCCGAAGGGCGCGTTCTTGAACGGCAGCAACTCTCCGGTGCGGCTCCGCGTCCCCTCGGGAAACAACAATGCCGAGGTGCCACTCCGGATCACCTCGGCGGCGCGCCGGTAGGCCTCCAGGGCCCGAGCCGGATGCGCGCGGTCGATCGTCAGGTGGCCGGCCGTCACCATCGCGCGGCCCAGGAGCGGGATCCTGGCGAGCTCCTGCTTCGCTACCATCCGCACCGACCCCGGCAGCGTGGCCGCGAGGGCCCAGATGTCGAACATCGACGAGTGGTTCGCGGCGTACAGGACCGGGCGGTCGGGAATGCGGTCCAGGCCCTCAGCCCGCACTGGGGTCCCGGCCGCCCAGAGCACCTGGCGCGACCAGTCGTTCGTGCCCCAGTCGTAGACGCCCCCCCCTCCGGGCCGCCGCTTCACGCCCAGCAGAGCCGCGACGATCACGCCCGTCGCGTGAATCACGCTCGAGACCACGACCACCAGGTAGAACCACAGGGTGCGGATCATCGCGCCGGAAAATGATCGAAGCCGGGAGGAGGCGTGATCGGTCGGCCGTCGTAGGTCACGCGCACACCGCGGCCCGCGGTACAGGCGCCGATCCGCGTGAGCGGCAGCCCGGTGGCACGACCGAACGCCTTCGCGTCCGCGGGCCCGAAGCGTCGCGGCATGGCCACGAGCAGCTCGTACTCCTCTCCGCTCCGCACGGCTGCGAATGGCGTGACACCCGGCCAGCAGGGAACGCGCTCCAGCTCGATCGCAACGCCGACACCCGAGGCGGCCGCGAGATGTCCCGCGTCACCCGCCAGGCCGTCGGAGATGTCGATCATGGCGCGCGCTCCCCGGCGCGCCAGCCAACGTCCCGCGGCAATCCGCGGCACCGGCCGGGCGAAGCGGCGCCGTACGGCCGGAGCGAGGCGGCGCCCCCGCCCAGCCCGGAGCGCCGCGAGCGCCAGCCCAGCACCGCCCAGCCGCCCCGTCACCCACAGCCCGTCCCCCGGGCGCGCGCCGCTGCGCCGCACGGGTCGCTGGGCGACCCCGAGCACGCACACATCCACGAGATAGCGTGGGGAGCGCACGAGGTCTCCGCCGAGCACACTCGCGCCGACACTCCGCGCGGCTGCGCCCACTCCGGCCATGATCTGAACGGCGGGTGAGGCGTTGCCGGCACGGCGTTGCCGGCGACCGTCAGGAAGTCCTTTAGGGTTGCCGGGCACTCCCAGCGAAACCAGGACGCCGAGCGGTGTGGCGCCTTCGGCTGCGAGGTCTGAGAGGGCCGCCGCCGTCGCGCGCCAACCGATCTCCCGCAACGCGAGCCAGTCGGTGCGGAAGTGCACGCCCTCGAGCGAGAGATCGATGCTGATGGCGAGCGTCCGGCCGCCGACGGAAAGCAGCGCGCAGTCGTCGCCCAAGTCGCGGCCCGCGGCGCCGAGCGCCGCGAAAATGGCGCGCAGGCGGTCGAACTCACCCCCTCGGCCCAAGCGGAGTGACCGGCCCCTCACGCCGTCTCCGGCGGCTCCAGCACCGTGAGCACGGGAGGGCCAACCGGCTGCGTGTTGGTCCAGGCGCGCCAGATTTCGGGCAGCGCGGCCAGCACATCGGCGGGACGCAGGCTGCGGGCAGTCCACTGACGCGCGCCGTGCTCCGCCGCCCGCCCCAGCGCGTGGGCGCCCAGCGCGGCGGCCTCGGGCCCCGCGCTGCCGCGGGCGAGGAACGCGCCGATGAAGCCGGCGAGCAAGTCACCCGAGCCGCCCGTGGCGAGTCCGGGGTTGCCGCTCGCCACCACGTGGATCGGCCCGCGCAGGTCCGCGATTACGGTCGGCACGCCCTTCAGCAGCACGGTGCCCTTCACCTTCTGGGCGGCCTTCGCGGCGGCAGCCCAGCGGTCGTTCGCCGCCGTGTCGGCGAGCTCGTCGCCGAACTGGGCGCGGAACTCGCCCAGGTGCGGCGTGAGCACCACCGGTCGCTCCGCGCTACCGCGGAACAGAATGAGGGCGTCGGCGTCGAGCACGGTCGGGATCGGACGACGGGCGAGGACGGCCTGCAGGAACTGGGCGCGGGGCGGCTCGCGGCCCAGGCCCGGACCGACGACCAGCGCGTCGGCCCACTCGAGCGCCTCGGCGGCCTCGGGCTCGAGCTCCGGACCGAGCGCCGACTCGACGGTCAACACGTCGGGGAGACTCGCGCGCGCCGCCTCGATTGTCTCCTTCGCGGCCACGAGCTTCACGAGGCCCGCGCCGGCGGCGAGCGCCCCGCGCGCGGCGTGGAGCGCGGCGCCCGTCATGCCGTGGGCGCCGCCGACCACGGTGACGCGGCCGCGGTCGCCTTTGTGCATCGTGGGCGTGAGCTTCGGGAGCCGCGCCCCCGCCCACCCGTCCGTCACGAGCAGGGGCCACACGGGATCGGCGGGCGGGAGCCCGATATCGACCACTACGATCTTGCCGCACCACTCGCGCGCCAGCAGGTGGCCGCGGCGCGGGCCCCCGAACGTGACCGACAGCTCGGCGCGCACCGGCCCGTGCACCTCGCCGCTCGACAGATCGAGTCCCGTGGGGCCGTCGATCGCGAGCACCGGGGCGCCGTAGGCAACCAGCCGCTGTGCCAGGGCCAGCACGTCGCCGCGCGCCGGTCCGGCGGCGCCGGTGCCGAGCAGCGCGTCGATCACCAGGGCGGTGGCGGGCCACGGCTCTTCCCTGCCCGTCTCGCGCACGCCGTCCATGCGGGCGAGCGCACGGTTATCGATCGCGTCGTCGGTCTTGGGATCGAGCGCGGCCACCCAGACGGGAATGCCGCTCACATGCAGCGCGCGCGCCACCACCCATCCGTCGCCGCCGTTGTTCCCCGCCCCGGCGACGACCAGCGCTCCGCGGGAGAGCACGGCGGGATAGTCGCGCACGATCAAGTACGCGACCGCGCGTCCCGCGGTCTCCATCAGAACGCGGGACGGAATGCGGTACTGGGTGCGGGCGGCCGAGTCCCACGCGGCGGCCTCGGTCGCGGACAGCACGGGGATCGGGTTCACGGGATCACCACCCCTCCGTATCCCACCACGGCGTCGTCGTCCCCCGTCACCATGCCGGAGTGGCTGTAGTGCACGACGTCGGCGCGCCCGGCGCCGAGCGCCCGAGCGGCGGCCATCACAGTGGCCGTGGGCGCCCGTCCGCACATCGAGATGCGCTCGCTGCGGCAGCGCGCCAGCAACTCCGCGCCGTCGAGCGCCGTCACGGCGTCGAGCGCCCGGCGGTCCTTGCGCTCGGACGTGGCCGCGGGCTCGTAATGGTTCAGATCGCTCGAGGCCAGGAGCAGCACCCGGTCGGGCCAGCGCCGCACCAGCCCGGCCAGCGTCTCGCCCAGCCCGCGGCATCCCTCCCACGCGTCCCACGCCAGAACGAGCGGCACGATACGCACGTCGGCTCGCCTGATCTGAAGGAACGGCAGCTCGACCTCCACCGCGTGCTCGGACGCGTGGGCGTCGTGATCGGGGCCCACGAGCGGCGACGTCTCGAGCAGCGCCCGCGCGAAGCCGTCGTCCACGCTCACGTCGCCGAGCGGCGTGCGGAACGCGCCCGCTTCCCAGAGCGATGCACCGCCGGGCGCCCGGCTCACCCCGGTGTGGTTAGGTGCCAGGATCACCACGATCGGCGGGATCTCGAGGCGCGCGAACACGTGCGCCGCCGTGAGTCCCGAATAGAGGTAGCCCGCGTGCGGGGCCACCGCGGCGCGCGCCGGGGCGGGCCGCGCCTCGCCCACGGCGTCGAGCAGCTCCCGCACCGTGCGCTCGAGCTCACCCTTCGTTCCCGGGTAGAAGCGCCCGCTCACGGCAGGTGCGCGCACGGCGTCCAAGCTTACTTGAGGCTCTGGCCGATGGCGCGACCGAAGGAGATCTCCCCGTTATCGATGCGGATATTGAACCCGCACTCGGGGTTCGAGCAGACCCACGCCTTGTACGTGATCGGCGCCCCGTCGCGGCCATAGTCCGACAACGGAATGAGGAGACCTTGCTGGCACTTTCTGCAGGCGGGCCACTCCCTCACGTCGTCCATGCAGCACCCCCCTTCACCCGATCCGACACCCCTATCCGCGCTCCACGCCGGGCCACGGATAGTCGGCCCGGAACACCTCCGCGAAATCGTACACGCGCTCGAAATCCGCCGGCTTGTCGGTCGGCTGGCTCGCGAGCAGGCCCACATCGATCAGCGTGAACACGATCCGTCCCAGGTCCTCGGTGCTGGCGATGCCCCAGTGCCCGAGCACCGTCGGCGCCAGCAGCCCGAACTGCTCCCGCGCGAAGTCCCGGCACGCCCAGGCGAGCTCTCCGCCGCTCAGGTGCCGGCGTGCCGCGAGCTTGCCCTGGGCGTATTCCAGGGCCGCCAGCACGAACAGGTAGCCGCGCTCGTGATAGCGGTCGTCCTGCCGCCCGATGCGTTGGAACGCCTCTTCGAGCGTCGCGAAGTCGCTCACGGCCGCGCCTCCGTCTGGCCCGACGTCAGAGTCCGCACCGCCAGGGGCCGCAACGGGTGCGGCTCGAGCAGCGCCAGCTCGAGCACCTCGTCGATCGTTTCCACCGGCTTGATATCGAGCAGCTGCTTCACCTCGTCGGGGACATCCACGATGTCGCTCCGGTTGCGAGCCGGCACCAGCACCGTCTTGACGCCGGCCCGCGCCGCCGCCGTCAGCTTCTCCTTGAGTCCGCCGATCGGCAGGATGCGCCCGCGCAACGTGAGCTCGCCTGTCATCGCGACGTCATGGCGCGCCGGACGGCGGCACAGGAGCGACGCCAGCGCGGTCGCGATCGCGATCCCGGCCGACGGACCGTCTTTGGGCACCGCTCCGGCCGGCAGGTGCAGGTGCACATCGGTCTGCGTGAACGCGTCGAGCGGAATCCCGAGCGCCCCGGCGCGCGCCCGCAGCAGGCTCCACGCCGCCTGTGCGGACTCCTTCATCACGTCACCCAGCTGCCCGGTCAGGGTGATCTGCCCCTTCCCCGGCATCTGAATCGCCTCGATGAACATGATGTCGCCGCCCACGGGCGTCCATGCGAGCCCGGTCGCCACCCCGACCTCGGCCTCCCGTCCCGCCACCTCGCTCTGGACTTTGGGCTGGCCGGCGAACTTCTCGAGGTTCTTCGCCGTGATCTTGATGGTCGCCGCCCGTCCCTCCACCACCTCGAGGGCGGCCTTGCGGAGCACGCCCTGGATCTCCCGCTCGAGCTGGCGCACGCCGGCCTCGCGCGTGTATTCCCCGATGAGCCGCTCGAGCGCCCCATCGGCGATGCTGGCCCGCTCCATCTGCAGCCCCGTCTCTTTGAGCTGGCGCGGCAAGAGGTAGCGCTTGGCGATCGCGAGCTTCTCCCCGGGCGTGTACCCGGGCAAGGTGAGCACTTCCATCCGGTCGAGCAATGGGTCGGGGATGGGCGCGAGGCTGTTGCCCGTGGCGATGAACATGACGCCAGAGAGGTCGAACGGGACTTCGAGGTAGTGATCCACGAAGGTGCTGTTCTGCGCCGGGTCGAGCACCTCGAGCAGTGCGGCCGTCGGATCGCCGCGCACGTCGGCGCCCATCTTGTCCACCTCGTCGAGCATCAACAGGGGATTGCGCGTCTCGCAGCGCTGCAGCGCGTGGATGATGCGACCCGGCAGCGCGCCCACGTAGGTGCGCCGATGGCCGCGGACCTCCGCCTCGTCGCGCACGCCACCCAGCGACACGCGGGTGAAGCGGCGCCCCAGCGCCTCCGCGATGCTCTGCCCAAGCGAGGTCTTGCCCACGCCGGGCGGACCCACGAAACACAGAATGCCGCCGCGCGCCGCGGGGTTGAGGGTGCGGACCGCCAGGTACTCAAGGATCCGCTCCTTGACGGGCTTCAGGTCGTAGTGGTCGCGGTCGAGGATGTCGCGCGCGGCCTTGAGGTCGAGCCGGTCCTCCGACGTGCGGCCCCAGGGCAGGGACGCGATCACCTCGAGGTACGTGCGGGCCACATGGTACTCGGCCGACTGCGGCGACATCTGGCGCAAGCGCTTGAGCTCCCGGTCGACGACCTTCTTCGCCTCGTCGTGCAGGCCGGCGGCCTCGAGCCGGCCGGCGAGCTCGGTCAGCTCGTCCTCTCCCTCTTCCTCGCCCAGCTCCTGGCGGATCACCCGCAGCTGCTCGCGCAGCACGTACTCCCGCTGATTCTGATCGAGGCGCGTGCGCACCTTCTCCTGGATCTGACTGCCGACCTCGAGGACCTGCAGCTCCTGGCCGAGCAGCTCGGCGAGCCGCTCGAGGCGGCGGTTCACTTCGTCGATCGCCAGCAGCTCGGCCTTGGCCGGGAGGGCCAGGTCCAGGTTCGCGGCCACGAAGTCGGCCAGCTTGCCGGCGTCGCTGATGCCGACGAGGACCTCGTGCAGCTCCTCCCCCAGGTAGGGGGCGATGTCGATCACGCGGGAGAATTGGGCGTGCACGGTGCGCTTCAGGGCTTCCGTGCGCGCGTCCTCGAGCACCGTGTTGGGAAGCGGCTCGTAGCCCGCCACCAGCCAATGCTCGGCGGGGATCACCTCGACGAGCCGCGCCCGCTCGAGCCCCTGCACCATGACGCGCACCGAGCCGTCGCCCAGTTTGAGCATGCGCACCACGGTGCCGAGCGTCCCCACCTCGTACAGCTCTTCGGCCCGGGCGTGCATCACGGCGCCCTCGGGCGGCTCGGTGCCGCCCAGCGGCCGCACCACGCCGAGCAGCAGGCGTTTGTTCCCTTGCACCACCTCGTCGATCAGCTGGACGGCGTGCGGATCGGTGAGCGCCATGGGCAGCACGACGTGCGGGTAGACGACGATCCGGCCGAGCGGCAGGACAGGCAGGCGATCCACTTACTGTACCCGCACCGATTGTGGGCCGGACAGTCGGGTCGGGAGCTTCGCCAGCCGGACCTCGAGGAAACCCTGCTCGTAGATCGCCCGAATGCTCTCGGGATCGACCGGCACGGGGAGGCGGAAGCGACGCTCGAACGGACCGACCTGCACCTCCATCGCGTGATAGTGGGGCTTGCCTTCCTGGCGCCGGGCGGTGCGCTCGCCCGCGATCGTCAGGACACCGTCCACGTACTCGACCGTGAAGTCCTCCGAGCGCATCCCGGCGATGTCCATGTAGACCACCAGCGCGGTGTCGGTTTCGTAAATATCCGTCGGCGGCTTCCATTTGGACGAGGCGACGAACCCCACGGGACGGCCGTGGGCCACCTCGTTGAAATAAACCTCGAGCTCTTCCGCGGGGTGCACCGTGAACGACCCCGAGCCTCGGGAGGGCCGGCCCGAGGACGCGCCGCTATCGCGCATGGGGCACCCCCGCGACGGCCGCGCGCACCGGGGGGGGCGGCGCGTACAGCGGGAACTGCGCGGCCAGCTCGCGGACGTCGGCCTTCACGCGCGCGATGGTCGCGTCGTCTTTTTTCGTGAGCACGGTGTCGATGAACTCCGCCACTTTGAGCATCTCGGCCTCGGTGAAACCACGCGTGGTCACGGCCGGGGTGCCGATGCGGACCCCGCTCGTGACGAACGCCTTCTGGGGATCGCCAGGAATCGTGTTCTTGTTCACGGTAATGCCGGCCCGGTCGAGCAGCTCCTGGGCCTCCTTGCCGGTCACGTGCTTGGGACGCAGGTCCACCAGCATCAGGTGGGTGTCCGTCCCCCCCGACACGATGGCATAACCCCGCTCGACGAGCGCCGCGGCGAGGGCCTGTGCGTTCCGCACCACCTGCACAGCGTACGCCTTGAACTCCGGGGTGAGCGCCTCTCCCAACGCCACTGCCTTCGCCGCAATCACGTGCTCGAGCGGGCCGCCCTGAAGGCCCGGGAACACCTGTTTGTCGACGTCCTTCGCGAACACTTCCTGGCAGAGGATCAATCCGCCGCGCGGGCCGCGCAGGGTCTTGTGGGTGGTGGTCGTGACGATGTGCGCGTGCGGCACGGGCGAGGGGTGGATCCCCGCGGCCACGAGCCCGGCGATGTGCGCCATGTCCACGACGAAGATCGCGCCGACCTCGTCGGCGATGCTTTTGAGCACCGCGAAATCGATGATGCGCGCGTAGGCGCTGCTGCCGCCGATCAGGATGCGGGGGCGCTCGCGGCGCGCGACCTCGCGCACCTGGTCATAGTCGATCCAGCCGGTGTCTTCTCGGACTCCGTAATGCGTGGCGCGGAACAGCGTCCCCGAAAAGTTCACGGGCGCGCCGTGGGTCAGATGGCCGCCGTGCGGCAGCGCCAGCCCGAGCAGCGTGTCGCCCGGCTTCGCCACCGCGAGGTACGCGGCCATGTTCGCCTGGGCCCCGGCGTGCGGCTGGACGTTCACGTGCTCCGCCTTGAACAGCGC
>WNES01000537.1_pt1 | contig 18982 bp, 10 predicted proteins | sample 5399931 | NCBI WGS metagenome assembly WNES01 (sample SAMN13153332, study PRJNA577476) | soil metagenome | isolation source: 20 cm grassland meadow soil 2 days after 3rd rain plot 5 | place: USA:California | collected 2015-11-11
GAGACGGAAAGAAACTCGTTCAACATCGTGTCGCGAAAGACCGCCTCGGCCGAGGCAGCTTTGACTGCTTCGATTCCTTTGATGGCATCGATCTGATGCGAACTATATTTGCCCTGGCTTTCCTCAACTTCGGCGAAAAGCGGTCGTAAAACTTTGAGCGAAAAATACATCAGGCCGGCATAGAGCGGCATGGTGGCAAGGAAGGCCAGCGTGAGCCAGGCGCTGTAGAGCGCCATCAACACCACCGCCCCGATCAAAATCACCATCGCCAATAACGCGGCAACGCCATGTTGCACCGCGAATTGGCGGACCTGACGAGCGCCATCGAGCCGGCGTTGAATGTCGCCCGTCCGCCGGCTGGTAAAATAGCTCATCGGCAAAGAGAGAAGCTGCCGGCTAAGAAAATCGAGAATAGCGGTATCTAGTCGCACTGCGGCAAAGGCGAGCAAATATTCCTGTGCGATCGCTGCCAGTTGCACAAAAATGATCGCGGCGAGCATGCCGAGGATGATGGTCTTGAGAAGACCGAGATCATTCTCGACAATTACCTTGTCCACCACCATTTGGGTGAAAACCGGAAAGAGCAGTTGCAGGAAACTGACCGCAATCGCAAGTCCCAGCACCTGCAGCAAAATCTTGCGGAATTTTGCCAGGAACGGCCAGACCCAGGCTAGGCTTGGTTTGCTCTCCGGCGTCTGTTCAAACGCAATTGTGTAATCAAACAACGCCGCGTAACCCGACCATTTTTGTTCAAATTCCTTCCGCGGAATTTTGCGCAAGCCGAGGGCCGGATCGGCCACGCGCACCTGCGTGACATCGACGTCGTAGAGGACCATCCAGTGATTGCCTTCCCAGTGCACAATCGCGGGCAGGGGCATCACCGAAAGATTGCGAAGCGAAACCTTCAACGCTCGCGCCGCCAGACCGAGCTCGACCGCCGCGCGACAAAGCGCTTTCAAACTCGTGCCATCAGTGGCGGTGTGACAAAGCTGTCGGATGCGCGCGAGACTGACCTTGCGCCCGAAGTGGCGGCAAATCATGCCCAGACTGGCCGCGCCGCAGTCCATTTCATCGATCTGCGTGATGTGCTCGAATTTGCGGATGCGGCGCTTCTTTTTTCGGAAATGTCCCTCGTCGTCGGCAAACGGCGCCTCCGCGCCCTCCTTTTCTTTGACCGCGAATTTCCCATCGAGCGCGACTTTGTTGTGCGCCAGCGTTTCGGCCGGAACCAATTCCTCGGTGAAATCGAGGGGAATGCGCGCTTCGGTTTTAGCTTTGTATTGCGCCAGCCGTTCCTCCAGCAACTTGCCGAATTCGGGATAGCTCTGCCTCAAACTGCGGACGGCATCCGGATCGAGCGCGAGAAGGTCACAATCCGAATATGCTTCGACCGAGGCCGCTCGGGGCGAGCCGTTCAAAATCGAGAGCTCGCCAAAAAAGTCGCCATCCCGATAAAATGCGAGATTCACCTGCGCGCCATTGTTCTGCGTAAAAGCGCGGGCCCGTCCTTTCTCCAGGATGTACATCGGTCCAGCGGAGTCGCCCTCCTTAATAATAAGGTTGCCTTTTCGAAATTGAACTCGCTCGAGTTTCTCGATTACTTCTCGAAGCGCGGGAGTCGGCAGTCGCCCGAAATTACTGAATTCGTAGAGGAAACTCTGCAGTGTCCGCGCGCGTCGCGTCACCTGCATGTACTCTTTAAATTCTGGAGCCGTTTCGGTGAGCGCGAGAAACTCGGCCCGATCCAGTCGCAACACTTCCACCGAGGTGCTACACCGAACTGTCGCTGTCCGCGTCCCGCCTTCCGTGAGCGCTGCCTCGCCGAAGCTGTCTCCGGGCCGAAGCGTAGCCAGAACAATCTCCTCGCCGTTGTTAGCTCCCGACTTTACAACCCGGGCGCGTCCCGAAATTAAAATATAAAAGGCGCTGGCGGGATCGCCTTGCTTGACGATCAAATCGCCAAAGTCATGCCGTTCCTCTTGAAGCAGCGGCCGGATTTTCTCGAAATGCTCGTCGGGTAAAAACCGAAAGAGGTCGGAACGCCGCAGCAAATCGACATCTTTGGTATTCATTCGTTCGGAGGCAGAAAGAGTTTCCAATCAACGTATTTACTTAGCAATTCACTGAAACAGCGGTCGACAATTCGGCTCTCAAGGCGCGCACGAATAACCGGGTCCTGCAAAGACGGTTCCGTTCGCGTTTTCACCCGCCAAACTTCGAAAGCGTCGCCTCGCGGAATGGGATCCAACAGTGTTCCGGCCTTTACACTCAAGAATCGTTGCTGCTGTTCCGAGGGAATGTCCTCCAGCAAAACTTCGCTACGATGAAACGGATAACGGCTTTCTTCGGCCACTTCGCTCATTTCCATGCCGTCGTTCCGCACACAGGCGACTACTTCCGCCGCGGCATCGCGTGAATCGACTTCGACCGTTTCGAGCTGAAAGCGCGTGAGATTCAGTTGCATCGGCCCCAGCTCCTTCTGCAACGCCTGTTCAGTAAGAATTTGCGAAACACGCCGCTGATAGACCGCCTCGGCCGCGAGTATTTCCTCGAGCCATTCCTCGTCCCGGCCAAGGTGCGCCAGCCAATCGGCCAGATCAGCCGAATCAATTTTTGCCGCCGACAAGAATCGGGCGCGCTCTTCATCCACGCTCGCCTTGTTATCGCTGGGATCAGCTGCTCGTGCGGCAACTCGATAACTTAGTCGCTCCCCCATTCGATCCAGTGAGCCTGAGAGAATCAAATCAACTAGAAAAAGATCTTTCTCTTCCGGCGACGCCGTTTGATACCTGGATTTGGGTGGATCGACTGTGCCGCTGTAAGAGCGGCCCCAATATTGGCGAGCAAAATATTCACTGAATTCGGCCAGGGAAATTTCCCGATCCTCGAGCCATCGCTCGGTTTCCTCCGCCGTGATCAGGTCATGTTTGTAACGAAACGCAATCGCCGCAGAATCGAGCGCGGAATCATCCAGTTCCAATTCCCGTTCGTTCGCCAGACGATCGCACTCAGCCACACGCAAGAAATCTTTCCACAGCGGATCGATTTCGCCACGCACGAGCGCGCAATCGACTACTTCTTTGGCGGTGAATCCGCGCTCGTCGCTCGAAAAAATCACTCGATTCTCTCGCGTGATTGGCTGGCTGACTGGCATCGTTCTGAACGTAGCAGATCAAAAAACTGGGCCGCTTCCGTCCTCAATCCCACGGTGAGTTGTCGGTTTTCCAACCATTATTTCCCAGATGGTTGTCTCAGATTCACGCGTGACGGTCTCAAATTTAGGCCAGTGAAGTCAATAATTAACTGCCGCCGTCTTTCTTCCAAAGTCGGTCCCGCAATCCCGAACTCCGCTCTATTTTTCGTTCGATGGTTTGCCTCAATATATGCTCCGTGGCCCACACTTCCACTGTCTCACGCACCCTGGTTACTCCTGTATAAAGCAGCTCGCGCGTCAACACCGGCGCGTCTCTTTCCGGTAAAATGACCAGCGCATCACGAAACTCTGATCCCTGGCTTTTGTGCACCGTCAAAGCAAAAGCCGGTTGATGTGCCGGTAGACGCCCTGGCGCAAAATTGAGCACATCGCTGCCTTCGCCGCGAAAGAAAACCCGCAGCTCGCCACTGGTGGCGTCTGGCAGTACGATCCCGAGATCGCCGTTAAAAAGGCCGACATTGTAATCGTTTCGCACAATGATCACCGGCTCTCCCCCATGATAACGCCCATCACTCTCGACTCTTTCCCGCAGCATCCGCTCCAGCAACCCATTTACTGTTTCCGCGCCGAACGGTCCCCGACGCAACGCGCACAAGACTGCGAATTCCGCCAGTTGATTCAAGGCGTCCGCCGGATCGGTCAGCGTTAAGAACTTTTCGAATCGCGGCAAGACGCGCTCGCGCAGTTCTCGCTCAAATTTTTTTACCAACGGCGTTGGCCGCCAGCGAATTCGGCCACCGTTTTTCAAAACCGCGATTGCGCCTTCGGCATCGCCCTGATTGACAGCGCTGCTTAGTTCGGCAATTCCCCTTTCGGACGTAAAACGATAGTTGCGCCGTAATTCAACTACGACGGGATGAATCGGCGCTTCGCTCGCACTCGTGCCCTCCAATTCCTCGCCCGTGCATTTCGCGAAGGCCTCTGCCAACGAGGCAGAGATTCCGGGCTCTAGACCGGACGTGCAAATGTCGCGAAAGGCGCTTCCCGCTTCTACCGACGCGAGCTGGTCCTTGTCGCCAACCAGAATAACGCGCGCATCCGGCCGGACCGCATCGAACAGCTTCGCCAATAGCGCCAGGTCGATCATCGATGCCTCGTCTACAATCACGACATCCGCCAGCAGCGGATTCTTGGCGTCGTGCCGAAAATGCGGCGAATCGCCTTTGGCGCCGAGTAACCGCTGGATGGTTGATGCATCCGCCGGAAGTTTTATCTCATCGGGCAGCCGCAGCGAGAACCGCGTTTGCGCGATTGTTTCCTTAAGTCGCGCCGCCGCTTTGCCGGTTGGAGCGGCGAGCGCGAAATTGAGCTCCCGTTTTCCGGCAAGCGCGATCAGGAGCGCGCAAATCAAGACAATAGTGCGCGTTTTTCCCGTGCCGGGCGCGCCCGAAATGACGCAGAGGTGCGAGGTTGCCGCGACGAATGCTGCGACTTTTTGCAAATCAGACTGCGCGGGAAACAGTTTCTCAAGATTTTTGGCCAGCTCTGTTCGGTTGAAGTCGCGCATCGGATTATCCCTCAGGCGCGCCTGAAGATTGCGTCCCAGGTCGTCCTCATATTTCCAGTAACGCTGAAGGTAAAGCCGGTCCGCCTTATCTAATATGAGCGGTGTGAATTCTCCCGGCCCGCCCACTACTCCTGAGGCGCGCAATTTTCTTACCCAATTTTTCAGCGGCGGAACATCCGGACCTCCGATTTTTGACGCATCGGTGGAAGTAATCGCTGGCAGCGCTACGCAAACATCTCCGCGCTCGCGAAAATTGCTGACCAGTTTGGCGGCCAACTCCAGTTCCGGCGATGAAACCTTTGCCAACCGGTTCATCAACGCGGCAAAATGCTGATCGATGAAGTGAACTTCGAGCTCAGGAGTTGCCATCAAAAACGTCATCCAGTTGTTCCACAAACTTGCGTGGCGGGCGCGTGAAAAATATCCCGTTGTCCAGTTTCCCAGGATCGATTCCGCGCAGAAAAATATAGAACGCTCCCCCGAAATTCCTCTCGTATTCGTAACTGGGGAGGCGCCGTTGTAAATAACGATGCAGCGCCACCGCATAAATGCTCAGCTGCAAATTGTAAAAATTCCGCGCCATTTCCGTAGCAATATTCTCAGGCGCGTAACTGCCAGAGTCGGTCCCCAGCCAATTCGATTTCCAATCGACAAAATAGAAACGTCCCGCGTGCTCAAAAACCAAATCGATGAATCCTTTCATGAATCCGTTGGCTGGCGCGAACTGCAGGCGATCGATCGCGAGCGGCAACTCCTCCACCTGAAACGCCTTGCGCAGACGCGCGGTGGTCAATGCTGTAATCGGAAAAGTGAACTCCAGTTCCGACAAACGTGACGCGCGCGAGATTTGCGAAAGCATAAAGCCATCCTCGCCCAGCGGAACCCGCAACGTCCTCGCCAAAATATCGCACACCACTTCAACAAAGGTGTCGAAATGAAAATCGCCCAGCTTTCTTGCCACCAGCGGCCGCAGTTGCGAAAGATCGGCGAAATCGAGTTCCTCCAGAATTAAATGCAGGCAGGTCCCGGCTCGCATCCCGCCGGGAAAAGCGTGAATTCCCTGTGTCGGCAGGACGGGCTCTTCTACACTCTCGACCCCGGGTTCCATTCTATCGTAATCCGGTGTCTCCGGATCTTCCATTCGCCCGCTGATCAACGAACTGAAACTCGAGATTCGCCAGCTCCGATCGATCTCCTCATTGAAAACTCGCGGCGCCAGTGGTGTTGGTAACGCCGGTGTCGGTGCAAAAACATTTTCTCTGCCTTCGGGCAAATCTTCAACCGCGATTACGTCGCTTTCCCCAAATGCAGCCCGCACGCGTCCGCTCGTGTTCGACTCGCCTTTTTCCTCGAGAAATGCGTCGGCTGATTCTTCCTCCGAAAACAGCCAGGCCAGCGCCGATTTGGATTTTCTACTACTTTCCTGCCAAATCAGATAGCTGCGATGTTTTGCCCGCGTAAGCCCGACATAGAGTTGCCGAACAGACTCTGCCAGCTCTTCGCGATTCCGGATTCTTTTGTGCTCCGCCGATTCTTCCAGGTCGAGCACAATTTTGTCGTCTTCATGAAACTTCAAGAATTCCTTTGCCCCGCTCCATGGTTCCTTGCGCACAAACGGCGAAAACGTGACGCCGTACTCGAGCCCTTTGCTCTTGTGAATCGTGACAATCCGGACTGCGTCTTCGTCACTTTCCAAACGCAATTCATGTTCGTCTTTCAGTTCGCCGCCGAGCGAAATTTGCCGCGCCAGCCACTTGATCAGCCCATCAATGCCGAAGCGATTTTCCACACAAGCGGCATGCAACAGTTCGATCAAATGCAAAATGTTCGTCAGTCGACGTTCGCCGTCCCGCCAGTGGAGCAAACGCGATCGCACCTTCTCGCGAACGAGCAGCTCTCGCATCATTTGCACGAAACCCTGGTCCCGCCACCACATGTGGTAATCGGCAAAGCGAGTAAGCGTCGCTTCCCACGCGGATTCGTCGTCCAATAAACTTTCCAGCGCGCTCGCATTTAAGCCGAACGTCTCTGTCGCCAGCGCGGCCCGAACAATTTTCTCGTGCGTCGGCTGCGCCACTGCCAGCAACACACGCAACAACTCCAAGGCCTCGCCGGATTTGAGAACGCTGGCCGCACTGTAAACGACCGACGGAATTCGATAATCCGCCAGCGCTCGCTGAACCCCGACTGGCTGTGTGTTATTATTCACCAGAACCGCGATGTCGCGCGGCTCAATTTTCCTTGTCCCGATCTTCGTTTCACTGGTCAGCAATGATGCAATTTCCGCGGCCACCACTTTTCCCATTCGCGCCCTGTCGCCAGAGGCCGCGATCCAGAAATGCAGCGGTTGAGCCCGCTGATCACCAATCGTAAGGGCCTCGGCATCGGCTTTTCCCGATGCTGTCACTGGCGAAAGCTCGATGCTTTCAATGACAAAAGAATCGGTGCGCCGACTGAAAATCGCGCTCACTCCATTGACCAACTTCGCCTCCGATCGCCAATTCTGCCCAAGGGTATGACGGCGATTCGCAACTTTTGCCGCTTCTAAATAAGTGAAAACGTCGGCGCCGCGAAATCCATAAATCGCCTGTTTGGGATCGCCGATAAAAAATACGGAGGCGTCGCTTCCCCGGTAAATTTGCGAGAAGATCGAATACTGCACCGGGTCGGTGTCTTGGAACTCGTCCACCAGCGCGACGGGGAAACGCTCGCGCAAACTCTTCCGCAGCTCGCTCCCTCGCTCGCCCCGCAGTGCTTCGTCCAGGCGGGTGAGCATGTCGTCAAACGACTGCACTTGGCGATCCGTCTTTCGCCGGCGCAATTCCGCGCGCGCCCATTCACAAAAGTTCGACTCGAGCGAAATAACGAAACGTTCTGCCAATGCTGTCAGTTCCTCGCCATCGCCTCCCGCCTGGCACAGTTCGGTAATTCTCCTTTCCAGAGCCACGCGATCTTCCGCGGGCGGCCAAACGCGCAGCGTTGGATTGTTTGTCAGCTGCGTGAGTAACTCAACCAGATGCGCCGGCGTCAACCGCGCGCGCAACACCCCGGCCACAATGGTGTCGTCGTTGTAGAAATTTGCGCGCCAAAAATCGTCCACAACTTCATGCAAAAAGCGAGATTGATCCGCCACCAACTCGGTCTCGAAAGGCACGCCGCTTTCAAACGCGCGATCGGCCAGAACTCGTGCGCAGAAACTGTGGATGGTAAAAATTGAAGCTTCATCAAAACTCTGCAGCGCGAGTTTCAGTCTGAGCTCGAATTGCTTTCGGTCCGTGACTCTTTTGACGATCTCCGCAACGAAGGGCAGACGCGTCTGCGCCAGCGCGTCCGTGATTGTTTCCCGAATCCGACCACGCAGTTCCGCCGTCGCCAGCTCGGTGTAGGTAGTTACCAGAATTTGCTCGATCGGGATCCCCTGCTCTGCCAGCAAGCGCAAAACAATGGCGGAGATCGTCGTCGTCTTTCCCGTGCCCGCGCTCGCTTCGATAACGGTGAACCCTTTTTCCAGGGGACTTTGGGCGGCATTGAATTCGGGTTTCATTGCCGTTTGCGCCTAGAGAAAATTGGCCCAAGAACACAAAGACTGATCCTTTCCCACTCTTCATCGAGCGCGTCGTCTCGATTGCGGAACGCCAACTTGATGTAGGCATCATCACGCTCGCCCCTGCTCTTTTCGTCGTTCTCGTTGCTCTTCCAATCGTTTCCCGCCAGGTAACGCGCGCGCTCCCGATCTTTCCCGGCAAAAATTTTTTCCACAAAAGTCCAAGAACTTCGTGGGAATAATTGCAGCGGCTCGCACAGACCGCCCCAGTAGATTGTAAGCAAATCAGTCAGAACTTCGCGCGCGTTTTCCATCGGCGGAAATTCGTAGCCGGCGATCTCCTCTCCTTCTTTTCCGAAAAGCAACGCCGGTTTCTGCTCGGTCAGGTTCCGCGCCAAGTGCTCGATCCAGATGCGCACGAAATCCTTCGTTTTTAATCTCGTTAGCCGGTAATGCAGCAGAGTGTCGCCACGGACACGATCGATTCGACCGCTCAAAGTAAAATCGCCAATGTCCGCACGAATAATCGTTGCCGGTTGCTGCACTGCCACCTGCTGACGAATGGTGTCGGCGAACGTCGTCACGTTCGTGCACAACTCATCAAAAATCACGTCGCCTGTTCCGCCCGGCGGTAAAACGCCCGAGGCCCGCACCGACGCAAGTGCGCTTTCCGGAACAACTCCGTTAAGCGCATCGTCCAGCAATTGCTGTTCAATGCCGTAGCGATCGAGCGAATCCAGCGCGAACGGTTCGCGATCGTCTGCTTCTTCGCGGTCGCGCGGCAGTTCGATTCCCAGTCGGTGCCGCACAAAAAATTTCGCGGGATGGGAAAAAAATTCCACCAGCCGCGCAATTTCCACCTCGTACCATTTCTCATCCGGCTCGCTCAGGGGTTGATCGAAAAACGGCAGTGGCTCGCGACGATCCTTTTCCAAGACAATTCCCGCCGCGCAGTTGTCCGCCGAGTAACTGAACAAGCGGCCGTTATTTTGAAAATTGCGTGGGCTGAAGGCTTGCAGCGGATGTTTGATTACGAACTGGTCGATCGCTACGTGAAAATTTTCCGCAATGTAATCGAGCAGTTCGCTCGCCAATACGCTCGGCGGAAGGGGCTGGTTGTCGCGCAGTGATTGTCCGATGTAACTGAGATAAAAAACTTCGCGCGCCGAAAGAAGCGCTTCCAAAAAAAGCGCGCGATCGCCGTCGCGAATGTTTCGGTCTCCGCGTTTAGGGTATTGCGCCAGCAGATCAAAACCCGGGGCGCGATCGTGCCGCGGAAATGCGGTATCGTTTAGCCCGAGTAGACATACGACTTTGGACGGAACGCTGCGCATCGGCTTGAGCGCGCAAAAGGTCAGGTTCCCAGAAAGAAAACCAGCGCCGCTGCTCGATTCTTCGAGAGAATATTCCAGTTGCGCCACCACGACATCGAGCGGCACCGCGCATTCATTTTGCGCGGCAGCGCCGATTTCACCGAGGGCGGCGATGGCAGCGCGGAGTCGATTTAATTCGCGTTGCGCCGCCTCGTCCGCGGCGAAAAACGCATCGAGTGTTTCGCGCAAATCGCGTTGCCACTCCGAGAGCGGGCGCGGTTTGCTAAATTCATTCGCACGCGAAAAAAGCCGCTCCACAAATTCGAGGAAGTTTCCGAGGAGTTCCGTATTCGAACCTTCGATTTCATCGAAGGGCAAAATTTCCTTGAACAATTGGCGGTTCTTCGGCCGCAGCGCCGACCCCAGCAGCATTCGGTCAAGACCGTGCCGCCAACTGTTTTCTGCAAAGGCGGGCAAGCCTAGCCGCCCCCGATGTTGCGCGTCGATTCCCCAACGGATCGCACACTCGTCCACCCAGCGCTGAATTATTTCGATCTCTGCTGGCGCAATTCCAAAACAGCGCTGCACCGCCGGTGCTTCCAGAATCGCAAAAACTTCGCTTGCCGTGAAGCGTCCCGGCAAAATTTCCAAGATGCGAAAAAATGTGTCGATGACTCCGCTGCCGGCGCGTGCTTCCCGGTCAGCAGTCGAGTACGGAATTTTCTGCTTCGGGTTCTCCGGCACGCCAAACACTGCATCGATGAAGGGCGCATAAACAGACACGTCCGGCATCATCACGATGATGTCTTTCGGCTTCAGCGCAGAATCCTCCTGAAAGAGATCGAGCAGGTGATCGTGCAAAACCTCGAGCTCGCGCACGATGCTGTGGCAGGAATGAATTTGCAGGGAGCGATCGCTGGGCGCGACGGATCGCTTTACTTTGGCCGGGCCAGATTTCAGTTCGAAGATGTCGCTTTGAATTTCCAGCAACACCGGCACCGCTCCGGATTCCGTCTTCGCCGGCGAAATGAAATCTTCATGCTCCGCCACCGGCGTGAGCTCAGCGATGAAATTCAAGAAGTCGCGACCGACTTTTCCGTTCGCGCCTAACAACTCGTTATCGCCTGCTTCGTCCTCGTCAAATCCGAACAACTCTGGTTGTTTCGCTCGTGCTTTTTCCCGTTTCGAACGAATATCGCCCCACCAAAGCGGCGTCGGTTCCATCACAAAAAGATGGACTGGACAGCGCGCGGAAATCTCGCCGATGAGCGAGATGTAAAACGGCGGCAGGGTCGAGACCCCGAAGATCGAGACGCGCTCCGGGACCGGCGCGCGGTTACGCTTGAGTGCATCGATCAATTGCGATCCGAGCGCGGCCTGGTGCCGGCTGGGAGCGGCTCGCTGCAATTCGCGCCAGAGCATCGGCTGCCAATCCTTCCCCTCGCCCGTGTCCCAATCCAAAATCATTTTCGGGCGAAAGACGACGTATTGGTCGAAAACGTGAGCGATTCTTCGGGCTAGCTCATAGGCGCGCAATTCAGTGCGTTCGCCGCGGAGGTAATTGGCGACCGCAGCGAACTCCGGATGAGTAACAAGGCGCGGCAGATCTTTCATGATCCGCCACGTCATCACCTCCTGATCGAAAAGATTCGTCGCTTCGGATTGAGGGAAAGCGCTCTGCAAAAGATCGTGAAAGAATTTTTGTGGAAACGGAAACTGCACGTTCGAGCAAATGCCGTGGCGGTCTGCGATCTGTTGTTCGAGCCAGCGGCGCATGCCGTTGCTTTGCACGACGATAATTTCCGGCAGGAGAGGCGAGCGAAGTGGATCGGCGATGAGCTTGGACAGCTGGTCGGCCAGCCGCTCGAAACGGTTGCTGGTATGCAGAGTAAGTCCGGAACGGGACGTTGAGGACATCATCCTATATTAGATAGGGCGACGAAAATTTCGCGCGCGAAAACACCGCCAGGAAATGGCCGCCTCGCTTCGAAGCCGCGGCTCTTTCTTCCGACTCTGACCGCCGCGGTGAAGTTATTTCGCTTGCTTCTGTTTTTTCTTTGCAAGCGCGAGGCGCTCGGTTTTTCTCCGACGTGCCGCGCGTTTCCTAACGTTGTCTCTGCCTTGACTGTGTCCCATGGGTCCTAACTCTCAGCCTCCCACACGCAGTTCCAAGCTTTTTCGCTTCATCCCGGGGTACTGATAACCCACCGGCAGGCTCGCGATGTTCTACGCGGCCTTTTTCGTTTTCTTTCCTGTCGTGATTCCCGGAAATGGAACAACTTGCGGAGGCGTATCGCCGTTCTGGCCAAACGTGGACTCGAAGATCAGCTTGCCGTTCGCGATTTCAGTCAAAGCTATGTCGGCATGACCCATTCCGGGAGCGAACTCGACGAGTGGACGATGCCCGAGGGTGAGTTGACGGACACGACGTGAAACGATGTTCACAAGAATTTGCTGATTGTGGACTACTTCAGTGGCGGCTTTGACGAGTTCGGCGTTCATAATCGATTCAGGTAAGTCAAACGGCTGACGAGGATTAATTTCCAAGGCGAGATATGGCCAGGTCGCGCTTCGGAAAATCGCAGCAGAAAAACTTCAGCCAGTATCGCCCGAAAAGGAGAAAACGCCACTTCTCATTTTCGGGAATGCTCTCGCCTCGATCTACGTTCTGTTAGCCGCTTCCGGACGCGAGCGGACGAAACCGGGGCCGGCGTCTCTGCTGCAGTTGCGCACGCGGCCGCGACGCAGAATCCTGGACGTTGATCTCGAAGGTTCGAAGCAAGGGCGCCAGGTCAATCACGTCGTTCGCGGCCGATCGCAATGTGTTCCCAAGATTTGCCGCGACCGAAGCCACTTCCACCCGGATCCCGTGTCGCCGCAATTTGATGGCGAGATATGCGAAATCGGCGTCACCGGTCACGAGGATAACAAGATCGGGTCGCATCTCGACGGAAAGCTCGACTGCGTCTATCGCCATCATCACATCTACGTTCGCCTTGTAATGCCCTTCTTCGGCGGGCGACCCATCTTTGGTCACGACCATGAATCCATTGGAGCGGAGCCAGTGCACGAACTTGTTTTTCTTATCGCGTTCCTCCTGCCATGCTGGAGTCGCCGGCGGCAAACCGGCATAAACCACCATCTCGATTAAGTCGCGGTCAGTGGCCGGCCCGGCCAGGAAATCGCGCAACTTGATCCAATCAAGGCCGCGGCCCGCTGTTCTTACCGAACTGCCGACGTTCGATTCATCCACCAAAATCAGCACTCTGGAGCGGTGCGAACCATCTGAATTTTTCTTTGGCACGACTGGAATGAACTATGTCCGTGCAATAGTAGCGAGAACTACTTTTGAAGGAGTGTCGGTCCCCCGAACCGCCGACGCTGTTAGGTGGCTGTTCTGTTTTGCCCTCTCCGCCAACCGAGCTTGGGTCATGCGTTCGCGCAGGCGCCCTCTTCGACAACAGATTTCTCCAGTTTGCGGATAAGATGATCGAGCAGGTAGTTAGTTTGGTAAACGAGGCAAATCAGGATATTTGCGGCCACCATAGGACATATTCCTCGTTGAGTTGCCCACTTTGCGAAATCAAAGCAACCTTTTCATTAACGCCATTCGCATTTTACATTCGGCGATGATTCCGCTCCGAATTGTCTTTGCCATGCTGGTTGCCACCACAATTTCCGCCCAGGCTGATGAAGGGATGTGGCTGTTCAACAATCCGCCGCTTAGGCAACTCAAGGAAAATTATCAATTCGAACCCACTCCGCAGTGGCTTGAGCATCTGCAAAAAGCGAGCGTGCGTTTCAATTCTGGCGGCAGCGGTTCGTTTGTTTCCGCTGACGGACTCTGCATTACCAATCATCACGTCGGCGCGGATGCGCTGCAAAAAGCGTCGAGCGAGCAGCACAATTATTTGAAGGAAGGTTTCTATGCGAAGGCGAACGCGGAAGAAATCAAATGCGCCGATCTCGAACTTAACGTGCTGATCTCAATCGAAGACGTAACCGCGCGGGTAAACGCTCCGGTAAAAATCGGCATGTCTCCCGACGCCGCCGGCAAGGCGCGCGAGAACGCGATTGCGCAGATCGAAAAAGAAAGCAAAGACAAAACCAGTCTGCGCTCTGACGTCGTCACGCTTTATCAAGGCGGCGCGTATCATCTTTATCGTTACAAACGTTACGACGACGTCCGGATTGTTTTCGCGCCCGAGCAGCAGATGGCTTTTTACGGCGGCGATCCGGACAATTTCGAATATCCCCGCTTCGATCTCGATATCTGCATTTTCCGGGCTTATGAAAACGGGCAGCCCGCCAAGATCGAGCACTACTTAAAATGGAATTCGGGTGGACCGAGCGATGGCGAACTAACTTTCGTTAGCGGAAGTCCCGGGCGAACCGACCGTCAACTTACTGTCGATGAGCTGGCCGATCGCCGCGATCGCGAAGTGCCGACCTGGCTCCAGATGTTTAACCGGCGCGAAGTATTGCTGAATGCCTGGGGACAACGCTCGTTTGAAAATGCGAGACGAGCGCGAGACGATTTCTATGGCGATCAAAATAATCGCAAACGCTACGATGGTTATGTTGCGGCTCTGTTTGATCCGGAGATCTGGAGCGCAATTGAAGCGCGCGAAAAGAAATTGCGCGACGCGATTTCGCGGGACCAGAAGTTGAAATCGACAACCGGGGCATACAATCGCATCAAGAAGGCGCAGGCGGAATTAGTCAAGATTGCGCTCCGTTATGATTATCTGGAACAGGAGCGCCCCGGCACCGTTGGTTATCGCGGCCCGCGCGCGTTCTACGGCACGCTGTTCAAATACGCACGCTTACTGACCCGTGCGATCGACGAGCGCGCCAAACCAAACGGCGAACGGATCGCGGCATTTCGCGATAGCGCGAAAGAATCGCTCGAGTTGGAGCTTTTCTCCAGCGAACCGGTCTACGATGATTACGAGATTCTTCGACTCACAGATTCGCTCATCGATTTTGCCGAGAGATTTGGTGGTAACGATCCGTTGGTGAAGCACGTCCTCGCCGGCAAATCGCCGCAGGCACGCGCGATAGAATTGATCAGCGGAACAAAATTGAAAGGTGTCGACTTTCGAAAAAATCTTTACGCGAAAAACCCGGCGGCGTTAGAGGCGGCCCACGACCCAATGCTTGATCTTGCGCGAACGATCGATGCACCGGCTCGGGAAGCACGCAGAGCCCACGACGCGCAGGAGGAAATCAAGCGGCAAGCCTACGCCGAAATCGCGAAGGCGCGTTTCGCGGTGGAAGGGATGAGCAATTATCCGGATGCAACGTTCACGTTGCGCTTATCCTATGGAAAAGTCGTCGGCTATGAAGAAGATGACAAACAAATTCCGCCTTTTACGGACTTCGCCGGACTCTATCAGCGCTCCGCCGAGCATGATAATCGGCCGCCCTTCGACCTCCCCCAGCGCTGGATCGAGCGCAAAGCGCAATTGAATCTGACAACCAGGTTTAATTTCGTTTCCGACGCGGATATCATCGGCGGCAACAGCGGCAGTCCGGTCGTCAACAAAATGAACGAATTCGTCGGCATCATTTTCGACGGCAACATTCAATCACTCGTGCTTGATTGCATTTTCTCCGACAAACAAGCGCGCGCCGTCAGCGTTGATTCCGCCGCCATCAGCGAAGCGTTGCGAAAGGTTTACGACGCAGGTGCGTTGGTGGACCAATTGGAAGGCAAAAAATAACCTAAGACCTGCGCAATGAGAATCTGTTTAGTGAGGCAGATAATTGAGCAATTTAAGGATGTCGGAAAATACACCCATTGCGGTAACATCGGCCCCTGCTCCAGGCCCCTGAACCACAAGCGGCGTGCGCGCATAACGCTTCGTCGTGAAAGCGATGATGTTGTCGCTCGCCTTGGTCGCGGCGATTGGATGATCGCGAGGAAATTCCTTGATCCCAGCGCGAGCGAAAGAGCCTTCAAGCGTGCCTACGTATCGCAGTACGGCGTTGTGCGATTGCGCACGCTTCAATCGTTCCGCCATTTTCGAATCGTGCTTAGCCAATAAGGTGAAAGATCGCTGTGAAAATGATCCGTTCGTCAAATTCTGCGGAACCAGACTTTGGACGCGAACGTCCGCTATTTCCATTTTCGATCCGGTCTGGCGCGCGAGAATGAGTAGTTTTCGAGCGACGTCCTGACCGGACAGATCCTCGCGCGGATCCGGTTCGGTCAGACCATCCTGGTAGGCCGCTCGCACAAGTGAACTAAAGGGAATGGTTCCATCAAAACTATTGAAGAGAAAGCTGAGCGTCCCGGAAAAGACACCCTCGACCTTCCTGATTACATCCCCGCTAGCGATCAGGTCGCGAATGGTGGACATGATTGGTAGCCCGGCGCCAACGTTCGCTTCATCGAAGAAGTAGACTTGCTGCTTTTGTAGAAGATTCATGAGAGATAGGTACTGGCCCCACGGCAGGACGTTGGCCCGTTTATTTGGTGTGATAATGTGCAGATTCGCTCGGACAAAGTCCGGATACGCCTGCACGATCGCGTCGGCGGCCGTGCAATCGACAACCGCAGCATCGGTCAACTGCAGCTTTGCAATCTCGCGCGCGAGAATGCGTGGATCTATTCGTCGTCGCCACGCGGCCAGCTTCTCGCGCCAGCGCCCAAGATTGATTCCACCGGCATCGAGCACAAATCGTTTACTATTTGCCAAGCCAATCACCGAGACATCGAATCCGCGTGAAACCAAATATGGCCGTTGCTCATGCAGTTGACGGAGAAGCGTTCCACCAATGTTCCCGGTGCCGATGACGAAAAGACTCAGCCGTTTACGCCTTTCGAAGAAAGCCCCGTGAATAATGTTCAGAGCGCGCGTCTGCTGCGCGGTATCGATAACGCAAGAGATGTTGCGCTCGGACGCGCCCTGCGCGATCGCACTAATATTTATGTTGTGCCGGCCAAGCGCCCCGAACATTTTGCCCGAAACACCGGGGTGTCCTCTCATCCCGTCACCGACAACCGCGATAATGGTCTGATTGGGTTTTTCGTCTAGCGCGGTCAACTTGTGATGGAGCTCCAATCGAAATTCCTCTCGCACCGCCGCAGTCGCCGCAGTTGCGTCCGTTTCACGCACGGCAAAACAGATTGTGTGCTCGGAGGAGGCTTGGGAGATCAGGATAACGTTGACGCCGCGAGATGCCAGAGCGCGAAATAGTCGCGCGGCATTTCCGGGGACACCAACCATGCTCAGACCGCGAAGGGTCAAAAGAGTCAGCCCCGAAATGGAGCTAATTCCCTTCGCCAGTCGATCGCCGTTTCCGCCATTGCGAGAAATAAGGGTGCCCGGTGCCTCCGGCCGGAAAGTATTCTTGACCAGCAGCGGGATCCCGCTCGCGACAGCGGGAGCAATTGCGGCAGGGTGAAGCACTTTGGCGCCGAAATACGACAACTCCATCGCTTCTTCGTAGGTGATATCGGGCAATACGAACGCTGCCGAAACTTCATTCGGATCAGCGCTCAACACACCATCAACGTCGGTCCAGATCTCGATTGCGGAGGCGCCAAGCGCCGCGCCCAGAATGGCCGCGGTGTAATCAGAGCCATTCCGACCAATCGTCGTCGTTTGACCGTCGCTGGTCGCTCCGATAAACCCAGTCACAACCGGAATTGGCCGACGTCCACTAGATCTTAACGATTCGGCAAAATATTGTCGAGCTATGCGATTGGTCTTTCCGAAAATTACGTTCGCGTTCGTAAATTGGTCGTCCGTAACTACGAATTGCCGGGCATCAACAAACCGGGCGAGCTGAAACCGGTTAAGATGTGCCGCCACGATCAGCGCGCACAGTCGTTCTCCGAAACTTGCCACAAGATCGAGAGCTCGTGGTGGACCATGACCCAGAAGCTGAATGCCATGAAGAATCTCATGTAACTCACCGACCAATGTGTCGACTTGCGATCGGAGACGAACACCACCTCGTTGGCCAAGCAGATCATCGATGGCGGAACGGTGACGATGAACAATTTTCTTCCACGCTGCCTCGGAACGCCGATTAGCCTTTGCTGCAAAACGCGCACACTCAAGAAGCTGATTAGTCACGCCTTGAAAGGCAGAAACCACTACAATGACTGGTCCCCGCCGTGCTTCGTCCAAGACAATTTTGGCAACGCCTCGGATGCAATCTGTTGTGGCAAGCGAAGAGCCACCAAATTTCAGGATTTTCATTGGTTGTGACGTGGCGCCTGCAATCCGTTCATAAACATCAAACTTCAACCGCCTGGCGCTCAACTCCCAGCATTAAACGGGCGAGACTTGTCGAAGTGGCATATTTGCGCCTGGCTTGGTAGTGGCATCGGCTTCCAGCCGATGTCCTGAAGAATTCGTGGGCAAGATGCCGATGCCACTTCGCCCTTGCGAAACTACTTGCCCAGCGGTGTGGAAATCTCGGTGCCAGGTGGAGGCGTGAACTCAAACTGGCTGGCCGGGATTGCAGCATGGTTCGGGTTCTGGTAGGTCGTCACAATCTGGTCGCCGTTTGGCTGGAGCATGTCCGTGCGCTCGGCAAAGAGATCGTCGCTCAAGTGCAACAACAACTTTTGGAAAATACGTTTCATCGATGGATTGCGCGGCGTCAGCTCGAGGTCGTAACCCTTTTCCGTTTTGGCCGCGATAATGTGAAAGGTGTGTTCGACATTCTCCAAGTTAAGCGCGGTAGTGATCGCGGAAATGGCGGCATCAAGCGGCGAGCGTTTGGCCAATGAATAATGCTCGGCTGATTTGAAATTTGGGTAATAAATCCAAAGCTGTTGCCCGTCACTCACGGTGATACTTGGGGCGTTGCCCCTGCGTTCGACGCGGAATTTGTTTGGGGCTTGAAACCAAATTTTCCCGCTGTTGTTAATCGGCTCGTCCAACAAGTGAACCTTTCGTTGCTCTTGGAAATCGGCCTGCATACTTGGAGCTGCGGCGCGCTTCTCGCGAATACGTTCGAGCAAGCTTTTGATCTCAGCGGGCGATAGCGGCTCGGCTTTCACACCGATGGCGAACGACGACGCCAGAAAAATGACGGTAATTATTTTACGCATGTTCCAGTTCTGCTTCGGTAAAATGTTCCTGCGGCAGCTTCGGCTTAACTGCAACTGCCGCCGGCAAAGTGAAGAAGATGGTCGCGGCCAGGCTCCAGAACAAGCCGATGGCGCAGGCAATCCCCAGCCCGCTCAAGGTTGGATTATGCGCCCAACCGAGTGAACCGAATCCGGCGATGGCAGTCAATCCCGCGAGCACGACTGGCTTAACGACACCGGTAAGATCGCGCGCGACATCGTGGCTGCGCTGCCAAACTAACAAGACGTAAATTCCATAATCGACCCCAATCGCAAGAACGAGGCGGAAGGCGAGCACATTTAATAAATT
>WNES01000996.1_pt1 | contig 18864 bp, 17 predicted proteins | sample 5399931 | NCBI WGS metagenome assembly WNES01 (sample SAMN13153332, study PRJNA577476) | soil metagenome | isolation source: 20 cm grassland meadow soil 2 days after 3rd rain plot 5 | place: USA:California | collected 2015-11-11
ATGGACGCGGCCGCGTTTTGAACAAAGCCGGCCAAGTCGTCCAAACTGCGATCAAACCCGGCGCACGCGTGCTTGTTTATTACGCAAACACCAGCGATCTGCGTACGATCGATCACGTGGTCGTTGTCGACTGAGTCTGCGTGAAGCTTCGCTAATAAAAGCCGCAGGGTTCCAAGCCCTGCGGCGCTTTTTTTGATACTAACCGCGCCGTCACATCCAGACTTCGTTCAATTCTCGTGAGCGAGAGGATCGCTCTGTTCGCTCTGTCGCCCCCGCCCCCATTGGCCAGAGGCATCCGGATGCCGAAATAATTTCGATCCAGTTGTGTCTCAAACAGGAGAGGCGCCGAACGATGAGAACCTTGTCGTAGCGCCTCTTATTTGAATGATTGGAGGTCAAATGATGAATGGAAAGTTCCGGTTATTCGGTCGGGGTGATATTGAAAACAGCTTTATGCATCTTGTCGCTCGTAGCATGCGCGAACAACGCCGGGAGGAACGGCGCCTGGCCGAGCAGCGCGCTACAAAGCATCGATTCCAGGCAAGAAAGTCGTGCGTAGCCGACGCGCGTAGTTATCGCGTTGCTCGACGATTGGCGTTGCTAGCTATCGCGCAATTCGGTGCCGGAACACGCAATTCCCTTGAAACGGCGCGATAGGCGTTGACGCCTTAGCCGACTCATCAAACGAGTTTAGAATTTTCGGCGATGCGCACAGTGGGCGCTTGTGCCCGCTAGTCCTTGTGTGCCTCATTTCGAAGCGACATTCCCGCGTCGTCGCGGGATTCTTGATTCGGCGTAAACTTATAGATCGCCCCTTCTCTATCAGTACCACCATGGACAGTTGCACCATAAAAGTTCCCCAAACCATCAGCTACCATCCCATTGTAAGCGAAGGGTGCGTCTGGCGGCCCCTGGAACTGATGGGGCACAATCTCCCTCCATCGCGCGTTTGCTGTGGGAGTTAGTCCGAAGATAACACCAGAACCTAAACCGCCTTCACTTGTCGTACCGTAGAGGTTACCAGCCACGTCGAACACCAGGTTACTAATAGAATTTTGTCCGTCGCTTCCCCCTTGGAAGCTAGAGAGCACCCGTTCGTTCCACTCACCAGTCGACTGTGGAAAAAGCTCGTAAACAGCCCCAACATTATAGGCTCCATCATAGTATGTTGTCCCAAAAAGGTGGCCCGAAGTGTCAAAAAGCAGACCGCCATACGGAAAGCCTGCGTCCGGTTGACCTCTGAAAGAATAAATCGTTCTAAAGATCCATTCCCCACTCTGAGTCGGCTTCAGCTCGAAAACTGTGCCTTTACCATAAATGCCGCCAGCCGTCGCCGCTCCGTAAAGAAGGCCACCACGCAGAAGCATCTGACCGGCCGAACCGGAGGCACCGTCTGATCCGCCAGTGAAAGTATGAATGACGTTGAGTGTCCAGCTGTTGCCGTTCGGATGGATCTGATAGATTGTGCCTAGCCCATTTGCTCCGCCAGTAGGAGCCATACCATAGAGATTGCCCTGATCATCAATCGTCAGACGTGCACTAGGACCTGAGCCATCATTCCCTCCCGTGAAGGCGTGAATCACAGTCTGCGTCCCGTTTGTCAGCTTGTAAGCTACGCCGCAACCACCTTCGCAACTACCAGAGCCACCTGTAACCGCCGTGCCATACAGATTGCCCTTAGCATCCAGAATAACACCTTTGTATGGTTCGCCTCCGTCCGGGGCCGCCGGTAAAGCTATAGAGAACAGTATGAACCCAACCGTTACCTGAAAGATAGCTGGAATATGGTGCCACCGCCGAAATCACCTCCCAGTACCGTCGTCCCGTACAAATTGCCGGCTTTATCAATCGCCAAGTCTGTATCGGCATATTCGCCATCTTCGTCGCCGGCGAAGCTATAGATCACGTTAGTACCGCCGAAAACAGTCGTGGGTAGTCCGAGCCCGACACAGATCAGTACCAGCATGCCGAAAAATAGCCGCTTTAGCCGAATCAGTAAGTTCATAGTTCTTCCTCTCATCCCCACTGGATTCTATTCCAACATTGCGAGGGTCCGGAAGAGGCGAAGAACCCAGCGGGGAAAAGATCCTCCGCCTGATTCAGATCCGCGTAGCGACGGCGAGTTTGGAAAAGATCTGGCGTGCCAATCAAGCAAAATCGATCACCAGCATCTAGCGAAATCCGCGTGTTCGCGGATTGTCCTCAGGATCGCCTTGAGAGGTTTTAGCGGCGTTTCAGCCATAGGTTCAGTTCGAGTTGCTGCGAACGCTTACCTGTTTTTCGTCGCGGCAGCCGTATCCGGGGTCGGCGGAGTTTCAGCCGGAGGCTTCGTGCCAGTTGTCCTATGTTCTAATGAACATATTCATGGAAATTCGGTGGTCAAGGCGTTCCTAAGCGAAAGTCGCGGGACTCGGGCCTTGGTTAACGTTCGACTGTGCTCGGGGAAATTTGCACGCGGCACGCCTGCCGCTACAATCAAACCAGTGCGGGTGGTTAGCTCAGTGGTAGAGCATCTCGTTTACACCGAGTTTTGGGCAGTTTTCGCGCCTTTTTGTCAGTCCGATAGATTGCCCCTCGTGAACGCCACGCACACTCGTTTTTCATAGGTGAAAGCGCATTCACGGGCGCACTTAATCATGTTATCTCTACTTATCCGCAAAAAACGGCAGCAGGATATTCGCCGCAAGCGCGAACCGCTGATTCTAGTTCCATAAACACCGTGAACTTTTCATCTGCACGGCAACGAAACGCTTCCCGTCGCCGCGATGTGCGTCAGCAATCCAGATCGTTCGCCCGTTGGAAACGATCGCTGAGACACAGCCCAACTCCAATCAGCTTCGCTGAGATTGTCAGCGATGATTCCCAATACTTCATTTCGATTTGCCTGTGGTCAGCGTGCTAGCAGATCCGGAGGCAGAAATTGCTTAGATTACTAACTGTATTCCCGACCGAATCTGTCGCCGCCGATAGAGCATGCTTTGTAGTCACAGTTGCAATTGTCGATCCATTCGAATGTCATGCATCGAGCGAATCCGCTGGATGACATGACGAACAACTTGAGTTGATCGGCTATCGAGTCCGGCGGTGCCCAAACGCCCCACTCATGATTCGTTGTTGGTCGTGAATAGGAAGATTGGAAGAATGGCCCGGTCGATATGCTTGACTCGTACTTCTCGATCTTGTGCACGTACGTGAGGTCGATATTGAACTTCCAAGTCTCCTTCATTGTACTAAGCCACGAACCGACTGCACCTTCCTGCTCGCCCCGAACCCAGCTACCCATTACATGCATTGCGTTGGTCCTCGCGAAGTCCGCCGAGCCCTCAACATTCTGGGTGAGCAAATTCGAAGCGCATAGCTGCGCCTGCTCCTTACTCAGTCCCCAACTTTCTAGGCGTTGCGAAATGAAAGCGTGCCTGCTCTCAGAAGGTACCTGCTCATAAGCAACCCGAAGCGTGTGATGCAGCGCTGAAATATCGTCGAAAAACACCAAGTCCATGATAGTTAAGTGAGTTAGCTCAGAAGCGGTTGATGGATTAACGATACCAATTTTTTTGAATTGTCCTCGACTGCCTTGCTCGTCCAGCACCTCATGGGCCAAGATTGTCAGAAAGTATCAACGGTCGCTAGTCGAAATATCTTTTCTGCTGCAATCGTTCACCGCCTCGCAACTGCTCCCATTAGGCGCTCCCATTCGTCGAGGCTCCCGCGAAAGCCAAGCTCGTAGGCAGTATTGAAACTCACCCGGGCGATCATTTCGCTACCTGTCTACACTGCCGTATGCAACGATTCGATGATCAACTTTAAAAAGAAAAAAAGCGTGATTTTCACGGCTAAACCATGGCGTGATAGCGATTCACTGAAGCCATGAACACACAATTCTCCACAACTCCGCTTCCGTCCCTGCGCCGCTTTGTCGGCTTCTTTTTGTTGATTCTGCCAATCTGCCTCGCTCTGGGCCAGAGCACGCCCGTCGCCCCGCCGGTTGTTTATACCGGCACGGACTTTAGCGCCAACGTTACGGCTGGTCCCGTCGTCAATGTGAAGCAGCTGGCCAGTAAATCGCCTGGTCCCGCAGGAAGTGCCGGCGGAGAGACTCACTTTAACCGTTTTCCCAAGCTGCTGCCGCCCATGCAGGACACTGGAGAAACCGCTCCGCAATTGCCTGCCACAGCTTTGGCCCGCTTGCCTGAGATACCGGATTCGTCCTTCCGCGGCTTCATCGGTTTGACCCATCTCGACCAGCGGCTCTACGCCGGCGGCGGGAATCAATTCAGCACTGAGCCACCAGACCAGGGGCTGGCTGTCGGCAACGGCTTTGTGCTCGAAGGCGTAAATGCCGCGATTAATGTTTACGACACAAACGGCATCGTGCAGCTCCCGCGGCCGGTCTCGCTCGACGAGCTCTTTGGGTTACCGCCCGCCATCAATCGCACCACGGGAGAATTCGGCGTTTTCGCCGGTGATGTGAGTTGCTTGTTCGATCCGGAAACGCAGCGCTGGTTCGTCATGGCTTGGGCGCAGCTGAACACGCGCACCGGCACGCCTTTGCGTCAGAGCAGACTTTACCTTGCCGTCAGCCAGACGGACGACCCGCGGGGGGCTTATGCCACTTACACCTTCAACACGACTGGCGCGAATGCCCCGGATGGCAATGGCCCGAGAATACCCGATTTTCCGCATTTTGCTGTGGACCGTTACGGCCTGTTCGTTAACTGGCAGGAATTCAGGATAAATCCAGACGGCAGTTTTGATGGCTACATCGGCACGGCCATTTTGGCTGTTTCAAAGACCGCGCTCATCAACGGCGGCGGAGGTCGACCGCCTCGACGTCTTGAGCTGTTTCGGATTCCCTTTTCCGACACCGGGTTCGCGTTCAGGGTCTGGCCTGCTTACATCCCTCCAGGGCAGACTCCGGTGCTGAGTAATGGCGGGACCGAGTACTTCGCTAGTTCCAATGTCTCCGGCAACAGCGGCCACCACATAGCTGTCTGGGCGTTGACTAATACCAGCTCTCTCGAGACGCCGAGCCCGAATCTGCAGTTGAGTACAACAGCAGTAAGCACGCAGCAGTATGTTTTCCCGAACTTCGGCGTCCCGCAAAAGAATGGTTTCCACCCGCTGGGCGCGTCTCTTGGTGAGCCCGTCGAACAGTTGGACGCCGGGAATGACACGATTTCTTCTGCCGAGTACGTAAACGGTAATCTCTGGGCGACGCTTAGCTCAGCCATGAGGGACGACAGCGGCAACAACATCGAAGTCGTGGAGTACTTTGCTTTCACACCGCAGATCGCGAATGGAAATCTAACTGCCACCCTCTTTACTCAGGGAGTGATCGGCCGTTCCGGCCTCTTTCTCATGTATCCCGCCATCGCCATTAACACCAATGATAACGGCGCCATCGAATTTTCGCTGTCCGGCCGTAACAATTTCCCCAGTTCGGGCTTTGTCAGCCTCACGGGCATAACTGTGAGCTCGATCAACATAGCTCGTGCCGGGAACCTGCCGGAGGATGGCTTTACTGGCTACCCAGAGTTCGGCGGGAACGGAATTGCGCGGTGGGGGGACTACTCGGCCGCTGCAGTGGACAACGTAGACAACGCGCTCTGGATGGCAACCGAGTTCATCCCCGACTTAAACCGGACAGTGAACGCCAACTGGGCTACCTACATCACGCGCTTCCAACCATAGCAGCAGGACAGTCTTAAGTCGCCGGCACCGCATTGTAACGTGCGCGGCTAACATACGCGTGAATGAGTCTAAACTGGAATGTTTCACATTCTCTGGGCACACGTTCGGCCAGATTGGCGTCGGCACGTAAGACGCAAGATGCAAACTGATCGATTTTGTAGAGCCGCGTCAATCATCTCGTCGGCGTGATTTGGATTGACGCGAACCCATGTCGATACCCGGTACCTGTGACGCACGAGAGTATCTATCTCCGTTAGATTATCGGGACTGGCAACGGCGTTACTACGCTAGTCTTGCCCAAACCCCGGCTGGTCACATTCAAGATCACGGGTAATGGATCAGGCACGGGTGGCGCAATTACGATCGAGTGTTGCCCCCCAAAATAGACCTATAGCTGCCGGTTCTAGGAAATGCTTCTAGGCAAAACCTGCGCCGTTGCATGCTTATGCCACGTAAGATAAATGTCGATCTGACCACCGGTGCAATCGGACACGCGCAGTTTTACAGTCGATCATCTGAAGTCAGCGACTGCGAGGGTCGCCAAGGATTCCGGGGACTTACCCTTGGCCCGGTGTTTCCGTTTAGCACGGCCTCCACTTCAAAAACCGCCTCTCCGCACGCGGTGACGTGCTCGCAGCCGCTGCAAAAGAAACTTCAACCCAGAATCCTCGACTTGTCACGCAAAATATTATTAAACGCCTGAATGACGCGTAGAATGCGGCCTCACGCGAGGGTGACTTCAAAGAGTGGTGAACAAGCGTCAGCCTAACGAGATGCCTGTAACCCGCTCAAGTTCCAGAAACGCGCTGAGTTTTCGTCTGCCAGAAAGTGAACCGGCGGCCATCCCGAGCGTATCGTTGCGACAATCATTCGCTGCGTACAGTTTCACCATGAAGAGCAAGCGACGGCCTAACCAATCGGAGAGACTGTGAAGTGCAGAATCCTCATCACAACAACTAACGTTTTGCGTTTTCCTTCGGATAGGCATAAATGTTCAGGCGAACATGCTCGACTCTCGAAACGGTCAATGGCACTCAGTACCACAGCATTCTAGACCGAGTGGCCGTTTCACCGGCGAACGGCCCTTGCGATCCTCCCTTTTATTCTTGTCCAAAGATTGCTTGAGATTATGAGACAGACGATAAAGTATCATGAGACAGTGACAAAATTAGGATTACAGCAAAAGATAAGTAAGTGGCTTAATCAAAGTCATTTAGGGCGGTTAGCTCAGTGGTAGAGCATCTCGTTTACACCGAGAGGGTCGGGGGTTCGAAACCCTCACCGCCCAGTTTTTTCAGGGAGAAGTGATAAGTGAATCGTGATTGGTAATCATTCCAGCCACGAAGCCTTCGCCAACGCTACGGCGCGACAGGTGAACACCCTTAAATACTAATTTTGCGAACTTCTGGTTCTTGACGTGCCAACGGCCTTATTTGTGTCAATTCGTGTCGATTCGTGGTTAATGGCACATGTTTCAGTCGTGGTGCTCCTTATTTCAAGGGGGCGGCGGCGTTGGCCTGGGTCCCGGAGTCGGACGAGATCTCGACGGGGATGGACTGACCTTGAAAATGGTTCCTTGGTTGTGAGCGCCGCCTTCTGTCGTCATGCCATAGAGCCATCCGTTAACGAGGATCACGTTGTCGATCGGTTTAGCGCCATCGCCATTATTTGTTTTCCCGCCAAAGCTGTAAAGGCGTTGGTAATTATTACCACTGGTATTCATCACGAAGACAGTGCCCCAGATCATTGTCGCCGCCGTTGGCAGTCGTCTCATAGAGTTGGTCGCCCACCAGGAGAAGGGAGCCATAGGGATTTTTGCCGTCGTGATTGGTTTCACCAAACTTATGAAGTAATTCGAACGATGATCCCGTTATTGTGTGTTCCGCCTTCCAACGTGGTCCCGTACAATAGACCGTTTAACGGGGTCATCGCGTCGTGACGGGGATTATCTCCGTCATCAGCGTCGTGACCGAGGAACATGTGATCGATTGAGAACGACGATCGGTCGCGTTTGGGACGTATCGTCGCTTCAAATTCCACGCGTAAAGGCTGCGCCATTTCCTCATGGGAGATCCAACCGCGAGTATCAAATGCCTTTGCTCAGGACGCATTTCGGAGTTTAGATCTGACCCTCTGCGCCTCCGTTCCTGCGTCTGTTATGTTGCTCCTATGTCGCCGCGTGGAGAGCAAAAGCACTACTTTTTCTGCTTTGCCCTGTCAAACCGCGATCAATTCCATCACTCTGTAAGATTTTTCGGAACTTTCAGTCTCCAGTTTACGTAGAAGTAAGTATGGGGACCTTCCCCAACCCAATCGCAGCGTCTCGCGAAATCCACACCTACACTGAAGGTAGGGAACAGATTTATCGCCACCCGGGGTTATGGAGACGAGAGGTAATCTCTCAACGCCCTCGTTCCTCTCTCTTGACTCAAGTCACGAAGTGGGCAGCCATCATCGTAGTGTTGGGCTTCGTCTTCTGGCTATGGTTAGGTATCTCAACATATCACGCACCACTAGCAAGGTACCCTTACTACGATACTCAGAAACCCGTGCCACCGTGGAGTGAGCCAATGCCACTTAAAGGCAATTACGGCAGAGGAGAAGAGCACAGATAAACATTCCAGATCCAATCTGGATTGTTGACGGGCATCGGCAAGGGTCAGAGCAATCTTAACGGGCTCCATCCCATGCTACTTTGAATTTGGCAAATCCACTCAGGATGGCAAAAAAACTACGGTTCTCGCCCCTGAATTAGTACAGGCACCCATGTTACGCGCACAGTGGTAGGTATTATCATTGCTGACCACTTGCCGGGTGTGAAAACCCACCGGTAAAATGCCCCTGAGCTGACTCTGTCCAGAATCGCGGAACCTGCCGATTTGATTATCATAACTCGGCTTACTCGGCCTGTTTTCAAATCAATATCGAGCCGATACAAACCATCACCGGAAGGTCTCGCGACCAACTTGCCGGGTCGCTCGAGCGCGCCCGCAAGGGGTATCGCGGGGCGCATGCCCGAATCACGTCACGTGCACTGGAATTGCGATTGCGCAGAGCAGCAGCACGCCAATTGCAAAGATTGTGGCTCGCCTCATTGCGCCCGATTATATCACTTTGTCATTGCTGTGTGGAGCGCAAAAGAGGCACAATTGTAGCTTATCAAGTGGTAAATTCCCCCTCGTATTGAACTCGCAGTTGGCGCGGCATCGCCAAGTTCTGAATCGAATGAGCAATTCGTGTGAATAGTGAGAAGAGGCCCTATTTTCCTCTAAAAGCGTCCGATCTCCTATCTCGAAGGGGGGAGTGAGGATCAACTCTTAGGTGGCAATGCAAGATCCCGCGGACGCGCCGTAGCTGAGCTCTAATCATTCTAGCAAGCTACACAATATGAAACGCCTATTGCTATTAATATTTGCCGCTGGCCTCATCGGCTGCGCGGAACAGCCACCACCCCCCGCCGTAACAACCGGTTATCCGTACAGTCGTTATTCTACCATGGCCGAAGTGTGGGGCTATCGGAGTGCGACGTACGCGAACTGGAGCACTGCCCAATTGCAGCAGCGCCGTCTCGACCTGTACGGAATGACGCCGCTAGCCCAGAGTCGTGAAGGAGTGCCTGAATACATCTATCACGGGCAAGCGCTTCCGCAGCAGGATGAGATCAAGACGATAGAGGTCGAGCTGAATCGGCGCTATCAGGCTGGCGATAAAACCGCGGACCTGATTCCATTCTGGCCCGAATCGCGTCGGCATATATCCTAATCAATACAGCGGAACAGAAAGGAACAACCATGAACCCATTGATTCAGCTTAAAAAAGCAACTTCAGTATTTTTCGTCGCGATGGCCTGCTTTGCGCTTTTTCCAACAGCGCAAGCAGTTGTCCCGGCGCCGGACGGAGGCTATCCCGGCGGCAATACCGCGGAGGGCGATAATGCACTCTTCTCCCTCACCACGGGCGCTAGCAACACGGCCATCGGTTTTGCTGTCCTTGGTAGCAACACAACCGGTGATTTCAACACGGCAGAGGGATCTGGCGCCCTCCTTTTCAACACCACCGGCTTTCAAAACACGGCCACCGGCGTCAATGCCCTTGTTCACAATACCACCGGCAGCTCCAATACGGCCAGCGGCGTTAATACGCTCTTTCACAATACCACCGGCTTTCAGAACGCGGCCACCGGCGTGCAATCGCTATTTAGCAACACAACCGGATTTCACAACACGGCCGCCGGTTTTCAAGCGCTCTTTTCCAACACAACCGGTAACCATAACACGGCCGATGGTGATAACGCACTCGTTCACACCACAACAGGTATCCTTAACACGGCTATCGGTGCCCATGCGCTTGATCAGAACGTAACGGGCAGCTCTAACGTTGCCTTGGGCTTTCAAGCCGGTTTGACTATCACGGGAAGTGGTAATGTCTGTATTGGCGAGAATATCTTAGGTCTTACTGGCGAGAGCAACGTCACCCGGATCCGAAACATCGGCTCGACGGCGCAAGCTAACGGCGTCTTTGTTACCGTAGGCGCTGGCGGCAAACTTGGCTTCCAAGTCTCCTCGCGACGCTACAAGGACGACATAAAACCTATGGATAAGGCCAGCGAAGCACTTTTCGCGCTTAAACCGGTCAGCTTCCGCTACAAGCAGGAGATTGATCCCGCGCGCTCGCCTGATTTTGGCCTTATCGCCGAGGACGTGGCCATCGTGAATCCAGACCTGGTGGCGCGCGACGAGGACGGCAAAATCGTTACCGTTCGCTATCAAGCGGTCTACGCGATGTTGCTCAATGAGTTCCTCAAAGCGCACAGCAAAGTGCAGGAACAGGAGGCAGTAATAGCCCAAGTAAAATCCAATGCTGCAAAGCAGGAAGCGACGATCGCCCGCCAGCAAAAGCAAATCGAAGCGCTAACCGAGGGCCTACAAAAAGTGAGCGCCCAACTCGAAGCAGGCAAAACTTCGCCGCGAATCGTTCTAAACGATCAGTAAAGCTGAGGAGAATCTCGGCAAGGCCGTTTGGAGTTTGGGCTCTGTTTCAGCGATTGATTCCAAGGTGCGAACGATCTGGATTGTTGATGCACACCGCGACAACGGGAAGCGTTTCGTTGCGGCGGCATCGGCGAATCTCTCGACTGCTTGCTGCAATGGTCGGATGGCCGCGCGGCGCCGTTCACATCGTTCGGTTCCGTTGATCGAACGCGACCGTGCGCTCGAACTACGCAGCACGCCGGCTAGGGCATTCAGGCCCGCATCGTCGCAAAGCGCCGACGGTGCAGGCCCCCTGATACTCAACTCAGCGCGCCGGTATCGCACCTCCCCACGCCGAGGGCGACGGGTTGAGTGGAGTGGCCAGCGACGGGGAATTGAACGCCTTCATTTCCGGGCCCGCCGCATTTGTCGGCGGTATGCCTCTGACGCGAGCCAAAAATCCGTGAGCAATGCCGGAAGCATCGACGTAACGACCGCAGATAAATCCCCTGTCATTGATTCCGTTAAGCGATGTAAAGGTTGACCCGGGATAGTCGAAAGTGAAGAAGTTGTTTGGCGGCAGAAAGAAGAGTCCATGTGTCCCGCCTGAGCTGTCCGCATATCTGCCCACCACCCAGTTCCTATCGTTAAGTCCAAACAAGACTGTCCCAACGGAGCCCGAAGGATCGATCGGGAAGTGCAGCGCCCCATTGGCGTCCCGGAAGTAGCCGTGAAGGATTCCTGATCCGTCTATAAAGTATCCTACCGTCAAGTGCTTTGAGTTATTGATCTCGTAAGCAAAGGTCGAAGCGGCGTCCGGGACGCTAAATGACGTTAAGGTTCCGCCAACACTGACGAACGCCTGGAAGACCCCGCTGCCGTCGGGATCAAACCCGCCGGTAAAGTCGCCGGCATCGTTTATCGAAAGCAGATTGGTCTGGACCGAGCTGGGAACATCGTATTCTGTGAAGGTGCCGCCAGACAGGAAAAACGAGTGAAGGGTACCATCGCTGGTGGCGTAGTCACCCGCTACTGTGCGTGAGTTGTTTATGCCCCGTCCTTCGGTAAAACCGACGGTATCGTTAGGGTCGACGATCGGCGCGCTAAAGCTACCATCGCTGAACCGGACAAAACCGCGCGTCACTCCGGTCGAGTCAATGAACTCGCCAACGACGTCGCCTCTTTCGTTAATCTTTTGCGGCAAGCTCGAATTTCCGGTCCCGGGATAATCGAAAGTCGTGATCACTTCGATAGAGCCCGAGTTCGCTGCCTGCTGAGCGAACGTCCCCAACAATGGGAACACGAATAGAACTGCCAGAATGCTGATAAATATCGATTTTGGTTTCATAATGCTAATTGCCTCCTTAATTGAATTCCTCATTGCAACGCCGAAGGGGAAAAACCACAATATCCACTTCGCGAATTTCGACCGGGCCAGTTCGCGTGTTATCTGGTTTCGTTGGGCCCGCTTTTGGGTTGCCGGCAGATCGAAATGAGTAGAGCCGAGAGCGCCAGATGCAACAGCCTGCTAATGTGGTCGTGCGTCCGGCTTTAAAAGACGTGCCCCGTTCTGTTGTTCGTAATGCGCACGAGCGGATAGTTGGCTGCGGCTTGGGGATCGTCCCCGCAGACAGCGAGACCGAAGACAAATTTGAAGACGCTATGGAAGTGACGGCAAGCTCACCACTCCCTGAAATCGCCCGCGTGCTCGTGCGTTTCGATCACGTTGCCCGCCTGATCGTAAATGTGAACCACAGCGTCATGTGAGCGGCTGAAAAACTTGGCGTGGTCGATTGCGTCTGTGATCGCTTTTGGCCCGCGATACCACATCGGACTATAGGGAAGCGCATCACTGACTAGATCGACACCATCTTTGTCAGCGCGTGGCCGAATTTCGTAAACGTCTGTGCGAATCGTCGATCTCTTAGAGCGCCGCATCATTTGCCATTTGGCTTTCAACAATGATTCTAGCGACGCGTAGTGCAAAAACGTTTTCGTTTGTTGGGAAGCAGGCTGGTGCTTCCATTCCAACTTATTCTACGAAAACGGTGGAGCGAAGTTCCGGAAAAAAAATGACAGCGCATGGGAGATCAGATTGACTCGGCGATAAACTTTGTGATGCCGGCCTTCGCAAAGGTCGATGCTCATTAAGCAAGTCTGATATCCCCCTAAAGGCGTAGGACGAAGGTCCCATAGGGGAATCTGTCGGGAGCACTGTCAAATCTCGAATAAGGAGCGCTTATGAAAAACAAAAAACACTACGTTACGACCTCAGCTGGGACCCTTACGCAAAGCGGACTGCTCGCCGTGTTGTTGCGACGCCAGCGCTATAAAGCGATTGAGTTGGCCCGGCGTCGAGCACACCGCGAGCAGGCGCGTGCGGCCTTCCGGGGTACCCTCAATTGGCTTTTGGCACGCGCTCACGGCGGCATCGCTGGTCGACCATTCCGCCGAGGCTTTGGAGAAAGCGTTCCGCGCCACACTTGAATATTTCACCAAAGCCAGTTGCCATGTCTCACCAAATCCACACCTACACCGAACTCCGGAAACAGATTCACGACCACCTGCGGATCCAACATCCCGAATGGGTCGAGCCAAATGGCGAATCCTCCATGCCCCTCATGGAACTGCTGGACGCATTGACGCGCAGAACATCCAACGAGTCTATCGCTGGTGTTCATCGCGTCCTAGAACAGGCATCAAGCTGAATCGACACCGCAGCTACTGGATTAACCAACCGCGCCGCAGTGGTCAAATGGGGAGCAATGGGGTCAAATCTAAACATTTAACATTGTCCCTATTAGCTTGCGTGCAGCAGCCGTATCGTGAGTGGATCGTGTTCGACGAATCCGCTGCGCCACCGCAGCATAATCCAGCCCGCCGAAAAGTTCGCCAATCTCCCGCAGCGATTTAGTTCCCGTCTCCCGTCGCTTCCAATAGACCTGATATTTTCTGGCCACTCTTTCCAATACCCTCTCCGGATCAATTGAAGGCATCACGCTGCGTAGCGAGGTAATTTCGCGTCGCTGCTGATGCAAACCTTTGACGCGACAAACTCGCGGTCTGGCACTCTGTACTCATAAAGCCACGCTCCTGCATATTCTCTACCGGTAAACTTGAACCTGTTGTTGTAGGTGCCGTTGCGAGACCAAAAGACAGTGAAGTCGTTCGTTACTCTGCCTCTTTTACTATCTAAATGCCAAAGGAACCAAAAGGCGATGGAGTTCCGAAGTATATATAGAGACGATTGCCCGCATTTTCCCTAATCCACTTGCTCGCGGACTTACGGCGGGTGGAGAAGACTATGACGTGGTTGATTACAGCAGTTGGACTCGGCCTGCTGTTAGTCTCACCAATGTTCGCCGGCGAGCATTCAGCTTTCGCTCGCGTGACGGTTTACTGGCACAGCGAAGGTTCAGGCGCGAACGCAGCGTGGAACGGCGTACGGCTGCGCGACGGGCACTGCGCTGTTGATCCGAAGAAAATTCCGTATGGCAGCCAAGTTGTCTTTCATGATGCGGATTGTGTGGCAGTAGACACTGGACCGGACGTAGTAAACCGCAAAGCTGCACGGTCGTGCGGTCGAAGCGCGGCTGAGCGCAACGCGATCGTCATCGATCGTTTTTTCGATACCAAACAAAACGCGCTCGCCTGGGCAAGAGCGAATCCGCATTTTATGGTAGTGCAAGTTTGCACATCTGACACCGAGGCGGACTTTCCGACGAAGCAACTCAACACTTCCGTTACAGATTCCCATAGATTAACCACGATTCGATCTGAATGAGATTCTCAGTTGCCGAGCGGCGTCACTATCAAAGAGCCCTCGAAGAGCTGGTCCTGGGAACTCGTTCCAACCCTATTCCTACTCCGACTCATACTCCTACATCCACACCTACTCCAAGTGTTCCTTCTATGGGCTTCATTCCGGAAAATGCGCTCTCGATTCCCACGTGCCATCACATGGTAAAAACGCCCGCCATATTCGATCCTGACCGCTCGTGCCACAGCTCACTTTTCAAATACATGCCACGAGTCTGTCAAGATTTGTTGACTGACCCCTATTCATTTCCCCACTTCGGAAAGGTCCCTATCAAGGCCTCGTGACTGATTTATTAAAAGTGACCGAGTCGAGTATAGCAATCGTGCTCAAGGCGGCTTGATCGCTCCGCCTATTCTGAATGAAGACTCGCCAAATCTTCTCGTGGTTTGTGCCCTGATGATCCGCTTAACCGCCCACGATCGCTTCGGCCTCAATTTCCACCAGCATCTTGGGATCAATCAACGCCCCCAATCGTGAAATTGAATGCCGCATCGATATGCACGGCCGTGGTATTGATAAACAAGATGCCATCATACTCAAAGGTCGCGGCTTATTTCATCTTTCGCAAAAGCGAGTGGTAGCCGCCAAATCCAAAGGCTCGATGCTGATTTCAGGCATCGTGGGCACGTCGCGCGCCGACTGCGCAGTCCACTAACTCAACGCGCAGGCATTGTACCTCCCCACGCCGAAGGCGACTGGTTGAGGGGAGTGACCTGCGATGCCGGGTTGAGTGGAGTGACTAGCGACGGGGATACCGGCGGTTGGCCTCTGACGCGCGCTATGAATCCGTGGGCGATGCCGGTAGCATCGACGTAACGGCCAGTGATATTCCCCTGCGAACTGATTCCGTTAAGCGATGTAAAGGTTGACCCGGGATAATCGAAAGTGAAAAATCTGTCTGGCGGGACAAAGAAGAGTCCATGAGTCACGCCTGAGGCGTCCGCATATCTCCCCACCACCCAGTTCCTATTGTTATCTCCAAACAGGATTGTCGCAACGGAGCCCGTGGGATCGATCGGGAAGTGCAGCGCCCCATTGGCATCCCGGTAGTACCCGTGAAGGATTCCTGAGCCGTCTATATAGTATCCCACCACCAACCGCTTTGAATCATTGATGTCGTAAGCAAGGGTCGCGGCAGCTCCCGGGATGCTAAACAACGTTAAGGTTCCGCCAATGCTGACGAACGCCTGCTGGATCCCGCTGCCGTCAACAAACGTGCCGGCAAAGTCGGCGGGATTGTTTATCGCAAGCACAGCGGTGAAGACCGCGCCGGGAACATCGTATTCTGTGAAGGTGCCGCCCGACAGGAAAAACCCGTGAAGGTTACCATCGCTGGCGGCGTAGTCACCGACTACTGTGCGTGGGTTATTGATGCCTCGCCCTTCGGTAAAACCCACGGTATCGTTAGGCTCGACGATCGGGTCGCTAAAGCTACCATTGCTGAACCGGACAAAACCGCGCGTCACTCCGCTGGAATCGATGAACTCGCCAACGACGTCGCCTCTTTCGTTAATCTTTTGCGGCAAGGTCGAATTTCCGGTGCCGGGATAATCAAAAGTCGTGATCACTTCAATAGAGCCTGACGTCGCCGCTTGCTGAGCGAACGTCCCCATCAATGGGAACACGAATAGAACTGCCAGAATGTTGATAAATAATTGCTTTGGTTTCATGATGTTTATTACCTCCTTGGTTGGTCGCTGCCCTGAGTCCCTGCGACAAGCAGGAGCAAGCCCGCCGAAATCAACAGGGCCACCTGGAGCTCGTACAAGAGTAGGGGTGCGCCGGCCGTTCCGTCTATGGGACCTTAGTCTTATTAAACTTTAGTATGATTAAGGCCGGAAGGTTGTGGCCCTCGTCATCGCGCTCATTCATATCACTTTGTCATTGCCGTGTGGACAGTAAAAGAAGAATCACGGCGCGTGGAGGCGTGAGCTTTCTACAGGTCAACGACGCAGAAGCGCGAGCCGAAAGTTCTACGGTCCGTTCTACGGTCGGGAAAGATTTGGATGCGAAACCGCACAACACTGCGCAACGCACTGCGAAAGCGAAATGAAGAATTACCTAGCGTCAGCAACGATATGCAAAGCAGTGAAACGCTGCGCAATTCGTTAGGCTTGAATTAGAAATCCGTTGCTCTCTCCGACTGAGCTACGGGCGCAATGATTTTGCGATTCAACTGATCTCGGATTCGCGAATATCGTGGATGATACGCCACGCAGCAAACTTCATAAACCGCTTGTGAATGCAAGATCGCAGCCGAGCTGAACATTTCAGAAGGATCGGTATTTGCTGCCCTTAAACGCGTGAAGAGCTACAGATCGTAACCCCCGGGGGAGGGGGTTCGTTTCGGTTTATTACAGCTAGCGCGTAAACTGGTAATGTTCCTCAGAATTTTTCGGCAAAAGGCGACCTTTGCGGCGGACGACTAATCGCCCGATGATCCAAAGCCCGCTCAGCATCTAACGAGAAGGAGATAAGGCACGGCAGGGTGTCGTGGCAAACACACTGAAGTTGCTCCGCAATGGGGCCGTGGGCTTCATCGGCTGGTTAGATGGTTTGTTCATGCTACGGAGAGAATGGTGCCTGGTTGCTGGGCTTCGGCGGCCGCTCAGTTCGAGTAAGCGTGACTCCGTCAAGCTTGATCGTGTCGTGGTCGAGCTGCTGGAATGCGACCGTGTAGTGCCTCGGTCGCTTAGCGAGATCGGGGTCTTTGCGGTGGTATTCCTCGGAGACTTTGGGATAGCTCACATCGTCAAAAACGATTTGATCACCTTCGATGTGCCACCGACCATCGCCATCCAACCACGTGTCGTCCCGCACCGTGACCGCGCACCAGTTGGTATGGTTGGGCTCGAATGTGAATATTGTGACAGACTCAGGTGGTGTGTTCGCTTTCCACGAACCAACCAAGCTCGCTTCCGTCGGCGAGAGACGGTTGCATGCGACAAGGACGACAGCCGCCGAGAATACTATCAAGCGCGCTACCATCTAACGAGAATTCGGCCCAATAATTGCGCCTTTAAAGACGCAATTATTGGGTCTAATCCGGTTGTTCGCCCGGGGAGAGACCATTGAGCAGGGATTTGTGTAGGGCAGCGGTTCTGCTTAGATTCGGTTACTAAATCCCTGAATACGAACTCGAAATCAACATTCAAAGCTCCCAATGGTGCTGTTTAGTAAACGTTTGAACTCAATGGTAGCTGCGGTCTTTGGCCTTGCCCTGTGCGCGCATGGTGCGCAGGCTCCGCGGCACGTCAATATTAACCGATTGTCCACGACTGTAGAAGATGTCGTGGTGCCGTTACCGAACGAAATTTTCGGGGCACTGAACAAGCTGAGTGCGGTAAACTGGAAGGAACACGTCCGCAGCGATGAAGAACCCAATTTCACCGAGCGACCGCGTATCGCTCTCTTGCTTGGGACAGTGATTGCCGATGGCTTTATCGCGGTGCAAGCGGAGGATGCGCCTGCAGTAAAAGATATTGGCCAGCGCGTCCTGGCACTGGCCAAGGGGATCGGCGTAGGAAATTCAATCACGCCACACGCCAAGGCGATCATCGATGCGGCAGACAAGCGCAATTGGGCAAATGTGCGGCAGGAACTGGATCGCACTCAAAACAGCGTTCAACAGGCAATGAACGAAGTGCACGATGAAAAGCTGTCGCAGCTCGTTAGTCTGGGCGGGTGGCTTAGGGGCACGGAAGTATTGACCTCCGTGGTGAAACAGCATTTCTCCAACGACGGCGCTGAGCTTCTGCATCAGCCGGATCTGCTGACCTATTTTCAGACAAGACTGCAGGCGATGTCCGAGTTTAACCTTCCGATCGTTCATCAAATTCAGGACGCCTTGGTGGAGGTAAAGCCTCTAATCAATATCGGCAATGCTCGCATTTCTGCCGAATCAGTTAAGAAGGTCAACGAGATCACTACGCGGCTCGGCAACGACATCATCAAGAAAGACTGAGAAATTTCGGGTGAACCCTTTCGCAAAGGTCCTTCTCTGCACGACCTCCCTGTTGGCGGCCATCGTTGTGCTACCGTCTGCGATTTTCGCCTCGGTGGACCCCACCACAGTGTACGCGCGGGCATTTGCTCTTCTGGCGGCAGAACCCTATGTAAAACAAGGATTTCACGTGCGCGAGGATTACTGGGCAGGCGACCTCGCTTCGGGTGAAAGGAAAGCGGTGCGGCAACAATTGTTTAAAGGGAATGAATATTGGTTCTGGCTGGGAACAGAAGTCGATCATGCAAAGGTGTCCGTTCATATTTATAATTCGGACGGAGAACTCGCGGAACAACCAGACAGTTGGGCGAAAGGCCACTTTGCGGCTGCGCACATCATTCCGAAAACCACAGGCAGTTACTTTATCATCGTTAGCGTGG
>WNES01000548.1_pt1 | contig 18767 bp, 18 predicted proteins | sample 5399931 | NCBI WGS metagenome assembly WNES01 (sample SAMN13153332, study PRJNA577476) | soil metagenome | isolation source: 20 cm grassland meadow soil 2 days after 3rd rain plot 5 | place: USA:California | collected 2015-11-11
CGGTCGCCTGCCGTACACGCCGTTCGGCGCGAGGCTCTGGACCTGAGTCAGTGGTAGGAGCATGGGCGTCGACCTCCGGTGTGTATCCTATGAATCAGCATGCAAATGAGACCGGGCGGCATCGCGCACTATTGCGCGCGGTACCTCGGTGCGCTTCTCGCGCGCATGAGGGGCGCGCAGAAGGTCGGCCGGCTCATCCAGGCGGACATCGACAGCATCATGCGCGATGATCTCGCTCACTATCCCCTCGGTTCCGTTCTGAACGGCGGCAACTGATCGCCCAATGGCGATAAGCTCGCTCCACCGGGTGAGTGGCTCGCGCTGGCCGACCGGTTCTATGACCGCATCGGGGAAATCACCGCTCTCGAGGTTCGGGTCACCGGACTCGATTGGGCGTTTTCCCCCAGCGCGGCTGTGGCCCGCGATGCGCGCTGGGGACGCACCTAGGAGAGTCGGAGAACCCCGGCCTGGTGCGCCGCTGTGTCGAGGCGATGGTGGCTGCAGGACGAGGCCGGCGGCGCCGGCCGTCCGTAGTCAGTCCGCCGCGCTGGCGCCCACCGCCACCCAGGCAAGGTCGGCGTTCGATACCGAGCCGAGATTGAAGCTGCGGGCCGCGGCGGCCATGCGCGTGAGGGCCTGCCCGAGCGGCATCGGCGGCTTCGTGTCTCCCTTCTTCGCCTTGTGAAAGCGCACCGGATTGATGCGGGCCACCACGTAGTTGCGCAGGTACGGGGACTTGAAGCCGCGCGCCTGCAGTGCGCTGATGAGGGACTTGACGCGTGCGTCGATCTCGATGAGCCGCGCGGCCGAGTCCGATCGCTGCCTGAGGCTTACCGCGAGCGTCTGGTCGCTGAAGCGGTCCACCTTCTTCAGAAACGAGCTGTAGGCGCCGCCGGCAAAGCGCGGCCACTTCTCGTAGACGATGCCGAGGGTCAGGAGCTCGGGGGCCTCGAACTGCGCGGCAAACTGCGACTCGCGCTCGCGGACGCGATTTCGGGCCAGGTTGCGCGCCATGCGGATCACTTCGAGGCTCCGGTCCCTGAGGTTGTGAGGCTTCTCCGTGTTCAAGGCCAGTATCCGGTAGGCGAGCGACTCGTCGGGCGATATCAGCGCCGTGATCTGTTTCATGCCGAGCACCTTGGCCGCGGCGAGCCGATGCCGGCCATTCGGCGTCCACAGCCGCCCGTCGTCGCCCCGCACCACGATCAGGGGATCGAGGAATGCGGCGGTCTCGTCGATCTTCGCGGCGAGCCGCTTGGCGTGCGTCGGGGACAGGTCGCGCTGAAACGGAGTCGGCTGCACCGCATTGAGCGGCAGGCTCGCGAGCAGCAGGGGGCGTCCGCCGAGGGGCTCCTGATAGGCGCCGATGGCGGCGCCGCCCGCCGCGCGCACCAGCGTCGCGAGATCCGCGACGTGCTCGCTGTCGAGCGCGATGGCAACCTGCGCGGCCTCGAGTCCGCGCGCTTCCTTCCCCGGCGCGAGCCGACCGCGGCGGCCGGCGCCCGCCGCGCGGCCCCGCGTGCGCGCGCCGGCGGTTCTCGAGCGTGTTGACATCGCCTCACTCTATCGAGCGCAGTCAGTGTGCGAGAATGACCGATTCCGCAGGATGTTGCCATGGATTCCTTCACCGCGATGCCGCCCGCGAGCGCCGCCGGGCACCTTCCGGCCCAGCGCATCGACGCCGCCGGACGCACGCACGTCGATCAGCGTGCGGTGCTCGCGCTCGCCCTGCCGCTCATGGCCAACAGCGCCGTGCAGATCGTCCTCAATCTCACCGACATGTGGTTCATGGGACGCATCTCCACCAGGGCGCTCGCCGCGGTGGGAGCGGTGCAGTGGCTGGTCATCGCCGTGATGCTGGTGCTCGGCGGCGCCGGCACCGCGGTGCAGACGCTCGTCGCGCAGCACTTCGGCGCGCGCCGCTACCGGCGCGCCGGCCAGGCGGTGTGGACCGCGCTGTGGGCCATGGCCTGCACGGCGCCGCTGTTCGTGCTGGTGGGCGCCGCGCGTCACCTGATCCTCGCGCCTTTCGGCTTCGACAGCCGGGTCGAGCAGCTCGCCTCCGCGTTCTGGTTTCCGCGCGTCGGCGGCGCCTTCCTCGCCGCCGCCGTGTGGGCGATGTTCGGCTTCTTCAACGGCATCGGCCGCCCGCGCGTGACGCTCGCCATCAGCATCGTGGCCACGGTCACCAACGCGCTGCTCAACCAGCTGTTCATCTTCCGCCTCGGCTGGGGCATCGCCGGCTCGGCCTGGGCGACCAACGCCGCGCAGCTGGTAGGGCTGCTCTATGCGCTCGCGATCTTCATGCGCGCCGACTACCGGCGCCGCTATCGCTCGAATCTCACGTGGCGCCCGCACCGCCGCGTGCTGCTCGAGCAGCTGCGCCTCGGCGTCCCGATGGGGCTCTCGCCCGCGGCCGACCTGTTGGGTTTCGCCGTCTTCCAGATGATGCAGACGCGGCTCGGCACCGCCGGCGGGGCCGCCACGCAGATGGTGGTGATCCTGACCTCGATCGCCTACATGCCCGGCTTCGGCATCGCCTCCGCGGGCACGACGCTGGTCGGGCAGTCGATCGGCGCACGCTCGCGCGACTGGGCGCTGCAGGTGGGCGATCGCGTCATCCTGCTCGCCGCGCTCTACATGGGCGCCATCGGCGTGCTGATCGCCCTCGGCGGCCCCTGGGTGCTGCCGTTCTTCATCGGCTCGCACGACAGCGAATCGGCGCAGGCGGTGGTCATCGGCACACAGCTCCTGTGGCTCGCCGCGGGTTACCAGTTCTTCGATGGCCTGAACCTGGGCAGCAGCATGTGCCTGCGCGGCGCGGGCGATGTCAGGATCCCGGCGGCTCTGGTGCTCACGGTGTCGCTGCTGCTGTTCGTGCCGCTCGCCCATGCCTTCACGTTTGCCTCCGGGCAGGGCTGGGTGCGTTTCCTGCCGCAGTTCGGCTGGGGAGCCGTCGGGGGGTGGGTGGCGGTGCTCATCTACGTCATGCTGCTCGGCAGCACGCTGTTCCTGCGCTGGCGCTCCGGCGCCTGGCAGAAAATACGGCTCTGAAGCGCACGCTCCCGCACCGCTCCTCATGCTCGTCACGCTGAAGACGCTGTTGCACACGGTGCTCCTGCCGCCCGGTGGCCCGCTGCTCGTGGCGGCGGGCGGCGCCTGGCTCGCCCGCTCGGGCGTCACGGCCCGCGCGCGCCGCGCCGGGTGGCTGCTGCTCGCCGCCTCGCTCGTCGTCTCGTGGCTGCTCGCGACGCCGCTGGTGGCGGACTGGCTCGAGAGGGCGGCCGAGCGCTCACCTCCCCTCGATCTCACCCGGCCGGTCGCGGCCGAGGCGGTCGTCATTCTCGGCGGGGGCGATGAGCGTGTCGCTGCTCCCGAGTACGGCGGCGCGCCGGCGCCCGGGCCGCTGCTCCTCGAGCGGGTCGCCTATGGCGCCTTCGTCGCGCACCGGACGGCGCTCCCGGTGCTCGTCTCCGGCACCGCGCAGGAGGCGCTCGCCATGCGCACCTCGCTTGCGCGGGACTTCGGCGTGGAAGTGCGCTGGGTCGAAGGGCGCTCGCGCGACACCTTCGAGAACGCGCAGTTCTCGGCGCCGCTGCTGAAGGCGGCGGGGGTGTCACGGATCATTCTGGTGACCGACGGCGCTCACGCGTGGCGCGCAGCGCACGAGTTTGCGGGCACGGGACTCGCCGTCGTGCCGGCGCCCGTGGGACTGTGGGCGCCGCGCGAGACCGGGATGCAGCGCTACCTGCCCTCGACCGCCGCTCTCAACCGCTCGAGGAGCGCGCTCTACGAGCTCCTCGGGGACCTGGTGCGGCGCGTGCTCGCCGCGCTCCACCTGCGCAGGCACACCGCATGGACGGCGCCGGGCTGACCACCGTGTTTCGATCGCGGCGCCGGCGCGAATGCGACGAGCGGCTGCTGGTGCTGACGGCGGTCGGCGTCGAGGGGTTCGTTGCCCCGGCCCCCGACTGGAGTGAGTTCCTGCTGCAGGTCGATGCCGCGCAAGCTGAGCTTGCGGTGCGCCACCTCGCGCAGTACGAGGCCGAGAACCGCGCGCCGCTCCCGCCGCCGCCGCCGCCGAGCCTCTATCCGCACGCCTGGATCGGCTGCGCCGCGTACGTCCTGGTGCTGCTCGGTGTCGCGTGGGTGCTCTCCAACGGTCTGGTGCGGCTCGACGCCTTCGATCAGGGCGTGCTCGATGCCGCCCGCGTGCAGCGTGGCGAATGGTGGCGCGCCTGGACCGCCCTCACGCTGCACCTGGACGGCCCGCACCTCGCGGCGAACCTCGGCGCGGGCGTCTGGTTCGGATACCTCGCGGGCCGTCAGATGGGCGTCGGCACGGCGTGGCTCCTCACCGTGACGGGTGCAGCGCTCGCGAACCTGCTGGAGGGCCTCACGGGTCCGCCCGAGCATCAGGCGGTCGGAGCCTCGACGGCGGTGTTCGCGGCGCTCGGAGCCATGTCGGCTCACTCCTGGCGCGAGCGCCTGCAGTTGCCGCAGCGCTGGGCGCGGCGCTGGGGGCCGCTCGTCGCCGGCGTCATTCTGCTCGGCTGGACCGGGTCCGCGGGGGAGGGCACGGACCTCGTGGCGCACGTGGCGGGATTTGCCGTCGGGGCCGCGCTTGGCGCGCTCGCGGCGCTGCCGGTCGTGCGGGCCACGTTGGATCGGACGCCGCAATGGCTCACCGGGGCCGCGGCGCTCGGCTCGGTCGCGGTCGCGTGGAGCTGCGCGCTGCTCGACTGACCCGCCGCCGCGCTCACGGGCCCTCGACGACGTACCCCTTGGCCCGGAGCGCGGCCAGCCCGCCGTTCTCTCCCAACAATCTGTCCATCGACTGAACGGCTAGCGTTCCGCGATTGCGGGTCAGGCTGTCCTCGACGGCGATCAGCCAGTCATCGAGCGCCCGCGAGATGAGCTTGCGCACCCGGTCGGAGGTCGAGACCGCCGCGACGCACGCGGTGCGGTCGTCTACGTGGGGAAGCCGGCGCAGCGTATCGACATCCCCCAGCGCCCAGGCGCGCGCCTTGGCCTGCATGGGAGCGAGATCGGTTTCGAGGAGCGTCACCACGGCCTCGAGACACGCGACCTCGCTCGTCAGCGGCGTCGCCCCCACATCCTTCAGCACCTTGACCGGATCTTCGATCCGGAGCTTGTCCTGGTGCACGCGTACCCTCTGCGAGCGGGCGAGCTTCAGCACCTCTTGCTGCACCTCGTTCTGCACCGCGAGCCCCGAGGCGTCGAACACCCGCAGCAGCAGCTGCCTGGCGGCGAGCATCGGGCGCATCTCCTCGAGCTTTCCGTCGTTGCGGTCGAAGCGGGCCTTGAGGATCTCGACCCGCGCATAGAGCGGCGGCGGCAGCGCCTGCTCGAGCGGCATGTGGTCCGGAGGCTTCTGCAGGTGTCGCCATTCGATGTACACCCTGAGCGCCGTGAGCGGATTGGCGCCGATGCTGTAGGCGGGCCATGCCGGGACCACCTCCTGGACGTTCCGCAGCACCTCCTGCACCGCATCGGGCTGCCACACCATCCTCTTCGGGAGGGGGGAGATCGTGCCGAGGATCCACAGCGTGTGGTCGCCCTTGCGCACGGTCCACATTCGCGGGCCTTCGTGACGCCCCTCGACCACGACCTCCTCGGGCGGCGGAGTGCCTGCGTCGACGCCCGACGGCGGCTGCTCGCGCGCCGCCGTGCCGAGCGGCGAGAGGAGCCCCCATCCCGCGATGAAAGTCAGGGCCGAACGCATGGCAGGTGAAGCTCGCCGCATCGCGCCCCGCTCAATCGTTGGTGGGCGTCTGCCGCGGGGCGGTTTCGTCGGTCGGATCGTACACTCGTGTGAGATCGACGGCCGACAGCTCCTCGGGCGCAATGTGCAATCTCTCGACGAGATGACGGCCGTCGCCCGAGAGGGCGTAGCGCTCGGTCACGTCGGGACCCGCCTGCGCGCGTACCTCGATGACGTACTCCCGGCCCTGCCAGCCGCAGCTCTGATCCGCCACGCCGCTCTCGGCCGATACCACGCTGTGCGCGCCGGGCGTGAAGCGGCGCTGCGAGTTGCCGTAGTCGAGCACGAGCTCTGCGGATGACTGCCGCACGGTGAGGAAGTCGCCGCGGCCGATGCTCGCGAGCAGCGCGCGCGCCATGGGCGATCGCTCGAGCGGATCGGGCGGCACGCCGCGCCCCATGGGCAGCGGGACGGGGTCTCCATCGAGCGCGGCATCTTCCGGCTGCGCGGTGCGGGTGGGCGCACCGCGCGTACCTCCGCGCGGCGTCCCGGTCGCGACCATCCTATGTGCCATCCGTCTCAGGGCCTCGGCGCGCATGCGCGCGAGCACTCTCTGCGGGTCGTCGCTCGCGGCGCGATCGAGCTTCCACGCGCCCGCGAGCGAGAGACCCGCCGGTGGATCGGGGGCCAGCCGGCTCCCCGCACACCCCAGGAGAGAGGCGGCGGCGCACACGAGGAGCGTGCCCGCCCGGACCATCCGCATATTGGCGTATCCTCCGGCTGTTCAAGAGCTGAGCGCAGCATCGCAGTTAGGCGCACCCCCGCGCAAATCGCCCCGTCCCATGAAGTCACGCAATCTCACGCAACTCGAGCTTCTCCGACGGCGGATCACCCGTCTCGACGAGGCGAGCGTCGATCGGCTCTACGGCCTCGAGCCGGTGTGGGAGCCGGGAAGCGCCGCCCCGGGCGTCGCGCTCGAGGAGTTCGTGGCGGTGCGGTGCCCGTATTGCGGCGAGCGCCTCGAGACGCTCGTCGATCTGACCGCAGACGAGCCGGCGTACGTCGAAGACTGCGAAGTCTGCTGTCGGCCGATCGAGTTTCACGTCGAGCGCGACGAGTGCGGGACCTTTCTTGCGCTCGAGGTGAGACGCATGGATTAGGTCGCCGCGCTCTGTCGCCAGGCGGCGACATTTATCCGGAACTTTCCCGCAAATCGGCACCATTCCAATGGAATATTGCCGCGGCATCCCTAATATCCGCTGCGGCCATCGGGTGCCACGGAGGAAGTGGAGAGTATGAACAAGTCAGCCGTAATCGGGTCGGTGATCGGCGCCGCCATCGTGACCACGGTCGGTGCGGTCGCCGGCTATCGCGTTGTCGAGGCCTCACGCGGAGCCGAGGTAGTGAGCGTCAAGGCCGTGAGCAGGACAGTGAGCACACCGCGGCAGGAATGCCACGATGAGCAGGTGACCCATACCAAGCCGGTGAAGGACAAAGACCGTCTGCTCGGCACCGGAGTCGGTGCCGTGGTGGGCGGGCTTCTCGGCAATCAGGTCGGCGGCGGCAGCGGCAAGGTGCTCGCCACGGTCGCCGGAGCGGCCGCGGGCGGCTACGCCGGCAACAAGATCCAGGAGAAGGTGCAACAGGGCAACACCTACACCGCCACCGAGCAACGCTGCACGACCGTGTACGACCGGAGCGAAGCGCCGAACGGCTATGAGGTGGAGTACGTGCTCGACGGCAAGAAGCACCGCGTGCACATGAGCCATGATCCCGGGAAGCGCATCCCGGTGAAGAATGGTCACATCGTGACGCAGGAGAGCGGCAGCAACTCGGCCGCCTCCTGAGGCGCTTCCGCAGGGCGCGCTGGTGCCGCTCAGCGCGAGGCCGCCACCGCGGCCTCGAGGAACGTGAGTGTGCGCCGGTCGGCGTCGAGCCGCACCCGCGCGCCGAGCGGGAGGGGCTCGTTGACCTCGCCGTGGCCCACGGGAAAGCCGCCGGCGCACGGGAGCCCCGTGGCGCGGGCGAGGTCCCCGAGGACCTCGTCGCTCGTGTACGAGGCGTCCTTCTCCTCGCAGCCGGTGAAAGAGCCGAGCGCTATGCCGCGTACGCGGCTGAACACCCCGGCGAGCTCGAGGTGCGTCCACATGCGGTCGAGCCGGTAGGGACGCTCGCCCTGATCCTCGAACAGCAGGATGGCGCCATCGAGCGCCGGCATGAAGGGCGTGCCGAGCAGGCGCGTGAAGACCGAGAGGTTCCCTCCGAGCAACGGCCCTTCCGCCACACCGCCGGCGTGGGTCAGCGTTCCCGTGAGCGGCGGGGGCGGCTCCGCGGATTCGAGCAGCGAGAACAGACGCTCGCAGGTCGGGGCGGGAAGCCTGCCAAGCTGCGTGAGGACCGGACCGTGCACGCTGATCCGGCCGCGTGACTGCATCCACAGGTGCAGTGCCGTGATATCGGAGAAGCCGACCAGCACTTTCGGCGGACCGGGTGAGCTCGCCGTGGCGAGCCGCTCGAGCAGCCGCGTCGCCCCATAGCCGCCGCGGGCACAGAAAACCGCGCGGATATCCGGATCCCGAAGCGCCGCGGTCAGCTCGCCGAGGCGTCGCGCATCATCGCCCGCGAGATATCGATGCCGCTCGAATACTCCGGGCCCGTGCTCGGCGCGGTAGCGCGCGCTGATCAGGGCGAGACCGGCCTCGAAGGAGGCCCGATCGAACGCACTCGCCGGGGCGATCACGGCGACGCGGTCGCGCGGACGCACTGCGGGAGGCGGCTTCAATCTCTCGATCAACGGTGGGTCCCTTACATCAGGCGTGGGGCTACAATGAGCCGCAGCGGACTCTAGGCGCGACCCAAAAGGATCGTCAATGATCGCCTTCCTCCTGTGGCTGTTGCTGCTGGTGCTGTGCTGGCCGCTCGCGCTCGCGGCGCTGGTGCTGTACCCGATCGTGTGGCTGCTGCTGCTGCCGCTGCGGCTCGTCGGGGTCGTCGTCGAGGGTGTATTTGCGCTGCTCCGAGCCCTGATCCTGCTGCCGGTGCGGGCCCTGGGGGCGCGTCGCTGAGGCACGCCCGGGGCGGGGTGCGCCGCCGCGAGGCTGAGCCGGGCGGCTCTAGTCCGAGAGCGCCTTCAGGTCCGACATGAGCGCCGCACGACCGCGCTGGAGGCGGTCGAGACGGCGGGCGGCATCGCGCAGTGCCGGCAGATCCGGCACCGGAGCATCGTGCAGCCGGCGGCAGGCATTGTGCGCGGTGCGCCACCGGCGCGTCGCACGCGCGTAGCGCGCCGCGACTTCGCGGCGCAGGGTGATGAGCTCCAGGGCGTGCGCTTGCATCGGCCTCATCACGCTCGAAAGCGCAGCGTCACAACAGTGCAGCCGTCACAGTTCGAGCGGCGGTGCGCGGACGACGCGCCTCACGGCCCTTGGCTTAGCGAGGCCTGTGTCGCGGTGCGGGGGACTTTCGCGCCGCGGCCGGCGTCGGCTCAGGTGAGCGACACGATCAGCTTGGCGGAGTGACTGCGCCAGTTGATCGGGATGATGAAGGAGCGCACTCCGGGCTTCTGGGGTATCTGCGGCTTCTCGCCCGACAGCACGCTCGGCACCGAGATCACGAAGTCGCGGCCGAAGTCGCGCCGGGCGTTGCCCGAGATGGTGTTGGCGACTTCGCCCACCAGATCCTTCATGGTCTCGTGGCTGAAGTCGTTCTCCTGCATCTTCATCAGCAGCACCGTCAGCATCGCCTTGGGGGCGGTGAAGTACACGACCCCCTCGCGCTTCCCGGAGATGTTGATGACCCCGGTGTACTCGTGCACCGCGGGAGAGCCTTCCATCAGGTACGGCGAGCCGATCGAGGCGGGCTGCTGCGCGGCCACCTCGAAGAAGTTCGTGGTCCCCTCGACGAAGGTCTTCAGCTCCTGTTCGTACAGCATGGTCGGATGTCTCGCGCCCTAGCGCATGAGCTCTGCGATGGCCTCGTTCAGCTGCCGGTCGGTGAAGGGCTTGTTGAGGAAGCCGTTCGCGCCTCGCTCCATCGCCTCCACCGCGGTCGCCTTGTCGGCCAGAGCCGAGACCACGAGGATGCGCACCGCGGGCTTCATGGCCACGAGTCTCGCGATGCACTCGATGCCGTCCATCTGCGGCATGGTGATGTCCATGGTCACGACGTCCGGGTCGGTCTTCTTGAAGAGCTCGAGCGCCTCGAGCCCGTTGCCGGCGGTGCCCACCAGCTCGAGCTGCTCGGACCGCTGCGAGCGCTCGATACGCCGGCGCATGATGTTCGAGTCGTCGACGATCATCAGCTTGAGCGTGCGCTTGCCGCCGTTCTTCGCTACCGCTTTGCCGTTGCGCATGGAAGCTCGCCCTTGGGTCCTCAGGCGACCGCGCTGCTCGCTGCCTGCGCGGCCGGCAGCACGATCTTGAAGCGGGTGAATCGGCCGGGGTGGGTGGTGACGCCGATCTTGCCGCCGAGCGCGTAGACGCTGCGCGCCACGATGTCCATCCCGACGCCGCGGCCGGCGTCCATCGACACGTCCTCGCAGGTCGAGAAGCCGGGTCGGAAGATCAGCGCCATCGCGGCGCGCGTGTCCATCTCGGCGGCTTCCTGCTCGCTGATCAGCTGCTTGCGGACCGCGGCGGCCTTGAGCGTCTCGGCGGCGATGCCCGCGCCGTCGTCCTCGAATACCAGCTCGTAGCCGTCGCCGTTCTTTCGGAAGTGCACGCTGACCAGGCCGATGTCCTGCTTGGTGTTCGCGCGGCGCGCCTCCGGCGGCTCGATGCCATGCACCGCGGCGTTGCGCAGCATCTGGATGATGCAGTCCTTGATGGTCGCGGCATAGGACGGCGGCACGTCGGCGAGTCCGCCCAGGGTGAGCCGGAAGCGCTTGGAGTTGTCGGCGGCGAGCCGCTCCGCCATGGCGAGCAGCGTCGGCGAGAGGTCCTCCACCACCCGGGGCTGCGAGCGCTCGGGGGCGTCGGCGCCGCTCGCGGCGGCGGCACCCGTCGCGGCAGCCATCGCCGCCGCGCCCGGGGCGGTGTCCTTGAGCGCCGTGAGGCGGGCGGCCATCTCGCGGACGCTCCGCAGGTGCGCGAGCAGCTCATCGAGCTTCAGCACCATCGGCAGGAAGTCGTTGCCGCTGAGCTCGGGCTTCTTCTTGCACTCGCTCACCATGTCCTCGAGCGTATGCACGCGGCCGGCGATGCTCTTCAGGTTGAGCGCCTGGGCCTCGCCCTTGATGCCGTGCAGCTCGCGGAACAGGCCGCCGAGCTTCTTGCGGAACTCGGCGTCGGTCCGCGCCGGCTCCTTGAGGATGGTGTTGACGAGCTTCAGGCTGCTGTCGGCGGTGTCGAGGAACGACACCAGCTGCAGCGGGTCGACGTGCAGGAGTCCCAGCATCATGTCGACCTGCGCGCTGGCGTTCTCCTGCGACTCCTGCAGCTCGTGCGCCAGCAGCACGCTGGAGGTGATGTCACCGACGACGCACAGCACGTGTTTGACGCCGTCCTGCCCCATGACGCGGTGGAAGTCGAACTGCAGGTAGCGGGTCTCCCTGCCGCCGTGCCCGTTGTCTATCTTCACTTCGAGCTGGCCGAGGGGATTGATGCTCTTCATCAGGTTCTCGTGGGCGCGGTCGCCCCACAGGAGCTTGATGTACTTGGTGGCGGTGGTGAGGGTGGCCGGCGGCACGAGATCCTTCAGCAGCCGCTCGAAGGAGAGGCCCGCAAAGTCCTGACGACTGAACATGCGTGTCAGCGCGTCCGACCACACCGTACCGATGCGATGGTCCGAATCGAGCAGGAACAGTCCCTCGCGCACCGTCTTCAGGATGTCGCGCGTCTGCTCCTGGGCTTCGAGCGCGGCGCGCTCGTGCTTCGAGCGCGTCAGCTGGAAGTAGCCGGCCGCCCCGGCCAGCGACAGCGCCGCGAGCACGCCCGCGAGGAGCAGGGTCCGCAGCTGCGCGGCCGCATCCGAGGAGCTGCGCTGCAGCGTCGCGCTGAGCGCCGCGAGCTGGGCCTGCAAGGGTCCCGCGCTGTCGCTCGCGAACAGCTGCGCGCGCTTGACCGCGGCGTAGTGCGCGCGTCCCTCGCGCGAGAGCGAGCTGCCGGCGGTGTCGGAGTCCACGTACGGCTGCCCGGTGAAGGAGACGACCGGATCGAGCACCGGAGCGTACTGATGCCACAGCAGCAGCGCCCGCCCGAGCTGCGGCGAGTCGGCGGCGTGCGAGCCGGCGAGCTGGTTCAGCTTCTGGTCGAAGCGGCTGACCGTTCCCTGGAGGTCGGCGAGCGCCTGGCCCGCATAGGCGCGCACCTCGAGCCGGTCGCGCAGCGTGCTCAGCTGGCGGGAGATCTCCTCCGGATAGGTCTGCAGGGTGCTCGCCGCCTGCAGCGCGCCGATGCCGGCGCGCATGTTGGTCGCGAGCCGGAATCCCATGACCAGTACCGCGCCCATGACCACGGTGAGCACCGTGCCGAGGCCGGCGGCGGTGACGAGTTGGCGGCGGCGTGCTGTGCCTGCGGCGCGGGTCATTCCTCGGCTCTCCACATATCCGATTAGTTCGGCAGCTCGAAGCGCATTCGCGTCCTCACCGGCACCTCCACCGCGGCGCCGTTGACGAGCAGCGGCGCATAGCGCCAGTGCTTCACGGCATTGATGGCCGCCTGGTCGAAGATCCCGGGAGGCGTCGCCTCGACGACGTGCACGTCGCGCGGCTCGCCGCTGGTGCTCACGGTGAATTCCAGCGTCACGTTGCCGGTGATGCGCTGGGTGAGCGCGCTCGGTGGGTAGTCGGGCGGCGAGGCCCGCAGACGCTTGAGACTCGAAGCGAGCGCTGCGGTGTCGACGGTCGCCTTGGCGACCGGCGCGCCGAGCTGCTGCACCGCCTGCACCTCCTTCGGATCCGCGCCCCAGCGCTTCGCCTGGGCGAGATCGGCGTCGGCGGGCTTGCCGGCGAGCACCGCGGCGCGGGCGCGCTCGAGGAGTCTGGCGGCGAGCTCACGGCCGAGATCCGGGAGCGCGGCGTTGGCAGGATCACTCGATTGCAGCTGGGAGAGATACGAGGCGGCGCTCCCCTCCCCGGGATCGGTCAGCCGCCCCTCGCGCAGCGCCGCGCGCGCGAGCCGCAGCGCGCGCTCGGTATCGGCCTGCACGGCCTTCTGCCGCGCACCCGCCAACTCGCGCTGCAAGGCGCCGACATCGGCCGGCTTCATGCCGAGGCCGCGTGCCTCGTTGAGCCAGCGTTCCTGCTCGGTGCTGTTTCCGGCGATTGCCGCATCGCGCGCCTTCTTGAGATACGCGGCGCTCAGATCGTGCACGGCGCGCTGTGTGCTGGCGCTCGAAGGCGCGCTCGACTCGAGCTGCTGCAGGTAGATCTTGGCGCTGTCCTCGGCGTCGGTGAGCTTGCCGTCGCGGATGCGATCCGCGATGAGGCCGGCGAGGCGCTGCGCGCGGGCCTCCTCCTGGCGCCGGGCGAGGTCGCTGCGCCATCGGGCAATCTGGTCCGGGGCGGAGCTCCCGGACTGCTGGGCCTGGCGGAGCAACGCGGCCGCGCGCTCGAAGTTGCCGTCCGTCAAGGCCTTGGACATCTGCGCGGAAGACAGACGCTGCTCGAGCGGCCCGCTGCGCAGGTCGTACGGGGCAGCCGATTTGAAACTGGCCAGCGTGAGCGCGGCTTCATCGAGATGGCCGCTGCTGATCGCGTCCTCGACCCGGCCGGCGAGCACGCCGGCCACGCGGCTCAGCCCATCGAGCGCCTCGCCGTTGTGCGGATCCCGCGCGATGGCCGAGCGGTAATAAAGCAGGGCATTGTCGCTGGCGGGCTCGGTGTAACGCCGCTCGTGCATGGCGAGACGCGCCTTTTCCAGGAGATCGTCCACCTTGCCCTGCACGAGCAGGGCCTCCGAGGCCGCCGCGGGCGCCCCGCCCGGGCTCTCCGTCGCGGCCGCGGCGGCCGCGGCGGGCGGCGCCGCGTGTGTCGCTGTTGCGGGCGTAGCGCCCCGCGTCGAGGAGCCGCTGCCGGGCATGAAATACCAGAATGCGCCTCCCACCAATGCGGTTGCGGCCACTGCGGCGCCAATCAACACCAGAAGCGGTTTTTGCGCGCCTTCCTCATCGTCGGTTGACGCCGCGCCCCGGGGCCGGAAGGCGCCGATGGCGAGGGGCACGTCCGCGGCGCCGGCGCGAAGTGCCGGAGCGGCCTTGCCCTGCGCCGCCTGGGCCATCGCGGCCTCGAGCACTGCTTGAGTCTTGCGCGCCTCGATTTCCGCCGGCAGCACCGCGAAGACGCTCGTGCCCTTGAGGGCTGCGGCGAGCTGTTTCTCGGCGGCGGCTTCCGCGAATACCAGGATCACGGCGCGGGGCACCCTGACCTCGGCGGCGTCCACGGCGGCGCGCACGTTCTCGACCGCGCGCGCGTCGATCACCAGCATCTGGGCTCGCTTGCTGCCGGCCATGCTCTGCAGGGCCTCGTCCGGGGATTCGACCGGGCGCACCCCGGCCTGCCCGCCGAGCGCCTGGCCGAGCTCGAGCAGGAAGTCATCGCGGCTGGTTACAACGGTGACATCGACCACCGGCAGTGACGCCGATGCGCCCCCGGCGGCGCGGGTCGAGGTTTCGGGACTGCGGGATGCAGTCGATGGTGCGCTGGCCACGTGACGTGTCTCCAAACAAAGACGGCCGACAGACTCATTGCGAGCGTTTCCATGGCGCGAGCCGGCCGCGACATCGCGGCGCGCGCAGGCGCGGAATCTCGCTATGCCAGCATATGTTGCGTTACGGGGCGCGCAATGCGTCAGTTCACAATAACGACAGCTTGCGTCGGGAGCGACTGCCGCTTTCGTCGGCCGCTGCAAAGCTTCAGAGCGCGAAACGCGAGACCGCGAGGCCTCGGCGTGCGCGCCCCCACGCACCGCGCGCCGAGCGCCGGGCGCACCGGCTCGGTGCGCTCGATCGTCCCACATTGGCAGTCCCCCACCCGAGTGCCAGCGCGCGGACCGCCCGGCCCCCGTGCCACTGGCGCAAGCGTGTCCTTAGGTGAACAATCCGCGCCTGTGACCGTCTTAACGTAATGCGTGCCTGAGGATCTGAAGGCCGTCACTCATTGTGCGAGGCGGTGGGACTAGCGTAAGCACCACGCCGGCGTCGCCGGTATCGCCGGCATCGTGCTCGAGCACCACGAGCCCAACGGGAGGGAAGGACGATGCGAGAGAGCTCTGCTGAGCAGACTTCCAGCGGCACTACCGCCGACTTCATCGATACCCTGAGCTCCTTCAGCCGCCTGCACCGCGCGCAGCGCTGGGAAGGCACCTTCGGCGAGTTTCTGAGCAACATACTGCCGGGCAACGCCGCGGCTCTCGCCCGCAGCAGTCACGAATACATCTGGGACATGCTGCGCTGGCACGGGCGCGCGGCGCAGCCCGACGCTCCCGAGAGCGCGCGCGCGCGGGAGCTCTTCAAGCGCGAGCTCTTCGGCATCGACGAATCGCTGTCCCGCGTGGTCGACTACTTCAAGGCCGCGGCCGCCGGCTCCGACGTCGGCCGGCGGCTGCTGTTGCTGCTCGGCCCGCCCTCGGGCGGCAAGTCGACGCTGGCGATCCTCATCAAGCGGGGGCTCGAGGAATACAGCCGCACCGAGGAGGGCGCGCTCTACGCCATCCGCGGCTCGCCGCTGCGCGAGAACCCGCTGAACCTCATTCCGACCAGTCTCAGGGCCGAGTTCCGCGAGCGCTACGGCGTCCTCATCAGCGGCGAGCTCTCGCCCTGGGCGCGCGACTTCGTCGAGCGCGATTACGAAGGCGACTTCGTCCGGGTTCCGGTCGAGCGGGTGTTCCTCACCGAGGCCTCGCGCACCGGCATCGGCACCTATGCGCCGCACGATCCCACGACCGCCGACATCGCCGACCTCGTCGGCTCGGTGGATCTCGCCAAGGTCGCGCAGATCGGCGACGAGGGCGATCCGCGCGCCTGGTCGTGGTCGGGGGCGGTGTACGCGGCCAGCCGCGGCCTGCTCGAGATGATCGAGATCCTGAAGGTCAAGCGCGAGTTCCTGTACCTGCTGCTCACGCTGACGCAGGAGAAGAACGTCAAGGTATCGCGCTTCCCGCTGATCCACCTCGACGAGACGATCCTCGCGCACACCAACCTCGCGGAGTTCCACAAGTTTCTGCAGGAGAAAGAAAACGAGGCGCTGCTCGATCGCATGGTGATCATCAAGATCCCGTACGCGCTCTCCTACCGCGACGAGTCGCGCATCTACCAGAAGCTGGTCTCCGGCGCGCCGGCGTTCCGCAACGTGCACCTCGACCCGCACGTGCTCAATCTGGCCGCGGTCTTCGGCATCCTGACCCGCCTCACCAAGCCCGAGCGCGAGGGACTCGACCTGCCGAAGAAGCTGCGCCTGTACGCGGGCGAGGCGGTCGAGGGGATGCCCGAGACCGAGGGCACGCGGCTGCACGCCGAGACGCCCGAAGAGGGGATGACGGGGGTGAGCCCGCGCTTCGTCGTGAACGCCATCTCCAACGCCATCACCCGCGGCAACACCCACAGTCTCACCAGCATGGAGCTGCTGCTCGCGCTCAAGGACTCGATCGAGAGCGATGCGCGCATGGACGCCAAGCAGAAAAAGGCCTGGATCGATCACCTGGTGACCGCCCGCAAGGAGTTCTACAACCGCTGGGTGAAGGAAGACGTGCACCGCGCCATGTTCGCCTCCTTCGAGGAGGAGGCGCAGCAGCTGCTCGAGAAGTACCTCGACGAGGTCGAGGCCTCGCTCGATCACCGCCAGGTCACCGATCCGATCACCAACGAGACCCGCCCGGCGGACGAGCGCTTCCTGCGCTCGGTCGAGGAGAAGATCAAGGTGTCGGATTCGGGCAAGATGTCCTTCCGTCAGGAGGTGGTCCGCAAGGCCATGGTGGCCTTCAAGGCGGGCGAGAAGTTCAAGCTCGCGAGCCACGCGCGCATGCGCGAGGCCATCGAGCAGTACCTGTTCGAGGAGCGCCGCGACGTGCTGCGGCTCGTGACCTCCACCGCGCGCCCGGACGATGATGCGCGCCAGAAGATCTCGGTCGTGCAGCAGCGGCTCGTCACCGAATACGGCTACGACGAGCACAGCGCCAAGGAAGCGCTCAGTTATGTAACTACTTTACTTGCCCAGGAGTAAACCTGAGGACTCTCCCCAGGTAATCCCGGGAGTGGCGGCGCGCGCCGAAAAGGTGTACGAGAAGAGCATGGGTCAGGACGGCGGCAAGGGCGAGACGGCGGGTGCTGCGAAGTGGTACGAGCTGTTCTCGCGCGGCGCGCGCGACTGGCTGCGCCACGACGAGAAGGTCCGCGAGGCGGTCCGCGCCAACCTCCCCGAGATCATCGCCGGCGGCGACGTGATCAACGGCGGCGCCCGCACCGTGCGTGTGCCGGTGCGCATGCTCGAGCACTATCACTTCCGCCTGCGCCGACCCGAGGAAGCCCAAGGCGCCGGGCAGGGCAAGGCCAAGCCCGGAGACGTGTTCTCCGCGCCCGGGCGCGAGCAGGGGCAGGGCGAGAAGGGGCCCGGGGGGCGCGACGAGGGCGAGGTGCAGCTGCTGCTCGAGTTCAAGGTCGACGACATCGTCGACTGGCTGTGGGAGGCGATGAAGCTGCCGAACCTCAAGGCGCGCGTGGGTCCGTCGGAGGAGACCGACTGGACGCGCGAGGGGTGGGACCGTCACGGCGCGCGCTCGCGGCTCGACCGGCGCCGCTCCTTCAAGGAGCTGGTGAAGCGGCGCGGGGCGCCCGGGGCGACGCCCACTTTCATCGACGAGGATCTGCGCTACCGCCAGCTCGCGAGGCGTCGCCAACCAGCAGTGCACGCGGTGGTGTTCTTCATGCTGGACGTCTCGGGCAGCATGTCCGACCGCGATCGCAAGCTCGCCAAGACCTTCTTCTTCTGGGTGGTCCAGGGACTGCGGCGCGAGTATCGCTCGCTCGAGACGGTGTTCGTGGCGCACACCACCGAGGCGTGGGAATTCAACGAGCCGGACTTCTTCCAGGTGAGCGGCACGGGCGGCACGGTGGCCTCATCCGGGCTCGCCAAGGTGCGCGAGATCATCGACGGCCGCTACAACCCCGGACGCTGCAACCTCTATCTCTTCTACGCCTCCGACGGCGACAACTCGGTGAGCGACGCCGCGGACGCGCGCGGCGCGCTGGGTGCGATCGCCGCCGACGCCTGCTTCACCGGCTACGTGGAGGTCTCCTCGGGGCTGTCGCGGCAGCTGGCCACCGAGACCGGCAAGCTCTTCGCGGAGCTCCAGTCCGCCGGCTGTGCGGCCGGCAGCTACGCGCTGAATGACTTCGAGGACGTCTGGGGCGCGGTGCGGCACTTCTTCACCGCCGAGAGCAGCGCGCCTGACTCATGAGCGACGCCTGGCAGAGCTACGTCCGCCGCATCGAGGAGCTGGCCGCGCGCTCCGGTCTCGCGTTCCACCCGGTGGACTTCGAGGCGGTGCCCGACAGCTTCATGATGGAGATCGCCGTCTACGGGCTGCCGGTGCGCATGCCGCACTGGTCGTTCGGGGTGCGCTATATCTACCAGCTGATCCAGCGCCACATGGGGCACTCGCGGCTCTTCGAGGTGGTCTTTCCCGGCAACCCCGGCCACGCCTATCTCGCCGAGAGCAACGGGCTCGCGGAGAACATCCTGGTGACCGCGCACGTGCTCGGGCACGCGGACTTTGCGCGCAACAACCTGCTGTTCCGCCGCTGCCAGGAGCAGGTGAGCGAGCACATCGTCGAGCACGCCGCCAATCACGCCCGCCAGATCCAGCAGGCCATCGAGACCCACGGCGCGCAGCGCGTCGAGGCGGCGCTCGACGCGGCGCTCGCCCTCGAGCAGCACATCGACATCGACCAGCAGCTGCGCCGCCCGCGCTATCCCGAGTACCTCGCGGATCCGCGGACGCACCTCGACGACGACTTCCGCAAGCGTTTCGCGGCGCTCGAGCCGGCGAGCGCCGCGAGCTTCGTCGAGGTGAAGAAGCGCGCGCCGGTTCCGCCGCATCCGGAGCGCGAC
>WNES01000550.1_pt1 | contig 18755 bp, 21 predicted proteins | sample 5399931 | NCBI WGS metagenome assembly WNES01 (sample SAMN13153332, study PRJNA577476) | soil metagenome | isolation source: 20 cm grassland meadow soil 2 days after 3rd rain plot 5 | place: USA:California | collected 2015-11-11
GCTGAATTACGCTATGCACAAGGCTGGTTTTTGGGGCTTGCGCACTGAATGGTGGCATTTCACGATCGCTGATTGGCAAAAATACTTGCCGCCTGAAAAAGCAAAGAGTGCCGCACAAGTTTTAGGAACTCACTGGGAAGGCGGATTGTGATCGGAATCCAGCAGATTGCGAAGACGGTTACCCGACTCCTACGGCTCTGCTTGCCAGATCGTCCAACGCTACAATCCCGGCGACTTGTTTCTCGCGCGTGAGGACGGGCAACCGGCGAACGCGTCTTTGCCGCATGAGCTGTTCAGCCTCTTTGATGTCCTGGTCCTCGAAGCAACAAATAAGGTCGGAACTCATGTAATTGCGCACGGGCGCCGTGTTGGGGTCATGCCCGTAAGCGGTGGCCCGGATGGTAATATAGCGATCGGTCACCATCCCCACGAGACGTTGGCCCTCGCAGACTGGCAACGCGCCCAGGTCGAGTGAACGCATCTTTTGCGCTGCTTCGCTGACAGAGGTTTCCGGTCTGATGACCTCCACGTCTCTCGTCATGATTTCCCGAAGTTGCATCCCGACTCCGCGATTTCTTCCCCCTTTTTTTCGACTCTGGCAAATTCATTATGTTCAATCTCATGGAGAAATTGCGGACCAAGGGGCGCTGCAGAGATCGCAGCCGGTCACATGATGCTGTGATTCGCGTTTACGATGCCACTGGCAATGTGACCGAGATGCACCAGCACGCGGGCGGTTTCAAGGAGTGGTAGATTCCCGTTTTGCGGACTTGCTCCCGTGCAGCGTTCACTGATATTCCCTCTACAGGGGAAAGAAATAGATTGCACGGTCCAATCTAATTCTAATTAGATGCTAACGCGCCCTTACATCCTCGCGACTATAGCAGTCGTCGCAGCAGCGCCGTGTTTAGCAGCTCAGCCAGCACATCATGACGGCTCGACGAAAGCGAAAGCCATTCCTTTGAAGGAGCGTGGCATCAAAGCAGTCGCAGAGGAGATGGCCTGGATGCTGAAGTTGTATAACTACAGTCCTGTCCTCGCGACGCACGATGCTGTCGCTGATGCCAGTAGCAAAGTCAAAGCAGGCAAGAAGTCCGTGAACGCTCCAGCGCCCTGGGGGCACGGCAGTCTAGATCATAACGGACATCTGATTAGTTACTGGTGGTTTGTGACGCCGCGCGGCAAGAAAGAAATTTATTTCGACACCGGGATATCCAGCAATGTTCCAGGAGAAGTGGCGGAGCAGGACTCAGCTCGCGCCCAGTACATGCGACGGATGGCGTCAGTGAAGCTACAATGAGACATCCAACCAAGCGATAAAGCCAACGGCCCTATTGCGGTGCAATTCCAGCGTGTTTGCACGACACCCTGCCGTGGCTTATCTCTCTCTCGTTAGGCCTATGGACCCCTCACCTGCACCATTACGAGCCGATGCACTCCCGTATATTGAACGCCTGATCGACGCCTGGTTGGAGAGACGTGCCATAGGTCCACTGCGCTGGATTCTCAGCGGCGCGTATCCTGGCCTCTATCATACAGACCGGTGGCTTACTGTTCTCGACGCGCTTAAGACCATTAAGGGACTTTGCCATGAGCAGCTCACGCCAGGAGAGAAAGGATTGGCTTCGGGCCGCGCTTGGGATACCGCAAGAGATCTTTGAACCGTTGGAGGTGGTTAATGCACCGAAAAGAACGCGCGACGCGTAACTAGGTGATGTAGCCGACCGCGAGCTGCTGTGAAGTCCCAAGACAGGATCTTCTCTGAGGGAGTAGAAGAACCGCTCAGGGCGACGCCTCTACCAGCAGCTTCTCCCGCAACTCGATTAGCTTTCGCCTCTGTTCTTCCGTGATGACAACAGCTTGCTGCATGGTTGCAGTTGCGCTGACGTTAATGCTAGCATCCCGGCGATAGTCGGCACTAAGTTTGAAGATGATCAGAATTTCGGGCGCAAGGGGGTTGCTTCTTTTTCCATTACTACTGCGCTCGGGAGAAATGTCTCGGTCCGATTCGCTCGCGAATCTGGAAGTTCAAACCGGATCGCTTCGCGGGAAAAAATCACTGGCGAGCCGTGGAATGGCGGTCTCGGCTTGCGAGCCGGTTACACGGTCTTTCTTTTCCATTCTTTCCAATCTGCGACCGTCGCTTCGGCCATCGCCTCGGCGGACTGACGCAGCCATTTCAGTTTGTGGCTACGCAAATCCGCTCGGATTCGCGCGCTCGCGCCACGGGTGCCTAGATGCACATTGGCCAGTTCCAATCCCATCGTCCGCAGCAATCTCTGCTCATCGCTCCAGCGCGGTATCTGCCTCAGTTCGATCCGGCTGCAGTACGCTGAAAGCCGCCTCAGAATCCACGCACCCTGCGTCTGCAGGAATGGATCATGTGCCCGCACTGCGCGTCGTACGCATTCATCGTAATAAATCTGCCTGTTGCCCGCGGTACTCGCGGCCCACAACCATGCCGACGGCACTAAAGCCTTCGCCTCGCGCGCAACTTTTCCCCCGCGCCACTCTGCCAGCGCGGTGAAGCGGGGACGGCCGAGGCTGCCCAAACCCGGCTGCCGATACACCATGCGCAACTCCAGTCTCGTCTCCGGCAGCGCCGCTTCGAGCAGCGACCGTACCTCCGTTGGAACGTCGCGTACCACGGGCCGAGCGGCCAGCTTCCGCCAGAACTGCGTGGGATCACGCAACCGGCTCGTCACCGCGTCGCGCAGCCAGCGGTTGTGTTCCGAGAGCACCACCGCCCGACCACCATCTTCGAGCCCCGCGGCGTAACCTTCCGAGATCACCCTGCAGGCGGCCCCGCGACCAAGCGCCAGATCGTCTGCTTCAATCGCTAGCCACGCGCTCGTGGCGAGTCGTACCAGATCGTTCGTGTAAGGGAGCGGGCATGCCTCATCGAAATCGTTGATGCCCCAGACCAGTCGGCCCTCGGCGTCGCGCCAAGTGCCGTAATTCTCGACGTGCAAATCTCCAACCCCCAAAACCTTTGGCGCGCGCGCGAGTTTCGGAAACAGCGCGGGAAACAACTGCGCCCAGCGATAAAACGTCGCACGCAGAAACGAAAAACCGTCCTCCGCCATCAACTTGTGTTTCGCCTGCAGGCCCGGTCTAACGACTCGAACCTGGCTCGCGAGCCACGCCTCATAGTCACGCGTTGCACGAACAATGCTATGCGCTGAATTCATCACAATTCTCCTTGGAAAAAGCAATCATAGGAATGGATCTGCGAGGCTCTGATTCACTGCGAATCAGATATATCACTTTGTCGTTGCCGTGTGGAGAGCAAAAGAGGCACAACCCGAAGCATGAGAACATTTTCTCTTTTGATTTGTACCTTTGCGCTCGTGTGTGTTTGGTTTTCGCAGCGTTTGGGTTAAGGGGTCAGAGCTAACTATCGACACTCGGCACCTTCTGAGTACCGATGCGGCCATGCCGAGACCGCTGCGCATTCAATACGTTGGAGCGCGTTATCATGCGATGAGCCGAGGCGATCGGCGCGAAGCGATCCACTACGATGATGCGGATCGAGTGGAGTTTCTGAGGACCTTGAGCCAAGCTTGTTTAAAGACGGGCTGGCAAGTGCATTCCAGAGCTGCGTCAGGCAAACGCCGATGAGTCATCAATGGATTGCAAATCGGTTAAGAATGGAAAGTGCCAGCTATGTTTCAAATTTGGTTCGTGTCGATAGTAAGCTATGACCCCCATCATTCATCATCATCATACTTGCAAATGAGACCGAACATTGTCGCCATTACGTGAGATGAATTGAACCTGCGTTACCGGCAGGACGGGTAACGGTGTTACTGGTCTGATCCAGCGCGACACTTGTCTAACACGATGCTCAAGCCAGGAGGCTTGATATTGTATGGTAGATCATCTCCTGCTTTCCAAGGCGGCGAAACTGGCCATCCATTAAGACGCTTATCTATCGTAATCTCGTTTTCTGTCGGCGGGTCTGAAGCGTATTGAATAACGGTAACTATGCGGAATTCGGTTGTATGTTCAGTCAGCTTGAAGCAGACCAGGTATGAGCTGCGATCGCGCTCTGCTCCGGCGCCTGGACTGGTGATTACAACGTTAAAGAGATAAAAAGGCAAATCTTTGTCTACAATGTCTACCTTCTCGAAACGCGCTGAGAATGGATGCGACACACCATCCCACACCAAGAATTGGGCTTGTCTGCGTGCGATATTATCGTTGTTAGCAACATCAAAAAGCCAGTCGAGACTTCCAGCGTGCGTTTGGAATGTGGCAACCGTTAGTGCGGTCAGTATAACGGTGAGCTGTCGCATAAGAGTTGCTAGGGCTCTAATCCGCTTGGCATCTCTCGTGACCGCCCGATAAAAGCGGAATCATGGAAATTCATTTTCCCATATCACTTCCTTGATTGCAATGTCGAGGAGAAAAGGCGCAGAATCCGCCGGCTGAACTGGGAAGCTACGTTGGCGATCCTCGCGCTGTCGGCATCCATTGCACTTGCTGACGACTTCAAAACTATTAGGGGCAAAAAATACAAGAATGCTACGATCAGCCGAGTCGAATCTGACGGGATTGTCGTGAGGACAAAATCGGGAATCGTCAAACTCTACTTCACCGAATTACCTAAAGAAGTTCAGGAACGATTTCACTACGATGCTTCTCAAGCCAGCGCTGCTGCGACGCCGCATCAAACCCCGATGAATGTAGCAAAACCAACAGACCAAGCCGGGTCAACAGGGCAACGAGCTATAGAGAAACTGCAAAGAGACAATTTGCTGCGGCTAGATTGTACCGACCCCGACGCTAAAGCCTGGATCGCCCCTGCGGCTTGGATAAGTTGCGATGCGCAGGAAAAGGAGAACGTCACTAAGACTTTAGCGTTCTATTGTCATCCGCAGTGTCCGTCGATTTGGATTCTCGACAAGCAGTCGGGTCGGAAACTTGCCAGCTACGGTCCCTTTCGGAGATTCGAGGTTTACTAGAAACACTCAGCGGGCTGCTATAGCTCGCGCTTTCACGAAAGCGCGCACGGAGCGTTCGATCTGTTTTGGCGTCGTAGCCCAATCGCAAACACTGATTCGGATGACCGCTCTTCCATGCCAGGTTGAGCCGCCGCACCAGCATTCACCGGAACTCTGGATGTTCTGTAGCGTCGCCCTCGTGAGGGCGTCGTCAGCACATGAGGTGAGCACCTGGTTAAAAACAACATCGTTGTGGATCTGAAACCCTTGCTCGGATAGAAGCCGGGCAAAGCTTCGCGCATTTTCGCAAAGCTGTTCGATCAAACGTCGGACTCCTTGCCGGCCTAAGGTCTTGAGAACGGCCCAAAGTTCTATCACACGCGCCCGAGCGGACATCGACGGCCGAAAATTCATGCTGTCACGGTGTTCGCTCCACTTAAAATAGGAAGCCGAAGCCTTGAACGCGCTCATTAATGCTTCGCGACGCCGGCAAAGAATGATACCGCTGTCGTAGGGAACATTGAGGGTCTTGTGTGCGTCGAGCGACCAGGAGTCGGCCATTTCAATGCCGTCGCAAGTTTTGCGCATCGATGGCAGCACGCGCGCCCAAAGGCCGAATGCGCCGTCGACATGAACCCACGAACCTGAAGCGTGCGCGTGTTCGCAAAGTGGGCCGATGGGATCGATCGCTCCGGAATTTACGTTGCCGGCCTGGGTAATGACTAACGCCGCTTCGTCCAGTTTCGGCATTCGATCGGCTCGCATGCGTCCCTCGTCGTCCACTGGAACAAGTTCGACGTTTTCAGATCCGAGTCCGAGCATCGAAATCGACTTGTGGACCGCTGCGTGCGCATCGTCGCTGGCGAGGACACGAATTTTCGGCGCACCGTAAAGGCCCTTGCGGGCAACGTCCCAGCCGCGTCGACGAAGCAATTCGTTGCGACCGGCACACAGGCCTGAGAAATTGGCAATCGTTGTTCCGGATACAAAACCGGCTGCGGTTTCTTCGGGGAAACCAAGCAACGAGACGATCCAACGTTCGCAGACTTCTTCGAGACGCGAATTGATCGGCGACATGACGTAATGGGCAGTGTTCTGGTCCCAGACATCGGCCATCCACCTGGCGGCGAGCCCGACCGGAAGAATTCCGCCGTTCACGAAACCGAAGTATCGACCGCCTGTTTGAGTGACGACAGCAGGCGCGCCGATTTCCTGGAGCTGATCGAGAATCAGGAATGGGTCGCTCGGATTTTCGGGAAGCGATTCGACCAGGGCATGCATCGCTCGCAGCGATTTTTCGCCGGGAAAAACCGGACGCTCTTCAAGACTGTCGATGTACTCCCCGGCAAACTGCCGCGCCTTATCGAGCAACAATGGAAGCTTTTCACGATCTGCGACTCGACTCACGGACGTCTGTTCGTTTGCTGTCATATCGTCGAAAATAGGTTGTCGTATCAACAGCGTCCAATTCGCCCGCTTGCTCGTGTGGCTCAGTCACTTTTTCATTGCCGTGTAGAGCGTAAAAGAACACAATCCGCCACATCAAATCCTGGGAAATCATCGCAGACAGGCTTAGCAAGGCCGGATGGAGCTTGGGCTACGTCTCAGCCGTTGATTCTCGGAAGCGAACGATCTGGATTGCTGACGCACAGCGCGACGATTCAAATTATCCGGCGTTGGGAAGCACAATAATTCACGCGTGATGACATTCACGATGCCTTTTGCTTCCAAGGCTTGGAGATAGATGTGATATGACCTGAATGGCGACAGCCGTTTCAACCATTCCGACTTTGCTTGTCGTGTTGGGAGAAAAGAATTTAATCGGAGAAATGTTAAATGTTTCGATGTGACCCATCTTGACTCTTGCCGGTTGGACGTCTCGATGAATTGGACAGAATTCCCGGTCGATGGTCGGCGGTCTTGCGCAGGGCTAATTTCCTTTGACGCGATAGAATGCTCCTGCTAGACGATAAGGGTGACTTTTCGCTCCCTCTTACAGATGGTAATCATGGCTTTTCTTGTCACGGGCTTTGCCGAACTAAGCCATGCTTTGATCCTCCCCGGCGAACTCGTCGTCTATGTAGGCGATCGGTCCTATCCGAGCGACTTCGACCCCTATTTCAACCAGCCTAAAATCTACCGCCAACCACGCTATTACGAATCAACAAGCAAGAAGACCAAAGGCAAGAGAGTGTTCAAGACTACAAAGGTGAAGGACCAATACGGCCACACGGTTTACAAAAAGACCACCTCTCACAACAAAAAGAAGAAGTAGTCCTCACTCATGAAATTTCCTTTCTTTCTCTTCATCCTCCTAGGCATCGCAAACGCATTCGCGTCCGATCTCGACTTCACGCTGGTGAACCAGACCGCGCGAAGCTTCGAAGGTCTCTATGTCACTGCCTCTGATAACAGGGATTGGGACGCAAATCTCCTTCTCGACGGAAAAGTGCTGGCTGCCGGGGGAAAGATCCAGGTGCGCTTCAAGAGTAACGCAAAATCAGAAACCTGGGATTTCAACCTGGTAGACGACGAGGGACTCTCAGTGACCTTCGATAAGGTAAAGCTGGCAGGCGTTGACACGGTCACGTTGAACGACGTCAACGGTAAGATCACTGCGGAGATTGAGTAGGTCGCGAACTGATTAAGGTTGGCTTGAGGGATGACGGCAGCGCACTCATTTATCTTGACGTCATTGAAACTGGACTCCTTTCGCTTGAGGAGTTATCCGGCCTATCGACAACCAAATCTGAGACCGGCATCGTTACGAGTAGATCGTTTACTGGGCGAACACGGTCTGGAGCGAGGCATTAGCTAATCTTGCAGAGCCATAAAAACGAAAATCGTTACGGAAAGATTCCATCCATATCACCGTCGGGTCGAAACCGGCTCCCAGATTACCTGAAGGATTAATATTATGCCGACGTACATCAGTTTAGTGCAATTCACAGACAAGGGCATCCAGGCCGCCAGGCAGACGACGCAGCGGGTGGCAGACTGGGCCGCCAAGGTGCAATCGATGGGAGTAAGCATCAAACAAATGTATTGGACGCTCGGTCAGTATGACCAAGTATGCATCTTCGAGGCTCCAGACGATGAGACGGCCGCCAGCGTGTTGCTGGCAGCGGACTTACTGGGTAACATCCGCACTCAGACGTTGCGTGCTTTCACGACCTCCGAGATGGAGAAGATCCTAGCCAAGGTGCCCTGATCATTAACAAGGCATGACGCACACGCGCATCGCGCGTTGGGGTGGATAAGACGTCCCAGCTTGTCGATACAAAAAGCGGGCCTCGAATCGCCACTTCGAGTTCGAGGGAAGCAGTCAGGTTTTCATCGGATCGCACAACGAAACTTTCCGTCGTCGCGCTGGGTGGCAGCGGCGAACCTCGTTCGCTTAATATAGCTTATTTGGTTTGCGTAGTTCATCCACGGATGGGTCCAAAACTCCAGTGAACATCCACGACGCGCAGCGGCCCCCGCTTTGCCCGCCAACGCATCAATGCCTGAAGCATCACTTTGTCTAAGGCCGGGACGGCATTGCCTTTCAAGTTGGAGAATCGCTCATCGTAGATTTCTGTAACCGTAAATCCCTTCAAGATCGTGACCTGAGTGACGGCACCTTGAGCATCCACCACCAGGCGATAGGTGCCTGTGCCACCTACCTGGGACCCCTCATAACCTTGAAGGTCGCTCGGCACGGCGGGATACGGAAGGTAAGTAAATATCTGCTTTAGCTCCTCCCGAGACTTTACTACGAGATGGACAGGCCTCGTTTCTGAACGAGCTCTGTTTTCTGAACTCACCTTCGTTTGCTTCGACGGCTCAGCAGCATATGACGTGCTAATCAAAGTGATCGTTAAGCCAACAATTGTGAACAACGATCTTCTAATGAAGCAATCCCGGCATCGGGGGCTGGCGGGTGTCAGAGCTTTCATAGGCGTGCAGTCTGGAAAAATCTTTGCCGCTTGTCGAGATCAAAGCCCCTGGTTGACAGCGCAGGCCTATCCAAACGGAACAATCGCTCGACTAAGGGTAATCTTTGGCTAGATAGTCGCTACCATGCCAGATCCCATCCGTTCAGGAACTGCAGATGCGGAACGAAGTATCACCCCCCGTAATTTTGCCAATGCGTCGCCGTTCCGGCGCCAAACGCATCAGAATGACCCGGTTCGCAATGGAATTTTGATCGGCCTGTCAATTGTGCTGCTCGTGTTTCTCGGGAGCATGATCGCCGTGCTGATGATGCACGCGCCAGCTTTGTAGGCTGTAACGGGTCTTTACTCGCCGACAAAAAACCGCGACTGCAAACTCGCGATTTTGAAATGCGCAGGTTACAAAATTGCGCCAATTTACGAGGGCCGCGTACCCGCTGTCGCAACGCTATCGCGTGGCACGCAGAGCGCCGCTACAGAAATGCAATCCGCAATTACAAGACGCCTCCTGCTTTTCGACATCGACGGGACGTTGATCCATTCGGGAGGCGCGGGTGTTCAAGCGCTCAAATCTGCCTTTAAAGAGCGCTTCGGTATCGCTGACGATCTGCACGACATCGAGATCGCAGGCATGACCGATTCGGGCATTGTCGTCAGTATCCTGAACAAGCATAAAATCCCTGCGACCAACGAAAACGTAAGCGCGTTTCTGGATAGCTACGTCCATTTTCTTTCACTCGAACTGCCGCGCCGGAAAGGCAAGCTGCTCCCCGGCGTGCTTAAGTTGCTCGAAAAGCTCAAGTCGCGGCCGCGTCTGGTGCTCGCGCTTCTCACTGGAAATGTTTCCCGCGGAGCGCGACTGAAACTCGAGCACTACGGCGTGTGGCATTTTTTTGAATTTGGCGCTTTTGCCGACGATCATCGGGATCGGAATCAGCTCGGGCGATTCGCCCGCGCCCGGGCAAAAGAGAAGCATGGGCGCGAGTTCTCCGCAGAAGAGATCGACGTCATTGGCGATACGCCGCGCGACATTGCCTGCGGCAGAGCGCTCGGCGCGCGCACCATTGCCGTGGCGACCGGCAGATGGAGCCGGGATGAGCTTGCAAAATATGAACCGGATTTCCTGATTGATGATCTCTCAGATGTGGAAACTATTATCAATACGCTCGGATGGTGATCCATTGACGATTGCAGAGGTAAAATGAAAAAAGACGCTTCCACATCTGGCTTGCCGTCGTCACGACAACGTTCCAACGTCCTGCCGCTCAAGGGCGAAATCGATCTGCACGTATCTCCTTCGGTTACGGCGTCGCTCAACGCCATGATCGGGAAGAAACCGAAACGTTTGGTCGTGGATCTTTCCCAGGTGACCTATATCGATAGCGCCGGTTTGGCGGCGTTGATTGAGGGGATGCAAAAAGTGGAAGGCTACGGCGGCAAATTCCTGCTGGCCGGCTTGCAGGAAACAGTTCGCTCGATATTCGAAATCTCGCGGCTCGACCAGGTATTTCAGATTTTCCCAGACGCGGACGCTGCGCTCAGGAGTTGATATGATTCGGGCCTCCACTGAGGACAGCGGACGCTAAAGTGCAACGCGCGTCAAAATCTCAAGCGTTTGCTCGACGTTTTTTGAAATATCGAACTGCGACGCACGTTCGATGTTCGTCCAGCGCGCTACCTCGCGGCGCGGTGGATCGGACCAGAACCGAATCGCGTCGCGCAAACCAACCAGATTGCCTGCATGATCGACAATTGATCCGTGGACGCTGTCTTCGATGATTTCGCTAAAGCCGTTGGAACGCGTTGTGATTACCGGTAATCCGCAGGCGAACGCTTCCAAACAGGCATTGGAAAAAGGATCGTAGAATGTTGGCAAAATGAAAATGTCCGCAACCGCGTAAAGACGCATAACGTCTGAAACTTCGCCGAGAAACTGCACCGGCTCCTCGCGCCAAAAGCGCAAGCGTGTCGTTCTGTACCGTCTTTCATTTCCGCGGCCGGCAACAAGCAGACGCAGTTTTCTGTTCTTGCAGAGCGCCATTGCTTGGATTGCAAAAAGCAACCCCTTACGTTCCCAACCGGAGCCGGCAAATAGCAGCGCAATTTGATCCGGCTTCAATTTCAGATCCTCGCGCCCTTTTTCGCGAAGCCCGGGATCGAACCGGAATTTATCGACCGGCACGCCGTTGCGAATGAGTTCGATCCTGTCTGCGGGATAGCCATAGAGATCGATGATCTCGTTCTTGACCATTCGTGAAGCCACGATCACGCGTGCGGCTTTGCGATCGGCAAGCAGGGATTCCTCCAGTTGCAATAGATCGCGATGCTTCCGATTGAGAGCGCGAACAAATTGCTTCAGTGGAAGCTCGAAGTTTCTTCTGCGCGCGAGCCAGGCGCGATGGACGCCGTCGCCAGCGCGATAAACGTCGCAGCTCCAAATCCGCTCAAGGCTGACCAAGACACCGCAATCGAGCCGGGGCCGGATCTGTTCCAATTCATCCGCAAATCCAATGACTGATTCTGCGCGCAGGCGCGTAACCGATCCAAACGGCCATTGGTCCTCCGGCCATTCATTCGTCGCGATAAGTTGGACGTTGTGTCCAGCTTCGATTACGCCAGGCGCGAGTCGCTTTAAGTACGTTTCGGCACCGCCAGTCGGAGAATAACCGCGCCGCACAAAAGCGATGCTCAGTCTCTTCGTCATGCTGCTTGAGCCCGTCTCATTACGTCAATCGGCGCGAGGGCCAAGCTTAAGACGAAAAGACGAATGACGAAAGAAATCCGAATGACAAACCCCGAAACGGCGCCGAAACTGTAGAAGCCTCTTCGTCATTCATCCCACATTCGTCATTCGTGCTTCGTCATTAGCCAAGGCTTCTGTCCGTCGAAGATGAGAGAGACTTCAGTCACCTCGACACGCTACCCCAGACGTTGCTTTACATGCCTCACGTTCGCCAGAATACTTCTAACCCATGCCAGGTGAAACTTTAAACGCCCCTGCGGCAGTACGCTCCGCGCCACCCGTGGCACGTACTTTACCCAGGCACCTGCTCTATTCTATTTTCGCCCGGATCGGGGGCTCCGGCTTGGATACCGATGCATTTGAAACCCTGCGCGCGTCTTATCGCGGGGGGTTCCTTGGCAAAGCAATCGCTTATGATAACCGGCAGAAAGAAATCCCAGCTTCACTGATCCGTTCCCTACGCTGGCATCCGGTGCGGCTTATCTCATTTCTCGATCGGCCCTATTACTATGGCGCGAAGAAAAAATATCTCGATTGGATCGCGTCCCGGCATCTGGCCACCGGGCGCTATGATCTCTTCCATAGTTGGTCGGGGGACTGTTTGCGCTCGCTGAAAGTAACAAAACGACGTGGTATCCCTTCGGTTGTTGAGATCCCCACCTGGCATCGCGACGGCGGCAAAGAGAAAGTCCGGCGATCGAAAATTGCAGCACCGACGGAGAACATCTCGAGCTTTCAAAGGTGGAAAAATAGACTGTTGCTCCAGCGGAAGCGTTTCATTGAAGAGTATAAACTCGCTGACCTTTTGCTCGTTTTGTCACAGAAGGCGGCCAACACATTTCGCGTACGGGGATTGCCGGAGGAAAAACTGTTTTATTTGCCACGGGGCGTGGATGTCGAACGTTTCAGGCCGGGAAAACGGCCACGAAAATTTCGCGCTGTTTTTGCCGGTGCATTGATCAGGCGCAAGGGCATTCAACATGTGTTGGAGGCATGGCACCGCCTGAATCTGCCCGATGCGGAGCTGTGGCTGGTTGGTTTCGTGCACGAAGAGGCGAAGCCGTACCTGAAGGAATTCTGGCGCGATAACATTCGCGTCGTAGGGTTTGTCCGTGACCCGGAGAATTATCTCAGCGCGAGCACGGTTCACGTTTTTCCGTCGCAATGGGAGGGGAGCGCCAAGGTTACATATGAAGCGGCGGCGTGCGCTTTGCCTCAAATCACCACGCGCGAGGCAGGCGATGTAGTGCGCAATGGCATCGAAGGAATCATTGTGAAGCCGGGAGATGTGAATGCCATCGCAGCGGCGGTTGAGCATTTGTATGGACATCCTGAAATCGTTGAACAAATGGGCGCCGCAGCGAGACGTCGCGTAGTTGAGAATTTCACCTGGGACCATTTTCGAGCACGATTGCTGGACGCATACGAAACCGCGATGCGAATGGTGCGCTGAATTTGTAGCGGCGGTGTGTCACCGCCGATTTTGGTTCGGCGCTCATAGAGTGCCGCTACAGCCACAAGCCGTGAAAATTCTTCTCCTGCAACTCAAGCGAATCGGCGACCTGATTTTGATCACGCCTGTACTCGCAGCTTTGCGTGAAAACTTCCCAGAAGCGCACCTCACTCTCGTTGTGTCCAAGGAATGTGCCGACCTGCTTCCAGCCATCTCAAATGTCGATCGCATTTTGATCGCGCGGCGAAATCTGCGCGACCTCAGTTTGTTTTTATCCGTCGCCGTCGGCAAATTTGATTACTGCGTCGATTTCACCCGGAACGATCGCTCGGCATTTCTGGCGCTTTTATCCGGCGCGCGCAGACGCGTGGTGTCTTACCGGGTGCGTGAACAGGCCAAGACGCGCGCCCGCGCTTATACAGATTTTGTCGGTGTTCGTATGCGGGACATGCACACAATCGACTACAATCTCGCTTTACTTGGACCGCTCGGCGCCCGGCATGCTTCGATCGATCCGCACCTCGATCTGCCACAGATGGCCTACGAAAAAGCCGACGCGCTTCGGCGTAATTGGAAAGTGACAAAGCCCTACGTCATTTTGCATCCTGGCTCAGCGCGGCAGGAGAAACTTTGGGAACCCGAGCGATGGGCGGAAGTGATTAAGTACTTTGGTTCAAACGACGGTATCGATCTTGTTCTGACCAGTGGGCCGTCCCAGGACGAGCAAACGCATATCGCTGCAATTAAGAACAGGACGCAGCACGAAATCATCGATCTCTCTGGAGAGACAGATTTGCTCACCCTGGCCGCGCTCATTGGCCAGGCACGGCTTCTTGTCACGGTCGATTCCGCTCCAGTGCATATGGCGGCCGCGACGCGCACGCCCCAGGTGATCCTATTCGGCCCGACCAACCCGTTTCATTGGCGCCCCAGGGAAAGTCCAGCCGTAGTTTTACACGGAAAATCAGCGGCGCCAGTCACCGAGTTTTCGCCGGTGCAGCCGCGCCTCGCGATGAGTCAAATCTCGACGGAAGCGGTCATTGGTGCTATGGATTCGCTGCTGTTGCTTCGTGCGGCGGCGCAAATTTCATGAGCGGCGCAAAACCGGCTAGGAAAAGGCAGTCCGTCTGGGAAACGTTACGCACAGCTTCCGGTTCGTACCGGCGGCTCTACGGTTACCTTAAGCCGTACAAGACGCGTTTCATTTTGGGTCTGGCGCTGGGCCTTGCTTACGGCGGAGTCAATTCTCTTTTTCCATTAGCGATTGCCCGGGTCACCAGCACGATTTTCCACGGCGCTGCTCCCAATCCGATGGCGGTGCGTTCGAATCTTCACGTTCTGGACACAGGCCCGAAGATCAATTCGATTGTTCTCATCTGTCTGGCCATCCCGGCCATCATGGCCGTGCGCAGCCTCTGTTCCTACGGAAGCACCTATTGCATGCAGTGGGTGAGCAACAGGGTGGTCTCCGACATACGCGTCCAGCTTTTTAGCAAGATGGTTCGCCATTCCATGGATTTCTTTAACAAGATGCGGTCGGGATTTTTGATGTCGCGCATCACTAATGATACCCGCGTCATGCAGATGGCTTTGACCAGCGTTAGCAGCGACGTTTTTAAACAACCGATCACCATCGTCGGTGCAATCACTGTGCTCCTTCTGATGGATTGGAAATTCACTGTTGTGACGCTGATCCTCTTTCCAACGTGTTTGCTGCCACTGCGCGTTTACGGCCGTCGCGCCAAGAAAGCAGTGCAAAACGAGCAGGCAGGGATGGCCCAAATGGTAGTGACGATGCAGGAGACATTTGCCGGCATCCGCGTCATCAAATCGTTCGCGCGCGAAGGATTCCAGGAAAAGGAGTTCAAACGCAGCAACCAACTACAGTTTTCGCAGATGATGCGGATGATTCGCTCGATGGAAGCAGTCGGACCACTGGTCGAGATCATCGCGGCGATCGGTGTGGGAATGGCGTTGCTTTACGTTTACGCTGCGAATCTGAGCGTCGGCCGCTTCTTTGGACTAATCTCAGGGATTTTCATCCTGTACGATCCGATCAAGACGCTTAGCAGGATCCACATCGTGATGCAGCGATCCGTCGCCGCTACGACCGCTATTTTCTCGATTCTGGATTCGCAGTCCACGGTGCAGGATGCACCAAACGCTGTTGCGTTGAGTTCGTCCGAGGGTCGAATTGATTTTGAAAATGTAACATTCCGCTACGCAAACAGGGCTACAGACGCCATCAGCAACCTGACCTTGCACATTGAACCGGGCAAAACTCACGCCCTGGTCGGCGCCAGTGGCGCGGGTAAAAGCACAATTCTCTCGCTGATACTGCGCCTGTACGACCCAACTTCAGGCGCGGTGAAAATCGATGGGCAGGATCTGCGCTCCGTCAGCCAAAAATCGCTGCGCCAACAGATGGGGCTCGTCACTCAGGAGACGTTTCTGTTTCACGATACTATTTTGAACAATATCCAGTTCGGCCGCCTGGACGCTACACCGGAAGAAATTTACGAGGCGGCCAAAGCCGCTTATGCCCACGATTTCATCATGGCGCAGCCAAAGGACTACCAGACAGTTATTGGCGATAAGGGATGCCTGCTCTCCGGCGGGCAGCAGCAACGCCTTGCCATTGCACGCGCTATTCTCAAAAATGCGCCAATTTTGCTACTCGACGAAGCCACGTCGTCGCTGGATTCCGAATCGGAACAGGAAATTCAAAGGGCGCTCGCCAAGCTGGCTGCTGGACGCACGGTAATCGCCATCGCCCATCGGCTCTCCACAATTTTATCTGCCGATCAAATCATTGTGATGGATTCTGGCCGTATCAAGGAGATCGGCACGCACGCGGAGCTACTCGAAAAATCTGGCTACTATCGCCGCTTATACGATCACCAATTCAATCGCATTCAGAAGGAACCCGAAGCCGAAGCAGGCATTCTTGTGGAAGAGCTCGTGTAGCGACTCGGAAAGCAATAGCCATAGCCTCTCACCATGCCGTTTAATATCGACCTGCACACGCATTCTTTTTTTTCCGGAGACGGTGTTTCCAGTCCGGAAGATTTGATTGCGGCCGCACGCGCCAAGGGCTTGAACGGAATCGCTATCACTGATCACAACACATGCGACGCTGTGAATTATCTGCTCGAGAAGGGTTTGATGCGCCTGGATGGTTTACCAGTCAATGATTTCCTCGTTCTACCCGGAGTCGAGGTCACGACCGCCGATGGTCATCTTCTCTGTATCGGTGCGGAGCTGCCCTACCTGAAAGGAAAACCTGCGCGCGAAGTCTGCGATATGATTCATGAACGCGGCGGTCTGGCCATTCCTCCACATCCATACGATTTGTTCCGCGCCGGAATCCGTTTTTCCACGCTGGAAACGCTACCGATCGATGCGCTCGAGGTTTTCAACGCGGCGACCACGCTCCGCCGCTACAACCGCTACGCTTTTAAGTACGCACAGATTCGCGGTTTGCCCATGACTGCGGCCAGCGACGCGCATCATGCTGCCACCGTTGGAACGGCCTATACAATCGTCAATACCGACGATTTTTCAGTGAAAGGAATTCTCGCGCAGATTGTAAAGAGCAACGAACTAAATCAAAAATACCAGACCCCGCGCGACAGCCTGCGCAAAACCTGGAACAACTGGTTGCGACTGCGGCGCCGAAAGAAAATCCCAGAACTCGCTGCAAAGGACCGCAGCCACAACGGCCACTGAAGTTTTGCGCTTCAACGGTTCGATGTTTTAACGTTTAACCTCGCCAATGCCTGCTTACATCATCGTTGAAATCGACATTCTCGATCCAGTCGGCTACGAAGAATACAAAAAGCTCGCAGGCCCGACGGTGGAGAAATATGGCGGTAAATACGCCGTCCGCGGCGGCAAAACCGAAGTGCTCGAAGGCGATTGGAAACCAAAACGCATTGTTGTGCTTCAATTTGAGTCAGCCGAGCGCGCCAAAGAATGGCTGAACTGTGAAGAATACCGGGAACCCCGCAAAATGCGGCATCGCACCGCGAGGACAAACATGATCCTGGTCGAGGGGATGCAGGCTGTACCCACGGCCCTTTGGCCGTCTCGGAAGTAAGAAGCAGCCGCTCCACGACCGGCCACAGGCCGGTGGCTAAACGTTTATGAAACCACGCTGGAGTCACTAGGGCGGTCTTTCAGTTCGCGCTCTTTCAGCACGATCATGCGTTCATGCCAGGCGAGCAGCCGGCACAGCACCCATCCGCGGTAGCCGTCACGAAAAACCTGCTTCTAGATGTAATGATAAACGAATCGCAAGCTTGGACGGAATGGAGCCCTCATTGCGAGTTTCTTTAGCCAGCGCTTGCGCGCTCTACCGCTATTCCAGCTGCTTCGGCCACTGCTTGCGTACCCATCTGTACTCGCAGAATCAACTACCACGACTTCCTGCGCGAAAGAAACGCTGGCAAGACAGTCGCCTGGGTTCACGGCTTCATTTTTAACCGGCACAAGCACCGACAACGGCACCCGCGCGTTGGATTGCTCGCTCATTCAGTAATCTCGCGCCTTTGGGTCTCGCGCGCCGGATTTCCGATAACAATGGTCCAGGGTCTGACATCCTTCATCGCTACCGCTCGTGCACCAACGATCGCTCCTTCGCCGATTGTCACCCCCGGCCCGACGAACGCGTCTGCACAAATCCACGCCTCGGGGCCGACGATGATCGGCGGACGCAGTAACGGAAAATCCGGTTTAGTGTGATCGTGTGTTCCCGCGCAAACATGAGCGCCGTGGGAAACTGTTACGCGAGCCCCCAGCGTCACCCGGCCGAGATTGTAAATGAGCGCACGCTCACCGATCGCCGTTTCATCTCCGGCTTCAAGATTCCAAGGGAAATAAATTGTCGCCGTAGGATACACATGAACGCTGTGACCGACCTTTGCTCCAAAACAGCGAAGCAGAAATCGCCTCCAGCCGAAGCAAGGCCTGGGGCTGAACCGAAAAAGCGGTTGCGCGAGTGTCCACAACACCCGGCGCGTGAGCTCAGCTGAAGAGTATTTTCGGGCGCGGCGATTTTTTTCAACGTTCAGCATGCGAAAGACCACTAAGTACGAAGTACACGACTACGGGACGGCGGGCTTATAGTCCAGTTGTCTTGTCGTCGTCCAGTTTTCGGCACCAATTGAGCGCGCGTTTTAGGAGCTAAAAAAAGATTGAACAGCATACATCCGCGCGGTGTCACAGATTCGAATATTTAACCTTGTTAAATACTTCTCAAGATGCTACAACGCGTGATCGACAAGGCATCGACGAATACTATTTACGGGACATTGTCGATCCGGATCCCCCAAGAATTTGATGAAAAAGAGTTATATGGCTGCTGAAGATAGCGATACCGGAATTAAGATTTACCTGCGTGAGATTGGGCAAATCCCGCTATTGACTCCGGACCAGGAAATTGAGCTGGCCGCGAAAATCAAGAAGGGCGATCGCGAGGCGCGAGCGCTGATGATCCGGTCTAATCTGCGCTTGGTCGTAAAAATCGCGCATGACTACGCGAATCTCGGCCTGCCGCTTCTAGACCTGATTTCCGAAGGCAACATCGGCCTGATGAAGGCCGTGGAACGTTTTGACCCTGCGAAAGGCGGGAAGCTCAGCACCTATGCCGCGTGGTGGATCAAGCAGTCCATCAAGCG
>WNES01000606.1_pt1 | contig 18714 bp, 20 predicted proteins | sample 5399931 | NCBI WGS metagenome assembly WNES01 (sample SAMN13153332, study PRJNA577476) | soil metagenome | isolation source: 20 cm grassland meadow soil 2 days after 3rd rain plot 5 | place: USA:California | collected 2015-11-11
CGACGCCGCCCGCGATGTGGCGCGAGCGCCGCTGAGGCGTGCAGCGCTTTACGGCGCGGTCAGCCCCACCAACCGTGCCCGCGGCGGAATCCCCGGCTCGAGCTCCATGATCCCCACGGACGGCTTGAGATTGAACCGCGCATGCCCCGCCCCGCCGGGATTCATCACGGTCACCGTCCGGTCCACCAGCTCGAGCAGGGGCTTATGCGTGTGCCCATACACGATGATTTCGGCGCGCGGAAAGGCTTCGTGCAGTTTGGCGGGAGTGGGATGTCCGAACTGGTCTCCGTGCGTCACCACGATGTCGAACCCGTCGAGCTCCAGGTGGGCGACCTGGGGCAGGCGAGCGCGAAGCTCCGGCGGATCCGCGTTGCCGTAGACAGCCGTGACAGGCGCGAGCGCCTCGAGCTCGATGAGGATCTGTGCCCCGCCGACGTCGCCGGCGTGCAGGATGTGGTCGACCTTCTTGAAGACGTCGAAGACTTCGGGCCGCAGCAAGCCGTGCGTGTCGGAGATCACCCCGACTCTCACCGCACCCTCTGACAACGTAGCATCGTAGCGTCGCGCAACTATTTCTCTTCCCAGCGCTTCACCAGCGCGATGTCGAGTCCCAGATGGTCGACGATGCGCTGCACCACGAAGTCCACCAGGTCGCGCACCTGCTGCGGCTTGTGATAGAACCCTGGCGCCGCAGGAAGGACGACCGCGCCGGCCTCCGTAGCGAGCGTGAGGTTGCGCAGATGCACCAGCGAGAGCGGCGTCTCGCGAGGGACCAGGATCAGGGTGCGACGCTCCTTGAGCGCCACGTCGGCCGCGCGCTCGATCAAGCTGCGGCTCGTGCCGTGCGCGATCGCCGCCACGGTCCCCATCGAGCAGGGGCAGATCACCATTCCTGCCGTCTTCACCGACCCCGAGGCGGGCTCGGCGCCACGATCCGTGTCGTCGAACATCCGCAGGCTCGCCCAGTCGCCGCCCGTCGCCTTCTTCAACGCGCGATCGTCCGTGATGCCGCACTCTTCGCCGAGGAGTCGCCAACCATGGCTCGAGACCAGCAGCCAGGTGGGCACGTTGTGCACGACGAGCATCTCCAGCAATCGCACGCCGTAGGGGGCGCCGGAGGCGCCGGTGATGGCGAGGATTACCGGAAGCTTGCTCATCAGCGCCCGCGGCGGTTCGGGGTCGGGGAACGCCGGCGGGCGGCGCGGCGGGATGCGGGATGGGGGATGCGGGATGCGTGGCTCGCGCTTCGCCGGACGCTTCCGCATCCCGCATCTCGCATCCCGCATCCCGTTCATAGGACCCGATCCACCAGGGCTCCGAGGAACACCACGATGCTGACAATGCCATTGGCGGTAAAGAACGCCGCATTGAGCCGCGACAGGTCTCCGGGTTTCACGAGGTGGTGCTCCCAGGCAATCAGCCCCGCCCCGACGGCAACGCCGGCGTAGTAGGCGAGCCCGAGGTGCGCCCCGATCCCGAACAGCACCAACGCCACCAGCGCCAAGCCATGCCACAACTTGGCGACCAGAATGGCGGGCGCCTGGCCGAGCCGCACCACCAACGACTCGAGCCGCTCGGCGCGATCGAAGGCCTCGTCGGGGAGCGCGTAGAACACGTCGAACCCGCCCACCCAGAAGGTCACGGCGAGCGCACCAACCGGGAGGAGCCACCACGGCTCGCTCCACCGCCCGGTGACGGCGAGATACCCCGCCGGGGTAGCGATCCCGTCCGCCAGACCGAGCCAGAGGTGGGACCAGTGCGTGAAGCGCTTGGCGTAGCTGTAAGCTGAGATGAACAGGAGGGCGAACGGCGCCAGCGCGAGGCACAGGGGGTTCAGCGCCCACGCCGTCCCGAGAAACGCCACGGCCGCCACGACCACGGCGACCCAGGCCTGCCGGAGCGTGAGTCGTCCTGACGGCAGCTCCCGGGCCCGGGTCCGCGGGTTCCGCGCGTCGAGCTCCCGGTCCGCGATGCGGTTGAACCCGAGCGCCACGAACCGCGCGCAGGTGAACGCCAGCACGACCAAGCCCAGCATGCGCCAGGTGATCGCCTGCTGGCGGGATGCGACGAGCAGTCCGAGCAGCGCGAAGGGCAGCGCGAAAATGGTATGCGGCAGTTTGACGAAGTTGACATACCGCATCAGCAGGCCTTCGCCCGCGAGCGTCTGCCCCTCGCGCGGAGTCGCGGTACCGCCCATTACCGCCTTCTACCGCCCTCTACCGCCCAAGTCGATTCCAAGCTCCCCCCACATGGCGTCGATCTTCTGCTTCGTCTCCGGGTCCATGACGATCCTGTTCGGCCATTCCCGCGTGAACCCTTCTTCCTTCCACTTGCGCGTCGCATCGATCCCCATTTTGGAGCCGAACGTGAAGCCGCGGCTCGAGTGATCGAGGACGTCGATCGGCCCCATCGTGAACCGCACGTCGCGCTCGGGGTCGATGTGATTCAGCGCCACCCACCACGCCTCCTTGGGATCGCGCACGTTCACGTCCTTGTCCAGCACGATGATCACCTTGGCGAGCGACATCAGCCCCTGCCCCCACAACCCGTTCATGACCTTGTAGGCCTGCCCGGGATACTGCTTGTCGATGCTCACGAACACGAGGTTGTGAAAGATCCCCTCGGCCGGCATGTGCAGGTCCACGATTTCGGGGAGCGTGAGCCGCAAGAGCGGCAGGAACATTCGCTCCGTGGCGTGGCCGAGCCAGTAGTCCTCCATCGGCGGCCGACCCACGATCGTATGCGGCCAGACCGGCCCGGCGCGCAGCGTGACCGCAGTGACGTGCACCTTGGGGTAGTAGTCGGCCAGCGAGTAGAAGCCGGTGTGGTCGCCGAACGGCCCCTCGAGCACCAGCTCCTCACGCGGATCGACGTAGCCCTCGAGCACGATCTCCGCTTCCGCCGGCACCTCGAGATCGCACGTCACCGCTTTGGCGAGCCGCACCGGCTCCCGGCGCAGGAATCCGGCGAACAGGAACTCGTCGATGGTGGGCGGGAGCGGCGCCGACGCGGCGTAGATCGACGCGGGGTCGCCACCCAGCGCGATGGCGACGGGCATTTTCTCGCCGCGCTGCGCCATCTCACGCCAGTGCGCCGCCCCGACCTTGTGGCGCTGCCAGTGCATCGCCAGCTCGTTCTTGCCGATCACCTGGACGCGATACATCCCGACGTTGCGGACCCCGGTCTTGGGATCGCGCGTGATCACGCCGGGGAGGGTGATGTAGGGTCCGCCGTCTTCCGGCCAGCACACCGGTACGGGGAACTGCGACAGGTCCACGTCCTGCTCGCGGATCACGCTCTCCTGACACGGCGGCTTCCCGCCGATCGTCTTGGGCGGGAACTTGGCCACCTCCGCGAGCTGCGGCAGCAGCGCGAGCTTGCCGAGCAGGCTGTCGGGGACCTTCAGGTTGAGGAGCGTCGCGATCCGCGCGCCGATCTCGTCCAGACACTCGACGCCCAGCGCCAGCGCCATGCGCTTTTCGGAGCCGAACAGGTTCACCGCGACGGGATGGCGCGCCGGGGCACCCGACAGGAGCGTCGGGCGCTCGAACAGCAGCGCCGGTCCGCCGTCCCCGGACTTCATGCACCGGTCCGCGATCTCGGTGATCTCCTTGTCGACCGATACGGGGCGGTCGACGCGCACCAGCTCGCCCCGGGCGTCGAGCGCGCCGAGGAAGTCGCGCACGTTATCGAGTGCCATAATGGACGGCGCAGATTCCGCCAGTCAGGATCTCGTAGCCTACATTCGAGAATCGGGCGTGCTCGAGCCGGCGCGCGAAGGCGTCCGGGTCCGGAAAGTCGAGCACGGACTCTGGCAGGTACGTATAGGCGTCCCTATGTTTCGACACCGCACGGCCGATCGCGGGGAGGACGCGCCGGAAATAGAACAGGTAGAGCGCGCGCACCGGCGCGAAGCGCGGTGTGGTGAATTCGAGCACCACGAAACGCGCGCCCGGCCGGAGCACGCGATGCGTTTCCCGGAGGCCGGCGTCGAGATCCGCCAGGTTCCGGACCCCGAAGGCCACCATCGCACCGTCGAACCGGGCGTCGGCGAAGGGGAGCGTGAGCGCGTCGGCGCCGACCGGACGGGCGCGTGCAGCTTTGCCCTTCCCCCGCGCCAGCATGGGGATCACGAAGTCAGCGCCGACGACGGTCCCGTGGAACCCCCGCGCGCGCGCGAGCGTCGCCGCGAGATCGAGCGTGCCGGCGCAGAGATCGAGATACGTGCCGTCGGGTCGCCGCTCCCACGCGAGCCGTCGCACCGCGGCCCGGCGCCAGGAGCGGTCCACGTTGAGGCTCAAGAGATGGTTCAGCAGGTCGTAGCGCGGTGCGATCGCGGCGAACATGCTGCGCACGTACGACCGCTTCGCTTCGCCACCCGAGTGTGCGGCGACCTCGAACGCAGGATGCGCGGGAGGGGGGGGCGTCATAGGCGCGAAAGATAGGCCGGCCAACCTGACCGGCGCCAGCGACGCGGAGGTCGTGGCGTGGGCCAAGCAAGGCCAGGAAGCCGCCTTCCGCGAGCTGGTGCGCCGCTACGAGCGGCCGATCTTTTCGCTGTTGTATCGCATGGTGCGCGACCGCGCGCTCGCCGAGGACCTCGCCCAGGAGACGTTCATCAAGGTCCTGAACGCCATCGGCTCGTACAATCCCCAGTTCAAGTTCTCATCCTGGATTTTCAAGATCGCGAACAACGCCGCGATCGACCATCTGCGCAAGCGCGAGCTCGACACCCTCTCACTCGACGGGTCGCCCCACGCCACCACGCCCGACGAGATGAGTGCGACCGCCCCGCAGCCGGGCGACCGCGGGGAGACTCCCTTGCAGGAGCTCGAAGCGCGCGAGCTGGGCGGCGCCATCGAGCACGCCATCGCGCGTCTGCGGCCCGAGTACCGCATGTGCATCCTGCTGCGTCATGTCGAAGGCCACAGCTACGAAGAGATCGCCCGCATCCTGGACTTGCCGCTGGGCACGGTCAAGACGTATATCCACCGGGCGCGCAACGAATTACGGGGCTACCTCGAGGACCGGCGGGAATGAAACCCGGCTTCGCGGCCGCACGTAGGACGGACCAATGAGCGACCCCCTCATGCCGCACCTGACCCCCGACGAAGTCGAGCTTTGGGCCCAGGGCCTCCTGCCCGCGACCCGGGACGCGCACGTCGCCCAGTGCGTCGAATGCCGAACCATCGCGGAGCGGGAGCGGAAGCTGATCCGCGAGCTGGCGCAGCTGACGCGCTTCGCCCCCGAGTTCGGGTTCGTGGAGCGGGTGATGGCGAAGGTGAAGATCCCGGCGCGCTCAGGCCCGCACCTCCGCCCCCACACCGACGCCTAGCAGTCTCGCGGCGCTGCCGTCGCGCACCGCGATCTCCACCGTGCCGCCGCTGCCGAGGAACGCCACCAGGGCGCCCCGTCCCACATCCCCGAAGGTGCGCGCCAGCGTGCCGATCTCCGTCCCGCCGACCTTGATCCGCACGCCCGGCTCCACGGCGTCGCCGGGGATGTTCGAGATCAGCGTGCCGAATCGATCGACGTAGATGACTTCCCCGATGACGATCGTGCCGTCGTGGCGAGGAGCGGGGAGCGGCGAGCGGTGCACGTCGGTGACGGGATGACCCACGTGCGACAGCGGCGCGCCGAGGGCGAGCTGGCCCGCCACCGGCGCGAACACGTCACGCGCCTGGAAGGTCGGAGCGGCGTCCTCCGGAATGGGCAGCCCCACGAAGTGCGCGTCCGCCGGCAGAAACGACAGCAGACCGTTGTCCGGAGCGACGAAGAAATGTCCCGCCGTCGATGCGGCGAGCACGCGGCGGTCGGTGCCGACACCGGGGTCCACGACCGCGAGGTGCACGCTCCCCTGCGGGAAGCGGTGCCAGGCGCGCGACAGGATGTACTGCGCCGCGCGCACGTCGCCCGGCGAGACCTGGTGCGTGATGTCGACGAGCGCAGCGCCGTGCACCTGCGACAACAGCACACCCTTCACCTCACCCACGTAGCTGTCGGCGTAGCCGAAGTCCGTGAGGAGCGTGATGAGTGTGGCCATCGTCAGAAAGTCGGAACGCGGAAGGCGGAACGCGGAACAGGCGGGCCGACCTCGTTTCGGATGTTCCGCGTTCCCACTTCCGCGTTCCGCGTTGTCATACTGCCGTCACCCGCCAGCGGCCCCTCAGCCAGAACAGCGCCATCGCGATGCCGCGCGCCACGGCCGTGACCGAGAGGGCGAGCCAGATGCCGACGAGTCCGACGGCCCCCGACCACCACGCGGCGAGCGGCACGCGCAGCAGGGTGAGCGTGGTGCTCGCGATTTGCGGCCACAGCGTGTACCCCGCGCCCGCGAGCGCGCCTTCCAAAATGATCTCGAACGTCTGGCCGATCTGCGCGAACGCGATCACCCGCAGGTACAGGCTGCCATCCGCGATGACCGCGGCATCGGACGTGAACAGCGCGACGAGCGTGTCGGGAATCGTGAGGAAGGCGATCGCCGTGGCCGTCGTGACCGCGAGGCAGTAGCCCACCGTCATCCGCACCGCCTGGCGGGCGCGCGCCTCCTGTTGCGCGCCCAAGTTCTGTCCCACGAGGGCGGAGGCCGAAAGCGCAAACCCGGAGATCGCGATAAAGCCGAGCCCTTCGACCTTGTGGCCGACGCCGAGCGCCGCCAGCGCGGCGGTGCCGAAGCGGGAGGTGTACCGGGTGAGCCACATATATACGATCGAGAGCAGGACGCCGGCGAGCGAGAGCGGCGCGCCGACCCGGAACACCGTGGGCACGGCGCGCCAGTCGGGGGCGTCGAGGCGAAGCAGGCCGCGCCGCCAGGCGAGACCGATCCCGATCAGAAACCCGCCGCCCCGCACCATCACGGAGGCGAGGGCGGCGCCCTCGACGCCGAGCCGCGGGAACGGGCCGACGCCGCTGATGAGCAGGGGGTCGAGACCCACGGACAGGACCACCGAGACCATGAGCAGGAGGAACGGCGTGCGCGTGTCCCCCGAGGCCCGGAACGTCGCCTCGATCGCGAAGAAACCGAACACGAGCGGTCCGCCCAACAGCCACGTGTCCAGGTACGCCCGCCCGAGCGACGCCACCTCGCGCGGCACGCCCATCAGGTGAAACAGCGCGTCCGTGAGCGCGAACCCGGCGAGCGACACGAGCGTCCCCGCGGCCAGCGCGTACAGGACCGCGGCACCCGCGGCGCGGGCGGCGGCGTCGGGCAGCCCCTCGCCGTGGCGCCGGGCGGCGACCGCGATCAGCCCCACTTCCACCATCTCCCCGAGCGACAGGAGCACCCACACATAGAACCCGGCGGTCGAGACGGCGGCGAGGGCCGCGGGCCCGATCAGGCGGCCGACCCAAATGGCATCGATGAGGTTGAAGCAGAAGTGGCACGCCATCATCGCGACCGCCGGCGCCGCGAGGTTCAGGATGACGGGCCGGAGCGGCCCGACGGTGAGCGCGCCGGGCGTGCGGCTGGTGCTCGTCATGGCGCCGGAAGCTACCGGAGCCCCGGGCCGGGGGTCAACGAGCGGGTTCTTTAGTCCGGGTGCGGCGGCGTGCCTTGGTGTCGTACAGCGAGCGGTCCGCGGCGTTCAGGAGCGCCTCGAGCGTCGTCCCGTCGCGCGGATGCACGGCCACCCCGACGCTCACGGAGAGCGGCGGCTGCTCACCGTCCCGCGACACGCGGTCGGCAACGCGCCGGGCCACGTGCCACGCCGCCGCGTCCCCGGTCTCGGGCAGGACCAGCGCGAACTCGTCCCCACCGAACCGCGCAGCCGTGTCGATCCCCCGGCAGGAGCCGAGCAGCGTCTCCGCGACGCGCCGCAGGGCCAGGCTACCCACCAGATGGCCGTAGCGATCGTTGATCTTCTTGAGGCCGTCCAGGTCCATGAGCACGACCGCGAACGGCCGATCGGTGCGGGACGACCGCCGGATCTCCGCGTCGAGCGCGTGAACGAGCTGCCGGTAGTTGGCGAGCCCCGTCAGCGGATCGCTCACGGCGAGCCGGCGCAGCCGGTCCACCGCTTCCGTCCGCTCCGCGACCGCTGCCGCGAGGACCAGCGTGATGACGGCCGAGACCCCCTGGAACGCCTGCAGCAGGAGCAATGACTCGTTGAACAGCGGCCGGGCGAAGGGCCCGTAGCCGCGGAGGGTGCCCCAGATCGCGACACCGGCGAGCAGCACGACGACGGTCGCCGCCTCGCGCTGCTCGAACCGGAACGCCGCCCACAAGAGCAGCGGGATGCACAGGAATTCCAGCGGGTAGTGCTTGTCCTTCCACGGGACGAGCCCGTCGAACACGGCGATCCCGACGACGGCGAGGCACGCAAGCAGGGCGACGGCCTCGAGCGCCTGGCGCCGGGTCCAGCGCACCCGGGGGTGCGCGGCCCACAGGAGCACCGCCGGCGCGACGACCAGGTCGCTCACCGCGTCGCCCATCCACCAGGTCGACCAGATGGACCCGAAGTCGGTCCAGCGCGCGAAGCCGGCCAGCGAGAGGGCGACGACGCCGGCCGTGGCGCTGACCGCGGTGCTCAGGAGCGCGGCGAGCCCCGCCAGCTTGAAGATGTCCCGCGCGCGCTCGCAGGCCCGCTGCCCGCGGGCGAACCGGTTGACCAGGTACGCACCCAGGAGCCCTTCGAGCGTGTTGCCGACCGCGATGGCGGCGGACGTCGCCACGGAGCCCGCGGTGGTGATGTTGACGAGAAAGGCGCCGACCAGAACGGCGGGCCAGACGTCGTAGCCAGCGAGGAGTAAGGCCGCGAGCGTGAGCCCGGTGGGGGGCCACACGGCCGTCGCGCTCGGGTGGATGTACGCCACCTCGAGCCCCAGCTTGCCGGCCACGAAGTAGCCGGCCGCGAGGGCCGCGAGCAACCCCAGACGTCTGAGCAATCGCGACTGGATCATCCCAGTCCTCGGCGTCTTTGGACGGCGGGGCGCGCGCCTTCGACGATACTTCAGGATGGGATGTGTGGAACGGCGTTGCCGCCGCTCAACCCACCCCGATGAACCACTCCTCCCACCCGACCCGGAACGTGCACTCGCAGCGGGCGCAGCGCATCGTGTGCGGCGCGCCTTTCAGCTCCATGCGGTTGCGGCAGCCGGGGCACACGGCGTATTTGTCGCCCCATTGCGCGGGCAGGCTTCTCGCATCGCGCGGGCGGGCGACGATCGTCCAGTGCTGGGGCGGTGCCGAAACGATTTTCAGGGACGTGCGCGGCAGCGGGATCTGCTCCCGGTTGACGTCGAGCCTCACTTCCGCGGGCGTCAAGTCCGCGACCCGGTACCACGCACCCCGGCGCACTCGACAGTTCATGTCGACCTGCAACCGAGCCCACTGCGGGTCGGAGGCCGCTCCTTGCTGTAGTGCCATCGGGAATATGGTAAGACATTCGGGCAGCAATGATAGAGTGGCGCCGCCGCAACAGCGGGTGAAGGGGGGTCCCCTGATCACGGGGACGGCTGGGGGAGCCCTCGCACGAACCGGTGGAAGACCGGATTTCCGGGATAGCGCGCGGCGAGCCGGGCTACCTCGTCGTGGGCGGTCCGCTCGAGCGCGGCGCGCTGCGCCGGATCGCGCGCCGCTTCGCGCATCAGCGCGGCGGCCAGCACCCACCCTGCCTCGACCCGCGCGAGATCTCCCTCGCTGGCCGCCCTCCGCATATAGCCGATCCCCCGCTCCGCGTTGCCGCTCCCCAATCCGATGATCTTTGCCACCAGCCGGGCGAGGGCGCTCGCGCGCGCCAGGCCGTACTGGTACACGCCCAGCCCCAGGAAGCAGTCGGCGCAGCTCGAGTCCACGGCCAGCACGCGGGCGTACGCGTCGCGCATCGCCTTGCCGTCCTTGGCGGCGCCCCACGAATGTCCGTGCAGATCTCGCTGGCGGGCGCGATACCCCAGCGCAGTGGCAAGCCAGAAGTCCCGGGCCGGGCCGGGGGACGTGGCGCGGGCTCGACCGATCGCGAGATCGAGCAGCGAGTCGATCCGCCCGGCCTCGTAGGCGTCGTTTTCGAGCGCGGCAGCCCACCAGATGTACGCGCTCGCTTCGAACGTCAGGGGCGCGGGGTCGGTCGAGTCCCGCCCGGCGAGGCCGGCGAAATACGCCGCCGCGGCGGGGAAGCCCCCGCCGTACAACGTATCGAGCCCGGCGCGCACGTCGGGTCGCTCGCCGCGAGCCGGGGGGGCGGGGGGGGAGTGCTGCAGCAGGTACAGCGCGGCGAAGAGGAGCCGCACCGTCAGCGCGGGAGGGCGGCGAGCGCGTCGTTGACGCGCCGGGCGACGGCGTCGAGGGCCTGGCCGGCCGGCGACCCGGGATCGGCCGCGATGATCGGGCGGCCGGTGTCGGCGAGGCCGGCGAGCTGCGCCTGCAGCGGCACCTGGCCCAGCAACGGGACGCCGAGCTCGTCGGCGAGCCGCATGCCGCCGCCGGCGAGGAAGATCTCCGTGCGCTCGCCGCAGTGGGGGCACACGAAGTAGCTCATGTTCTCGACCACGCCCAGCACCGGCACGCCGACGCGCTCGAACATCTTCGCCCCGCGCAAGGAATCGCCCACGGCCACTTCCTGGGGGGTGGTGACGATGATCGCTGCGCGAATATGCACCGTCTGGGCGAGCGAGAGCTGCGCGTCGCCCGTCCCCGGGGGCAGGTCGACCAGAAAGTAGTCGAGCTCCCCCCAGTCCACGTCCTTCACGAATTGCTGAATCACCTTCATGATGATCGGCCCACGCCAGATGGCGGGTGCCTCGCGCTCGACGATGAGCGCGAGCGACATGACCTTCACGCCGTGGGCCTCTAGCGGCTGGATCTTCCCGCCTCGCACTTCGGGTTTCTGGTCGACACCCATCATCCGCGGAATGTTCGGCCCGTAGATGTCGGCATCCATCAGCCCCACGCGCTGCCCTCCGCCGAGGCGCGCCAGCGCCACGGCGAGGTTCGCGGAGACGGTCGACTTGCCCACCCCGCCCTTGCCCGACGAGATCGCGAGGACGGTGCCCAGGTGGGGAAGCTCGACTGGTGTCGGAGGAGGGGGGACGCCGCCCGGACCGGGTCGGGGAGTGGTCTGGCGGGGAGTGGTACCTTCCGCTCCACGGCTCGCGTCGGTGACGTTGACCCGCACCGCCGTCACGCCGTCCACACCCTGCACGGCCTTCCGCACCTCGCGCGCGAGCGAGCCGGGATCGTCGCGACCGAGCAGGAACGTGAACGAAACCGCGCCGTCTCCCGCCACGACGAGGTCCTTGACCATGCCGGCGGCGAGGATGTCGTTCCCGCTGCGAGGGTTCTTGAGCTGCGACAAGGCGTGCTCGACCCGCCCCTGGAGAGTGTCTGAAGCGGCCACAGGAGAAAGGTAGGGGGAGACGAGCGAGGGGGAAGGGCGCTACACTAGACGCTCAGGGCCCTCCTCGGCGGCCCTCCCGCATCTCCGCCACGTTCTTGTCGAACACCTTCTGCTGGTCGGCCGTCAGCACGGCGCGAATGTCATCCACCTGACGGCGGAACAGCCCCCGCACCTTCTCCCGCGTTGCGGAGTCGGGCGGATTCCCGGGCGTGAAGGACGGCATCTCAGCGCGATAGTGCTTCTGGATCGAGTCGACTTTCGCCTGCTGGTCAGGTGTCAGCGTGATGTCCTTGAGCAGCATCCCCATCCGCCGCCCCGGACCACGGCCCGACGGACTCTGCGCCAGCGCCGGCGACGTGAACACCCCCAACGCTGTCGCACACAGCAACGCGACATGAAGTCTCATGATTCGCCTCCTTCCGGTCTTGATACGCCGATGCAGGGTCGCGTGCTGAGCGCCCGCGACAGGCGTCGCGGGCACGCCCGAATGCGACAGCTTTTTCGCGGTGCGCACCGCACCGCTCAACACCAGCTTGCCGTTGCAGTTGCGCGACAGCTGTGCCGGTCGTCGATCGGAGGGGACGAGGCGGGCACAGGGATTGCCCCACTGGTCGCGGCCCCCGTCACCTACTCCATGGCCCGAGACCTGCGAATCGCGCGCCGCGCCGAACACAGGGTGGCGCTGTGGACAATCTGCCTCCTGTCTGCCTGCCTGGTGCTCGAGGCGGGGACTCTCGCATCCACTATCTCGCACCGCGCCGAGCTCCGGGCGGCGGCCAGCGCGCCACCGCTACCGGGAGAGGTCGTCCCGAACGACGCCGGACGCCGAACGATCGTGAATCTCAGACTGGCGGCGCTCGTCGGCACCGGGATTGTCTGGTTGGTCTGGCTGCGGCGGGCGTACCGCAATCTCGCGCTCGTCGGCTCGAAGCGGTCGCGATTCACGACGCGGCAGGCCGTCGGTTATTGGTTCATTCCGCTCGTCAACCTGGTTCGCGCCTACCAGGTCATGAAGGACCTCTGGCTGCGCAGCGAATCGATGAACGATCGGGACGCGTACGACGATCTTCCCGCCCCCGCACTCCTCTCGAGCTGGTGGGGGGCGTCTTTGACGTGGGGTGCTCTGGAGGAGGTGGTCGCCGCCACGGCCGGAGGCGCCCGCACGCCCCTCGACCCGACGAACGTTACCGACGTGGCGCTCATCGGTAGCGTCGTGGGAATCGTCGCGGTTGTGCTCGCTATCAGCGTCGTTCGTGGGATCGACCAGCGGCAGCAGTGCTTCTCGAGCAGTCCCCCCGATCTCCCGGCACCGTCGCGCACGGCGCGACGCCATGGCGCGCCATCGCAGCCTCCCGTCCACACACCGTACAGATAGGAGAACCGGCGCTTCTCTACAGCGCCACGTTTTTCAAGAGCTGCAGGTACACCCGCACCGCGGTCGCGTACGCCTGTACGCCGACCCGCTCATCGGTGCCGTGCACCCGACGCAGGTCGTCCCTGCCGATCGCCGCCCCGACGAACCGCAGCACGTTGGGGGTGAGACGGGCATAGTGCCGCGAGTCGGTGCCGCCCACCACGAGCCAGGGGGCCACCACCGCCTCGGGGACCACCTGCCGAATGGTGCGCGCCAGCAGCTGGAACGGCTCGGCATCCACACTGGTGACGGCCGACGGATTGTTCATCGTCCCCGGCAGCGGCTCCACGCTGATCCGCGAGTCGTGCACCGTCCGGCGCACGTGCTCGACGACGCCCTGCACGCTGTCGCCGGGGAGGATACGGAAGTTCACGAGTGCGCGCGCCGACGACGGCAGCACGTTCTCCTTGATCCCCGCCTGCAGCACCGTGGGCGCGGTGGTGGTGCGAAGCATGGCGTTTCCCTGGGGGGTCGCGCCGAACTTGCCCGCGAGGACCCCGCCGAGCAGCCAGCGGTTCGCCATGACGAGCCGGGGGCCGAAGGGCATCTCGGGACCCAGGTAGTCGAACATGGCGGCCGTCGGCCCGCGAATGGCCCTCGGCATCTGGTGCTGCTCGAGCCGCGTGATGCCCACCGCGAGCATGCCGACCGCGGTCTCGTCCGGCGGCATCGAGGAATGGCCTCCCTCGGCCTGGGCCGTCAGCGCGACCGTCACATACCCCTTCTCGGCGATACCGACCAGCGCGACCGGCGCTGAAATGCCGGCGACCATCCCGGTCGTGAGCGCGCCGCCTTCGTCCAGGACGAGCTCGGGATGCACGTTGCGGGACGCGAGCAGCTCCGCGATGTGGGCTGCCCCGCGCCGCCCGCCGACTTCCTCGTCGTAGCCGAACGCCAGATAGACGGTGCGCCGGGGCTTCGCCTCCGCGGCGATGATGTGCTCCACCGCCTCGAGAGTCCCGACGAGGCTCCCCTTGTCATCCAGCGCGCCGCGACCCCACACGTAGCCGCCGGCGATCCGTCCCTCGAACGGCGGCTCCGTCCAGCGGCTCTCCGTTCCCGGCTCCACCGGCACGACGTCCTGATGCGCGAGCAGGATGATCGGTGGAAGGTTCGGATCGGACCCGGTCCACTCGTACAGCAGCCCGTAGCCGTTCACCTTCTCGAGCTTGAGTGCGGCATGGACCCTGGGGAACGTCGCCCGCAGGTAGGCCTGGAAGCCGGTGAACTCACGGGCGTCGAACTGGGTCGAGTCCTGATAGGAGACGGTCTTGAAGCGCAGCGCGCCGGCCAGACGCTGTGCCAGCGCGGCGGTATCGAGCGGCTCCACCGCCACGGGCGCCGCCGCAGGCTGGCGCGAGCGGAACGTGAAGGTGCGCTCGAGCACGACGGCGGTGAGCACGAGCACCAGGACGAGCAGCGCGGCGCCGATGGTTTTTTTCATGGTGCGCGAAGGTGGCGCGACGGCGCCCGTCGGGCAAGAGGCCCCCTCGGACCACTCATCGATTACACTCCCAGGGGATGATCTTCGGCTTCGACTACGACGACGTTCGCTATTTCCGGATGGCCCGCACCGTGTTCGGGAGGGCGACCTACTGGACGGGGATGTATCTCGTCGACGGGCTGCTCGTGGACTCAGGCCCTCCGAACCTCGCGCGCGACGTGCGACGGTTGGTTTCCGAGCTCGCCGTACGCCAATGCGTAACCACGCACCACCACGAGGACCACTCCGGAAACCACGGTCTCCTGGCGGGGGAGCTGCGGATCACGCCCCTGGCACACCCGAGCGGCGTGGCGCGACTCGCCCGGGAGGACACCCACCCGCAGCTGTACCGCCGCATCGCCTGGGGTGCCCGGCCGCCTGCGGCTACGGCGCCGCTCGGCGAGCGGCTCGAGACCACGCGTTTTCGATTCCAGGTCGTCCACACCCCTGGCCACGCGACCGATCACGTCGCGCTGTTCGAGCCCGAGCGGGCGTGGCTCTTCTCGGGCGATCTGTATCTGGCCCCCAAGCTCCGTTACCTCCGCGCCGACGAGGACGTCTACGCGATGATGGACTCGCTGCGGCGGGTCCTGGCGCTCGAGCCGCGAGTGCTGTTTTGCCAGCACCGCGGGCGGGTGGAGCAGGGCGCGGCACGGCTACGCGACAAGCTCGACTTCCTGGTCGATTTGGGCGGGCGGATCCACGAGCTGCACGGCCGCGGGTGGAGCGACGCCGCGATCGCGCGTGCCCTGCCGGGGAGCGATCTGTTGTGGCGGCTGTGGACGGGCGGGGACTTCTCCAAGCGAAACTTCGTGCGGGCGTTTCTGCGAACTACTAGCGCCCGTTGAGATACTCCCGTGCCGCCGCCAGCACGAGTTCCTGTGCGGAGGCGAGCGTGCCCTCGAGCGACGCCCCCGCGGCCTTGCGGTGTCCCCCGCCGCCGAACCGATGCGCCAGCTCGGCGACGTCCACGTCGCCGACGGAGCGGAAGCTGACCTTGACCTTTCCATTGGCGAGCTGGCGGAACAGCAGGGCCAGTCGGACACCCGCGATGGAGCGCGGATACTCGACGATGCCGTCCAGGTCGTCGGCGGTGGCGCGGTGCCGCTGCAGCGCGTCCGGCGGCACGGTGACCCACGCCAGGCCGTGCTCGGGCTCGACCACCAGGGTCCCGAGCACCTCGGCCGTGAGGCGGACGCGACCCTCCGGTGCGCTCGCGTACACCGAGGCGTAAATCGACTCCGGGTCGACGCCGCGCTCGAGCAGCGCGCCCGCGACCCGCAGCACCCGCGGAGTGGTGTTCGCAAACCGGAACCCCCCCGTGTCGGTGAGGATGCCCACGTACAGCGCGCGCGCGGCCTCGGGGCAGAGCGGCCACTGGAGCGCGCTCGCGAAGTCGAACACGAGCTCGGCCGTGGCGGCCGCCTCGGGGGCGACCAGCCGGGGGCCACGGGGCAGCGAGCCCCCGCTCACGTGGTGGTCGATGCACGCCACCTCGTGCGACTGCGTGATCGTCCGCGCCAGATCGCCCAGGCGGCTCACGTCGGAAATGTCGAGGACGAGGACGACGTCGGCCGCCTCGACCTCGCGGGCCGCGCGCTCCGAATGATCGGCCCCCGCCGGCAGGAGGAAGTGAAAGCGGTCGGGGATCGGCGTGGGGTTCGCGATGGTCGGTCGCAACCCCCGCGCGGTGAGCAGGTGCCACAGGGCCACCTCACTCCCCACCCCGTCCCCGTCGGCGTTGACGTGCGTCGTGAGCGCGACACGCCGGCCGGGAGCGAGCACGGCGGCGACGGCTTCGGCGGCACGCACGCGTTCCGGGGGAATGGATACTTCGTTCGTGGTCATGGCATGCAAAATAACGAAAGACGTCGCGCAAAGACGTCGAGTGGAGAGACGTTACACATAGGCGTCGCGCGAAGGCGTCGCGCGACCCCGTAACCCCTACGGCACGCGGGTCCCGACGAGCGACAGGCGCTGGCCTGCCACGGTGCCGCTCACCGCGAGGCTGTCGTTGCGGAGGCGGTACGTCCCGACCAATTGAGTCGGTAGGGGGCTGGTCAGATTGACCGTGATGACGTCCGGATTTGAAAGCGTGTACATGCCGCTGTAGGTGGTTGTGCCGATCGAGGCCGTAAAGTCTGTTCCCGTGATGGTGACCGTCCCGCTGGCCCCCGGCTGATCGGGCTTCATTCCCGAGCACACCGACTTGAGATCATACGTGCCGGGCAAGGCGCCTGTCCCAATTATCCCGCCGGTGTAGGTGTCACACGGGACCGGCCCGGTAACCTTGTTCCCACCCCCGCACGCGTCTGCGGCCACTGCGAGCACAACGCAAAACAATAGGTGTTTCATCCGGTTCTTCCTGACGTTCTTGCGCGACGCCTTTGCGCGACGTCTATGCGCGACGCCTTTGCTCGACGCCTCTATTCTTTCGAAGCCAGCTTGGAGTGACTCACACCGTACACCGCGTAGATCACGATACCGACCACGAACCAGATGATGAGCCGCTCCCACGTGCGCCACGGCAGCGACGCCATCAGGTACAGGGCCGAGAAGGCGCCCGCCGGCGCCACGAACCACACCCACGGCGTCTTGAAGGCTCGCGGCAGGCCCGGCTCGCGGATGCGCAGCACCAACACCCCAATCGACACGATGACGAACGCCAGCAGTGTGCCGATCGAGACGAGGCTCCCCGCTTCGCGCACCGTGAGGAGCGCCGACACGAACGCCACCCCGATGCCGGTGATGATCGAGGTGATGTAGGGAGTCTGGAACTTCGGATGGATCTTGTTGACGAACTGGGGGAGGAGACCGTCGCGCGACATGCTCCAGAACACCCGCGATTGCCCCAGGAGCATCACCAGGATCACCGACGACAGGCCGGCAATGGCGCCGAGCTTGATGAGCGACGACATCCACCCCATCCCCGCGTGGTCCGCGGCCACGGCGATGGGATCGGGGACGTTCAATTCCTTATAGGGGACCACGCCCGTCGCGATGCCGGACACGAGAATGTAGAGCACGGTGCAGATCAGAAGGGACCCGATGATCCCGATGGGCATGTCCTTTTGCGGGTTCTTCGCCTCCTGGGCGGCGGTGCTCACCGCGTCGAAGCCGATGTAAGCGAAGAACACGATCGCCCCCCCCGTCATCACGCCGCTCCAGCCGTAGATCCCGGGCCCCTCCTGGGGCGGTATGAACGGGTGCCAGTTGGCCGGGTTGATGGCGTGGGCCGCCCCGATGATGAACAGCAGCACGACCGCCACCTTCACGAACACGATCACGTTGTTGACGTTCGCGGACTCCTTGATGCCGATGACGAGGAGCGTCGTGATGATCGCGATGATGATGACGGCCGGCAGGTTGAAAATCGCGGTGATGGTCGAGCCGTCGGCCAGGGTGACGACCGTGCCGCGGGCCGCCGACAGCGCGGGGGGCACGATGATCCCGATGTCCTTGAGGAACGAGACGACATATCCCGACCACCCGATCGCGACCGTCACGGCGCCGAGCGCGTACTCGAGCACCAGGTCCCAGCCGATGATCCAGGCGAAGATCTCCCCGAGCGTGGCGTAACCGTAGGTGTAGGCGCTGCCCGCCATGGGCACGAGCGACGCGAACTCGGAATAGCACAGCGCCGCGAAGATCGATGCGACGCCGGCGATCACGAACGACAACACGACGGCGGGCCCCGCGTTCACCGCGGCCACCGTCCCGGTGAGCACGAAAATTCCGGTGCCGATGATCGCGCCGATCCCCAGCATGGTCAGGTTGAGCGCGCCGAGGGCGCGCCGCAAACTGTGATCCGTGAGTGCCTCGGTCTGGAGATCGGTGACGCTCTTCCGGCGGAGAAGATTCATGCGTCCCTCGTGATGATTCGAGCGGTTGTCGGAACAACGGCGAGATGGCGGCTAGAGTAGGCCTGCGTGGCGGGCCTGTCAAGCCGTTACAGGCTGTAGTTAGGAGCTTCGCGGGTGATCACGACGTCGTGCGGGTGCGATTCGCGCAAGCCCGCGGTCGTGATCTGGATGAACTCGGTCTCGGTCCGGAGCGCCTTGATGTCGCACACCCCGCAATACCCCATGCCGCTGCGGAGGCCGCCCACCATCTGGAAGATCACGTCGGCCGCGGGACCCCTGTAGGGCACGCGGCCCTCGATGCCCTCGGGCACGAGCTTCGACGGCGAGACCTCACCCTCCTGGAAGTAGCGGTCGGCGGAGCCTTCCTCCATGGCGCCGAGGCTGCCCATCCCGCGGATCACCTTGAAGCGCCGGCCCTCGAGCAGGAACGACTCGCCCGGGCTCTCCTCGGTGCCCGCGAGCATCGACCCCATCATCACGCTCTCGGCGCCCGCCGCGAGCGCCTTCACCACGTCGCCCGAGTACTTGATGCCGCCGTCCGCGATCACCGGCACGTCCCCTGCCCCCGCCCCCCTGACACCGTCGAGGATGGCCGTGATCTGCGGGACGCCGACGCCGGTGACG
>WNES01000580.1_pt1 | contig 18065 bp, 18 predicted proteins | sample 5399931 | NCBI WGS metagenome assembly WNES01 (sample SAMN13153332, study PRJNA577476) | soil metagenome | isolation source: 20 cm grassland meadow soil 2 days after 3rd rain plot 5 | place: USA:California | collected 2015-11-11
GCGCACATCGGACAAGGTTCCTTTGTCACGTAAAGATCGCAGTCAGTCAGGCGCCAATCGCCTAACGCTGCCTCAGCCGCGGTCAACGCCAGCATTTCGGCGTGGGCGGTCGCATCTTTGAGCAGCTCGACTTGATTGTACGCGCGCGAGACAATTTTCTCTTCCCGAACAACAACCGCGCCGACTGGAGCTTCGTCAGCGGCGCGCGCTTTCGCCGCCAAGCGTAACGCCTCGTGCATGAAGGTTTCGTCCAATTCCATCGTCAACACCGTTTGCCTAACGATCTCGGAAGATCGACATCTTCGTCGAAAAGACACGTCCACGGAGCCTTAAGGCAGCGAAGTAAGGGTACTGCAATGAAAAAGCTATTCTTCATCCTAACGATCTTTTCTTTATCACTAACTGGGGCGAATGCGACCGAACAGGAGACAGTGAACCGGTCTGCCAACACGATCAGGGAATTCCGGCACATGCCCGAAAAAGGCATTCCATCGCGCATTCTCCGAAATGCACGGGGACTTGCCATCATCAGCGTGGTAAAAGCCGGCTTCATTGTTAGCGGGAAAGCTGGCGAAGGCGTGGTGGTGGCGCGAACGGGGCGTGGCTGGTCGGGGCCGTCATTCATTGGCACGGGCGGTGCCGGTTGGGGACCGCAAATTGGCGCGCAAGTGACCGATTTTGTGATCGTGCTCAACAACGAACGCGCCGTTCGCGCATTTTCCAAGGGAGGAAACGTGACGCTGGGGGCGGACGCGAGCGTTGCGGCCGGACCCGTGGGACGCGCTGCGGAAGCCGACGTTACTGCGAGGGCGGCAATTTACACTTACAGTAAGACAAAAGGCCTTTTTCTGGGTGCTTCACTGGAAGGCGCTGTTATCGGAACCCGCAAAGACGCGAATGAGCGTTATTATCGGCGACCGGTGACTGCTTACGACATTCTGCATGGACGTGTCGCCGCTCCAGCGGGGGCAGCCAATTTGCGGGCCGCTCTTGGCCGCTGAAAAGATCGACAACGACGCGGGCGATTGATCCGACAAGGCGTCAATTCGCCCGCTCTGATAATTTGCTTTACAAGCAAGTCGACGCCTCGGCAGTTTGGGCGGGTGCGCTGGCTCACGACACTTTGTTTTGTGTTTCTTTGGATGCCGACGAGTTGGGCGCAGCATCAAGAGCCCAGCTTGGTTGATCGCTTGCTTCGGCCGAATATGGAATTGCAAAACAATGCTCAGGGCAAAAAATTCAGCGCTAATTCTGCGGTGATCGAGAGGCGAGGCACGGTTGGCACATTTTCTCTAAAGCCAAACCGGAAGGAGAAATCATTTGTGGACATACGCGTGCTCACCACGGCGAAATACCCATCGCGGCCGTTTCATGAAGCCGCCGCGGCCGCTTCCCTTCAAGACCGGAGTGTAAACGCGCCTGCGAGTATATCGACTGCGTCGGTGCGAGGCATTCACGACACGTATGATGCCCACAGCGCGATCAACAGCCGCGGCTTCGCCGATCAGCGTCCATTTCAGGAGAAAGGGAAAAGTCAAAAATCGTTGGATCGGCGGAATCCGCCCCTGACCATTGAGCAAGTGCGCGAGCTGCTGAATAAAAATAAATAGCGCGCTTGCCAGTTGCACTATCCCTTAGGAACCATGCAACCAAATGAAGCCCTTGCTCTTCTGAGGAAGGGCGCCGCGCAAATCATCAGTGAAGCTGAGCTGCGCGAGAAGCTGGCGCTTGGACGGCCATTGCGTGTTAAGCTCGGCGTCGATCCGACAACGGCCGATATTCATCTCGGCCACACGGTTGTCTTGCGAAAACTGCGCCAATTTCAGGACCTCGGGCATCAGGCCGTTCTCATAATCGGCGATTTTACCGGAATGATTGGCGACCCGAGCGGTCGATCGGCGACCCGGCCGCATTTGACGCACAAGGAAGTGCTGCACAACGCGCAAACCTATCGCGAGCAAGCGTTCAAGATTCTAGATCCGGCTCGCACCGAAACCGTTTGCAACGTGGATTGGTTTCGCACGATGTCCTACGAAGATGTGCTTCGGCTGAACAGTCGCGTCACGCTTCAACAGATGCTGCAGCGAGAGGATTTCCGCGCGCGGATCGACAATCAACAGCCGATCCACGCCCACGAAATTCAATATCCGATCATGCAAGGCTGGGATTCGGTGATGGTGCGCGCGGACGTTGAGCTCGGCGGCACTGATCAGCTTTTTAATATTTTGGTCGGGCGCGATTTCCAAAAAGAAGAAAACCAGCCACAGCAGGTTGTGCTGACGATGCCGCTTCTTGAAGGGCTGGACGGTGTCAAGAAAATGAGCAAGAGCCTGGGAAACTTCGTCGGTGTAAGCGAGCCGGCCGCAGACATGTTCGGCAAGCTGATGAGCATTTCGGATAATTTGATGGCTCGTTATTATGAGCTCTTACTCGGGCAGGACCTGCCGAAGCGAGCAAGCCCCGTTGAACAAAAGAAGCAGCTCGCGTTCGAGATTGTCCAAACGTATCACTCGACTGCAGCTGGCCAAAAAACACTCGCCGATTGGAACGCGCGTTTTAGCGAGAAACGTTTGGACGACGCTGAACTTCCAGGGTTCGCGCCGACTGCCGATGAAGCGGTAGCTATCGCAGTCGCCGCTTATTCACAGGGTTTTGCTATCAAGAAGTCACGCGCGGATGTGAGTCGATTGATCAAACAGGGCAGCTTCCAAGTCGACGGAAAGAAAATTGTCGATCCGAAAGCGAAAATATCGTTGCGGTCCGGGCAGATCCTTCGCTTGGACAAGACACACGCGGTTCGAGTCAAATAAAAAAGAAAAGCACGGAGCCGAAACCCCGTACTTTTGATTGGACTTATCTTGAAAGATTATGCCGCCGCCGCAGTCTCAAACCGTGGAATAATCGGCATGCGCTCAACGTAGGATGTAGCGATCCCTTCAAAGTGCGCCCTAATGCTGCGAAGTTCCGCATTCACAAATGTGTCGACGAAGTGCAAGTGGCGATCGAGCCACGCGAACAGGCGGTTCTTAATGTCGTAATGGATCGCAAGTGTGATCTCGGTGCAGTTCGGCCGGATCTCGGTGAAATCAACCAGACCCATCACCTCAATGTTTCCGCTCGCTGATTCAAAGGCGAATTGGTCCTCCGAATCGCAATTCACCGCCAACAGGGTAGTGCGCGCTTCAAAACCGAGCGGACCGCGAAAACTGAAGTCCACGGTTTTTGACGAGGTCACCATCGCCTTGGTCACCATCAGGAACTGGCGTTTATAGGATTGAATGCTGGTCAGCCGTGCCTTGGACTCAGCCAGCGGCTGGCTCATATGAAACATTTTTTCGAGGAGCATATTAGTAGGATTGTTGCCAGATGGTTTAGCAACGGAGGTGCCACCCAATTTACGCTGGGGAAGCCCGGCGAAGAGCACAACTTTGTGTAAAGTTTGTTTACGCTTGTGTCCGATTGATTGACAGACACACTTATCTCGAATCCCCCAAAATCTGCCTCCATTCCGGCGCCAATTCTGCCGTTTCCGGCCCCAATTCAGGCAGCAACGGAAGATCGAGAATGCTCGCCAAAACATCCGCGTTTGTGGCGGACGCGACGTCGTCGCCACCCGTGGGCCCGTTTAAAACCACGCCGGCACAGCGTAAGCCGGTGGCCTGAACGCTACGGACGGTGAGGAGCGCATGATTCAGGCAACCGAGGCGGTTTTTAGCTACGACGAGCACTGGCAGTCGCATTTCCATTGCCAGATCTCTGACAAAATAATCCGAGCGGATCGGAACCATCCAACCTCCAACCCCTTCGACGAAAACATCGTCAACCCGAGCTCGCAGCGCTTGAAACGCGCCGAGCAAGAGCTCGATGTTGATCTTCACATCTTCAATTTGTCCGGCGGTCAACGGCGCGGCAGGTGTTTTTAGCCACAGCGGATTAATCTCATCAATCGTCAGACCGTCCGCGCTCGCGCCTAACAGGCGCTCAGCATCTTGCCGATCGCCGCAGCAAATCGGCTTGAACCCGGCGCACGATTTTCCACTTGAGCGCAATATTCGCAACAACTGCACGACGGTGTGGGTCTTTCCGACACCTGTGTCGGTGCCCGTGACGAAAAAGCTCACGATGTGGATCTTATGCCGCGCGGACGTGCGCTGCCTCAATCGTTTGCATCATCGATTGAAAAATCTTTGCGCCATCGGCGCTGCCGAGTCGCGCATCACAAGCTCGGTCAGGGTGTGGCATTAATCCGAACACATTTCCCTCGCGATTACAGATGCCCGCGATGTTTTCGATTGAACCATTGGGATTCGCCTCAGGCACAACTCGGCCGCGATCATCGGCGTAGCGCATAATCACTTGTCGATTGTGATTTAGCTCATGTAGTGTTTGAGCGTCAGCAAAATAGCAGCCCTCGCCGTGAGCGATGGGCATTCGAAGAACAGTCCCTTCCGGACAACCGTGCGTGAACCCCGAATCAGGAACTTCTACCCGAAGCGTCACCATTTCGCAGACGAAGCGAAGTGATCGATTGCGCACGAGCGCGCCCGGGAGAAGGCCGGCTTCGCACAAAACCTGGAAACCGTTGCACGTGCCAAGCACGAGTTTCCCTGTGCGCGCATCGCTGATTACCGCTTTCATGATCGGCGAGAAGCGCGCGATCGCACCACAGCGCAGATAGTCACCGTATGCGAAGCCGCCCGGCAACACGATCGCATCGTAATCGCGCAGCGACGTTTCTTTATGCCAGACATAATCAGCCTGCAGGCCTTCAATGCTATTAATACCGGAAACGCAATCCTGGTCGCAATTGGAGCCGGGAAATTGGATGACAGCGAACTTCATGTCGAATGAGCAAGCGCGCGACTTCGCTGTTCTTCGTGGTAATCGTTCACCACAAGGCATGCATGAATGACTCCGGGAATCCAGCCCAGCAAGGTTAGGAGGATGCTCAGAAAAAAACTTGCGATCCGTCCGGTCATCAGTTCCGCCAGCGGCGGGAGCACCACACAGAAAAAATACCGCAACGCTTTCATTTCTGTTTTTTCCTGATCGCTGACGTCTTGCGCGCGCCGTTGGTCTTCACCAATTCGTAGTCTTCAATTACCGGATTAGAGAGAAGGTCGCGACAAAGGCCGTGCAACCGCTTCTCAAGATCGGCATCTTCTCCGTCGAGGTTGATTTCCATATACTTGCCAATTCGAACGCTGCGGACTTCCGGCATGCCGAGGTGGCGCATCGCGTCGCGCACCGCATTACCCTGCGGATCGAGCACTGCTTCCTTTGGCTTGACGATCACGTTAACTTTCACGTGTCACACGCTAACGCGAATTCGTTCCGCAACAAGCACAAGGCTGTAGCTTTACGGCATGAACGATCCGCGCGAGTATCGCCGCGAATGCAACGCATCGGTTGGCGGATTCCAGCGGCGTGGCTCACCCTTTGTATCGTTTGGAGCTCAACCTGGCTCGCGATTAAAGTCGGTTTGCGCGATCTGCCGCCCATTTCTTTCGTCGCGATTCGATTCCTGATTGCAATTGTCGCCCTCAGCGCCGTCTCTGTCGGTCGGGTGCGACTACTGCCGTTACATCGCGCCGATTATGTCGTGCTCGCATTGACCGGCATTTTAATGTTCGCCGTCAACTACACGCTGCTCTTTTGGGGCGAGCTTTACGTGTCGTCCGGTCTCGCTGCCGTGTTGCAGGCCACGATCCCGATTTTCGGAATGATTTTCGCGCACTGGATGTTGCCAGATGAGCCGTTGCGTTTGCAAAAACTCATGGGCGCATTGCTCGCGCTCGGCGGCGTCGCGCTCATTTGCATGCGCTTGCTCAGCTTCAGCGGACTGCTCGCGTTTTGGGGCGGCGTTGGAATTTCGTTAGGCGGTGCCGGCGCTGCTTTCTCAAATGTCGTGCTCAAAAAGCGTGCGATTCAGATTGCGCCCGCAATGCTCGCGGCCTGGCAAATGATTTTCGGTGTCATACCGCTGTTCATTCTTGGCTTCGCCGTCGATGGGAATCCGGCGCATTTTCATTGGAGCACAATGTCGATCTTCTGTTTGCTGTATTTGGCGGTCATTGGATCGTCGCTGACTTTCTTGTTGCTCTACTGGCTCCTGCCACGGATGTCGGTCACCAATTTGCAAACAATCTCGCTGATTACTCCACCCGGCGCGGTGATGTTGGGTTGGGCACTGGGCGGTGAAAAGTTTCCACTCTGGTCGCTCTTGGGCGCAGCTGTCGTCCTCGCGGGCGTTTGGATGATTTTTCATCGAACCAATGATCAAAGCATCGCCGAAGCCGCAGCCGCCGTTCCCGATCGCGGGTGAACGGACGCATCCATGAACATCCGAACTCGCAACGACGGTCCGCGCGGTTACGGACCGTGGCTCGTCGGTCTTGGGGCCGCCCTTTGGGGGACCGAGAGCGCGTGGCGCATTCCGCTTAATGAATTGTTCGACGTTGATGTGATCGTGTTTTGGGAGCACGCGCTCATTCTGCTAATGTTTCTGCCGCTTCTTCTGCCTAGTCTCGGCGACTTGCGTAAGATCGACATCACCACCTGGGGCTATTTGCTTTTTTCCGGCTTCGCCGGCTCAGCGGTCGGCACAATTTTTTTCACGCTCGCGCTCAAACACGGGAATCCGACCGTGGTCAATGTGATCCTAAATATTCAGCCGGTGATTTCGACCTTGGGCGCGTTCGTCATTTTCGGCGACCGGCTGGCGCCGCGTTTTTTTCTCTATGCCGCGATCGCCGTCCTCGCCGGCATTTTTCTTTCCGTCGAATATCCGGCGCTTATCGGTGTCTCTTTTGAGCGCGCCGGACTCACACTCGGCACGGGCTACGCCCTCATCTGCGCTTTTTTCTGGGGTGGCTCAACCGTTGCAGGTCGCGGTGTCATGATGGGCATGCCGCTTCGACTCGCGTCCAGCATGCGCGTTGTCATCGGACTGACCTGTATGACGTTGATCGTGTTGCTACACGGCAAACTTCACGGCGTCGCGCTCTGGCCAGTTGCGGCCCAAACTCACGCCGTCAAAGCGATCGGTTTGCTACTCTTGCTCGCCTCGATCTCGGGCGGTGTCCCGCTACTTATTTATTTCGAAGGACTTCGTCTCACTCCCGCTTCCACGGCCGGTTATTTTGAAATGATGCAAACGCTCGCCGCGGTTTGTATCACGTGGGGGTTCTTTCACGCGACACTGCGGCCCCATCAGATCGTTGCCGGCGTCGTGCTCATGGCCGCCGTGGCCATGGTCCAACGCGTCCAGGCAACCGTCGAAGCTAAATAATCACGCCGCCGCGCGGCGTTTTTGTTTCACCAACGTAGGTGCCGATCTTTGTCGGCCACTTGCGCCATTGCCTCCGCGCTTCACTCGCCCGGACTGCGACCGGTTGATGCTTTCCTGCAAAACTTTAACGAGATCGACAACATTCGTGCTCCGCGGCGCCGCAACCGGTGCAGCCGGCAATGTTTTGTTCTTCGCCTTCGTCTCGATCATCTCCATCACCGCATCCCGATACTCATCGCGATATTTTTCTGGCTGCCAGTCCGAAGACATGCTGTCGATCAGCGCATTCGCCATCTTCAGTTCTTTGTCGTTCAACTCCGTCTTTGGGCGGTTCAATTCTTCCGGCGTCAGCACCTCGCTCGCGAAATGCATCAGCTCAAGGACGAGAAACAATCCGTCAGGTTTGACCGCTGCTAGATACTCGCGATTTGCGATCACGACTTTTGCAATGCCTATCTTGCCCGTTCCGCTCAACGCCTTGTGCAAGAGCGCGTACGCTTTTTCGCCGCCTTTCTGCGGTTCGAGGAAATACGGCTTGTAGAAGAATTTCGGATCCACCCGCTCAAGGTCGACAAAGTCCGTGATGTCGATCGAGTGCGTGGATTCGATCCGCACTTTTTCGAAATCCTCGTCGCCCAAGACCACATAGCGCCCGCGCTCGTACTCGAAACCTTTTACAATTTGATCGGCCGGCACTTCTTTCATGTCGGCCTCGGCGACCTTCTTGTATTTGATCGGGCTGAGATCGGTCTTGCGCAGCTGCCGAAAACTGAGCTTTTCTTCGCGGGTCGCCGAATAAACCGCGATCGGAATATATACCAGACCGAAGCTGATACTGCCTTTCCAAGTTGGACGCATAATCAATCTCCTTTGCTTGTTAGACCAGGTGCGGGACTGTCGATTTCCGCCAATTGTGAACAATTGTCAATAACTTCCACATTTGACGAATCCCGGAGCACGAAGCGTTCCGAGAGCGTCAGGCTGCTTCGCGTTTTACTTCAGTCGCTGCCTTGTCTTCACGCATGCCGAGGAAAACAGGCTGTCGCAATTTCTGATCGCGGGTCCACTCGGCGAATTTGATTTCGGCGACAAACTTGGGATTCACCCAGTGCATTTTTTTCATCATCGAAGGTGTAATTCCTTGCACCCACTCGCCGCCTTGTTTGGATGGAAGATCGACAAACGGACAGTCGTCATGCTCTTCCTCGCGAAATTTCTTGTGCAACATCGACAACGACTTCTCGGTGAACCCGCTTCCGACTTTGCCGGCGAACCTCAATTTTCCTATTTCGTAATAGCCAACCAGAATCGCGCCGAAATATTTTCGGGATCCAGCTGGCGGCGTGTAACCGCCGATTACAAATTCTTGCTCATTTACGCATTTCAGTTTGATCCACGTCCCACTCCGCCGCCCCGGTTCATAAACGGAGTTGCGTTGCTTGCCGATTAATCCCTCCAATCCACGACGTTTCACTTCCGCGAGCAACGATTTTACATCGCCGCTGATTTCGCCGGAGTAGCGAATTGGATCGCCAACGTTTTCGCAAATCTTAGCGAGGACTTGTTTGCGCTGTTCGAGCGGAAGCCCGAGCAGAGTTTTGCCGTCGAGTTGGAGCAGGTCGAAGACGTAAAAGCGCAACGGCGCTTTTCGTCCTTCCATTTCGAGCCCTTGTAACAATTGAAAAGACGAACGGCCGTCTTCATCGAGCGCGACCACCTCGCCATCAATCACATATTCGCGCACCGGCAGGTTCTTCACGGCCTCGACAATTTCAGGAAAACGCCCGTCCAACTTGTTTCCGTTGCGTGAAACCAAGGAGACTTTCCGGTCGTTCTTAGTCGCCATTGCGCGGATACCGTCGAATTTGAGCTCGTAGAGCCAGTCGCCGTGTTTTGGTGGTTCATCGACCAGACGCGCTTTCATCGGCTCGATAAACTGCGGCTTGGCGGATGGCAACCCTTTCAACAAGCGAGTCGCCTGATCAACGGTTTCATTTTTGCCGACGCCGTGTTCTAGGTCTTTTTTTTTAAGCGCCGCTTTAATGCGCGCCTTCAATGTCGATCTTGCGCTGGTGTCTTTTTCTTCGCGATTTGATTGCCACTCTGCATCGCGTTCGTTCGCAATTTGTTTCATCGTTCGGCCGGTCTTGACCGATTGGTCTTCAAGTTTCTTCGAAGGCAGCTTTGCGCTTCCGCCAGTTTTCAAGATCAGCCACTGGTTCTTTTCGCCGTCTCGGCCGCGGATCCGCACCAGTGTCCATTCGCCTTGTGCTTTCTTGCCCGCGAGCACGAGATGAAGTTTTCCTTCGCGCAAAGATTTCAACGGCTGCTCGCCGTAAACGTAGTAGGCGCCGCTGTCCCAAACCATCACTGTGCCGGCGCCGTAATTTCCTTCCGGGATGACGCCCTCAAAAGTTTCGTATTCAATCGGATGATCTTCGACTTCGACCGCCAGATGTTTCTCGCCCTGCTTCCAGGGCAGACCTTTTGGAAGCGCCCAGGATTTGAGAACGCCCTCCATTTGTAGCCGGAAATCGTAATGCAATCGGCGCGCATCGTGTTTCTGAATAACAAATCTGCAAGCGCCGCGTACTTGTTTCGGCAGCGGCTTTCGGCCTTTCGGCTCGGCGGTCTTCGAGAAGTCGCGCTTCGCTTTATATTTTTTCAGGCCCATTGGGAGCAATTTAATCGCCGATCACCCGGATTTTCCCCTGGGTGGCGCCAGCAGTTGTGAGACATACTTGGCCTTCGGCCAGGATGAGGGTGTAATTCTAGGCTTCGGCTGCAAGCGGCTCGCCGACGAGATAGCGGGTAAAGCGGCGGATCACAATGTTCTCGCCGAGTTCGGCAATTTTCGCGCTCAGCAGATCTTTGATCGTGACGTCGGGATTTTTGATGAAGCCCTGTTCGAGCAAACAGACCGTGCTGTAAAACTTGTCCAGCTTTCCATCGACAATTTTCTCAGTCACGTTCGCGGGCTTTCCTTTGACCTGCGCCTTGTAAATCTCGCGCTCGGCCTCGATCAATTTTCCGGGCACGTCTTCGCGACCGACATAAAGCGGGTGCGCCGCCGCAATGTGCAGCGTGATGTCTTTGACGAAGCCGCGGAAATTTTCGTTCTTGGCCACAAAATCGGTTTCGCAGTTCACTTCCACCAGCACGCCAACCTTGCCCTGCAAATGAATGTAAGAAGCGACGATGCCTTCCTTGGTCGCACGCGATGCCTTTTTGCTCGCGCTCGCGATCCCTTTGGTCCGCAAAATCGTTTCCGCCCTGGCGAGATCGCTGCCGGCTTCTTCCAAAGCGCGTTTGCAATCCATCATCCCTGCGTTTGTTTTCTCACGGAGTTGCTTGACCAGTTTTGGATCAATATCGGCCATAACCTTCATTGAATTTGAATTCGACGGGCGCCGTAGCCGCTCGCTAGGCGGAAACGCCGGCCATTTCGATTTGTTCGCGAATGCGGGCTTCGCCGCTCGCCGAAACGATCGCATCAACCAGCTTCTGCAACACGATTCGAATCGCGCGAATCGCGTCGTCATTTCCCGGAATCGGGTAATCGATCAATTCGGGGTCGGCGTTCGTGTCGACAATCGCAACTACCGGAATGTTGAGGCGTCGCGCTTCGTTGACCGCATTCTGCTCGCGAGTCGTGTCGATTATGACCAGAGCATCGGGCAATTGTGCCATTTCGAGAATTCCATCGAGGTTGCGACGGAGCTTGGCCGCTTCCCGATTCAGCGCTGCGAGTTCCTGCTTACCCATTTTTTTGTATTCGGGCGATTGCTCGATCTGCTCGATGTATTTGAGCCGGCTAATGCTTTTCCGAATGGTTGCCAGATTGGTCAACGTACCGCCGAGCCAGCGCTGATTCACGTAAAACTGACCGCACGCGAGCGCTGCTTCCTTGATTGCTTCCTGCGCCTGCTTCTTGCAACCAACGAAAAGGATTTTTCCACCGCGGCGCGCCACTTCCTGAAGAAACTCGGTCGCGCGATGAAGTTGCTTCACCGTCTCATCGAGGTTGATGATGTAAATCTGATTGCGCTGCTGGAAGATGAACGGCTTCATCTTCGGATTCCAGCGCTTGGTCTGGTGACCGAAATGCACGCCCGCTTCCAAAAGCTCAGGCACCAATTCAACTGTGTTTGCCATACAAAAAATCGCGCCGCAGAGGAGGGGGAACGGCGGACGGGGAAGATGCTATATGCAGCCCATTACCGCAACTGCTATTTCGGCCCGAGGCCCCGCGGGTTCTGCCCGTGAGGAGGGGTAATCAATCGATCGATCAGAACCAATCCGGCTAAGGTCCATGAAGCCGCCGCTGAGGCCAGGCAGTAATTGCAAAAGGAATGGATCACAAACGCCTGAAGATAAAGCAGCCATAGGCTGACGAGCGCCATGATCGTCGCCAGAATAACGAGAGCCTGTCGACCGAGCTTCGAGCCGCGCGCCGCGAATACAGCCGCGGCAATCACACTACCATACGCCATTGCCCCAAAGGCCGCCAGGGCACGCCCGCGACTCCTTCCGCATACTTACTGCCCAGAACAGCAGAGCAATCGTCCCCGCAGCGAATGTAGCTGCCTTGAAGATGTTCTATGGTGAGGTACCCGCTGTCCACAAAGCCGAAGCAGCCAACGAGGGCCGCGATAATAGCAATCCGTGTTGGCCACATCACGGAGCTGCTTTAGCCAACGCGGCTTTGATTGCGGTGCGAAACCCATTTTCGCTGAACTCGGAGTTCGGAACGTTGTAGCCATTTATGACGACCGAGGGCGCAGTTTTCACTCCGACTGATTTTGCATGCCTTTGATCGGCTCCAATCCGCTCGCGAACCTCGGTGCCGTCCAGGTCCTTTTGGAACTGATCGAGGTCCAATCCTAATTCCCTAGCCTTGTCCGTCAGAATTGCGCGCGGTGCAGGAGCCTTCGCCCACATCCATTGGCTACGGTACAGAGCTTCGGCCATCTGCCAAAACTTTCCCTGCTGAGCAGCAGCCTCTGCTGCGCACGACGCGAGCATGGCGTGCTCGTGCGCTTGCATCGGAAAATGCCGCAAGACCATGCGCACTTTATCGCCGAACTCAGTTTTTAAATTCTTCACCATTGGTTCGTATCGAGCGCACTGCGGACACTGCAAGTCGCTGAAGAACTCGATCGTCACTGGCGCGCCGGCGGGACCTAATGCATTGGCGGGTCGGACGTCATCGCCAGGCGCCGCGATCGCGCTCAACGTAAAACATCCCGTAATCAAGAGTCGCGCGATTCGCGCGGAAGAGCGTTTTGGCGGATTCAGGATTTTCATCGTGAAATGGTAGCCCGATTTTTCGCAAGCGCTTCGATCACGCGAGCCAGTATCCAGCATAAATCCGACAATCGGTTCAGGTAACGCAAGATGTCGGCATTCGGATCTTTTAATGTCGCAACCTTCCTTTCTGCACGGCGGCAGGTCGTTCGTGCAAAATCGAGGGCGGCCGAAGCAGAGGTCGCGCCGGGGATGACCCAGTCCTTTGGGTAAAGTGATTTGTCCTTTTCAAGATCGACAATCACCGCAGTGACGCGATCGACCATCTTCGCGTCGGCCATGTGAAAGCCATCCTTCGCGTATCGCTGTCGATCTTCAGGCACCGTGGCGAGTTCGCCCATGACGTTGATCAGATCTTTTTGGACTGCGAAGATTTGCTCGCCCACGAATTTGTCCTCGCAGATAGCGCGGGCGAGTCCGAGCGCGGCGGTCAGTTCATCCACCGAGCCGTAAGCTTCAACGCGTGGATCGTTCTTTGCCACTTTCCGGCCGTACATGAGCGACGTTTTGCCCTCGTCGCCGGTTTTGGTCACGATCGACATCAAACGAATTGTAGGGCGTTTCTGTGAAACGCCAATCCGTTAGCTCTCCGGGATGTCGATCTTACCCGATCGCCGGCTGCATTTCGGCTTCGTCCATCGCTGGTGCGCCGATTGGCTCGCCTTTTTCCACGAGCCGGACTTCGCGATGCGCCGGGAATCCCGTGCCCGCCGGAATCAAGTGACCCATGATGACGTTCTCCTTGAATCCGCGGAGGCGATCCACTTTTCCGAGCGTAGCCGCTTCGGTGAGCACGCGCGTTGTGTCTTGGAACGACGCCGCCGAAATAAAGCTGTCGGTTTCGAGGGATGCCTTGGTGATGCCGAGCAACACCGGAACGGCTTCCGCCGGTTTGCCGCCTTTATCGACGACTTGTTTGTTCTCTTCCTCGAAATCGAGCTTGTCCACTTGATCGCCCCAGAGCAACGAAGTGTCGCCCGGATCAGTGATCTTCACTTTTCGCAACATCTGACGAACGATGATCTCGATGTGTTTGTCGTTAATCTCGACGCCTTGGAGACGGTAAACTTCCTGCACTTCGTTGACGAGGTGTTCCTGTAGTTCCTGCGGACCGCACACTTCCAGAATTTCGTGCGGCACAATTGGACCTTCGGTCAATTGCTGGCCTTTCTTCACGAAATCGCCTTTGAACACGATGATGTGTTTAGTGAGCGAGATCAGGTGCTCTTCTTCCGCGCCTGTCGCCGGGTCCTTCAAAATAAGTCGACGCTTGCCGCGAACAGTTCCGCCCATTTCGACGACGCCGTCGATCTTCGCGATCTCGGCCGCATCTTTTGGACGACGCGCTTCGAACAATTCCGCAACTCGTGGCAGACCGCCGGTGATGTCCTTGGTCTTGGCGACCTTTCGCGGCGTCTTTGCCAACAATGCGCCCGCGCGAATTTTTTGGTCTTCTTCAACAATGACGTGAGCGCCCGCTGGAATTGAGTAGCTCGCCAGCACTTCCTTTTTGTCGCCGACGACGACGATTTGCGGATGCAAATCTTCCTTGTGCTCGATAATCACAGTGCCCATCAGGCCCGTCGCTTCATCGACATCGCGCTTGATCGTCACCCCCGCGATCATGTCGCGGAATTCAATCTTACCGCTCTTGTCGGTTAGAATCGGCACGTTGTACGGATCCCATTGCACGAACGTCTCGCCTTTTTTCACATTCGCGCCGTCGTCTTTTGAAACCATCGAACCGATAACGACATTGTAGCGCTCGAGTTCGCGGCCCTCGGCATTGTGGACGCTGATGGAGCCATTTTTGCTTAACACGATCCAGCTGCCATCGAGCGCTTGAACCGTTCGCAAATCATTGAAGCGCACGGCGCCGTCATTCTTCGCTTTGATGATTGGCTGTTTGAATGTCTGGCTCGCCGTTCCGCCGATGTGGAAAGTCCGCATCGTCAGCTGGGTTCCCGGTTCGCCGATCGATTGGGCCGCAATAATTCCAACCGCTTCGCCCATTTTCACAAATTGGCCGGTCGCGAGGTTGCGTCCGTAACACATTCCGCAGACGCCTCGCCCGCATTCGCAAGTCAGGACCGACCGGATTTTCAAGCTTTCCACACCAATTCGCTGCAAGTCAGCCGCGATTTTCTCGTCGATCAGTTGATTCGCTTTGACGATCTTCTTTTTCTTGTCGACCGGGTCCGCGATCGTTTCACAGCTGACGCGCCCAATAATTCGCTGGGCAAGATCGACAACTTCCTCGTCGCCCTCATAAATCGAGCGCACGACGATTCCATTTACGGTGCCGCAATCTTCCAAGTTGATAATGACGTCTTGTGCAGCGTCGACCAATTTGCGCGTAAGATAGCCGGAGTCCGCGGTTTTTAGCGCGGTATCGGCCAAACCTTTACGAGCGCCGTGAGTCGAGATGAAATACTCGAGTACGCTCAAGCCTTCGCGGAAGTTGGAAGTAATCGGTCGCTCGATGATTTCGCCGCTCGGCTTGGCCATCAAACCACGCATCCCCGCGAGCTGACGCACCTGCTGGCGATTGCCGCGCGCGCCGGAGTCGACCATCAAATAAACCGGATTGAGTTCTTTGCGACCGTCGTTGTGTTCCAACGTGCGGAACATGACGTTGGAAATTTCGTCGCCGGCGTGCGTCCAGATGTCGATGATCTTGTTGTAACGCTCGCCGTCCGTGATAATACCTTTGCGATATTGCTGCTCAACCTGGCGGATTTGTTTGTAGGCATTCTCCAACTCGGTCTCTTTTTCTTTCGGAATAATCATGTCCGAAATACCGATTGAGATTCCCGCGCGTGTCGCTTCGGTGAAACCGAGCTCTTTCAATTTATCGAGCGTCGCGACCGTCGCCGCTGGTCCTGCAACCTGATAGCAGCGCCAAATGATGTCACTGAGTTGTTTCTTGCCAGCGGGTCGATTGTAGAAACCGAGTTCCTTTGGCCAAATCTGATTGAAGACGACGCGGCCCGCGGTTGTTTCGATAGTCTTAACGTCGGATTTTCCAAAAATCGTTTGGCGACCGAAATCCGGGTTTTGGAAACGGATGCGATCGTGCGTTTTGACTGAACCCTCGCTCATCGCGAATTCCACTTCGATCGGGTCGGCGAAGAGCGGCATATGGCCATCCTTTTTCGCCGTGCGCGGATTCTGCGTCATGTAGTAGCAACCGAGCGTGATGTCCTGAGATGGCGTCGTGATTGGTTTACCGCTCGATGGCGAGAAAATGTTGTTCGGCGCCAGCATCAGCATGCGCGCTTCCAATTGCGCCTCGACCGAGAGCGGCACGTGCACTGCCATTTGGTCGCCGTCGAAATCCGCGTTGTAAGCCGTGCAGACGAGCGGATGAATGCGGATCGCTTCGCCTTCGATCAATTGCGGCTCGAAAGCTTGGATCGATAATCGATGCAACGTGGGCGCGCGGTTGAGCAACACCGGATGCCCGCGCGTGACTTCATCGAGAATGTCCCAAACCTCCGGCGTCTGGCGTTCGATCATCTTCTTCGCGCTGCGCACCGTGTGCACGTAACCGAGGTCTTTCAGTCGCCGAATGATGAACGGTTCGAACAAAACGAGCGCCATTTTTTTTGGCAAACCGCACTGATGCAGTTTTAGCTCCGGACCGATGACGATGACCGAACGGCCCGAGTAATCGACTCGCTTACCGAGCAAATTCTGGCGGAAACGTCCGCCTTTGCCCTTGAGCATGTCGCTGAGCGATTTTAGCGGCCGGTTGCCGGCGCCGGTGACGGCGCGACCGTGGCGGCCGTTGTCGAATAAAGCGTCGACCGCTTCCTGCAACATTCGCTTTTCGTTTCGGATGATGACGTCTGGCGTTTTGAGCTGGAGTAGATTTTTGAGGCGATTGTTCCGATTGATGACGCGACGATAAAGATCGTTGAGATCTGAAGTCGCGAACCGTCCGCCTTCGAGTGGGACGAGCGGACGCAAATCCGGCGGAATCACCGGCAACACATCTAAAATCATCCACTCTGGCCGCGCGTGCGAAGACATGAAGCCCTGCACCAGTTTGAGCCGTTTTGCCAGCTTCTTGCGGATTTGTTTGCTCTTGGTCGCGCCCATCGCTTTCTCAAGCCCTTTGTTGAGTTTGTTGAGCTCAATCTCACTCAGGAGCCTTTTCACCGCTTCCGCGCCCATGCCGGCAATGAAATCTTCGCCGTATTGTTCTTGCGCTTCGCGATATTCGATCTCGTTCAGAAGCTTTGCTTTTTGCAGCGGCGTCTTGCCCGGATCAATGACGATGTAGTCTTCGTAATAAATGACGCGCTCAAGCTGGCGCGCGCTCATGTCGAGCATCAAGCCGATGCGCGAAGGCATGCATTTGTAAAACCAAATGTGCGAAACCGGAACGGCCAATTCGATATGGCCCATGCGTTCGCGACGCACTCGCGCCAAGGTTACTTCCACGCCACAGCGATCGCAGATTACGCCCTTGTGCTTGATCCGCTTGTATTTTCCGCAAGAACATTCCCAATCGCGGGTTGGACCGAAGATGCGTTCGCAGAAAAGTCCGCCCTTTTCCGGTTTGAAAGTTCGATAATTGATCGTCTCCGGGTTTTTGACTTCGCCTTTGCTCCACGACCGCATCGTGTCGCTCGAGGCGACGCCAATTGCGACCTGGTCGAAACCGACCGGCCGCTCTTCGCCCACTAACTCACGCCAGGAATGTTCGTTCATTGATTCTCCAAATAGATGTTAAAAAAATTAGCCGAGGTGCTCAAAGACTGTGGCGGGAGCCTGGCCGCCGACTTTGACATCGAGGCCGAGACTCTGCATTTCCTTGATCAACACGTTGAAAGATTCAGGTGTGCCCGCTTCGAGGGAATTATCGCCTTTGACGATCGATTCGTAGATGCGGGTGCGCCCCTGCACGTCGTCGGACTTCACGGTGAGTAATTCCTGCAACGTGTAAGCGGCGCCGTACGCCTCCAGCGCCCAGACTTCCATCTCGCCGAAACGCTGACCGCCGTACTGCGCCTTTCCGCCAAGCGGTTGCTGAGTCACCAGCGAGTATGGACCGACCGCGCGCGCATGGATTTTGTCCGCGACAAGGTGGCCGAGTTTCATCATGTAGATGTAGCCAACCACGACTTCTTGGTCGAAAGGATCGCCAGTGCGGCCGTCGAACAAACGCGCTTTACCGGTCTCCTGCACCCAACTGAAACCTTCTTTCTTGCGCGCGTCCTTCAAGTAATCGCGGATTTTGCTTTCCTTAATTCCGTCGAACACCGGGGTCGCAACTTTAAATCCGAGCGCTTTGGCGGCGACGCCGAGGTGTGTTTCCAAAACCTGGCCGACATTCATACGGCTCGGAACGCCGAGTGGATTCAGGACGATCTCGACTGGAGTGCCATCCGCCAGGAACGGCATGTCTTCTTCTGGAACAATGCGCGCGACGACGCCTTTGTTTCCGTGACGGCCCGCC
>WNES01000581.1_pt1 | contig 18065 bp, 13 predicted proteins | sample 5399931 | NCBI WGS metagenome assembly WNES01 (sample SAMN13153332, study PRJNA577476) | soil metagenome | isolation source: 20 cm grassland meadow soil 2 days after 3rd rain plot 5 | place: USA:California | collected 2015-11-11
ATCTCACTCACAGGGGCCGGTGGCTTAGAGAGCAACGCATTGAATCGGTTCATCAACGCACCCTCCCAGACTTGGTTCGGCGCCCTCAGTGTCGCGCAGCCTGTCTTTCAAGCCGGAGCTCTCCGATCGGGACTGAGGTTGACCCGAGCGCAATATCAGGAGGCAGTGCTCGCTTATCAGCAGACCGTGCAGAACTCGCTGGAGCAAGTTTCGAATGCGCTCATCGCATATCAAAAAGATCGTGACTTCCGCGGGCAGCAAGAATTGCTCACCCAGGCGGCCCAGCGGTCCGATCAGCTCTCGTTGGTGCTCTATCAGCACGGCGGCGCGAGTTATCTACAGGTGCTGACCAATGAGACGAACTACTTCTCCGCGGAACTAAATCTCGTTCAGGCGCAGCTCAATGAACGCCTTGCGCTGGTCCAGCTCTACCAAGCGCTAGGTGGGGGCTGGCAACAGTGACTGTTTGGTGGCGGTGGTTGGATAGGCCTTCCGGTCAATCACCTCAGCACAATACCAGCGCCACCGCAGCATGTAAGTGCGGCGTTTAGCTCGCCAGTTCATTTTTTTGTTTTCATAAATGACTGGATACTATCCAAGAAAAAGTGAAAGGAGCTTCAAATGAATAGTGCAAGCAACCTGCTCGTGTTGGGTGCAACAGGACAAGTAGGAAAACTCGTCGCCAAACATTTGAAAAGGAGCAAGGCAAACTTTTCGGTAGGGTCCCGAAGGAAAGAGAACCTGAAAGAGCTTGCAGATCAGTTTGGGGCGTCGCGCTTTATCGATCTCGATGATCCACGAACGTTCGATCAAGCGTTGAAAGACATCACCGGGATTTTTCTAATAACTGGCTATACGGTGGACATGCTTGTGCACAGCAAATCCCTGATCGATGCGGCCAGACGTAACGGTGTAAAGCATATCGTGCACCTGGGCGCTTTCACGACAGATCGTGACGCCTACGCTACGGTTTTCGCTTGGCATCAGATGATCGAAATCTATCTTCAAGCCAGCGGCGTCGCATGGACGAATCTGCACCCCAACATGTTCATGCAGAATTTGCTATCGTATGCCGCGGTCAAACGTGGCCGGTACAGTTATTACACTTCCAAAGCTCTTGGGTATACCGCTTTGGAAGATGTAGCAGAATCCGCAGCAGTCATTCTCATGGAAGGGCCGAAAAAACACAGTGGAAAGGACTACTGGTTTTCAGCGGATGTACTTACTCCGAACCAGGTGGCTGAAGCTCCAGCTGAGGCTACAGGTCGTAAGTTCACAGCGGCAGTTCGTACAGCCGAAGCTTTCCAGAGCGAGGCGGAACAGCCCGGTTCAATATTCGAACCGGCGTATGCAAAGGGAGGGCTCGAATTCTTCCGCTACGTCGAGGACGGAAGAATGGCGTACGTTGGGAGCGTAAAAGACGATACAGAGAAAATTCTGGGACGCGAGCCATTGTTGCTGAGGGAATGGGCAAAATTACACGCCAATGAGTTAAGATTGCGGGTAGCTAATACTGGAGCGCCGGACCTCTTCACGACGACATCACGCTAATCCTGGCGGAGATTCGGTAGCGCCTTATAGCTATCTAGTTTCATGCGGCATCTAAGACAGATAATGGGCATAATCACTCCTATACCCGTGGCGAACGATGTAAACCGCGACGAAGCGTTAATCCGCACTCCTATACCCGTGGCGAACGGTGAAAACCGTTACGAAGCGACAATGAGCATCAATGAAGAGCTGCAGCGTCAGAACGACCGGCTCCAGTTGCTACTGAATCTGACGAGCAGAATCACGTCGAGCCTCGACCTCCGAGAGGTCTTACGCGCGATTGCAGCGAATATCCGCCAAGTTATACAAGCTGATTTGGTAACCGTTTCGCTGCCCGACGGAGCATCGGGACAAATTAGGGTATTCGCCATGGATTTTCCGCACGGCAAGGGGCTCATCAAAGAAGATCTGCTCGTTGCGCCGAGCGCCGCCGCCAAAAAAGCGATGGACACCTTGAAACCTGTAGTCCTTGACAGTCAGGAATCCGACAATTGCGTGTCTGGACGAGCGGAAGGCATAAAAACCCAGTGCATTATTCCACTTGTAAATCGCGATCGGATCCTCGGACTCTTATGTCCTTCGCGCACGACAGAGACGCCTTTTGTGCCAGAAGATGTTGATTTCCTGAGTCGGGCCTCCGGACAGATCGCAATCGCAATTGAAAACGCACTGGCCTACCACGAAATTTCTGAACTCAAGGACAAGCTCGCACAGGAAAAACTCTACCTGGAAGAGGAAATTCGCAGCGACAGCGGGTTCGAACGCATCATTGGGAAAAGCGCTCCACTAAAGCATATTCTGAAATTGGTGGACACCGTCGCTCCGAGCGATTCCACGGTTCTGCTGCTGGGTGAAACCGGAACGGGCAAGGAGCTCATTGCGCGCGCAATTCACGACCGCGGCCGACGCAAGGACCGTACCTTTGTGAAACTTAATTGTGCCGCAATCCCCACGGGCCTGCTGGAGAGCGAAGTGTTTGGGCACGAAAAGGGTGCGTTCACCGGAGCCATTACGCAAAAAATCGGGCGATTGGAACTAGCCGACCAGGGCACGCTCTTCCTGGACGAAGTAGGCGACATCCCAATTGAAATTCAGCCGAAACTGCTACGCGCTCTGCAGGAGCGCGAATTTGAACGCCTGGGAAGCACGCATACGCGCAAAGTGAATGTGCGTCTGGTCGCCGCAACGAACCGCAACCTGGAGAAAATGGTTGCGGACCGCGAGTTTCGCAGTGACCTGTTCTACCGGTTGAATGTCTTTCCGATTCGGATACCCTCCCTAAGGGAGCGCAAGGAAGATATTCCCCTACTCGTTAGTTATTTCGTGCAGAAGTTCGCAAAACAGATGCAGAAACAAATTGAATCGGTACCTTCTGCAGTGATGAAGGGACTCACGGCTTGGGAATGGCCCGGGAATATCCGCGAATTGGAGAATTTCATCGAACGCGCAGTCATCCTGACGCGCGGCAAGGCACTCGAAGTACCGCTCGCAGAACTGCGAAAGACAGAAACCGAGATGGCGGTAGATGCCGTCGTGAACAAGAAGCGAGCGGCTCGCAAAGCATTCAGCTCAGGACCTGATATCAACGCCGGCGCTGAGGAGTACGAAAGGAAGCAGCGCGAGGAAATCATACAGGCGCTTACCGCGTGCAAGGGCCGCGTAGGCGGTACGGATGGCGCTGCAATCCGATTGGGTATCAGCCGAACTACACTCATATACCGAATTAGAAGGCTTGGAATCTACGCGAAGCTGTATTCCTGAATAGCTGAAGCTTCGTTTTGAGAGTGACCGTAGTCATCTCCAGCAGGCGATGTCCAAAAGCACTTGGTCCAAAGGTCGGCTTTCCGTACGTCTGTCTCACGTCTGCGAGACGGACTGTAACCGCTTCCTCCTCGACAAAGAAAGCACGGGTTGCACAGACCGCTGCAATCGCACCAAAATCCCAGAACACGCAAACTCAGCGAGTGCGCCTGCTTGGGAGGGCAGACTTACTACTGAATTATGAGCATCTGTTTTTTGTGCAGAAGGTCGACGGTGAAGAGCGCTTCCCGCTACTCTTTTCAGTTCAATGAGAGGGCGCGGCCGGCGAGACTCAAACCTGTGGCATTCTGCCTAAAAGGCAGATGCTCAATCTATACTCATGTGATTAGCGAGGATGGAAAGCGCATCGCGGCGCAACTTGGCAAGGCAGTTTGGGGAGTTTTGGACCCAGTTGGGCCCTGAAAGAAAACGGCTCAGGAGTGGAGCCTCCTAAGCCGTTGTATCTAAACTAACAATTGGTTGCGGGGGTCAGATTTGAACTGACGACCTTCGGGTTATGAGCCCGACGAGCTACCAGGCTGCTCCACCCCGCACCATAGATACTACGCGACTTGCGTCTGTTCTGCAAATACTCAGGTGCCCGTTTCACAACCGCGGCTGTGATCACAGCCGTCACAGCAATTTCGGATACTTGGCGCCCGGTAGCTTAGAGGAATTATTTTGGAGGGGCTGAACGCTTTGGCGAGGGCGGCGTGCGGGTGGGTCCATTTTCGCAAATCGATCGCGGTGCGCACGGAATGTAAACCGCGATTCAGGTAGCGCAGGCGGTAGAGCCGCTCTAGTGTTAGAGGCAAGCAGGTCAGCAGCCACACGATGAGCAGGCTGTGTTCATGGTGATGGCGAATATGCTCCGCATTGCTGCTTGTTCGCCTTTCAGGCTAGCACGTCTGCTATCTTATCGCGCAATTCCTTTTCTGCTGCGAGTGCACTGACGTAGCCGAGGTTGCGATAGTTCTCGAATCGCTCTTCGTCGAACCACTGGTCCGCCGTGGAATCATGAGGAAAGGATTGGTTAATTCTGCAGTATCCAAGCAAATCCTCAGGGTCGTCCCCTTTCAGCGCCGGCTTGAGATACAGAAGCACGCCGTCATCGCTGTCGTTGCCAGGGGTGTAACGGATTCTGCAAAGGTCGAAGTGTTGGCTGACGTGTCCGTTTTGTGGCACGGTGTGCCATGTCATCCGAGTAATCTCCACGCCAAAATCAATCCGGCAGCGTTCCATGGCATTATAAAGATCGGCGAACTTGTAACCCGAATCGGACGAAGCGTCGCAAGCAACAATCAACTTGCACCGCCGGCGCACTAGTTCGTACACTGCCAGATTCTCGAAGTGACCTCCGTCAGACAAGTAGACGTATTTACTCTCATCGCTCGCCGCGCCGAAGAGTTCTCGCAAAAGACACAAGAAACCCACGTCAGGGCTGCCTCTCACCCACTTCTCCTTCCCTGGATTTGCAAGCCACCACCCTAGGCGTACGTCAAACAGGGTCATCAGGAAGGCGAGAGCCGGTTCAGAATAAAAGTCCATGTTGGGACTGGCCGGGGCACCGGAGATCGCCATTGCCGTCCCCTTAATCCGTTCTCGGTGCCCGGCTTCTCGACGCCCGCTCGTGCCGTCTCCGAAAACAGGCTTTCCTGCTCGAGCCTTCCCGGCAATGGCCGGGTGTACCCTGAATGAACTGGAGTGAATACATACAAAGGATCGAGCCTTTCGCGTCTGCAGCCCGAGCTCATTCCCTCGGGTCACGTTCACGCTGGCATTCAAAAGCACGACAGGACGCGCTTTCAATTCCGATTCGGAGCTGGTCAAAGGGATTTGCAGCGAGGAAAGCGGCAAATCGTCTTCCGCGGAAAAGCCAGTAAATGGCTGTTCCTGGCGACCGGGGACCGACGCGCCGAGGTAACAACGCACAAGCCGGTTCCGGTATAGCAAGTGCGTCGAGAAGGCATTGATGTCCACGCGCCAGGAAAGCAGTAGCGCCGCACCAGCAAAACCTATCCAGGCAAAAGCTACCTTGAGATCTACGTAATCACTAGCCGCGCTAAACGTGAAGGGCTCGCCATAGAGCACGGCCGCCACCCGCGCCGAGAGCACAGACAACCCGACGAGCAACCCCAGGATGAACATATAGGGAGTCGCCCGCGCCGCCCAGCGAGGTATCTTCTTCTTCAAGGGAGCATCTGGAATTGGTAGTCCAGTTGCCGAACTTCGGCCAAACAACACACCGTATGCCGTCGAGGCGACCCACAGGAGCACGCCACTGACGGTGAGTCTATAGTGATGCTTGGCGTACTCTTGAACCACAAACGCGTTCAGCCAGGCAGACATATAAGCAACCAGAAGAAAGAGTAGTACCCACCCGCACGCGTAAACGGCCAGCCATCCTCCCAGCCGAGCCCACCATTCCCGGTACGCATCGAGGCACTGACGCCCCATCAAGCCGATATGCAGTGTCCCGGTGACCAGCATGAATCCGACGAGTCCCGGTGCCCCAAAGGTCACCACTTTCCACAATCCGATAACCGCGTGGGGAGTTGTTTGTCCATTTGCACTCATTGCGTACGGCAAAAACAGGAGACCGCCGAGGCCCCGGCCAGAAACGAAGTCGGCAGGATCACCCAGGCCGCCGGTCCCCCGTTGCAGCTCGGCCACACCAGAAGCCGAGCCAGCCATCGCGCCACGCATGCAATGATCCAAAAGGAGCCGTACGCGCCCAACCCTATAGACATGGTCCAGAAGAGGAGGTAATCCCGTGGCACGTCGTAGCGGAGGATTTGGTCCAAGCCATAACTGAACAAAGCCGCTGAGAGAAACAGGGGAACCAGGATGAACGCTTGGATGGCCCAGGGCTTAGCAATACTGCAGATCTTTGAGCCCTTTGGCGGGTTTACCCAACAGAGATTCAGGCCCATGCCGACGACGCCGAATAGCCCGAAGGCCAAGCCAGCAACGAGCGCCCAGTACTGCGCAAAACCGGACTCGGTCGGGGTTTTCGCTGTCAGCCAGGCCAAACCATATCCCCAATCGTCGAACCGGTCGAGGACGAGGGGAAGATACACGATGCTTCGCGGCAGCAGCAGCAGACTTAACAAGGCCAGCAAAAGGATAATCAGGTTCAAGAGAGTGTTTCGAAGGTAGCTGGCTAGGAATGCCCAGAAGTCCGCGCTTAACAGGCCGGTGCGCGGTGTCAGATAGTTGCTGTAATTGCGCAGGAAGCGAAGTTCGGGGGCTTCGGTTACTTTCTGAGGCACGTAGGCCGCTGGTGCCAGTTTCCTTTCCACCTCCTTGATGCCGATTTTCTGATGGTGCATCCATGCCATCAGCCAGCTTCCGAGGTAGCCGCCTCCGGAAACCGTGGAGAGATAGTCGAATTTGCACAGCAAGCCGAGCCGCGCGAGTCCCTGAAGAATTCCAAGATTAAACGTGGCGCTTCGGATACCGCCCCCGGAAAAAGCCAGCCCGATCAAGCTGTTGGCAGGATCCCGGGTATTCTCTTTAGCTTCAAGCCGCTCAACCCGGCTGCTTCGAATTTGCTGTAGCTCATTGTGCAGGACATCGCTGACCGTAATTCGAGCGGCGTTCTCATTCACGTTTTTTTTTGGTCTCGTGGAATCCCAGATTTGCACTTAGCCTTTGTGCCCTGATTTCGACAGGTCCGCTACTGCCGGCTTGGGCGGCATTGCTCATCTGCGGCGACGCAAGAGCTACCATCAACCCGTTGCCATCCGGCGTACCAAGCCCCGTGCAAGGGTCCCAGCCGGGCCTAGCTTGATAGCCCCCGTTATTTCCGACGTTGATGTCGTGAAATGTTGCCTCCACGGGAGCCGCGTAGAGCAGCGGGTTAAGGTAGCCGACGGCGTGCGTGGCCTGTTGGTTTAGGAGTGCAATTAACCCTGCCCAGAGGGGCGCGACTGCGCTTGTACCTCCCACCACATCCGCCTGGCTGTCCACGACGATCTGGTAGCCGGAATTGGGATCGGCGTCCCCCGCAACATCCGGAACGCCGCGGCCGAGCATTCCATTGGGAGCCTTGGGCACACCTGCGTTTTGTTGCCAGGAGGGAAGCGCGAATACCTGGCTCACGCCGCCCCCCGTGGCACCGCCCCCGGTTGCAAGTTCGTTCCAAGCTTCCTCATCCTTGATCTGGTTGCCCGTGGCGTCCAGAGTAGTGCCACCGCAAGCAAGGATGGCAGGACTAGACGCGGGAAAGTCAACATGAAGTTGACCATCTGTCGCGCCATCGGTCGCGCCGTTGTCGCCAGAGGCAGTGCAGATTGTGACGCCGAGGGTGGCGGCATCCTGGCATGCCGCATCAAACGCCATCATGGCCTGCTGAGTCCACTCATTCTCAGGTCCTCCCCAACTGATCGAGATCACCGATGGATTGTTTGTAGTGTCATGAATCGCTGTGGTCAGAGCATCGAGAAAACCTTGGTCGGTGTTCGGCGCGAAATAAACCGCGATGCTGGCGCCCGGCGCCACAGCACCTGCAACCTCGATATCGAGCGCCACCTCGCCGTCGGCGCTGTTCGGATCTCCAGTTGGTGCATTTGCCGCACCATCCACGGACACGGCACTCACTGGCGGCGCCGTGATTCCAAGGTTTCCAAAGAAAGCATTCAGATCGTTGGGATTGAAGCCACCGCCAAGCTCAAGGATGCCGATACACTGGCCCGCACCTTGCACCGTTGTAGGAAAGTCGTAAGCCTGGGCAACCTGTGTCGGTACGTAGGATGTCCCTCCGAGGTGCGGCTGCCTTCCGCCTGAATTGTGTTGTCTGCGCCGGAAATGCGGTTGCGCCTGGCTTCGATTGTCCAGCCCAAAAACACCCTCGATTACTTCCGCAAGAGCGGCCGGGATTTTCAGTCGTCCAGTTCGCCCCCGATACTCGCCGGGAGGATGCCTGTAACGAATGAGTTCGAGCTCAAAAGCCTGGCTGAAGGCGCTCACTGGCCCAGTGAGTATGATCGAGCGCCGCGGAATGCTCTCGCTTTTCACACGCAGGCCGTTCGCCTCCGCGAATGCACGGACGCGCGCGAGATCTTCGGTGAGAGCACCGTGCGCGGCTGCAAATTCTTCGCGGGTCAAATGGCGCCGCTCTGCGATCGGCGTCCTCCCGAGTTCTTCGATGAGCGGAAATCGCCCTGACGTTTTCGAACCGCGGCGAACCACAATGGTGACGTCTATGATTTCGTTCGGGTCAGCGGGCCCGACCCTTACAGCACCGGCAAGAGCCGCCCGCTCGCTGCCAGGCAATTCTATTTTGGTGTTCTTCGTAGCCATGACTCCCTCCTTAATCCATGTCTCTCCAGAAAGGACTCTTTTTCGGTCTCAATCAACCGGCGCCGGAGTGAGTGTGAAAATCTCCGGCATGCCTATCGACTGTGCGTGTCACTGCCTCTTGATGGGGCGACCGCCGCGCTAATCTTGATGAAGATTCGCCCCCCCCCGGCCTGGGTTGGCATCTTTGAAGAGATACACCGCGCCCGGCCTTCAAAAAACGGCTAACCAAAAGAGTATGAGGAAACAACTACAGCAATCTTCCATTTGAAGCGTTTGTGTTGGGCAGCTCCTTGGGGCCAGTGCGTTGAATGGCCAGTTCGGATGGTTAGATACGCCTACAAAGCTTGCGAGTCAATGGTAAATATCCTTCCTGTTGTTTAGTCCGTTAGACCTTAAGACGAATCGATATCGATTGGAGATTGGCACCTCCTGTGAAACGCGGGCTTGCACGGAGATCTTTCAAGAGATGGCATGAGCTAAGCGCCGCGAACGAGGATTGTCCGACCAGCCGGGAATGGTCACACAGGAATCGTCAAACTTCGGCAAGTGGCGATAACACCTGCGTGTGCTTGCTGACCGAGTTGCGCTAGACGGCCGCCCGGGCAGTGACCGAATCAGGGGAAGTGCCCGGCCCGCGGAACTTCGTGCTCAAAACGCTCGATCGTGGCCTGCGGAAAAGCCAGGGTTAGCCAAAGGAATTCGTCTCTTCTTCCGCATCGAATTTGCAAAGCTCAAACGCAGCCAGGCGTGTATCATAAGAATTGCTATCCGGGATAAAGGCGGCCAACCACTTGTAGGGACCTCGATATGAGCCTTTTACGCCGACTTGCCAGCCACATTGCGGGCAGTGCGCCCGAGTGGGTGCTGCCCAACCCTATTGACCTACTGAATTCGATGCCCGACGGAATAGTGATTGTCAACGCCGAAGGAAGGATCGCCGCGGTTAATTCTCAAACGGAGATCCTATTCGGGTACAGTCGTCAGGAATTGATCGGGCAGGCTGTCGAGGTTCTGATTCCATCCCGATTCAGCCGCGCGCACTTGAAGGATCGCGCATCGTTCTTTGCCGAGCCGCGCGTGCGTCCTATGGGGCGCGACTTGGACCTTTACGGAAGACGCAAAGATCAGACTGAGTTTTCGGCTGAGATCAGTCTGAGCCCATTGCGGACAGCCCAGGGACTTTACGTCACTTGCGCCGTTCGCGACGTGACAGAACGCAAGCGTTCGGAAGAGCGAGTCAAAGAATTGAATGCTGAGCTCGCTGAAGCGCTGCGGCGGGCGGAGCTTCTCGGGACCACCAGCACGCTGGCGACCACCATGGCGCGCGAGATTGAAACGGCCCTGGACGCCTTGGTAAGGCTGGTCGGCCAGTTGGAACGCAGCGCCCCGGACGACGAAAGGAAAGAGCTGACCGGCAAGGCGCAGGAGGAGATTTCTCGCATTACCCGCATCACGGGCAACGCCCTGGCCCTGCAACAACGACATAACGCTTGGAGAAAGACTTGATGAACGAGGAACGGCCTATTCCTAGCTCGTGCCTCACGAAGAGGAATCCCGGATTAGTACCACATCGGAGTCCGTGTGGCCGCGGAGCACGCACAGCTTTCGGCCGTCGGGGGACCAATGGAAATTCAGAATCTGGTCCGAGTCAAACGCAGTGATTCGCTTGCCATTTGAACCATTCAGCGGCTGCACCCAAATGTTATCTACTCCGTTCTCGCGGATGGGATAGGCTACTGCCGTTCCGTCTGGCGTAAAGCTCAATCCTCCAACCGAGAGTCGCTCATCGGCATCGATCAGCTCCGGGCGCCCCGCCTTCGCCGCGAGGTCGAGAAGTGCGATCTTGTATTGAGGGTAGGGATCCTCCTGAGTGGGTACGGTCGCCACGACAAAAGCCATCCGTTTCCCATCTCGCGAAGGACTAAGCGTCATCCCTATTGGGAAGGTCTTCGGAACTGCGCTTCCCGGAAGCACCTCTGGTTTTCCAGAGCCGTCCACCGGCACGCGCCAAATTTGCTGTAGGACCTCGTCCCGATAGAAAACCCATTTTTCGTCCGTTGAGCAAATGGGGGCGCGATCGGCCTTCCCGTCGGTCAACTTTACGGGGCTCGTGCCGTCCGCATTCGCTCGCCAGATGTTCGTCGAATTGGTGCCTCCGTGGAAGGCCCAGGAAAACACCAGATAACGGTTGCCACAACCCGACAGGTCCACAATCGCCGCGTTGGTATCTCCAACCAACTGTGTCGGAGCGTTTCGTTCGCCGTCGATGCGCATCAGGCTGCCAAAGTCGCTGAAAGCTAGACCCCCATCGGCAGTCCAGTCGAACGAATAAACTGATTGTCCCGGCGGAAGCACGGCGCTCGCGTCGCCAGGCTGGCTGCCCCCCATCGATAGAAGATAGAGATTGTGTATCGTTTTGGTCTGCACGGTTGCCAGCGTCTTCCCGTCTGCGGACAGTGTCAACGTGGCGTAGCTGTTGGTGTCCCGCGTTATCGGCTCGAATTGGTCCGCTCCCTCACGGATAACTGCGATCTGCGACCGCTGAAAATATTCCGGTCCTCTTTGCGAGTACAGGGCCACGAGTCCGCGGTTCTCTGGCAGCCATTTGAAGTCCAGCGTTAGCCGGTCATCGAACGTTGCGAGAGGCTCGACATTCCCGCTCTTGACCTCAAGTAAGCCTATGCCACCTAACGCCTTGCCGGGGTTAAACAATGGGAAAGCGATGTGCTTGCCATCGGGTGACCAGGCTAGGAACGAAGGTGCCTCAGATGCAGGGCTGGCAACGTACAGAGCCTTGTCGTCACCGCCGTTTGAATTGGTTGTCATCAACTGGTATTTGCCCGGCTCCGGGCTGTTCCTTCGCGCGAAGGCGATCCGCCGGCCATCGGCAGAGAACGTGATGTCGCTGTCGATACCGCGAACTACAGTTATTGGCGTCCCGCCTAGCACCGGCGCGCGATACAGATCAAAATTCGTGCTTGTCGAGTCTGCCGCCTTGATGAAATAAAGATAGTTGCCGTCCGGGGAAAACGTGAGGCTCTTGTAGGAAGACGGCGCCGGTGGAATTACTTGTGTATCGCTGTTTGTTGGCAGGTTGCGCAGCCACAAGCTCTCGAGGCCCTTTGTCTTGAGCACCGTCATTATGTATCTGGCGTCGGGAGAGATTGCCGTAAGCGTCGCCTTCCCAGACGTGGTCTCCTGCGTGATCGTGAATCCCTGGAAACTGGCAGGCGGCACGTGGTGCAACAGCGAGTACACTCCGAACCCCGCTGCGACCAATACCAGGAGCGCCACCCCCGCAATTCCCGCAGCTCTTACCTTATGAAGTTTTACCGCTTCGATGACCGCGGAACTGCCCGACTGATGGACCGCCGCCGGCCCTGCCGGCAAGGGCTCAATCGCGGAAGCCCTCGCCACCGCTTCTGCCGAGGGCCCTGAATCCGTCTCGCGCTTCAGCCGCTTTAGGTCCGCGCGCATTTCCGACGCCACTTGGTAACGTAATTCGCGGTCCTTTTCCAGCGCCTTGAAGATGATTTCTTCCAGCTTAGGCGGCAGATCTGGATTGATGCGCAGCACCCGCGTGGGTGGCTTGTTCAGAATCGCGTCAAAAACCGTCGCGGAAGTATCTCCGCGAAACGGCATCGCCCCCGTAGCCATCTGATACAGGACCGCCCCGAAGGAGAACAGATCGGTTCGCGCATCCAGTTGCTTTCCCTTGGCCTGTTCCGGCGACATGTACGCCACGGTGCCGAGCGCCGTGCCCGGACCGGTTAGGTGGTCAGCGCTAGATGCCTCCGTGGCCTCAAACGCCACGCCCGCCGGCTGCGCCACCCTGAAGCTGACCGGCATTAACTTGGCCAGCCCGAAGTCTAGGATCTTTGCGTGCCCTTTCTTAGTTACGAATATATTTGCCGGCTTGATGTCGCGGTGAATGATCCCTTCGCTGTGCGCGGCATCCAACGCATCGGCGATTTCGATGCCCAATGTGAGCAGCGTGTCATTATCCAGGCCGCGGTCGCCAATTAAGTGTTTCAAGGTCACGCCGTCCAAGTACTCCATGGCGATGAAGCCCAGGTTATCTTCTTGTCCGATATCGTAAATCGTGCAGATGTTGGGATGGTTCAGCGACGACGAGGCTTGTGCCTCCCGTTGGAAGCGGGCCATCGCCTGGTGATCCGAGCATAGCTCCGTCGGCAGGAATTTAAGGGCAACAAAGCGACGGAGGCGCGTGTCCTCCGCTTTGTAAACAACGCCCATCCCACCGCCGCCCAGCTTCTCAACAATTGTGAAGTGGGAGAACGTTCGACCTATCATGGAGTTGACATCTTAGGAGTAGCACGGCGCGAAGTCAACGGAGAGGCACTTGGACCGGCCATCCGGTGCCAGGCCCGCTCGCGACCAGGGTCAATCCCAGTTGGCGATTACCGCTTCGGCTTGGATCTACTCATGAAGAATAGTGTGCAATTGGCGATTTTCGTTGCAGCTTTTCCCCGAGTACGATAGCTTCCACTTCAGTTGTCCCCTATCTGTGGATGTTAGCGTCACTACTAATCTAGGCGAGTCAAACCCGGCCCTGCTTCGTCACGTTGGCTCGGTCCTTAAATGGCTAAGGCTGTGCCATTGGCGGTGTGGAAGCCCGGGGGCGTCACGAGCCCGAGGAAGGACCGACAATGTGCATCGCAAAATCTAAAGGACGAGTAGAAGTGAAGTGTTCCATGACGGGAAAGCCGCGTACGACCCTGCGTGGTCGAACACTCGCAGGGCTTGCAGTGTTCCTTTTCATGGCGGTGAACTCGACCCCGCCACTTCGCGCGCAGCAGACCGACGCTCCTTCCGATTCAAATAAGCAGCCTGAGGCGCTCTTGCAGCGAATCGTTCAATTGGAGGCCAGGCTCAAAGATGTGGAGGCCGCCCTGGCCAAAGCGCAGCCGGGAGGCGCCGTTGCCGCATCCGCACCGGCTCCGGCCCCAGCCCCACCATCCGCTGCCGCCCCGGCGTCTACTGCTACCTCGGCCCCGCAAGGAGAGGTACCGGCCCCCCAGGCCGAGCAGACCGGGCAGGAACCTATGGACCTGAACAGGACGCTGTTGCGGATCAGAGGGTACAGCGACGTCAACCTCCATGGCACCACTCTAAGGGGTGATCCCGCCTCCACCACCGCTTTCAGCCTCGGTCAAGTCAACCTGTTTGTGACTTCTGATGTATCAGATAAGTTCAAGTTCCTCAGCGAGGTCGTCTTCGAGGCTGGCAACGACAACGTTTTCGGGGTGGATATCGAGCGCATGTTGCTTACCTACTCCTTCAGCGACTACCTCAACGTTTCGGTTGGCCGCTACCACACTGCGATCGGTTACTACAATACGGCCTATCACCACAGCACTTGGTTTCAAACCGCCACCGGTCGCCCCTTTCTTTTTGCCTTTGAGGATCAAGGTGGCATCCTGCCCATCCACAACGTAGGCGCGTCTATAACCGGCAAAGTTCCCTCGGGAAGTCTGGGCCTGCATTACGTTGCGGAAATTGGCAACGGTCGCGCCTACAGAACCAGCGAACCTGTACAAAACACCGTCGATGACAACACACACAAAGCCCTAAACTTTGCGATCTTTGCCCGCCCCGAAGCCATCCGGGGTTTGCAGGTAGGATTTTCCGCTTATCGCGACCTCCTGACTCCCGCGGCGCCTCTAGCAATCGATGAAACCATTCTTGCCGCACACGCGGTGTACACCGGGTTGGACTTCGAGTGGTTGAACGAAGCGCTGCTCATTCGTAACGCGCCCCGAGGCATGCCGCGGGTCTTCAACACTCCGGGTTTTTATTCCCAAATCTCCAGGCGTTTTCGTTCCTATCGGCCCTACTTCCGCTATCAATACGTCAATGCCCCCGCCAACGAGCCGATCTTCTCGCCCAATGTGGGACTGCAGCACGGTCCTTCTTTTGGATTGCGATATGATATGAGTGAGTTTGTGGCCGTGAAAGTGCAATATGACTACACGATGTTGCGTGGCGATCGCGCCTTTCACACCGTAGCCCTCCAGACCGGTTTCACGTTCTAGAGGTGTGACCATGTCGTCTCGCTTGAGCGTTTTGTCTTTCTTGTCTGCCACCGCCGTCTTGCTTTCAGCTGGCCTGTCCCCGGGACTCGCTCCGCAAAGCCACGCTGCTGCCGATGATTCACTCGCGATCGTCGTCAATCGCACGAATCCGGTCGAGAACCTCTCCTTCTCGGAGCTGCGCAAGATTTTCCTGGGAGAGCAAACGCACTGGTCCAACCGCCGCCGCATCACCGTTGTCATGCTCGAGCCCGGAAACTCGGAGCGCCAGGCGGTGCTCGCGCAGATTTACCAGATGGGCGAAAAAGACTTCATCAATTATTTCTTGCATGGCATGTTCACCGGCGAAATCCATGCTGCGCCAAAAGCATTGCCGAGTTCCGCGGAAGTACTGAAGTTCGTCCTCAACGTTCCCGGCGCCATCGGCTACGTGAAAAACCCGGACGTAAACGAATCGGTGAAGGTGGTCCGTGTCGAGAGCCGCCTTCCGAGTGAAAAGGAGTACCTGCTTCGTCTGCATGGGAAGCTTCCCAAGTAACATCCACAGCATGGCCCGGTCGTGCTCCTGTGGCCGTCGCGTCTGGAATGGAGAGGCGATGGCAAGGTGGGCTCGGCGGACCGCTTCTACCGACCGTGGGTCCGGCAATTGCCATGATCGGCTCAAAATCACGGTTCCGATGAAGGTACGGGTCAGAAGAGGAAAATCGCTGCCACACTGCGCGTCACGCCGAGCCGAGAGGGCTTGCCATCGGCTATGGCTTAGATCCGCGCAGCCCCAAGACTCGCAGGAGAGTTTGCTGGAGCTTCAAGAGCTCTTGCTGGCGCTCATGCTCTTCTTTCGTGCGGTCAATTAGAGCTTCCTTTAACAGAATCAAATTGCGGCGAAACTCCATTTGAGCCAACACCTGGCGACTGAGGGCCTTAAGTGCGGCCTGCTGACCGGAGTCTAACTGGCGCGGAGTCCGGTCAATCACGCAGATCGTGCCCAGGGCATAGCCCTCCTCATTGATTAAGGGGGCCCCGGCGTAAAACCGGATCTTTGGTTCAGACGTTACCAGTGGATTGTTTCGGAATCGTTCATCGTTCAGCGTATCCGGCACGACAAAAACATCGGATTGCCCAATGGCGGTAGCGCAAAAGGCGATTTCGCGAGGGGTTTCCGGAATGGAGATCCCCATTTTGGATTTGAACCATTGCCGATCTTCATCAACAAGGGAAATCATCGCAATCGGCGTATTGCAAATAAAAGAGGCTAACAAAACTAAGTCATCGAAGGCCTGTTCTGGCTCGGTATCTAGAATGGCGTATCTCTGCAGAGCCGCGATTCGAGCGCCTTCGTTTTTGATCGGCATGGGAGTTGCCATTATTGATTCGCTATCTCTGCCGTGCGTTGTGAGTTTTAGGTTTTGGAGGCCGACCCCCACATACCCTACACCTTTTTGCCTGCTAGATGCAAAGCTCCTTCTGCCTTCCCTGAACCCGGAGGAGTCGGAATCGCCCAGTCACGTTCCACACGCCTAACAAGAGGCTCGCGAGCGAAGTTGGTCCGAGGGGCGTTCGCGTGAACATGATTTCGCGAGGATTCATCGAGACGTCATGGGATGATTGTGAGCTCGCCTAGAGCAACTGCAGCGGCGAGGAAGCAGCGCGTAACTCTCATCGGGCGTCCCCGGCAGCCGGCAGAGGTCGCCGACGGATCGCGTTGTCTGGAATTCGAGCGTCCGTTCCTCAGTGGACTACTTCATCGACGGCGAGACCATCCCAACCGTTTTGATTCGGCTACGCGAGAACTTGAACGACACGAAGCGGACCCTTGCCGCGCGAACGACTTTGCATGTCGTATCGCTCTGTTTGAAAAGCCAAAGTTTCTAGGTGCACGGATCGCGTATCAGCACCTTCCCAAAAAGAAGCATTCGTACTAGGAATACGGTATTTACCTGCTATTTTTCCGATCCAGTCCTGCCCTTAATCACGAGGGCCAACTGGATGGAGCGGCCAGCCGCACGCGCCGGGCAGCGCATGGCCCGGAGTGAGGCGGCCGCTCCGATCCATCCAGAAGCTAAGGATCGGCAACGATTCTAGGTTTTTGGGGGCTCGAGGGTAACCGTTCTAGGCGGAGTTTAGTTCTTGGAGAAGAGGGGTTCCTCAGAACAAAGTCTGCCATCCCGGGCGCGCCCGAGGAGTTGCATGTTGGGGGAGACCTCAGGATGACACGCCAAATGCGGTGGGCAGGTATACTCATCGCCCTCCTGTGCGCAGCGCCGACAAAGGCTGACACCGGAGTCATCGTTCGAACGACGAATCTGCAAGCTCTTCAGACGCTCTGCCTCCTTCCCACAACCTGCACCCTGGTCGGAGGATTGGATGGCACTTTGGGCCAACTCTTCCTAGTGACCACACCGCTTCCCTTGCAAACCCTTCTGGGGCTCCTCCAACCGGTCGTGGGATTCGTCAGTGCCGAGGTGGATCAGGTGATCAGCCTGGTTGATCCGCTCCTGGTACCCTCACCCGTCCCCGCCACACTGCTGCAGGATAGGACTCCCGTGCCCTACCCTGCCAATTCCACAACCACGGTGTGGAACAGTTATGCCAATCAGCAGGCGTCGACCATCGTGGAAGTCCAGAGCGCCCAAAGCACATTCAACGTGACCGGGACGGGAATCGTTGCGGACATCGACACCGGAGTGGATCCCAACCACTCGGCTCTGCGAGGTGTTCTGCTCCCAGGCTACGACTACACGCGCAACCAGCCTAATGGTTCTGAATTAAACGACGTTACGCCCTGTCCTTTTAGCTCCTGCCCACCTCCTCCCTGCAGTTCCGCCACCTGCCCGGCACCGGCACAAGTGAATCAATCGACCGCGGCGGTGCTCGATCAATCGACCGCGGCGGTGCTCGACACGAACGCGCAATACGCGGCATTCGGCCACGGGACCATGGTGCTGGGCATTGTCCACTTGGTGGCTCCCACCGCCAAACTCTTGCCCCTGAAGGCATTCAAATCGGATGGGACCGGCCAACTCTCCGATATCTTGCGCGCGATCTATGACGCGGTGCAGAAGTACAACGCGAACGTGATCAACATGAGCTTTGATTTCAAGACCGCCTCGCAAGAATTGTCCAATGCCCTCACCTATGCCAGTCAGCTTGGCACCATCTGTGCCTCATCGGCGGGAAACGACGGGGCGCAGGAGACGGTTTTTCCCGCGGCACTGCAAAGTGTGGTGATGGGCACGGCATCGGTGGGTTCGACAACGGCTACCGAGAGCACGCGTTCATCGTTCTCGAATTACGGGAATGCGATCGTATGGGTGGCAGCGCCGGGCGAGGCAATCGTAAGCACCTACCCATACGACA
>WNES01000596.1_pt1 | contig 17799 bp, 19 predicted proteins | sample 5399931 | NCBI WGS metagenome assembly WNES01 (sample SAMN13153332, study PRJNA577476) | soil metagenome | isolation source: 20 cm grassland meadow soil 2 days after 3rd rain plot 5 | place: USA:California | collected 2015-11-11
CTCTCCGTTCCGGAGAGGGGACAGGGGGTGAGGACCGGAGCGGAGGGCTCAGGGGCGACGCCGCGTTTGTTCGACCCTCCTCGCAATCCTTCGATGCCGGTGTTCCCGTCGCCCGGTGCCAGGTTGAAGGGTGCCGTCTTGCGTCCCCTCATGCGCCGAGTCGATCATATGGGCATGGCCGCCCCGACCTACTACACCGCCGACATGGTACGGGCGCTCCCCGACGACGGCAACCGCTACGAAACCGTCCACGGGGAGCTCCTGGTGAGCCCGGCGCCGCGTCTCGAGCACCAGTACGTGGTGCTCGAAGTGGCGGCACGGCTGCGGGACTATCTGCGTATCCATCCCCTCGGACAGGTTTTCATCTCGCCCGCGGATATCTCCTGGTCTCCCGACGTGCTGGTGCAGCCCGACGTCTTCGTCACCGCGATCGCGGAAGCGCGCACGTTTGATTGGACGCAGATCAAGACGCTGCTGCTGGCAATCGAAATCCTGAGTCCATCGACCAGCCGCTACGACCGCTTCACGAAGCGGCGCCTGTACCAGGAGTATGGCGTGCCCTGGTATTGGATCGTGGATATCGACGGCCGTGCGGGCGAGATCTGGACTCCCCAAGCGACATCCCCCATGATCGAGCAGGAGCGGCTGGTGTGGCACCCGCAGGGAGCGACCGAGCCCCTCGTGATCTCCCTCGCCGACATCTTCCCCCGCCTCTAACCATGGGATGGATCCGCGAGGTCTACGAACTGCCCGAGGATCACGGCTGGACGGCGACACCGGGCCACAAGATCCTCGTGCTCGACGCTGGTGCCGTGGTCGTGGAGTTCCCCGCGGACTGGGTCGCGGCGCCTGCGGTGGGCCACGTGAATGTCCGCGACGGGGCTACCCCCGCCGACAGTACCTGCCAGCTCGCGGTCTCCTGCCTGCGGATACCATCGGTCGATTGGAGCGGGCTGCCGTTGTCAAACCTGCTGCTGGACTCCATCGAGGGTGACGACCGGGACCGCATCGCGATCGGCCCCGTGCGGGAGACGTGTCCGGGGGGGCTGACGCTGGCGTGGACCGAACTACGGGTGGTCGACCCGGGAGAGCATCGGGAGTGCCGCTCGCGGATGTGCCTGGCGCGGGTCGATCGCGTCCAATGCCTCATCACTTTCGATTTCTGGCCCGAGGATGAGGCACGTTTCGCTCCCATCTGGGATCACGTGTTGAATTCCCTCAGGCTCGGCGTTCGAACGAACGATCCGGCACGGGGGAGGCGAATCGAGTAACACCCCATCCGTCCATCGTTCCCCCTCTCCCGAAGGGAGAGGGGGACAGGGGGTGAGTACCGGAACGGAGAAGGGGACAGGGGGTGAGGACCGGAACGGAGAAGGGGACAGGGGGTGAGGACCGGAACGGAGAGGGGGACAGGGGTGAGGACCTAACTCCCGCTCGTCCCGTTCGCAGTCCCGGTCGTCCCGCGGCCGTTGGGAACCCGGCCGACGGTCCCCACATTCCCTCGATGACCCTGTTTGCCACCAAGCCCATCGCCGTGCTACGCGCCGAGGCGGAGGCGACCGGCGAGCACGCGCTGGTACGGGCGCTGGGGCCCCTCAATCTCGTCACGCTCGGCATCGGCGCCGTGATCGGCGCGGGCATCTTCGTGATCACGGGGCAGGTGGCCGCGCTGTACGCCGGCCCCGCGGTGCCCCTTTCGATGATCCTCGTCGGCATCGCGTGCGGCTTCGCCGGCCTGTGTTACGCCGAGATGGCGAGCGCCGTGCCCGTCGCCGGGAGCGCGTACACGTACTCGTACGCCACCATGGGCGAGCTCGCGGCCTGGATCATCGGTTGGGACCTGGTGCTCGAATACGCCGCCGGCGCCGCGACCGTGGGCGTCGGCTGGTCGGGCCACTTCGTGTCCCTGCTGGGCCTGTTCGGGGTCCGGATTCCCCCGAGCCTCACGGCCCCGCCCACGCAGCTGTGCACGACGGCGCAGGTGACTGCCCACGCCGTGGGATGCGCGCATCCGGGGCTCAACCTCACGGGCGCGATCATCAATCTCCCGGCCGTCGGCATCGTCGCGCTGATGTCCGCCGTGCTGATCATCGGGATAAAAGAGTCGGCGCGGGTGAACACCCTCATCGTGATCCTCAAGGTCGCCATCGTCCTGCTGGTCGCGCTCGTCGGCCTGTCGCACATCACCCCGGCCAACTTGACGCCTTTCATCCCGCCCAATTCGGGGGAGTGGGGCACGTACGGCTGGTCCGGCGTACTGCGGGGCGCGGGCCTGGTGTTTTTCTCCTACATCGGGTTCGACACCGTCTCGACCGCGGCCCAAGAGTCGAAGAATCCGCAACGCGACATGCCTATCGGCATCCTCGGCTCGCTCGCGATCTGCACGCTGTTGTATGTAGTAGTCTCGGCCGTGCTCGTGGGCATGGTCCCCTACGGCGAGCTCAACATCCCCGCGCCGATGGCCTACGCCATGGAGCGGATCGGCGCGCCGTGGTGGATCCGCGTCTCGATCGACGTCGGTGCGGTGTTGGGCATCGGGTCCGTGATCCTCGTGATGCTGCTGGGGCAGTCCCGCGTGTTTTACTCCATGTCTCGCGACGGCCTGCTCGGGCCCTGGGCCGGCAAGGTCCATCCTCGTTTCCGCACGCCCTACCTGTCCACGATCTACACGGGTATCGCCGTCTGCCTCGCCACGGGCCTGCTGCCGCTGCAGCTGCTCGGCACCTGGGTCAACATCGGCACGCTGCTCGCGTTCGTGCTGGTGTGCGCCGGCGTGTGGATCCTGCGGCATACGCGTCCCGATCTGGAGCGTCCGTTCCGGACACCGCTCGTCCCCCTGGTCCCGTTGCTCGGCATTCTTTCCTGTCTGGGCCTGATGCTCACGCTGCCGCTGGACACGTGGATCCGACTCGCGGTGTGGCTGGCGATTGGATTCGGGATCTACTTCGGTTACGGCCGGAGACACAGCACCCTCAAGACCTAGACGCCCTCGCCCGAGCCCGGTAGCTTGCGCGCATGATGCGGCGCGCGCCGGTGCGCATGACCTGGCTCCTGGGGGCCATGGGGGTCGCCATCGCCGTGGCGTGCAAGGGCAGCACCGCCCCGCACCAGCCGGCGCTGTGCCCCGCGTACAGCGGCGGGGCGTCGCAAAGCGACTCGCTGTACGGTTTGTACCACCTGGTGTCGTACTGTCTGGACACGCTCCCCGCTTTCACCCCGCCGGCCGAGTCGGGCCACGTCACCTTGATCCATGCAGCGAGTGTGGATTCGTTCGTCGCCGTCCTCGTGCCTCAGGGTCAGGCGCCGGAAAGCATCCTGGGGACCTACACGCACCCAATCCCGGACTCGATCCACGTGACCGGCGTGGTCAGGGTCCCCGGCGTTCCCTTCCCGGTTCCCGTCGAGCTGCCGGGCCGGTTCCTCCTACGTCACGACAGCCTGTCCGTCACCGGACGACTGGTGGTGACCGGGACAAGCCCGCACTTCGTCTCGTTCATCGGTTCGAGGTCGAGTCCATAAGGCGTTGACGCCTTCCCGCGACGTCGTTTCGCGACGCCTCTCCGCGACGCCTTTTCGCTTAACTTGATGTCATGTCGACGAATGGAGTTTCGATCCCTCCCGAGCGCACGCGGGCCGCACAGGATGTGGCCGCCGTGCTCGCCCCCGGGCGCCGCGTCGCCCTCACCACCCACGTGAACGCCGACGGCGACGGGGTGGGGAGCGAGGTGGCGCTGTGGCACCTGCTCACTGCGCGGGGGCTCCGGACCGCGATCGCCAACCCCACGCCCATTCCGGAGCGCTTCCATTTCCTGGTGCCCAACGGGGCGGATCACTCCGAGCGCGCCGCCCGCGAAATCGAGTCCGCCGACGTCGTGGTCGTGCTCGACATCTCGGACGTGAGCCGGCTGGGCGATCTCGCGCGCGCCATCACGCACTCCCACACCGTGGCGTGCATCGATCACCACATCAGCGGCGGCTCGCTCCCGGGCGGGCCCCGCCTGGTCGCGCCCGACGCCGCCGCCACCGCGGAGCTGGTGTTCGACTTCGCGAGCGCGCTCGACTGGCCGCTCTCGCCCGACGCCGCGCGGGCGCTGTACGTGGGGATCCTCACCGACACGGGCGCGTTCCGGTTCGCCAATACCACCCCTCGCGCCCTCCGGGTGGCGGGCGCGCTGCTCGAGCGCGGCGTGGATCCCGAGTCGATCTACGCGTCGGTGTACGCGAGTGCTCCCGAGGGTCGCGTACGCCTGATGACGGAAGTGCTCGAGACGCTCGTGGTGGAGCCCGAGCACGGAGTCGCCTGGGTCACCGTCCCGCCGGACGCGCTGCGGCGCCACGGCGCCACGGCCGACGATCTCGACGGCATCGTCGAATACCCGCGCTCCATCGCCGGCGTGCGGCTCGCTCTCCTGTTCCGCCAGCTGGCGAACGGGAACGTCAAGGTGAGCTTCCGCTCGCTCGGCGACGTGGACGTGGCGGAGTTGGCGTCCGCATTCGGTGGGGGCGGGCACCGCAAGGCCGCGGGCGCGTCGCTGGAGGGGACACTGGCGGAGGTACAGGGGCGCGTGCTCGCCGCCGCACGGGAGTACCTTGGACGGTAGTGTCGGCTTCGGGAGCCCGACGCACCGGTCCTCCGTTCTGGTCAGCGTGCTCGGCACACGGTTGCCGATCCTCCTCCTCGGTGCCGTCGCCGTAACGATCGTCGGAACGATTCCCGCACCCACCGCCGAGGCCCTGTGGCGGGTGTCGTCCAACGAGCTGGTGAATCTCCAGGCGCGCTGGGACACCGACTTCTATCACCAGATCGCCACCGTCGGCTACCGCTGGGACCGGTCGGCGTTTCTGCACCAGAATGTGGTCTTCTTCCCGTTGTATCCGCTGTTGATGCGCTGGGGGGGAGCGCTGCTCGGGGGGCATCCGCTGCTCGCCGGAACCGTCATTTCGCTCGCGGCATTCGCAGGCGCGATGTCGCTGTTGTATCGGTTGGCGGTGCTGGAGCTGGGTGACGAGAAGGCGTGGCCGGTGGTCCTGCTCGTGTCGACCTACCCGTTCGCCCTGTTCTACTCCGTGGTCTATACCGAGTCCTTGTTCCTGTTTCTCACGGTGGGCGCGTTCTACTCCATGCGACGGCGATACCTGCTGCCGGCGGCGCTGGCGGGCCTCGCGGCTGGGCTCACCCGTCCGAACGGGTTCTGGCTGGCGCTCCCCTTGTTATGGATAGCGACGAGGGGGGCGGGGGAGCGGGGCGGGGCGTGGGGTGGGCGGGGAGGGTGGGGGGGGTGGAAACGGGACCTCCCGGCCATCCTGGTCGCGCTGGCCCCGCTCGCGGGCGTGGCGATCTTTTCGGCGTATTTGTACCTGCGGTTCGGTGATGCCCTGGCGTGGATGCACGGCCAGGCCGCGTGGGGCATGCCGTTGTTGGGCCGCGGTCCCGCGCCCGATCCGGTTCGCACCGCCGAGGATCTGCGGCTGAAGGCAAGCGAAGTGATCGTCTACGCCGGCGACATCGCGGCGTTTTTCCTGGCAGCCGCGTCAATCGTGCCGGTCACTCGACGGATCGGCGTCGCGTACGGACTGTGGATCGCCGTCAACATCTTCCCGCCGGTGGCGGCCCACCTCTTCATCTCGCTCGGACGATTTACGTCGGTCCTGTTCCCGCTATTTTTTTGGCTCGCGTTGATCGTGCCGCGACCGCGCGTGGCGCGTGTGGCGGGCGCGTTCGCGGTCGCCCAGGCGGTTCTGGCCGTGTGCTTCTTTTTGTGGCGACCCGTCGTCTGACCATTTCCCTCTTCGGTGTCCCATGAAGCGTGTTCTCCTGACGTTGGCCCTGATCGTCGTCGTGCTCGCCACGGTCACGCTCGAGCGCACCGCGAGCTTCCGCTCGCGCCAGCCCGAGGTGATTCCCGTGGCCGTCGAGCCGCTCGACACCGCGGCGCTGGCGCGCCGTCTCGCCGGCGCGCTGCGCTTCAAGACGGTCTCGTTCCAGGACTCCACCCAGTTCGACGCGCGCGAGTTCGAGGGATTGCATCGCTACCTGCGGGACTCCTTCCCGAAACTCCACGCCGCCCTCAAGCTGGAGAAGGTGAACGGCTACGGCCTGCTGTACGAGTGGACCGGCTCGGACCCGGGGCTCGCGCCCCTCGTCCTGCTCGCGCACCAGGACGTCGTCCCGGTCGAGCCTGGGACGGAAGGCCGCTGGACCGAGCCGCCGTTCGCGGGACGGATTGCGGGCGGGTACGTGTGGGGACGCGGCGCGCTCGACGACAAAACCAGCCTCGTGGGACTGCTCGAGGCGGTGGAGCATCTCGTCGCCGCGGGCGCCAAGCCCCGGCACACGGTGTACCTCGCATTCGGGTACGACGAAGAGGTGGGCGGGCGCCGCGGCGCCGCGCGCATCGCGGAGCTCCTGGCCTCGCGCAACGTCCACCCCGAATTCGTGCTGGACGAAGGCGGCGCGCTCGCCACGGGCCTGATCACGGGCGTCGCCGCGCCGGTGGCGCTCATTGGGATCGCGGAGAAGGGATACGTCACCGTGGAGCTGACCGCCCAGGCCGAAGGCGGGCACTCCTCGATGCCGCCCAGGGCGACGGCGGTGGGCATCCTCGCCGCCGGACTCGCCCGGCTCGAAACACGGCAGATGCCGCGGGCCATCCGCGGTCCCACGGCGGACATGTTCGACTACCTCGGTCCCGAGATGCCGTTCGCGCCCCGTCTGGTGATGGCGAACCGCTGGCTGCTGGGCGGGATCCTCACGTCGCAGTTCGGTACGACGCCCCAGGGCAATGCGCTGCTCCGCACCACCACCGCCCCGACCGTGCTCCAGGCGGGCGTGAAGGAGAACGTGCTGCCGTCCACCGCCCGGGCGCTGGTCAACTTCCGGATCCTGCCGGGGGACAGCGTCGCCAGCGTGCTCGAGCACGTGCGGCGGGCGGTCGACGATCCCCGGATCGCCGTGAATGCGCTGCAGACGACCTTCAGCAATCCGTCGGCGGTCACGCCGGTCGAAGCCGGGCCGTTCCAGCTGCTGGCGCGTACGATCCGCCAGGTGGTCCCTGGCACGGTGGTGACGCCGTGGCTCGTGGTGGGGGCCACCGACTCGCGCCATTATGCCCGGCTCACGCCCAATGTGCTGCGCTTCGTCGGAGCCACGATCGGGAAGGACGATCTGCGCCGGGTCCACGGCACCGACGAGCGGGTGGGCGTGCGGGCCTACGCCGACGCGGTGCGGATCTACATCCAGCTGCTGAAGAACGCAGCGCTCGAGGCTCTTCAGCCGTAGTCTCTCAATGACACCGACCACCGGATTCCATCGGGAGGAGCTATGCGAGGGTATTCATTTTTGCTGACGGTCCTGCTGGCGCTCGGCGCGACCGCCGCGCGGGCCCAGACTCCCATTCGCGGCGGCGGCCCCGGGGGGCCCGGCCGGCGCATCGAGTTGCTCTTCAAGGACATCACGCTCACGCCGCCCCAGCAGGCGAAAGTCGACTCCATCGAGGCGCGCTACCGGAGCGAGCGGCCGTCCTTCACGCCCGGCACGCCGCCGGACTCCGCGACGCGCGACAAGATCCGGGCCCTGTTCCAGCGGGAGCGGGACGACCTTCGCGCCGTGCTGACGCCGGACCAACAGAAGACCTTCGATCGCAACCTCGAGGCGATGCGCCAGCGACGGCCGGGGGGGCCCTGAGTCTCAGTCGAACAGCCGCTGCCGGCGATCGATCTCGCGCACCACCCTGATCGCGAGCACGGTCGCCACGATCCCCACCGCGGCGACGCCGATCCCCATGTGGGTGGCGTCGCTGAGCTGTTCGGCCGTGCGGGCGTCCTGCGCCACGCGGGTGAACACCGGCTCGAGCACGCCCCAGGCCAGGGACACGCCCCACCAGCCGCGCAGCAACACGGGAGCGGGCAGGTCGTCGTAGCCGTCGCGGTCGTTCCTCGAGTCGCTGCGCAGCCACAGATCCTTCATGACCTGGTAGGCGCGCACCACGTTGACGAACGGAACGAACCAGTACGCCACGGCCCAGGTCGGGCTGAAGCGCACCCGCTTGGACCCGACGAACACGAGATTGGTGTAGGCGCGGTGCAGCCACACCAGCCACAACACCGCCGTGCACGCGAACGCGACCAGGTTGAGCGTGCCGATCGCGCGGGATCGTGCGTCGGCGCGCTGCTCAGCGTCCGCCCGCCAGCGCGCGTCACTGGCGGCGATGTCGGCGGGGAGCGTTTGCGCGTCGGCGACGGCGGGAGCGATCAGCGCCCGCTCGGACAGACGTGACACGATCGTGCCGGCCTCGAGCGCGAGGCAGGCGAACAACAGATAGGTCGTCCACTGCGCCACCGAGACGCGGCGAACGGGGTGCGGATCGTCGGACATGGATTGTAGCCGGTGCAAAATCCTGCAATCCCTGTGCCCGTTACAGGCTCGTTGCACGCCCGCCGCATCTCCCTCTACCTTTCTTCAGTGCCAGCCTCCGATACTCTCCAGGCGCGCGTCGAGCGCGCCCTGTCGCAGCTCCAGAACCCGCGCCGCGGCGGGGACGTCCTGACGGCCGGCATGGTCAAGGACCTCGCCGTGGACGACCGTGGGACGGTCACCTTCACCTTCCTGCTCGGCCGCGACGATCCCGGTTTCCTGGCCCGCGAGGTCCGGAAGGCGGTGCAGGGGGTGCCCGGGGTGACGGCGGTGCGGGTGAACGTGACGGATGCGAGTGCCGCAGCGGACGCCACCGCGCATGGCGCACCGCGCACCAGCTCACCCGGCGTCCCTCCGCCCCCGACGCCCGTCGAGCTGCCGCACCTCGGCAGAGTCCTGGCGATCTCGTCGGGCAAGGGCGGCGTCGGCAAGTCCACGGTGTCCGCCAACGTCGCCGTGGCGCTGGCGCGTGCCGGGCACCGCGTGGGCCTCATGGACGCCGACATCTACGGGCCCAACATCCCGCGCATGATGGGGGTCGATCGCAAGCCGGAGGTGCGCGGCGGCCGGATCCAGCCGCTCGAGGCGCACGGCGTGAAGCTGATGTCGCTGGGACTGATCGTCGAGCGCGACGCGCCCGCCATCTGGCGCGGGCCGATCATCATGAAGGTCATCCAGCAATTTCTGCGCGACGTCGACTGGGGGGAGCTCGACTACTTCCTGGTGGATCTGCCCCCGGGCACCGGCGACGCGCAATTGTCGCTCGCGCAGAGCGTCCACATCCGCGGAGCGATCATCGTCACCACGCCGCAAGAGGTGGCGGTGGGCGACAGCTTGCGGGGCGCGAAGATGTTCGAGCGGGTCGGGGTCCCGGTGCTCGGCGTGGTCGAAAACATGAGCTATTACGTATGCCCGCACTGCGGCGAGCGGACCGCCGTCTTCCTCGCGGGCGGCGGCACCCGGCTCGCCGACGAGCTGGGCGTGCCGCTGCTCGGCGAGGTGCCGCTGCAGGCGCACCTGGCGGACCTGGCTGACACCGGCCGGCCGATCGTCGCCGCCCAGCCCGATTCACCCGCGGCGCGCGCGCTCGATGCGATCGCGCGCCGCGTCGCCGACGCACTCGCCGCCGTTCCGCGCTGACGTGCGGCTCTTGTTCGCCGCGCTGCTGCTGTTGCAGGGTCCGCGTCGCGTCGACCGTCCCGAGCTGCGCGCCGGCCTCGACACCCTCTATGGCGGCGGCTTCCCGGCGGCCGCGGGATACTTCGCGGAGCTGGCGCGGCACGACAGCGCCGACCCGGCGCCCGTGATCTTCGAAGCCACCGCCTACATCTGGTGGGCGGCGGCACTCGAGAACGACGACTACGAAATGACGCGCATCGATTCGCTGCTCGATCGCGCCATCGCCCGGGCCGTCGCGGTGCCGCGCGGACCGGCACGCGACTTCTGGCTCGCCACCGCGCTGGGATACCGCGCGCGCCAGCGCGACCTGCACGGGCACTCCTGGAGCGCCGCCAAGGACGCGAAAGTCATGCGCGACGCGTACGCCCGCGTGCTCGCCGCCGACTCGAGCTGCGCCGACTGCTACCTCGGCCTCGGCGTCTATCAGTACGGCCTGGCCCGCGCCGGCGCCCTCGCCCGCCTGGTGGCGAAGCTGGTGGGCCTGGGCAGCGGCAACGCGGAGCAGGGGATCCGCTACATGCGCCGCGCCGCGCTGGAGGGCGATCTGGCCCGCGTCGAGGCCGCATGGGTGCTCGCCGCGGCCCTGGGGCGGGAGGCGGCTCGTGCCGCTCCCGCCCGCGCGACGCTGCAGCATGCCGCCCGCGACGAAGTGTTGCATCTCGCCGAGCGCTATCCAGGTAATCCAGTCTTTCAGCGCTTTCTCAGGGAGATCCCCGCCGCGCCGTGACGGGTCATTTGGCCCGATCGCTGTTGCGGTGCCGCCACTCTACCCTCCGACGCCCCAGGTCCTTACGATGGAAGTGAGGTTCGTCATTGTTTAGGGGATTCCAGAATGGCCGACGTGCGGTGGGCCCGGCTCGAGACTAATACGAACTGTCGTCTGCGTCGCGGCGCGTGGTATCGGGTCGCGGGTCTGTCGTCTTCGGAAGCGACGCTCGACGTGAATCGGGAGCAGATGCCCGTACCGCGTGCGTCGCTCAAGATCGTCACGTCGCCGCCGCACTACTGGACCGTCGTCCCGGTCCCGCGCGACGCGCGCAGCCTGCCGGCATTGTGGGGCGACAAGTACGCCGTGTGCCCCGGCTGCCGCAACCGCGCGCAACTCAAAGGAGCGCCGCACACCATGCGCTGCCCGCGCTGCGAGCGGACGTTCCGCGTGGCGTGGGAAGAGTTGTTCGTCGGCGCGGGCTGAGTCGGGCGCCGCCTGCCGCTTGCAGCAACACATCATCAGATGGTAACGTCGCGCCGGCGTGCCCCCCAGTCCGGAGACACGGGTTGACTCGGACCATCCAGTCGCAGACGCTCAGACGCGTGGGACTGCTCGTGGTCCTCGCCGCCGCGTACTTCGTGGCGGGCCGGGTCGGGCTGCGGTTCGCCGTCCTCAACCCCAACGCGACGGCCGTGTGGCCGCCGGCGGGGATCGCGCTCGCCGCCCTGCTGCTCGTCGGGTACGACGTCTGGCCGGCCATCATGGTGGGTGCGTTTCTGGTGCACCTCAGCACCACGGGCTCGGTACCGAGCGCCGTGGCGATCGCGGCCGGCAACACGCTCGAGGGGCTGCTCGGCGCGTACCTCGTCAATCGCTTCGCCCGTGGTCGTCGCGTCCAGGAACGCGCGCGCGACGTGTTCGCGCTCGGCCTGCTCGCGGGGATCGTCAGCACGGCCGTGGGCGCCACGGCCGGCGTGCTCGCGATCTCGCTCGACGGACTGGCCCGCTGGAGCGATTTCGGCTCCATCTGGCTCACGTGGTGGCTCGGCGACGCGGTGAGCGATATGGTGGTCGCCCCCGCCGTGCTGTTCTGGGCGCTGCGCCCCCGCGTACGCTGGACGCGACGCCAGACGCTCGAGGTCACGGCGCTGCTGCTGTCCGTCGTCGTCCTCGGGACTGCCGTGTTCGACGGCCTGTTCCCGTGGAGGGACCGGCACTATCCGCTGGAATTCCTGTGCGCGCCGCTGCTGCTCTGGGCCGCGTTCCGGTTCGAGCCGCGTGAGGCGGCGACGGCCGTCCTCGTGCTGTCCGGGGTCGCCATCGCCGGCACGCTGGCCGGATTCGGACCGTTCGCGCGACCGACGTACGACGAGTCGTTGCTGCTGCTGCAGGCGTTCACGGGCGTGACGGCGATCATGACGCTGGTGCTGGCCGCGGCGGTGGCCGAGCGGCGCGAGGCCGAGGAGCGGCTGCGCCGGCTGGCGGTGAGCGATCCGCTCACCGGGCTGTCCAACTACCGGCAGCTGGTGCTGGCGCTCGAGACGGAGATCAAGCGTTCGTCGCGCACCGACCGGTCGTTCGCGGTCGTGCTCATGGATCTGGACGGCTTGAAGACGATCAACGACCGCTTCGGTCACCTGGTGGGGAGCCTGGCGCTGCGGCGCGTGGCGGAGACGCTGCTCGGCTCGTGCCGCGGCATCGACACCGCGGCGCGGTTCGGCGGCGACGAGTTCGCCCTGGTGCTGCCCGAGACGGGCGATGCCGCTGCCTGGCACGTGGCCCGCCGCGTCGCCGACCGCGTGGCGCGCGATGGCGAGCAGCCCGGGATCTCGGTGAGCGTCGGCGTGGCGGTCCATCCGCGCGATGGGGCGTCGCTCGAAGGCCTGCTCAACGCGGCGGACCGCTCGCTGTACGACACGAAGTCGCGCCGGCGACACAGGGCACAGGCTTCCTGACCTGGCCGCCGGCGGCCGCCGGCTGCGTCGTTCCTTCCTCCTTACCTTAAAGTACTCCGTACCTCGAAGTACTCCGTCGATCTCTGAGCGCTGCGGCGCCTCGGTGTCGCGCGGCCGACACTGGGGCACCCTTGACGACCCTCGCGGCGACGGATATATGCAAGCGCACAAACTGCCCCGTGCGGGGGGGTTCCATTATGGATCGACTGATGTCGGAGTGGGCCGACGCGGGGATGGGCCCGCGCTGGGCCCGGATCCGCGACGGCGTGCGCGGTCGCCTGCGGCGCGGCGCCTGGTATCCCGTGCTGGGCGCGGGGTGGCACGCCGTCGTCCTCGATGTCCGTGGCATGCCCCTGAGCGTGCACGAGTCCTTCCTCGAGCTCACGTTCGCCCGCCCCACCCGTTGGAGCATCGTGGCGCGCGCCGCCAATGCGGTGATGATGCCGGAGAGCTGGGGCGCGTGGTACGCCGTGTGCCCCAGCTGCGGCGCGCGCGAGCCCGTCAGGCAGCTGACGGGCACGATGGTGTGCCCGCGGTGCGATCAGGGCTTTCACATCGACTGGAGCGAGACCGCGCTGCGGCTGGACGCGCGGAACCGTCCGACGCCGGCGCACCCCCACGCCGCCTGACTAGGGGCGCGCCGCGCGCCCCGTCGTTGACCCCCGGCGCCGCGCTCCGGTAGTTTGTGGCGCCATGACCAGCGCCACCCGCGTGCCCGGATCGCTCACCGTCGGGCCGCTGCGCCCCGTCATCCTGCAGCTCGCCGCCCCCGCCGTGGCGATGATGGCCTGCCACTTCTGTTTCAACCTGATCGACTCGATCTGGGTAGGGCGGCTGATTGGCCCGGCCGCCCTCGCGGCCGTCTCGACCGCGGGATTCTACGTGTGGGTGCTGTTGTCGCTCGGCGAGATGGTGGAGGTGGGGCTGATCGCGGTGGCCGCGCGGCGCCACGGAGAGGGCCATCCCGACCTCGCCGCGCGCGCGGCCGGGGCGGCCGTGCTGTACGCCCTGGGCGCGGGCACGGCCGCGTCGCTGCTGGGGTTCGCCCTGACCGGCGATCTGTTCCGTCTGATGACGGTGCCGCGCGCCGTGGCCGCGCTCGGGTCCCACTACCTCGACACCTGGTTGCTGGGCGGTCCGCTGGTGTTCGGGTTCTTCGCGATCGAGGCGACGTTCCGGGCCGCGGGTGACACGCGGACGCCGTTCGCGCTGCTCGCGGCGTCGGTCCTCTTGTCGATCGGGCTCGACCCGCTGCTCATCGCCGGCGTGGGACCGTTTCCCCGGCTCGGCGTCGAGGGGGCGGCCCTGGCCTCAGTGATGGTGCGGGGCGGCGGGTTCCTGATCGGCGTCGGCATCGCGCTCAAGCGCGGGCTCATCCGGCTCGACGCCCCCGACTGGCGCGCCGTGCCCAGGCTGCTCCGGGTGGGCGCGCCGCTCTCGCTCGCCGGCGTGCTGCTCTCCGTGGTGTACATGTGGCTCACCCGGTACACCGCGCGCTTCGGCACCGCCGCGCTCGCTGCGCTCGGCGTGGGGCACAAGGTCGAAGGGATCGGGTTCCTCGCCATTTCGGGCTTCGCGCTCTCGGCCGCGGCGCTGGTCGGACAGAACCTGGGCGCGCATCAGGAAGCGCGCGCGCGCCAGGCGGTGCGCATCACCGTGGCGTATTGTCTCACGGTCACCGTCGCCACGGCCGCCGCGTTCCTCGCGATCCCGCGCTCCCTCGTGGCGCTGTTCACGTCCGATCCCGCGGTGATCGCCGACGGCAGCCTCTACCTGCGCGTGATCGCGTTCGCGCAGATCGGGCAGACGTTCGAGATCATCCTGGAGGGCGCGCTCGCCGGCGCGGGGTACACGCTGTGGCCGCAGATCACGAGCACCGCGCTCACGCTGTTGCGGGTGCCGCTCGCCGCCTGGTGGTCGGGGACAATTGGGTTGCTCGGCATCTGGCTCGCATTATCGGTCACGGCCGTGGCGCGCGGGATCGCGATGACGCTATTCTGGCTGAGGGGCGCGTGGCGAACGACGGTGGTAGGATAACGCGGCATGGCCACGCTCATCACCCTGCTCACCGACTTCGGGACCGCCGACAGCTACGTCGGCGAGGTGAAGGGCGTGCTGTTATCGCAGGTGCACGGCGTGGTGCTCGCGGACATCACCCACCAGGTCGCCCCCGGCGACGTGCGCGCCGCGCAATACATCCTCTCACGAGTATGGCAGCGGTTCCCCCAGGGGACGGTGCACCTCGCCGTGGTGGACCCGGGGGTGGGGACGAGCCGCCGCGCGCTCGCGGCGCAGACCGCGGGCCACTTCTTCGTCGCCCCCGACAATGGCCTGCTTTCGTTTCTCCCCGCGGACGCGCATTTCGTTTCGCTGCCCGTGCCCCCGACGGCGTCGCCGACGTTCCACGCCCGCGACCTGTTCGCGCCCGCCGCCGGCCAGCTCGCGCTGGGCGCGTCGCTGTCGCACCTTGGCCAGCCGATCACCGACCCCTACCGCTCCCCGCTTCCCGTTCCCCGCGAGGATGGCGGAGTGGTGGTGGGAGAGGTGCTGTACGTCGACCGCTTCGGTACGCTGATCTCGAACATCCCGGGTGACGCGGTGGAGCCCGGCGTGCGGATCAAGGTGGCCGGCACGGAGATCGGCACGCTGGCGCGTACCTTCGGCGACGTGAAGCGCGGCGTGCTCGCCGCGCTCGTCGGCAGCGGTGGAACGGTGGAGATCGCCGTGCGCGACGGCAGCGCGGCGCGACTGCTAGGAGTCGGTGTGGGAGCGGAAGTGCGGGCCTGAAGGCGTCGGAATCCGCACCTTGGCCATCACGCGCTCCACGAACCCGAACTCCGGAGCGAACCGCGTGAGCTGCGCCAGCTCGCGGAACAGTTTGCGCTCGCGCCCGGCGGTCGCGCGACACTCGTCGCAGCGCGCCAGATGCGCGTCGCGCGCGGCGGGCAGGAGCCCTTGAGCCCAGAGCTCGATTTCGTCCGGCGTCAGGTGCTTGATGTCAGGAGTCGGGGTCATCTTGGTCCAGCCCTACGGGCTCGCGCGGGCACCGGTTTCACTCCTTTCGGTCCGCCAGGTAGCCCCGCAATTCGTTGCGGGCCCTGTGGATATAGGTCTTTACGGTGCCCAGCGGCAGGTCGAGGATCTGGGCGATTTCCTCGTAGGAATGGCCCTCCACGTGACGCAACAGGATGCACGAGCGGTACTCCGGCCGCAGCCGGGCGATCGCCCGCTCGATCGCGCCGCCCAGCTCGCGCGCCTCGAGCTCCTGGAGCGGGGTCTCGCCCTTGTCGCCGAGCTGGAGCGTCGTCGCGCGCATCGCTTCGGGCGTGGTGGCGTGGGGCGAGCCGTCGAGCGAGAGCGTGTCGAGCTCGCGCTTGCGGAGCTGATCGATGGCCGCGTTGTTCGCGATCTTGAAGATCCAGGACGAAAAACGGAACTGCGGGTTGTACGAGCCGATCCCGTTCAGGACCTTGATGAACGTCTCCTGGGCGAGGTCCTCGGCGAGCCCGCGGTCGCGCACCATGCGGTACAGCAGCGAGAACACCGGCCGCTCGTAGCGGCGCACCAGCTCGCGGAACGCCGCGTCGTGGCCGCGCTTGGCCCACTCGACGACGTCCTGGTCGCTGGCGCCCGTCAGGTGGCCCGGCCTATCTTTCGCGCCTATGGCGTCCCCCCCACGAACCTCCACAACCTTCGCAACCTCCACCACCCTCCCGCCCGCGGCGCGGGCTGCTAAACGGTCGTACGTGCGCGCCATGTTCTCCGCGATCGCCCCGCGCTACGACTTCCTCAATCGTCTCCTGAGTCTCAACGTAGACCGATCCTGGCGCCGCGCCGCGGTGCGGCGGCTCGCCTGGGAGCGGACGCCCGACGGCACCTACCTCGACCTCTGCGCCGGCACGCTCGACCTCGCCGCCACGCTCGCCCGCGAGCCGGCGTTCGCGGGGCGGGTGGTCGGCGCGGACTTCGCGATCCCCATGCTCGCCCGGGGCAAGGGGAAGTCCGCTCGCGCCCGTCCGGTCGGCGCCGACGCTCTGACGCTGCCCTTCGCCGACGGCCGGTTCGACGGCGCCATGTGCGCGTTCGGGGTCCGGAACCTCGCGGATTTGGACGCCGGGTTGCGGGAGGCGCACCGCGTGCTCCGCCCGGGCGCGCGTTTCGTGGTGCTGGAGTTCACCACGCCGCGGTTCGCGCCGCTGCGCGCCCTGTACCTGTTCTACTTCCGGCGCCTGCTCCCCGCGATCGGCCGGGCGGTGTCGAAACATAGGGACGCCTATACCTACCTGCCAGAGTCGGTGCTCGAATTCCCCGGGCCCGAGGCACTGGCGCGCCGGCTCTCGAGCGCCGGCTTCGGTGACGTCGGGTACGAGCTGCTCACCGGCGGGATCTGCGCCGTCCATCATGGCACTCGATAACCTGCGCGCCTTGATCGAAGCGATCGAGGCGCGGGGGGACCTCGTGCGCGTCGATCACCCCGTGTCAATCAACAAGGAGATCACTGAAATCGCCGACCGCTGCATGAAGTCCCCCGGAGGCGGGCCGGCGCTGCTGTTCACGCGACCGACGCTCGCGGGTGGCGCCGCGTCGCGTTATCCCGTGGCCGTCAACCTGTTCGGCTCGGGCCCCCGCATGGCGCTCGCATTGGGTGTCGACGGTCTGGACGAGATCGGCGAGCGCATCACGGCGCTCTTGAACCTCAAGGTCCCCGACACCCTGCTCGGCAAGCTCGCCATGCTGCCGCAACTCGCCGAGATGGCGAAATTCCCGCCCAAGACCGGCGGCGGCCGCCCGCCGTGCCAGGAGGTCGTGATCCGCGAGCGCGACGTGGACCTGGCGCACTTGCCCGTGCCGGTGTGCTGGCCGGAAGACGGCGGACCCTACATCACCTTGGCCGGGGTGATTACCCGGGCTCCGGGGTCCGGGACCCGGAACGTCGGGATGTACAGAGTGCAGGTCCTCGGGAAGAACGAGCTGGCGATGCACTGGCAGCGCCACAAGGTGGGGGCGGCGCATTGGCGCGCCATGGCGGAGCGGGGCGAGCGGATGCCCGTCGCGGTCGCGCTCGGGGGCGATCCCGCGTCGATCTACGCCGCCTCGGCGCCGCTCCCCCCCACCATCGACGAGTTTCTGTTCGCGGGGTTCCTGCGCCGGGAGCCGGTGCGCCTCGCCAAGGCGGTGACCTCCGACCTCGAGGTGCCCGCGGAAGCGGAGATCGTGCTCGAGGGGTACATCGATCCGCGCGAGGAGCTGGTGCTCGAGGGCCCGTTTGGGGATCACACCGGGTTCTACTCGCTCGCCGACTACTACCCCAAGGTGCACGTCACCGCGGTCACGCTGCGGGCGGATCCGATCTGGCCCCACACGATCGTGGGCCGCCCGCCGATGGAGGACTATTGGCTGGGGCACGCCACGGAGCGGATCTTCCTGCCGCTCCTGAAGCTGACCATTCCCGAGATCGTCGACTTGCATATGCCCGCCGCCGGGATCTTCCACAATCTCGTGTTCGTGAGCATCGACAAGCAGTATCCGGGCCAGGCCTACAA
>WNES01000718.1_pt1 | contig 17730 bp, 24 predicted proteins | sample 5399931 | NCBI WGS metagenome assembly WNES01 (sample SAMN13153332, study PRJNA577476) | soil metagenome | isolation source: 20 cm grassland meadow soil 2 days after 3rd rain plot 5 | place: USA:California | collected 2015-11-11
CGGATTGTAACGATGCCAGCTATCGTCAGTCGGTTGCCACCGTTCGATTTTATCAGATCGCCGATAAACGCGGTAACGGGCGACCACCGGACTTGTTTCGGGATCTCCGCCACACTTGGCGTCGTGTTTCTCGCGACGCGCAAACTGAAAGTACGCATTGGTCGTTTCTTCCGTGTCGTAGGTGAAGCAATCCAATGAGATTCGTTTCGCATAAACACGGTCGTGCTTAAGGGTGCGAACGAGCAACGCCAGGGCAGCATCTTCATCCATCGGATGGGATCGCGGACCGGCCTGAGCACCAACTGGTGAAACCAAAACCATGACGATTACGGCGGCCGTAATGAGGCGGGAAATGTGGTTCACAGGATCTAACAAAACAGTCTTATTCATTGCCAATTTCTTATTCTGTCATCATTTAGATTCATTCGCGCCTCTCCCGAGTCGCTCTCCGCTACCCTCGCGGCTGTGCCGTGCATCTCGTCGTTCCCAACTCCTCGATTGTCATCTCGCGAAGCAATCTACAAGATCGACCTCATGAAAACCACGAAAAATATCGGGATGCTTTTGCTCGCGTTGTACTTGATCATCGATGGTCTTTTAGGATTCGGGTTGAATCTGGGCCCAGCCATCTTCCTACTCTATCTTGTAGCCCTTGCTGCCGGCATCTTTATTCTTATTGGCAAATGAGAAAAGAGTGTCGAGTTATACAAGCGGCGAGGGGGTTTAGCTCCGAAGCGCTTTGGTAAAACGGACAAGCTCATCGGCGACTTGCTCGATCCGTTGCGTGATTTTTTTGTCATTGATGCGCTCGCCGTCAAAAGCGTCACCCGTGGCAAAGGCGAACCGCGGAATAATGACGCAACGAAAATCGAGCATTAGGCTGTTAGCATACGCCATGACTGACATGTAACTCGCGTGGCCTCCGGCAGCGCAAACGAAACCGACGATTTTGTTTTCCCACGCGCTTCCTGTGAGCTCAATCATGTTCTTTGTCGCGGCAGCGACGTCATAATTGTAAACTGGCGCAGCAATCAGGATGCCCTCAGCGTGTTCAATCGTCGCGCTCAATTTCTTTGAACCTGGCATACCGTAACATTTGTCTGCATCGCAGAGTGGGAGGTCCATTTCGCGGATGTCGATCCAATCGCAATCGACCTTCTTTTTTTGCAGATGCGCGAAAGCCACCCGTCCCATGCGGCGGCTATTGCTGTCGGGATTACCGCTGGTGCTAATAACAAGATGCTTGGACATGATTCAATGAAGTGCGCGTGGCGAGTGATGAGACCGCCAAAATAAGAGCCGCATCCGAGGGGATGCAAACGATCAATGCGCTGTCGCTTGGCTAGGGGCTAGATAAGCAAATGTCAGTCCGATTCGAACTTTGGTTTCTTGCCGGAAACTTTCTTGTAAGTGCCTGCGGCCGTCACGTTGTTGCCGAATCCGCAGATCCCGGTTTGCATAACCACAAGTTTGCCGCCAGTGAATTTGAGCGTGATCCGGCATTCCTCTTCGGCACCTTCGGGTTTGAAGATGGCAGTATCGCCTTCAATCGTCGCGATGCCGCTGCCTTCGCCTGTATTGGCGGTTGGGCCCTGCGCCGTTTTGTATTCGTAAACGCCCGAAAATTCCACCTGAAGACGCTGGTGCCCCAATGCCCAGATTTTGAATTCACCGTATTTGGTTTTCCAGGTGCCGTTCACCTGAGCAGCTGTGACACTCTTCTCGCTGCCGGCCTGCATCGTAACAAGTGAGACGGCGGCAAAGCAGAGCGCACTGACAAACATAACCTTCATCTTTTTCTCAGATGGAAAGCAAGAAAACTCCGACGCGAAAAAAGACGTCGTGAAGAGAAATGGGAAGAAGTTAACGCAAATACTTGTCGAACCATGCGACTGTCTGATCCATTCGATCGGCTTGGTTCTTCGGGTCTATGAAAAGATGACCTTCGCCTGGGTAAATGATCAGCTGGGTCGGCACGCCAAGCGTCTTCAACGCATGCCAGAATTCGTAGGACTGCGACGCAGGGCATTCCGCGTCGCGCTCACCGACAATGACGAGGGTAGCGGTCTTTACGTTTTTGATAAACCGAATGGGAGAGCTTTTCTCATACGCGGCGGGATCGTCGTAAAAATTGGCGATGCCGGCGCCAGCAACAGCGGCACGGAAACGATTGGTTTGGGTGACGGTCCACATCGTCATGAACCCGCCGTAGCTCCAGCCAGTCACGCCAAGACGTGCAGGATCGATTGGATGTTTCTTTATCGCAACATCGACGCCGGCCAGCATGTCGCGCAGATCGCCACCGCCAAAATCTTTCACGTTTGCGCGCGTAAAATCTTCGCCCTGGCCGTAACTTCCGCGGGGATTGGGAAGGAGGACATAATAACCGCGCACCGACAGCGCTGCGATAATCGCGCGAGACATTCCGAACGACGCCGGCCACTCTGACGTCGTCACGCTGGATGGTCCGCCGTGGATGAGCACGACCATTGGATATTTTTTGCCTACCTCGACTTTCGCCGGCGGTACCAACCAGCCCTGAATGTTAAATCCCTCATTCGTCCACTCGACGCTTTCGGCTTTACCCCAGTTCGTCGGCAATCTCGCGTTGTCGCTGGTGAGTTGCTGCCACTTGCCAAACGGGCCAGCGAACACTTCGGGCGGCGAGTTGTAAGTGCTACGAACTGCCGCTGCGAACTTGCCGTCCCTCGATAAAGCGAAGTTCGGAAAATTGCCAAATGCGTGAATGCCTTCCGGTCCTTTCCAAATTGTCTGCGTGGAATTGTTCGTCAGGCGTAACTCGGAAATAGCGCTTCCGCCGCCTAGATACTCGATCAGCAGAATGCGATCGGGCCCCTGCCAGAAGAATGAATTGACCGAAGTTTTTCGGCCCGGCGTGCGATTCATGACATCGCGACCGTCAGCCGATATTGTGAACAGATCGCCACCGTGAAATCCTTCGTCGCTCATCAAGCCTTCAATGAACGCGATCGCCTTGCCATCCGGCGACCAGCGCGGAACCGCGACTTGAAGCGAGGGTTTGTAGATGGATGTAGCGTTGCCCTTTGCGATGTCGATCGTGTGGATCTGCGCGATCCACCAATTGTTGTCGCCGGGTCCTGGCGCCGCCGTTGCGACGAACGTCTTGTCGTTAGGCGACCAATCGTAGTCGTAGATGTGGAGATTTTCCGGCGACACCTGGCGTAACTGGCCGGTGGCAACGTTGAGGACGGCGATCCGCTGGTTATGAATAGCAGTATCGATCACGCCTGTGGTGGCGGGCGCAGCCATTAACGGCCCGCCGCCACCCGCGCCTTCAATGTAGAGAAACGCAATCTGTTTTCCGTCCCGTGACCAATGTGGACGTGCCGCGTATCCATTTAGGTTTTTTGTAATTTTCTTGGGACTGGAACCATCAGCATTGACGATCCAAAGTTGCCGCTGCTCTTTCTCGCCAGAGCTTGAAAACACTGCGAGCATTTTGGAATCGGGAGACCAGGCGGGGTCAAAGTCGGTCCTCTCGACGCTGGTTGGAATTTCAACGATCACTGGCCGTTCATTTCCTGATGTTCCACTAATGTAGGTCTGCTTCGATGTCGTTGCGGCAGGCGACTGCACCCATGCCAAACGTGTGCCATTAGGAGAAAGAGCAAGATCGCCGTACAGAACTGTTTTGCTTAGCTGTTCAGTCAATTGCTGCATGGTCTGAGCTGTTAACGTCATCGGAAAGAGACAGGCCAGAAGAAAATGCTTCATCCTATGATCCTGACAAACGCCGGACGTAGCGGCAAGACTCGGCGCGATCAAGTAAGTCCTATCTTGCTTTAAAAACCGTGAAATGATCGTTTGCGTTTCGCCCAACCTGGACGATACTGCGCGCTTATTGGATTACTCTGTTTAACTTCACTGCACGGTAGATCGTCAGGTGGGCCTCGCTCATTGGTGATTTGAAACCCGATTCACGGGAACGGCTCTGTAGCTCGGTAGTTTTTCCAAATTCAAAACACAATGAAACTGTACGTAGGTAATCTCTCTTTTGAGACCACCGAGAACGATCTTCAGGATTTGTTCGAACAACACGGCACCGTCAATGAAGTCCATCTGATGATGGATCGCATGACTGGCAAATCGCGCGGGTTCGCGTTCGTCACCATGAATGACAACACACAAGCCAACGCTGCCGCGAGCGCCCTTAACGGCCACGAACTCAACGGCCGTGCATTAACTGTAAACGAAGCGCGTCCGCGTGAACAGCGTCCGCGTCCTCAAGGCGCGCGGCGTTCCTTTGCCGGTTTTCGCCGGTAAGTCGGATTAACTGTAGGGGACGCAGTCAGCATCCCCTACAATTCCCAAAAACCTCGGACATCGTGAATTCTGAACAAGCCATTCAAATTGAGGGCACCATCATGACTGTGCTTCCTGGAACCATGTTTCGAGTTGCGCTTGCCAACGACCATCTCGTTCTCGCGCATATCTCCGGGAAGATGCGCAAGCGTTTCATCCGATTGACGATTGGTGATCGAGTAAAAATGGAGATGTCGCCCTACGATACAGCCAAGGCGCGCATCGTTTATCGGCTCTGATATGGCGAGGCGATTCTTTTTCGATCCTCCGCGACGGCCGAAATCAAAGGCCGGTCCTAACATCAAAAGCTTGCTCGTGCGCTGTCCTTCGACTTCAAAGCTGACTGATACGGGAAGAACAGTAGAAGCAAACCGCTGGCAGACAGCCAAACTAAAAATTCAAAAGTTTACTTGTGAGCACTGCGGCGGCATTCATACCTGGACAAAGAAGGACATCATTCTCGGCCGGCCGACTTCCTGATGAGACCGGCGTTCGCCAACGCTGCGACTTGGCAGACAAGTTAGCTGTGACGTATGACGAATAAGTCCCAGGCGTAAGCAATAATGTTGTTCCACTGATCGCCAGAGGATAAAGGCCGGAAGAAAACCCCAAGGTTCGAAGGCGGCAAATCGAAAAAAACGGCGGGAGTCGCCTCCCGCCGTTCATTAATTCACGATAGAGGGGTTATCGTGCGCCACCCTGCTGGCCGCCTCTCCGCCGTGGACGCCGCAGCGGCTTCACCCCCGGGCGCGGCTCATTGCGATCGTAGGGGATAATGTTGTCCCATTCGTCCGCGGACGAGCGGGCGACAAAGGCGACCACCGGTTCGGTTTCGCTCATGTTGAAGACCTCATGTGGCACATCGGGTTTGATGTAAATGAAATCGCCGGCTTCGTTTTCGACAGTCTGCTTTAGCCCGGGTCCGAATTCGTGGCGCACTTTTCCTTCGATGATGTACAGAATCACTTCGAATCCGACGTGAATATGCGCATAGGCAACGCCACCGGGTGGGATTGTAGCGATGTTTGCTGACAGACTCTGTGTCCCGACATTTTTTCGCGACATTCCTTGCTTGTAGTGAATGCCGTTCCAATCCCGCCGGGCGCCCCCACCGCGGATCGTCAATATCCCGTCGTGGTCTTCCACCGCGCTCAGCTCGATGTTGTCTTTGGCGTCGCTCATTTAGCTTTGCGAAAGAAATCGTCGAGCGCTCGATTGTAAACCATCCAGCCTCTCGGCGTGGGGTGTTCGCGATGAGCAATTAAGAAAGCCGGGTCGGCATCATGCTGTTCAAACTCGATTATCGGGAAGTGATATCGCTGGGCTAGCTCCCTCATCCTCTCGTAATAGACTTCGCGAGCTGATCGCGAGACGCCCCTCGCGGCATAAGCGTCGATTGGCATGCTTAGAATCAGTGGTTCAGCTTTAAGCTCGGCAAGTGTGCGGAACAGGAGTTCCAAGTCAGTCCATTCGCTTGCAGCAGCGATCCGTGCGCGAAACGCCGCATCCCTCGCTGGCCGAATTATGTCGAACGATTCGGTCTCTTGGTCGTCGGCGTCGGACGCTCTGCGGACATGCACCTTGTGCGGATGGATCGGTCGCAACCAATTTGGGATCGTCCTGCCTTTGCCCAGGATGTAAACGAGCGCTTCAAAATGATCTTGCAAATCGAGCATGATGTTTTGCAGCTTACCCACAGGCCAGATAGCCATGAGAACGATGCGGTCCACTGGACGACCGGAAGCGAGGCACCTGGCGCCAAGCTCGAGCAGCCCATCTTCTGCCAGGGTGTCGGGGAACTGTAGCATCCGCTTTGCGATCGCAGCCTTCAGGTTCAAATCAATGCCATCTCCAAAGAGAATGCCACTGGCCGCCGGTAACGAGAAGTTTCCTGCATAAAACTCCGGTCTGAGGGCAGGCGTTAAAAACGAGCTGGCCGATAACGAGATTGCAACCTTCCGGCCGCGCAACTCGGAGCCGAGTGCGCCCAGCTTTTGCAAAATAATCAATGAGGTGGTGCCCGCTTTGCCCACCGGACACACCTGAAATCCAGTCGGCGCGCTGGAAAAGAAATCAGATGCCCTGTTTGGAATTGGGTCGATCAATTCCGAGCTGCCGTAAAGGAGGAAGATGTCTGGCGTGCGTGCGGCAGCGCGCTCGAACGCAAGCCCCTGATTTTTGATAAAGAAATCTCTCGGAGCAATCCAATGAACCGTTTTTTGCTCGAGATGAATTGCCAGCAACCTGCCGCCGCACATGATCGCAATCGTAAGTGCGCAGGCGATCAGCGCGCTAGACAAGTGCGGCGTCCGTGTACGCGCAATAGCAGCTCTGCTCATGAAGACTCAGTAATATTGTGTTCGACCCAGACTTTTCCAGACTGAAATGGAGTACTGGAAAAGTTGAAGCGTTGCGTCGCTAAGAAGTTGAGAGTTGGTTACTCAATCAGCGATCGGTTCGAATCCGGCAAACATCTCAGCGGATTCGGGGAGGGTGTTGAGCGGGACGCAGTCGCAGACCGCGAAAAACTTACTCCAGATCGCAAGGACATTTGGGTTCTTGTGCGCGGCGTCGATTGCTTCCTGCGATTTCCATTCCGAGACTTCGATGATTGTGCCGTCGCGTGCGCGCATGATAGTGGGTGTGCGATCGGTCACAAGACCTTCGTTGCGCAAAGTCGGAACACGACTCCGCACCAGCTCCACGGTTTTATTTGCCTTTCCGAGCTTGGGCCGATAGGCCACGATCACAACAACACCGTTCATGAGATCGACATCATGATCGCGATTGCCCGGTAGGGGAAGCAGTTTGATCTTGTGAATGGGGAGCTACTACGACGAGCGCGATTCCGCCTAACACAGCAATTGAGGCGAGTACGTAACGCAATGTGATTGGTTCTCCGAGCAACAGTATTCCGCCTGTGGCGGCCAGAACCGGCACGCTAAGTTGGACGGTAGCGGCGCTGGCAGCTTTCAGGCTCGGCAGCACGCAATACCAAATCACGTAACCAAGACCTGATGTGATCGCGCCAGAGATTATTGCGTAAATGACTCCGGCAATATCGAGGTCTAACCACCGGAGGAAAATGATGCTGACAGCAGCCGCAAACGGAACTGCGCGTACAAAATTACCGGTGGTAGCGGTGACAGGATTTCTCTCTCTCTTGCCGCGCAGCGAATAAATACCCCAGGCAACGCCGGCTCCCAGCATCAGGATTGAACCAAATAAGGGCGGGGCGGAAAGTCCGGGAAACAGAAGCACGACAAGTCCTGTCATCGCTACGACTAGGCCGACAATTTGAATTGCGCGCAAACGTTCGCCTTTGTGCAAACCCCAAAGGATCATCGTTGCCTGCACGGCGCCGAACAGCAGTAGCGCGCCAGTCCCTGCTGCAACATCGACATAGGCGAATGAAAAGCCGGCCGCGTAAAGGAAGAGTGCGAGCGCGGAAATCCAGTTGCCACCGACTCCAACGTCACGCGTGGTTCGTATCATTCGTCGCAAATTCGTCACGAGCCAGAGGACAACCGCCCCAGAAAAAACGCGAACGAACGTAAACGAAGCGGCGTCAATGCTTGTTTGCTTCAGCGCTGCGCGGCAGAGAAGCGAATTGCTAGCGAAGGCGATCATTGCCGCCAAGGTCAGGATAAGAACTCGCGCGCTCAACGAAAAAAGAATTCGCGTAAAGCGAAATGACGTTATTTGCGACGACGCATGCCACCGAGCCCGGCGTGTCGTGGACATGTCACGAGGTGATCGTTGACCATGCCAACCGCCTGCATCAACGCGTAGCAGATCGTTGAGCCGACGAATTTGAATCCGCGCCGCAAAAGATCCCGGCTCATCGCATCGGATTCGGCTGTGCGCGCGGGCACGTCGGCCATTTTCTGCCAGCGATTCTGAATGGGTTTGCCGCCGACGAAGCTCCATAGGTAACCATCGAAAGTTCCAAATTCTTTTCGCACCGCGAGAAATGCCTCTGCGTTCTCAATTGTGGCCGTGATCTTCAGTCGGTTCCGGACGATGCCGTCGTCGCGGAGTAGCCGCTGCACATCTCGGGCAGTGTAGCGGGCGATTTTTTCCGCGCGGAAGTCGTCGAATGCCTTCCGATAGTTCTGTCGCTTTTTTAAAATCGTGGTCCAGCTCAAGCCAGCCTGCGCGCCTTCAAGGATCAGGAATTCAAAGAGCCGTCGATCATCGTGTACGGGGACGCCCCATTCCTGATCGTGATAAGTAATGGCCGGTTCAGTCGTGGCCCACGGACAACGTGGCATAAGATTCGCGGATTACTGCTTTGTGCTACTCGATTTTTTCCCAAAAGCCGCGGCGATTCGGAATATTTGGAAAAACAGAGCATTTAGTGTTCTCATTGTAACCTCCGCGCCTCCGAGTCTGAACAGGCAGCGAAAGGCTATCAAGTTTATTGCGGCGCGTTCTTGCGCCGGGTGGAAATGAACCGACTGTGATTTAGATTTCAAAATGGCGAAAGCGCAAATTATCGAAAAACGTCGGCAGGCTTCGCCGGCAGTGACGCCTCAGGCGCTGGCGTGGGACGGTAAGAAGAAGGTGTTGTGGATGGGCTCGCGCGATCTGCGGCGAATTTATGCAATTGATGCGGAGAGCTGGGCAGTAGTGGAAGAAAGGGAAGCGCCCGGCATCCCGTGGGCAGCAGTCGCTATCAACGGTGAGGTGCGTTTTACCATTGGAGAAGGTGCCGATGACGATCGGTGCGTTTATCGCTACACGACTGAAGGTGGATTTTCAAAGATGTTCGCTTGTCCGGAATTTACTGGATCGTACCTCAGCTTCGACGGGAGAAATCTTTACTTAAGTCAATGGTACAAGCAGCGCATACTGAAGTTCGACGAAAACGGGAATGTTATCCGTGAGATCGACGTCGGCGCCGAAATTTCCGGTCACGCGTTTGTCGATAGCTCGATCTACGTGTTGCGCGGAAGGGAACAACCAGATGAGAATTGGCGAATCGCGCGGCTCGATCCGCAACAGGAAACTCCAGAAATCGAAGATATCGCTGTTGTCCCGTTTGCGTGTCGCTCACTGACTTCCGATGGCGAACTCTTTTGGTCTAATTATCGCGAGAAAAACAGGATTATTTCGTTTGCCCTTCCAAGTTGAAGGTCGCTTGCTGATTTCCTGAGCGATATTGCGCAAATGGTCACAGAGCTGACGCAGTCAGATTATCCCGGTCGTTGGTGGGCGATGCTACCGGACAGGCGCATCGAATGCCGGCTGTGTCCGCGGTTTTGCAAACTGAATGAAGGTCAGCGCGGATTTTGTTTTGTGCGGCAACGAGTCCGCGATCAGATGGTGCTCACGACTTACGGACGAAGCAGCGGGTTTTGCGTTGATCCAATCGAGAAGAAACCGCTGAACCATTTTTTGCCTGGTACGAGTGTCCTCTCGTTCGGCACGGCCGGATGTAACCTCGGTTGTAGATTTTGTCAGAACTGGGACATTTCGAAAGCGCGCGAATGGGACAAGCTCGCCGATGCGGCGTCGCCGGAGCAGATCGCATGCGCGGCGGAGCGGCTCGGCTGTAGATCGGTCGCATTCACCTACAATGATCCAGTGATTTTTGCCGAGTACGCGATCGATGTCGCCGACGCGTGTCGTGAGCGCGGGATCAAAACCGTCGCGGTCACCGCGGGCTACATCACTGATGATGCGCGCCCTGAATTTTACCGGCATGTGGATGCGGCCAACGTCGATCTGAAGGCCTTCACCGACGCGTTTTATCACAAGCTTTGTTTTGCACAGCTTCAGCCAGTGCTCGATACGCTGAAATATTTGCGGCACGAAACGAATGTCTGGTTCGAAGTCACCACGCTGTTGATTCCCGGCGAGAACGACAGCGATGCGGAGCTACATCGCGCATCAGATTGGTTCATGGAAAATCTTGGACCTGATGTGCCATGGCATTTCACCGCCTTCCACCCCGATTTCAAAATGCTGGACAAACCACACACACCAGCGACGACTCTCACTCGCGCTCGCGACATCGCGCGCTCGAAGGGACTTGATTACGTTTACACCGGCAACGTGCACGATCGCGATGGCGGCAGCACGTGGTGTCGCGGCTGCGGCCAATTACTGATCGAGCGCGATTGGTACGAACTAGGCGAATGGAATCTCGAAGACGGCAGGTGTCGATCGTGCGGTTACAAAATCGCAGGCGTTCTTGAAGAAGACCGCGGCGATTGGGGCGCGCGACGTGTGCCAGTAAGGCTGGCGGTCTAGGCACTACAGAAAGGTGGATCGGCCGTTGCGCGGGCGGTGGTAATGAGTGCGGGCTTGGCCCTCCGATGTTTAGCACCGACTAGCGGTACTGCTCGATTCGTTCATTCCCGTCAACCATGAAGACTTTTTCTTTACGTCTCGCCTTCAATTCGATACAACCGCTTCTAAACATCAGTTATGTTTAAACATCTTCGTCTTTTTCTGACACCGTCCGGTGTCGCGATCTGTACAATCGCTCTTTCACTCTGTTCCTGCGCTACAGTCACCAAATCCTCGAGCCAAGTCCGGGTGCAACAGCTCGAAGATGCCCATTTGGCCTTTATCGACCACTACACGTGCGTTAAAGGTACGAAGCCGACGTGGGATCAGGCGAGTTTCGACGGCGAAGTGGCGAGGATTACACAGCAATTCACGGATGCGGAGGCCGCTGAGTCGAAAACGGTGCCTGCGCGCAAGGAGTTCATCAAAAATTCCGCTAAGCTCTTTCAGCGCGATGCTGCACTCGTCCGGAAACAGCATTGCCTAAGCCCAAGCTTCGCCGCCAACAAAAAGAAGCAGCTCCAGCAAAATTACGATGTTCTCCTGCAGAAAACATCGAGCTGAATTCAATCCTATGTCGAAACTTCAAGATGCACTAAATCAAATCAAGGACCCGACCGTAGCCGACGCAAAGACTCAGTTCGAACAACTGATCAACGAAGGCAAGGCTGCTTCGGAAGCCTTCATCCAATCCAGCGCGCAGCAACTCGAGCAATGGACCATTGACGTTAGCGAGAAAAAAATGAGTCAGGATGAGTTCGACAACCTGGTCAGTTCGCAGGCGATTCTGGCGAAAAACTTCGTGGCCAGTCAGGCGCTCGCTGCGCAAGAACGCGCGGAAAAACTGACCATCAAAACGGCGGAGCTCGCTGCCACGAAGATTGTGCCAATACTTATTGCTGCGATTTAGCGCGAACTGAACCGCCTCGAAACTAACGAGGTTTTCAAGCGATTTTGCGGCTATAGCATCGCGGGTCGGTTCGAAAAGCAACGCGGCGATTGGGGCGTGCGTAGATTGACGATGAGATTGGCTGCGATTAGGTAGCCGAAGCTGCAGAAAAGGTTTTGTCAGTCGGCGATTGGTTCGAAGCCAGCGAACATCTCTTTTGCTTCATCAAGTGTATTTAGGGGCACGCAATCGCAGATCGCGAAGAATTTGTCCCACATCGCGAGCACATTCGCATTTTTATGCGCGGCATCGATCGCTTCCTGCGATTTCCATTTCGAGACTTCGACGATGGTGCCGTCGCGCGCGCGGATGATTGTCGGCTCGCGATCGGTCGCAAGGTTTTCTTTCCGCAAGGTCGGGACACGATTCCGCACCAGCTCGAGCAGTTCTCTTTCTTTTCCGGGCTTGGGCCGATACGCGACGATGACAATTACGCCCTTCATAATAGACCGCAATCTGAAGCGGAAGCAGTTTGCTTCCAAGTAATATAGGCGGGACGCTGACAGCGTCCCCTACAGTCTTGAGGAACTCCAGTTCATGTTTGTTGGACATTACAGTGTTGCGTTCGCAGCCAAGAGTGAGAAGAACAGGATTCCGCTCTGGGTTTTGTTCGTTGCTGTCCAGTTTCTCGACTATCTGGGCGACTCTGGTGCTGCTGGGGATTGAGAAGCTGCGCGTGATCAAAGGTTTCACCGCTGCCAGCATGCTCGACTCGTATTTCCATCCGTATTCGCACAGTTTGATCACCGCAATGGCGTGGTCAGGCGTTGCGGCTCTCCTTTATAAAACCATTTGGCGGGCGAAGGCTTCCAGCTCAGCCGCCGTCATCGTGGGCTTGGCTGTTTTCTCGCATTGGATTCTCGATCTTATTGCACACCCTCGCGACCTCGCGATCTACGACGATACTTGGAAGGTTGGTTTCGGTTTGTGGAATTATCGGGACCCGGAGTTTGCATTGGAAATCGCGCTTCTCGCGGGTGGGATCATTGTTTACCTCGCGCGGAATGTGATGCCGCCAATTCGCAATACGGCGATAATCGGCTTTGGAATCGTTCTGGTTATCGTTCAGATCGGGGACACGTATGTGCCTCGCGCTCCATTAACCGATAAGGCGACTGCCATGGGCGTTTGGATCTTTTATACGCTCTTTGTTCTCGTTGCATTTCTGGTGGAGAAGGTCGGCAGCCGCAGACAAATTAATGTGTCGTGATCGTCATTGTTTTCGGCGTTTCGGGAGCGGGCAAAACTACGATTGGCAAGCTGCTCGCGGACGAACTCGGTTGGCGGTTCTATGAAGCAGATGATTTTCATTCACAGGCCAACATCGAGAAAATGCGGCGTGGTATTTCGCTAACCGATGAGGACAGATGGCCCTGGCTCGACAGCTTGCGTGAGCAGATCAAACGATGCATTGCCCCGGACGCGAATGCTGTGCTAGCCTGCTCTGCATTGAAGCGAGCGTATCGGGAGCATCTGCGCGTCAGCGAAGAAGTGAAATTCGTGTTTCTCCGCGGAGACTGCGCGCTCATCGCAAACCAACTTCGTCAGCGGCGCAATCATTTTATGAATCCGGCGTTGCTGCGAAGTCAGTTTGCAGACTTGGAAGAGCCGGAGCTCGATGAACATGTGTTAACGATCGAGTTGGGGCGCACACCAAAAGAGCTTGTCGAAGAAATTAAGACGAAACTGCATCTGGCGAACAGGCATTAGATTGAGATTCCGCTTTTGAGAGAACCAAGGAACAACTGCTTACGGTCAACAAGAGTGTTCTACTGAGTGCTCGGTTTTCGCGTCAGGACGATTTAAGTTTTCATATCGTGTCACGATGCGATAAATTCGGAAACGCGCGGACGGGCGGCGACTGGCGTCAATAACATGAGGATCGCCGCGGCAAGTGTACAGAACATCAAGATCCCAAATCCGGCGATGAGAGATCCAGTTCGAGTATGCAGATACCCAAACACGTAGGGTCCCGCAAAGCCTGCGACGCTCGCGAGCGCGTTGATCATTCCCACCGCAACCGCGGCTGTGGACTCGCTTAGGATTTCCGTTGGAATAGCCCAGAATGCGGGCAGAAATGCTAGGATCACGCAAATCATACTGAAAAATAGGACGGTCATCAGAGTTGAGCTGGGCAGACTGATGAGACACATGAACCCGGCTGCGGCGATGAAGAGTGGAACCGCGGCGTGCCAGCGTCTTTCGCGACTCCTGTCGGAATGCCATCCGTTAACCAGCATGGCGATGAGCGCCACTGCGTAAGGCACGGCGGCGAGCACGCCGACATGCGCATCTGAAAATCCAGATTGCCTCTTTAGAACAGTCGGGAACCAGAAAATTACAGCGTAGCCTGCGAAGTAATCAAGAAAGGCCGCTGCGGCGAGCAAGAGGACGGGCCGCGAACGCATTGCCTGACCCAGGGTGAACGATTGGCGGTTCGATGGCTTTTCTTCTGCCAGCCTCCGCGAGATCCATTGCCGCTGCTCGGGAGTCAGCCAGGCCGCCTCACTTGGCCAATCCGTTAGAAAGAACAACGCAGCGATACCTAACAAAATGGCAGGCACACCCTCCAGGAAAAACAACCAACGCCAGCCTTGGACCATGAACCAGTTGTGACCGAGTATCCAGCCCGCCACGGGTGATCCGATGACCAATGACAAAGGAATCGCAGCCATGAAGTTGCTCGTCGCTTTGGCTCGGTCCTCCTGGATGAACCAGTGGCTCAGATAGACGATGACACCCGGAAAAAAACCGGCTTCGGCGGCGCCTAACAAAAAGCGTGCCAGGTACAGTTGAGCGGGAGTGTGCACCAGTGCAGTCAGCGCCGTCAGCGATCCCCACACGATCATCGTTGCGGAAATCATCCCGCGTGCGCTCCACCGTTCGACCAGCAACGCGCCAGGGATCTGCAAGGCTACATAGCTGAGGAAGAAAATGCCGATCCCCATGCCAAACACGCGATCGTTGAATCCAAGGTCGCGAGCCATTCCAATCGCGGCATAGGCGACGCTGGTGCGGTCAAGATAGTTGGTGATGTAAAGGACAAAAACAAATGGAAGCAACCGAAGGGCAATGTGGTGCCGTGTGTGGTCGGCAGACCGGGCTGCGCCGGGCGCAATCGCGCGTAAGGGGAGTCCGGCCATTTCAGGTGCCTTCGCGAAATGAGTGTGGGACAGGCCGAGTATATCCGAGTTCCAGAATTGAACTAGGCGAAACATGGCAGAGTGCCAGCCCGCCTTGGCCGCACCCTCGCGGTCAAGGTCTTGCGGACTCTCTATTTCCAATAATCTCGAAACCCAGCATCGCACGTCGAGTGCGATGCGAGAATGATCTTCAGTCGCTATGCCCCTTGCGCGACCATGCCCCAATGAACCCTCCAGAACGAACTACCCCTCTTAGGGCAACAACTTCATCACGCATGCGTTGCGCGAGAGTGGAAAGCCCCACTTCCGCCGCACTGGCGATCTTCAGTTTCTCCATCGCGGTAGCAGACTTTGGATCAGTTCCTCCAAAATTTCGTACAGTGGGCACTGTGGACCGCCACCGATTAAGGCGTCCACCCGCATTGAAGGTGCGGGCAGACCCGCCGCTAGAAACACCGGATATAGTTCCAAGCCCAATTGTATTTGCGCGCCCGTCGCACTAAGCGTCTGTTTTATCCACGCCAGAGAACGCTCGAAGAGCGGAGCAATGGGCAGGGAGCGGGCGTTCGCCATGTCTAGTTCCTGAAATACAATCAATCCTTCTGGCCGAACATGCCGCATCAACTTGCGAATGGTGTCAACGGGATCCGGATAGTACATCAGTACTAGCCGACCCGCGATCGCATCAAACTGTTGATCAAACTCCATTTCCGCCGGGTCGCCTTCAATAAAGTTCACATTTTTCGTTCCCCGCGAATGCGCGCGCGCGTTGGCCCAGTCGACAGCTGTTCGCTCGCGATCTACACCCACTACCTCACCGGTGAGTCCCACCAGATCAGCAGCTAGAACGCAACATCCCCACTACCACAGCCAACATCGAGGACGCGCATACCTCGGCTAATCCCAGCCTGTTCGAATAGCTGACGAGTAAACGGTCCAAAGACCTGGCCCTGACGACTGAGACGCTGGAGTTCCTTCTCGGAATGACCTAACGCATAAAAGGACTGCCGACCTACTGGCGCTTCCATCTCTCACCCTAAATAAACGAAGTGCTGAAAAGAAATCAAAAGGAGACGGGACCTTGCCAGCAATAATTAGATCCACATCGCGCTTTCAGGCTCTTCGCGATTCTTTCGATTGATCTGCATCCGGCGTGTACAGATTGTCGCTCTCGACGTTGAAAACGCGGTTCCAGCGTGCGCGATAATTTTCGAACGCGATTTGTGTGCCAATTGCATTAGCTGTTCTTCGGAAAATTGATTGCGCAAACGCGTATACAATTCGTCGGAGACATTTGACGGCGTATTGGTCATCGCGTCAGCCAGTTCAATCACTAGCCGTTCAGTGTCATTGAAAGGCATCCTATCGTCGCCAAGCACGGCATGAAGTTTTTCATCGCTCAGGCCTGCTTTTCTGCCCACGGCAGAATTGACGTCTATTCAAAAGGCGCAACCAATGCGCGCCGCGGCACGCACTTTTCCGAGTTGCATGTAACGCAATGAGACGAGTCGTTTGCGGCTCAGAGCAGCTTCCATCGCGATGCCGCCCCACACCAGGCTAGGCAACCGCATCTGTATCTTCGCCGGTGTAAAATCTTTTCCGAACATCTTGCGCATCGCGCCGTAGAACCAACGGAGATGCCACGGCGCCTGTTCCTTCTCCAAACCTGAAATTCGAGCCATGACTAAACCATATCGTTCAATGCAGTGCGTTTGGTCTTGATGAAGAGGAAGTTGAACCTACCCATGCACGCATGGCTACTTTCGGCACGTTGTGTTACTTTTTGGTGTGACAAAAAGAACTGCTGCGAAAATCGACGTCGTTCGCAATAACATGGCGGACGTTGATCGCACCTTGCTACGCGAGAACCTCAAGCTGACTTTTGAGCAGCGCGCTCAAAAGCATTTACGCGCGTTGCAAATGGTTGAAGAGCTGCGGCGCGCCGGCAAAAAGCTGAGACGGAAGAGCAATGGCCGTTGATCTCGCGCAGATCAACGAAGCTAGGCGTGCGCTGGTTTTCTGAGTGAAACCAGTTTGTTCACGAGCGTGTTAATGCCTTTTTCTAAAAGCATTCCCCACGCGCTGAGGACAGCCAGAGTCGGGATGCAAATCAAGAGAAACATCCAGATTGGCACTTCGCGGATGCGAACCCCGAGCCAGATGACATACGGCTGGTGAATGAGATACAGGCCGTACGAATAGACTCCCACGAGTCCGAACAGTTTGGCTGGCGCTGATGAAAGCGAAATGATTCCGGCGATGCCGACGATTTCGAGCATACAACACGTACTCGTCGCGAAGTCGCAGAAGATGTATGGGTACAGTCCGTGATAAAGCTGAAGTGCCGCCGGATAGAGGATTAGTCCGACGACGAACCCCGGTCCGCGAAGTAGAAACCATTCGACACGCGCGCTCGATTGGCGGTGCCACATAGCGAGCGACATTCCGAGCGCGAACTCAGGTACTCGACAAATCGCGAAACCGCCGAGGACCCACAATCCGTTTTGTGGCCAGACAACTAGTAATATGTAGCGAGCGAAAAATCCGGCGGCACATGCAATGATGAGAAACCACCATGGTCCAAGACGGCGCGCCATCCAGAAGAGCAGGGGAAAGATCAAATAAAACTGGATCAGCATTGCGAAATACCACCATGCCGCATTGAGGTACATGAAGTTCATCTGGATATCGATGAACCTAAGACCGAGCAGGCTCAGAATGATTCGGTCATCCACCGGTTCGAGACGCGCGACGAACGGTGAAACGAGATAAACCAAATGTGCGACCCAGTACATCGGATAAAGCCGCAGAAAGCGCGCACGATACCAGCCGCCCCATGCGACAGGGCCCGATTCGCCGCGTCGCATCGTTGATTGCATGAGGGTCCAACCACTTAGGATGATGAAGACCCCAACGGCATGGAAACCGAGTCCTGATACTTTAAACCAGATCAATCTGAGAATGATCAGAGCGCTCTCTGCGAGATTGCTCCAGTCG
>WNES01000612.1_pt1 | contig 17530 bp, 14 predicted proteins | sample 5399931 | NCBI WGS metagenome assembly WNES01 (sample SAMN13153332, study PRJNA577476) | soil metagenome | isolation source: 20 cm grassland meadow soil 2 days after 3rd rain plot 5 | place: USA:California | collected 2015-11-11
TCCTGGCGGGGGTCTGCCTGCCACGTAGCCGGCGAGGCCGAGCCGAAGCGCGCCGTGAGCGCGTCGACCGCGGCGGCGAGACTCCCGCGCACCGCCGCCGCACAGGCGGCGCGCCGCCCATCGGCGCAGCGGAGCATGCGGTACCGGCCGCGCACGCGGCGCCCCAGTGCCTGGCGGAGCACCTTGCTCAGATAGCCGTAGTAGCCGTCCTGGTATGCCGAGCCGAGGTTCTGATCGCTCGGCGCGTCGTCGAACGGCAGCGGGATCTGCGGGTAGAAGTCGCCGAGCTGGGCGTCGAAGACGACGTGCACGAGGCGCGGGTACCACTCGTCCATGAGCGCCACCGCGGCGCCGTCGTCGTAGCGCCCGTCGCCGTCGCGGTCGCGGCGATGGGCACCGGCGCGCATCCAGTCGCGCAGGAGACGGATCACCTCGCCGAGCCGGCGATCACCGGCGGCGAGGGCCAGCGCGTGCGGCAATATCGTTTGTCCTCGTAGATCGACGGTGGCCGCGTCGGCCATCGCGTCGACCACGCGGGCGGCCGTCACCGGCCCGTCGCCGACCGCCGCCGCCAGGCGGACGTCGAGTGCCAGGGAGCGGTAGACCGGGCCGTAGCCGTAGTTGTGGTCGGCGGCCCGCCAGCCGCGCGCGGGCTTGTTGTTCCACGAGGTGGCGAAGCCTCGGCGCGGGTTCACCTCGAAGGGCTGCGCGGTGACGGGCAGGAATCCCCGCCATTCCCACTCGCCGGTACCCCACGAAGGCAGGTCGGGATCGACGCCCTCGGCGCGCACCGGATAGAGGCCCGAGTGGAAGTAGGCGACGTCGGTGCGGTTGACGTACAGCCAGTTGAGCGTGCTGTTGACGCTCGCCATCACGTCGCGGAAGGCCGCGGGGGTCGTCGCCAGGTCGTCGTTCAGCTGGACGAAGGCGCCGGCCGACTCGACCTCGCGGTTGAAGCTCGAGCGCTCCACCGCCACCACCACCGGCTGACCGTCCACCATCGCGCGGCCGAGCACGGGCCCGTGCACGGTCCGCTCGATGGTCGCGGTCACCGTGGCGGTGCCCGACGTCCACGTGTCGACGCGGCGCGAGAGTGACCGGCACTCGCCCCGGTAGAGCGTGCCCGAGTCCGCCGCGCCGCCCGGCGGCGTGCAGAGCCTCTCGACGCGGACGTCGGCCAGGTCGGAGCCGCCGGCGGTGGCCGTGAACGCGTAGTCCGGCGTGTGGCCGAGGACGACGTAGGGCGTGCCGGGCACCAGAGCCCCGCGCACGTTGACGCCCCCGCCGTCGAGCGCCACCTCGAGCAGCACCTCCGGGGCGAAGTAGCCGACCTGCGGCCCGCCGACGAGGATCGGGGCACCGCCCGCCGCCTTGCGTCCCGTGACCGCGAGCCAGTTGCTCATGCCGCGCGGCACCGGCGTCGCCGTGGCCGTGGCTCCGCCCGTGATCGCGACCGGATGGGCGGCGGCGAACGAGCCGGGGTCGAGGAGGGCCACTGCCGCGGGGTCGACCTGGCGCGCGCTCCCCCCGGGATAGAGAAAACGCCGCCGCGTCGAGACCGGCGCTTCGGGGTCTTCCGCGGAACGCAGGTCGGTCCAGAGGAGCCGCCCGCGCTTCTCACCGAAGCGTTGCTCGAGCGCGCCGAGCAGCAGGGCATTCAGATGCTCGCCGCCGCCACCGTTGCCGAAGCCGATCACCGTCGTGAAGGAGATCGTGCAGGCGACGACGTCGGTCAGCTTCCAGTCCTGGAGTGGGATGTGGAGCAGGCCGTACTCCGCCGGCAGCTTCGCCTTGGTCGGGTCCGCACGGGCCTCGGCGATGTACGCGTTGACGCCGGCGACGAACGCGGTGGCGTCGTCGAGCACCGTCTGGCCGAGCACCGGGTTCCGCTCGATCCCCTGGTTGATCTGCAGCTCGAGCTCCTCCTCGGAGTAGCCGGCGACCGCGGCGTAGGTGCGGTCGAAGCCGACGGCCCCGAGCACGTCGCGCAGGTCTCCGGCGAACTGCGTGAAGCGACCGCGGCCCATGTTGCGGAGCGCGTCGGCGAGGAAGAGGCGGTCCTCGGCCGTGACCCAGCCGGCGCCGAAGAAGACGTCGCCGCGCGTCGCGCCCGTGACGTGCGGGACACCGAAGGCGTCGCGCGCGACGGTGACGCCCGGGCGCGGCGTCTCGACGCGCTCGGGAGCGGCCGGGGCGCCGATCGACGCGTCCTTGAAGAACCGCGCGAGATCGGGCTCCGCCAGACCAGGCGCGGCGAGGATGAGGTCCCGGTACATCGCGAGCTGATCGGTCGCGTGCGCGCCCGCCGTGACCGTGCTCGCCGGCACGAGGCCGTCCTGGCCGGGGGGCAGGATGTCGAGAAAGAGCGGCGCGGCGCCTGCCGCCGCGGCGACGGCGACGAGGAGCGCGGCTGCGAGGAGTGGCAGCGGACGCACGGGGAGCGCATCCTAGTGTGACCTCGCCCCCGAAGGCCAGCCCGCCGCCAGGCTCTATGCCGCGTAGCGCGCCGGATCGAGGGCGAAGGCCAGGCCGTGGAGTCGCTCGCCGCGCACCCGACGGTCGCGGTTCGTACCGGCCGCGTCGCGGAAGAGAGCGAGCGCCGCACGGTCGTCGAGGGAGGTGGTGTCGGCGCCCAGGTGCTCCTGCAGCAGTGAACAGCGCAGCGCGCGCGCCGCCCGCGCGTCCCAGAACGATACGTTCAGCTCGGTGTCGGCATGGAACGAGCGGCTCGCCACGTTGGTCGAGCCGATGGTGCCCCACACGTCGTCCACGAGCGCGGCCTTGGCGTGCACGTAGATGTCCTCGTAGCGCCCGCCGCCGCACGAGGCGGCGAGCCCCGCGAGCGTGAAGCGCGGGTGTCGGGCGAGGATCTCGAGCTGGGTGAAGAATGCGGCCGCGCGCGGATCGCCCCGCGCCGTCCTGATCTCGGGCATCGGCACCGCCGGCACGAGGAACACCACGGCGACACCCCGCGCGAGCGCCGCCTCGAGGTGCGCGAGCACGTCGAGCGAGTGCAGGAACTGGTTCTCGAGGTAGATGGTACGCGCCGCGGCGTCGATCGCCGCGAGGTACTGCTCGAGCACGCTCTGCTCGCCGGCCTCGATCGGGAAGGGTGCGGCGCCGGGGGCCGGGGTCGCGTCGCGGTAGCGTCCGGGCCGCACCGTGCGCGTGACCTGCGCCCTGGCGGCGCCGGCCGGCGGCGAGGTGACGGCGGGAAAGCGGAGAACGCCCGCCCGCTCCGCATCCGGCCAGGCGCCGTCGGGGCGGTCGCGTTCGCTGGCCTCGTTCCAGCGCTGCACGAAGTTGTGGTGGACATCGGTGGCGGCCGGGCCGCGCAGCTCGAGGTAGAGATCGTGGACGTTGACGTAGACCTCGGGCGCGACGCCGCCGCCGACCGGCGGATGCCCGGGTGGCACGATCGAGCCGTGGTCCAGGTTGATGCCGCCCACGAAGGCGACCTCGCCCGGCCGGCCGGCGTCGATCAGCCAGCTCTTCTGATGGTGGCAGTACCGCGGGAGGTGATCCCAGCGGGCCAGGAAGCGAGCGCCGCGTGCCGCGAGCCAGGCACGGTCCGCCGCGCTGCCGCCGAAGTGCGACGCGCCGGGCAGGATCCGGTCGAGGTCCGGCTCCCGCCAGAAGAGCGCCCGGACGTCCAGGCCGCGCGCGGCGGCGCGGTCGAGCAGGTCGAAGAAGGTGCCGCGAGCGCCCGGCAGCGCGAGGTCGCGTTCGATGAAGGCGACCGTCACCCAGACGCTCGCGCGCGCCGCCTCGACCGCCTCGGCGATGCGGCGGAAGGCGGGCTCGCCGTCGACGAGCGGCCGGACGGTGTTGCTTGCCCGGGGCGGGTAGGCGCCTCGCAGCGCCGGAGGAACCGGCTCGGTCATGCGCTCGCCCTTGTAGCGAAACCCGGCACGGCGCGCACATGGGACGAGCCGATCGCGAAGGCCGAAATCTCCAAAAGGGAGGCGGGGGGCCGAAGCCCCCCGCCGTGGCCCTTTCCTTACTGTGAGACGACCGCGGAAATCTCGCCAGCCGTCAGCTTGATGTCGAAAGCGGACGTACTGCCGGCATTGGTATCCAGGCGCTGGCAGTTCAACGTCACCGTGATCGCGGTGTTGAAGCTATTGGCGATCACGAAGGGAAGCGCCGTCGTCCCAGGGATGCTGCTGCTGATGGCGGAGACGACGGTCGCCGACGTGCTGTCGGAATCCAGGATGTTTGCACTCGCGTCCTGCGCCACGAGGCTGCACTTCACGTAGTGCGTCTTGGCGGTCTGAGTATTCGAGAGCCACATCTTTGCACTGATCATATAGGTGCCACTATTCAAGGTCGTACTGGCCAGAGTGATGGTAGCACCGGTGTTCGGAATCGAAGCGGCTCCCTGCGGGAGTGCCTGACGATGAACCATCGAAACTCCCGGATCCCCCTTCGGACCTTGAGGACCCTGGGAGCCAAGTGCCCCGGTTGGACCCTGCGGACCCTGAGGACCCGTTGACCCAGTCAGCCCAGGGGGACCCTGAGCACCTGGAGGCCCAGCCACGCCATCATGGCCAGGATTTCCCTGGTCGCCCTTCGGACCCTGGGGACCAGTAGCGCCCGTCAGCCCGGGCGGTCCAGCGGCGCCCGGAGGCCCAGGGATGCCGTCGTGGCCGTTCGCTCCTGGATCGCCTTTCGCGCCCGTGCAGTCGTGGACGTTGCACGCCCCGTCGTGGTTCACATCCTCGGTCGCGAGGTCGCACCCGCCGTTCTCGTTCAGATCCCAGCAGTGGTGGCCATCGCCACCAGGGTTGCCTGCGGGACCCTGCGGGCCGTTGTCACCCTTCGGACCCTGAGGTCCAGGCGCGCCGTCGCGCCCAGGAGGTCCATCCGCTCCCGGCGGGCCAGGCACCCCGTCGTGACCAGGGTTGCCCTGGGGTCCCTGAGCACCCTGGGGACCTTTGCAATCCAGGACCGTGCAGGATCCGTCGTGATTCAGATCCTCGGTAGCCAGATCACATTGGCCATCTTCGTTTACATCCCAGCAGTCGAAGCCGTGAGGGCCCATCGGACCCTGCGCACCGGGCATGCCCGGGTCACCCTTCGGACCCTGAGGCCCGTGGTCGCCCGGGTCGCCCTTCGGGCCCTGAGCACCCGGCACACCCGGGTCGCCCTGCGGACCCTGGGGACCAGGTTCGCCCGGAACACCCTGCAGACCCTGCGGACCCTGGGGCCCAACAGGACCCTGGGGACCGATGCAATCCAGGACAGTGCAAGATCCGTCACCATTCACATCTTCGGTCGCCAGGTCGCATTGGTGATTGCCATTTGCATCCCAGCAATCGAGTCCCTCGTCACCCTTCGGACCCTGAGCACCCGGCAGACCCGGCTCGCCCTGCGGACCCTGACCGCCACGATCGCCCGGGTCGCCCTTCGTACCCGGCGCACCGGGCAGACCCGGATCACCCTGCGGACCCGGAGCGCCCGGCAGACCCGGGTCGCCCTGGGGACCCTGGGGACCAGGTTCGCCCGGAACACCCTGCGGACCTTGCGCTCCCTGGGAGCCAGGAGAACCGACGCAATCCAGAGCAGTGCACGATCCGTCGCCATTCAGATCTTCGGTAGCCAGGTCACATTTGTGATTGCCGTTGGCGTCCCAGCAATCTAGTCCGTCGTCACCCTGGAGTCCCGGGTCGCCCTTCGGGCCCTTGTGACCGTCGGCTCCCGTCGGGCCCACCGGGCCGGTGGTGCCGGGAGGCCCTGCAGGACCCATCGGTCCCATCGGACCCATCGGCCCTTGGGGACCCATCGCCCCCTGCGGACCGGTCGGCCCCATCGGACCCGGGTCGCCCGCACGGCCCTTTGAACCCTTCGGACCCTGGGGAGCGGTAGGGTCGACCTGAACTTCTCCCTTCTTGCACTGTCCGCTGCGCTGAACGACGTTGCCCTTTGAATCAAGGCAAAAGACGTTCGGCCCACTCTTTGCCGACGCCACCCCGCCCTTGCTCAAGAGCGAGACGAGCACAACAGCAAGCCACGATCTACCTGATTTTATCATCACCATCTATTCCTTTCTTCGTTCTGCTGCTTCACCTGTCGTTTCCCGCCATTCAGCTCCGCCGGATTCCCAGATCCGCTGGAGGAAAAACGGCCGCATGCACCGCCTCACGCCCTTCCGTAGGCATGAACGGCCGTTCGCAGGTCACATCGGCCGCACCGTGGTGGCGGGGCCGCTCAGCCCGACCCCACGAGTCCCCGCTCCAAGTCGAGCCGGTTCCTCCCACACACCGGCACGTCCAGCAGCACACACCGCGCCCGCCCACCGTTCTCCGCGGCGAGCAAACCCTGCATGCCGGCGAACGTCTCCGTCGGTACCGTTAATGTCCCTCATCGCGTCTCGTCCGTACGCCTCCGCCATGACCCGACGTGATGCTGTAGTGTCCCCAATGATATTTGTCAACTGAAAACACACGTCATACCCTATCGAGCCGCTCTTGAAGTTGTACATAAGCTATATCCCAAGCCTATGCTAGTACGCCTGTCATGCTGCCGTCTGTGCGACCCCGCATGCGCTCTGCCTCGCCGTCTGCGCATTTTCGTGCCCTCTGCTGTACAGTCTGCATCAACTTCGCAGCGGGTGACGCGTCGCTCGGCAACCTCGCAGCAGGTTGCGGCCCCCCCCCAGGACCCGGTTCGGCGTCTGAGCCCGTTGCCCGAGCCCTCACCTTCTCGTCCAGGGAACACCCGCATGGGCGGCTCGCGTTGGCGATGCTGACTGCGCGACGGCGCTAGTTAGCAGTCTAGGGCGACGGGCGCGCGTTCACCGATCGGGCCGCCGCGCGATCACCGCGCGGTCAGACTGACTGCGTTCGTGTTGACGAGGAGTACGCCGGCCGACGAAGGCCGAAGCCGCGAACCGGCGTTGTCTCGGCGCCTCGCCGCCGTTTGCCCGGCTGCGTGGCGCCGGCGGGTACGCCCCGTCGTCGTGGACGACGGACTGGCGGCTCGGGCGAGGCTCCGGCACCGTACTTGCGGGCGATCCTCGCCTGCGCTAGGCCTTCGACCGTCGCGTCTCCCTCGACATGGAGGTCCGATGCTGAGAGACAGGACGCGTACCGCGCTGGGCGCCGCCGCGGCGCTGGCGCTCGTGACCTCTGCGGCTTCCGCGCCCGTCCCGAAGAACCTGCCGCGCGGCGTCTCGGAAGTCCTCTACGAGATCGTGGTGCCGCCGGGCGCCGAGCCGACGCCCGAGAAGGTGGCGCTCGGCGAGAAGCTCTTCAACGAGAAGCGCCTGTCGGCGAACGATCAGGTGGCATGCGCCACCTGCCATGATCCAGCCAAGGGCTTCGTCGACCACAAGCCCCTCGCCGAGGGCATTGCGGCACCGGCCCAGCGCACCCAGCGCAACAGCCCGACGGTGCTGAACGCGATGTTCAACGCCGCCCAGTTCTGGGACGGGCGAGCGCCGACGCTCGAGGAGCAGGCGAAGCTGCCGATCCTGAATCCGATCGAGATGGGTCAGAAGTCGCCGGACGACGTGGTGGCCAAGCTGCGCGGCATCTCCGAGTACCGCAGCGCCTTCCAGCAGGTCTTCGGCCACGATCTCACCTACGACGACGTCGCCGCCGCGATCGCCGCCTTCGAGCGCACGCAGTATGCCGGCGACGCGCCCTTCGATCGCTTCGTCGCCGGCGACGAGAAGGCGATCGACGAGTCGGCCAAGCGCGGCTGGGGGCTCTTCAACGGCAAGGGCCGCTGCAACGCCTGCCACGCCTTCAGCACCGTGAGCCCGCTCTTCTCGGATCAGAAGTTCCACAACATCGGCATCGCGGCCCACAAGACCGACTTCATCGACCTCGCGCGCAAGGCGACGGCCATCGTGCGCAGCGGGGACTTGAAGCAGATCGACGAGCTCGCCATCCAGTCCAACCTCTCCGAGCTCGGCCGCTTCCTGGTCACCAAGAACTCGAACGACATCGGGGCCTTCAAGACGCCGGGGCTCCGCAACGTCGCCGTGACCTCGCCCTACATGCACGACGGTTCGCTCGCCACGCTCTGGGACGTGATGGACCACTACAACAAGGGCGGGGTGCCGAACCCGAACCTCGACGGCGGCATGCAGCGCCTCGGCCTCACCGAGGCCGAGATCGACGACATGGTGAGCTTCATGGCCTCACTCACGAGTGCGAAGCTCGGCGAGTTCGGCAAGCAGGAGATGGCGCGCCAGCAGGCGAGGAAGAACGTGCGGCCCGAGCGCGACACGGCGGTGGCCACCGGCAAGAAGGGCGACCTCGGCGACCTCGCGCCGACGCCGGACCGGGCAAAGCCGGCCGCGTTCGGCGTGCTGGTGCGGAAGGGGACGTCGTATGACTAGGGGATTCAAGAGCATCGAGACCAAGCACTACGCGGAGCGCGACGCCTTCTTTGCCGGGCTCGGGCGCGTCTCGCGCCGTTCCTTCCTGAAGCTCGCCGGCCTCTCGGCGGGAATCGCCCTCGGCAAGGGGCTCGTCACGCCCCACAGCTTCCAGCTCGTCGAGGTGGCGGATGCCGCGGAGCGCTTCACCTTCGCCTACATCTCGGACACGCACCTCTATCCCCGCACGCTGAACGATCGCTTCGTGCGCGCCATCTTGAAGGCGGTCGACGACGTCAACAACCTTCAGCCGCAGCCCGACTTCGTCCTCATGGGCGGCGACCTGGCGCAGCTCGGCCGCAAGGAGGAGCTCGACCTCGGCCGCCAGATCCTGAAGGCGGTGAAGGCGCCGATCCGCATGATGGTCGGCGAGCACGACTGGTTCCTCGACCTCGGCCAGTACTGGAAGTCGCTCTTCGGGGCGGAGAGCTACTCCTTCGACCACAAGGGCGTGCACTTCGTGACCGTGATGAGCGTGCAGGAGAAGGACTTCTGGACCGAGCGCGGCTTCACGCCGGAGCAGCGCATGCAGACGGTCGCCGGCCTCGACAACGGCATCCAGTCGCGCTTCGAGGTCGGCGAGGCGGGACGGGAGTGGCTGAAGAACGACCTCGCCAAGGTGGACAAGAAGACGCCGGTCGTCGTCTTCTCGCACTCGCCGCTCTACAAGTACTACCGCCCGTGGAACTTCTGGACGGAGGACGCGGACGAGGTCCAGGCGATCCTGCGTCCGTTCGAGCACGTGACCGTGATCCACGGCCACACCCATCAGCTGCTGACCAATCGCATCGACAACATCCACTTCCACGGCATGCTCTCGACCGCCTGGCCGTGGCCGTACGCGCCGGAGGGGCTGCCGAAGCTCACCATCCAGCAGAACCGCGCCGACCCCTTCGACCAGTTCGACGGGTGCGGCGACGGCAGCGTGGACGTCGTCGAGAGCGGCCTCGTGAACGCGCTCTACAACCTGTGGGACCGGAATCCCGTGACCGTCCGCGCCAGCTACGTCGCCTCCAGCGGCGCCCAGGAGGCGCCCCCGCGAACCAAGCTTCCTTCCTACTAGCGAAGGGGACGTGATGACGCCGAAGACGACCCTCACCTTCATCGCCCTGCCCGCGCTGGCGCTCGGCGGCCTCGTGCTCGCCCAGTCGCGCACTGGCCTGCCGCGCCACGACGCGCCGCCGTCGCCGTCCGGCAACCTGTCGGTGGCGCTGTGCGACGGCGAGACGGTGGCCGAGGTGCCCGGCGTGAAGGAAGGTGAGACGCCCACCCCGGAGCAGGCGCGCGCCGTCGCCGACACGCTGATGACCGAGTGGCGGCGGAAGAACCCGAACGCCGCCTGGGAAGGCGAGCCCGTACGGGTCGCCCAGGCGCTGCCGCGCGAGGGCGGGGAAAAGGGCGCGCCGGCCGCAGCCGAGCGCCCGAAGGAGGGCGGCGGCGGTGCCGGCGGCCTACCGGCCGGCCCCCAGGGGGCTGTCCAGGAGGGCCAGACCTACGGGGCCTTCTCGCAGCGCGACGAACGCATCTGGCAGGCGGAGACCGAGAAATTCGTGAAGGAAGGCCACGACGTCTTCCACGACGCCAAGGCCTTCGGCGGCACCATCGCGGTCTCCTGCGACATGTGCCACCCCGACGCCGCGAACACCCACCCCGAGACGTTCCCGAAGTTCCAGGTGCAGCTCGGCCGGGTGGCGCTCCTGCGCGACATGATCAACTGGTGCATCCAGAACCCCGCCCGCGGGAAGCCGCTTGCCGACGACGACCCGCGGCTGAAGGCGATGGAGGCGTACATCCTGGCGCAGCGCAAGGGCACCGCGCTCGAGTTCGGCAAGCACTGAAGCCCTCGGCTCGGGCTGGTCTCAGCGCTTCCGCTTCGGCGAGGTTCCGAGGAGATCGCCGAGCGTCCCGAGGCTCGACTTCTCGCTCGACTGCGCGAGCACCTGCTCCGTATCGCGCCGCTCCTCCGCCTCGGCCGCGTCCTTCGCCTGCTTGGCGCCCTCGACCATCGAGAGCCCGATGCGCCGCTTCGCGACGTCGAGCTCGACGACCGTGACGTCGACGGCGTCGCCGATCGACACGATCTGCCGCGGATGGGACACGCGGCGGTCGAGCGCCAGGCGCGAGACGTGCACCAGCCCGTCGAGGCCGGGCGCGAGCTCCACGAACGCCCCGAACTCCTCGAGCCGTCGGACCGTGCCGCGCACGCTGGCTCCCACCGGGAAGCGCTCGGCCGCCGTCGCCCACGGATCGGGAGCGAGCGCGCGGAGGGACAGCCCGATGCGGCCACGGCCGCCCTTCGGGTCGGGCTCGAGCTTCACGACCTGGGCCTCCACCCGCTGGCCCACCTGCAGCACGTCGGAGGGGTGGGACGCACGGGCGTGGCCGAGCTCGCTCACGTGGATCAGGCCGTCGACGCCGCCGAGGTCGACGAACGCCCCGAAGTCGCGGAGCGACGTCACCGTGCCCGCGACGGTCGCGCCCACGCGAAGCTCGGCCCAGACCGCCCGGGCCTGCTCCGCGGCCTCCTCCTCGAGCAGCTGCCGCCGCGAGACGACGACGTTGCGACCGCCCGCCTCGAGCTTCGTGATCCGGAAGCGGAGGCGCTGCCCGACGTACTGCGCGCCCTCCACTCGCCTCCGGTCGATCTGCGATCCCGGGCAGAAGGCGCGTACGCTCCCGAGCTGGACGTCGTAGCCGCCCTTGTTCTCGCCGGTGACGAGGCCCTCGATCGCGATCCCGTGCGCAAACGCCTGCTCGAGCTCCCCGGGGACGTGCCCGCCACGGCCGGCGACCCGCTTGAGCACGATCGACCCGGAGCGGGCCCCGTCGTCGACCACCGTCGCCTCGATCTCGTCGCCCTCGTGGAGCTGCACCTCACCCGTCGCGGGGTCGCGGAACTCGCCGAGGTCGATCGTCGCCTCGGCCTTGCCGCCGACGGAGACAAAGGCCGCCGCGGCGCCGACGGCGATGACCCGCCCGCGGACGACGTCCCCGGCGGCGAGACGGCGCTCGCGCGTGCGCGCCCCCTCGCTGGCCGCGAAAAGGGCCGCGAAGTCCTCCTCGTCGGATCCCGCCATGGCTCGGTCCTTTTATACCGGGCATCGCCGCGCGACGCGATCCGCAGCATGTTGATGCCCGGCCACGGCGGAGGGTAGGCAAGGCCATGGCGGACATGCCGATCGTCGTCTTCGCGGACGGGGCCGCGAAAGGGAACCCCGGGCCGGGAGGCTGGGGCGCGATCGTCGTCACCCCCGACGGCCAGGTGACCGAGCTCGGCGGCGGCGCGGGTCATACGACGAACAATCGGATGGAGCTGACCGCGGCCATCGAGGCGCTCCGGCACGTCGGCCGGTCGGCCGGCCCGGTCGCCGTCCACACCGACTCGGCCTACGTCATCCGCGGCATCCGCGACTGGATCCACGGCTGGCGGCGGCGCGGCTGGCGGACCGCCGGGGGCGGCGACGTGGTGAACCGCGATCTCTGGGAGACGCTCGCGGCGGTCGAGGCGCGCGCGGGAAACGTCGCGTGGCACCACGTCCGCGGCCATCGCGGCATTCCGGGCAACGAGCGCGCCGACGAGATCGCGAACGCGTTTGCCGCCGGCCAGCGGCCGACGCTCTACCGCGGTCCGCTCGTCCGCTACGACGTGGCGGTCCTGGACATCCCGGACGATACCAGTCTTCCCCGGCGCTCGTCGGGCCCGCGGGCCGGTGATCGCAAGAGCGCCCCGCATTCGTATCTCAGCGTCGTCGATGGCCGACCCATGCGTCACGCCACCTGGGCCGAATGCGAGCGGCGGGTGAAGGGCAGGTCGGGAGCCCGCTTCAAGAAGGCGATGAGCCCGGCGGACGAGGAAGCCATCCTCCGGAGCTGGGGATTCTCCGCGGACGACCTCCGACGGCTCGCCGATCAGACCTGACGGTCGACCATGTCACGGCAGACAGCGAAGCGTGTACTCCGTGCGGTCCAAGCCGGGCAGGTTGGGCCGCTGGACAACCCGGGTTTCGCCGACGGGGACGACCACCGTCTCCCTCGGCTCCGGTCCACACACCTCCAGGCAGAAGAAGCCGAACGTACAGGAGCCGTCGACCTGCCCGTCGAAGTCGCAACGCCCCTCCTCGGGTGGACCGAGCATCCCGTCCTGGCAGCTCCGGGTGACTGCGGTGCACTGGGGGTCGCCGTCGCAGGTCGCGGGCGCCTGACACCGCAGGACGAGCCTGCCACGCACCCGGCTCCGGTTGACCGGCACCCTGATTGGGTGCTCGAGGTCACAGACAAACACCGGTCCGGGAGGGAAACAGAGCCTACAGAGGGGACAACGGACGAAGGTGCAGATGCCGTCGGTCTGACCATCGGCGTCGCACTCAACGGGGCGAGTGACCGTCGGCGGCCCCGTCAGGCCCTCCACGCACTTCACCCGTCGCCGAGCCGCCGCCGGGGCCCCACGGAAAAGCAGCGCACTGGACATTACGATGAGGACCAGACGCTGCATGGCGACTGGCAGCACGATACTACCGGAGTGCCGCGTGGTCGACCTGTCGATGGACGGCGCCGGCTGTCACGAACGGGGTAGGCGACGGCGGCGTTCCCCTACCCTGCGACCTTCCCGACCAGGTCGTGCGCCGCCTGCTCGACGACGCGCAGCACGGCGGCCTCGTCGCGCGCGCGCGGTTGGTACAGGATCAAGCGGCGTACCCCGAGCTCGGCGAAGCGCTTCGCGGCCTCCACGTCCAGCACCGGCCGCTCGCGCTCGGGCGGGGGCGTGATGCTCACCTCGACGTCCTCAAAGCGACGGCCGACCGCCGCGCACGCCTGTTTGAGGCCCTCGATGCACGCCCGCGTCTTCTCGAGATCGAGCGCGAAGCCGTACCAGCCCTTGGCGAGGCGCGCGGCGCGGCGGAACGCCTCCGGCGTGTGGCCGCCGAAGACGATCTCGGGATGCGGCTTCTGCAGCGGCCGGGGCATCGCCTGGATGCCGGCGAACGACACGAACCGGCCCTCGAACGCCGGCTTCTCCATCGTCCACAGCGCGAGCATCGCCGCCAGGTACTCCTCGCTCCGCGCGCCCTTCTGCGCGAACGGGATGCCGAGCGCGTCGAACTCCGGCTTCAGGTAGCCGACGCCGATCCCAAAGATCAGCCGGCCCCGCGAGAGCACGTCGAGCGAGGCGAGCTGCTTGGCGAGGACGAGGGGGTTCCGCTGCGGCAGGATGATGATGCCCGTGCCGAGGCGGATCGTCCTCGTGTGCGCGGCAAGGAAGGCGAGCGCGACGGCGGGATCGAGGATGGGGGTCCCCGGCGGCGAGGGCGAGGGCGGCACCTGCGGGTCGGGAAGGACGACGTGCTCGCCTGTCCAGAGGCTCTCGAAGCCCGCCGCCTCGGCCGCGATCGCGACCTTCGCCGCGACCGCAGGGTCGGCGCAGGCGCCGATGTTGCTCGCGAACAGTCCGATCTTCATGGCGCGACTCGTCGAGGCCGACTGCGGCGTCGTCGGTGGCGCAGTAGTCGACGAGGCAGACGGTGTCAACGTGCGCCCGCGCAGGGCGTTGACATGATGCTTCGAGATGCCGCAAGACGAGCGGCAGCCTGCCTCGGGCGGGATGAGGAGCGCGTGATGGCCGACTTCGACCTCGTCATCAAGGACGGCATCGTCATCGACGGGACGCGGTCGCAGCGCTACCGCGCCGACGTCGGCATCCGGGCCGGGCGCGTCGCCGCGCTCGGGCGGCTGCGGACGACCGACGCCGCGCGGGCGCTCGACGCCACCGGGATGATCGTCGCACCCGGCTTCATCGACCTGCACACGCACTACGACGCGCAGCTCTTCTGGGACCCCTACCTCACGCTGTCGGGCTGGCACGGGGTCACCTCGGTGGTCATCGGCAACTGCGGCTTCGGCTTCGCGCCGATGCGCCCGGAGATGCGCGAGCGCGCCATGCTGACCATGACGCGCGTCGAGGCGATCCCCCACGAGTCGATGCGGCAGGGACTTCCCTGGGACTGGGTCACCTACCCCGAGTTCCTCGACAGCGTCGAGCGCCGGCCGAAGGCCCTGAACGTGCTGCCCTACGTGCCGGTGGCGCCGCTCCTCGTCTGGGTCCTCGGCTTCGAGCGCGCCAAGGCCGGCGCGATGCCGACCGACGCCGAGCACCGCGAGCTCCGCCGCCTCCTGCACGAGGGGATGGACGCGGGCGGCTGCGGATGGTCGGCGCAGCGGCTCCACCCCGAGGGCCCGGGCGCCGTCCAGCGCGACTACGACGGCGGACCGATGGTCACCGACATCATGCACGACGCGACCGCGCTCCAGCTCGCGGAGGTGCTCGCCGAGCGCAACCATGGCTTCATGCAGATGGCGCTGGCGACCGCCGACGGCGCGCACGACTTTGCGCACATCGAGCAGCTCGCCGAGGTGAGCGGCCGCCCGATCCTCTACAACGTCGTCCAGTCGTTCGTTCGCTACCCGGAGGCGCACCGCGGCCTGATCGCCTGGCTCGACGCCTGCCGCCGGCGCGGCGTCCGGGTCTACGGCCAAGGCGTCACCACCACCGCCGCCTTCACCTTCACGTTCGAGGACTGGAACCTCTTCGACGACGACCCCGCCTGGGTCGAGGCAACGGTCGGCACCGTCGCCGAGCGCAAGCGGAAGCTCGCCGACCCCGCCCGGCGCCCGCGGCTCCGGGCGTACGATTCGGGGATCGTCACGGTGCCGATCGCCGAGACCGTCGTCCTCGACTGCTTCACACCCGCGACCAAGCCGTTCGAGAACCTGACCATCGCCGAGGTGGCCGAGCGGACGGGCAAGCATCCGGTCGACGCCATGCTCGACCTCGCCGTCGCCGACGACCTGCGGACCGTCTTCTACGCCGAGCCGGCGAACGTCGACCGCGCCGCGCTGCGCGAGATCATCGACTACGAGTGGATCGTCCCCGGGGTCTCCGACGGCGGCGCGCACACCAAGTTCTTCACCGGCGGCCGCTACCCGACCGAGTTCCTGAGCCGCATCGTGCGCGAGGAGCAGATGTGCTCGCTCGAGCACGCCCACTGGCGGCTCTCCGCCCTCCCCGCCCACTGCGCCGGTTTCCGCGACCGGGGGACGCTCGTCGAGGGCGCGCCGGCCGACATCGTCGTCTACGACCCGGAGCGGCTCGAATGCCTGCCGACCGAGGTGGCGCACGATTTCCCGGGCGGGGAGTGGCGGCGCATCCAGCGGGCGCGGGGCTATCGCTTCGTCCTGGTCAACGGCGGGGTGACGATCGAGGACGATCGCGAGACGGGGATTTACTCCGGGCGCTTACTCCGGCACGGGGCCCTGTGAGGAGCTCTGAGCGACTGGTCGCGACGCGAGTTCATCCGCACGGTCGGGGCCGCGGGGACGGCCGCCGCCCTGCTCGGCCCGCGCGCCGTGGCGCAGGCCGCGCCGGCCAAGCGCAGCCTCAGGAAGGGCTGAGCTTCGCGATGATACGCTCGCCGAACTCGTGCAGCCCCGCGCACAGGCCCTCCTGGTCGAAGGCGGGAGGCGGGATCGTGAGACGCGCCACGCCGAGATCCTGGTAGCGGCGCACGGTGTCGAGATCCATGGCGGCGCGGCCCGCCGTGATCTCGACGTCGCGAGGGTTCCGTCCGAGGCGGGCGCATTCCTCGCCGAGCGCCGCGAGGAGGGCCTTCAGCTTCTCGGGGGTGTCGACGCCGGGAAAGAAGCCGTCGCCGTAGCGGGCGGCACGCCGGACCGCGAGCGGCGTGTGCCCCCCGACGACGATCGGCACACCCGGCCGTTGCACCGGCTTCGGATTCGACTCGAGCGGCGGCCAGCGGAAGTACTTCCCCGCGAATGCCTCCGGCGTCTCCTTCCACAGCGAGCGGAGCGCGCGCACCGCCTCGGCCGTGCGCGCCGCCCGGTCCTCGAACGGGATGCCGAGCGCCTCGAACTCCTCGCGCAGCCACCCGATGCCGATGCCGAGGATCGCCCGGCCGCTCGACAGCACGTCGAGCGTCGCCACCTCCTTGGCGACGTAGATCGGATGGCGCTGCGGCAGGAGCAGGATGCCGGTGGCGAGCCGGAGCTTCGTCGTCACCGCGGCCGCGAAGGTGAGCGCGAGGAGCGGGTCGGGGAGCGGGATGTTCTCGGGCCCGGGGATCTTCCCGGAGGGGCTGTACGGGTAGACCGAGCGGTAGCCCACCGGGATGACGACGTGCTCGACGGCCCAGATCGACTCGATGCCGACGTCCTCCGCCGTGCGCGCGAGGTGCGCGAGGTTGTCCGGGAAGCCGAAGGGGCCCGCGTTGGCGTACATCAGTCCGAATTTCATGCCCGGGCCGATAGTCGAGAACGCAGCCCGGGACAAGGGTTGTGGACCGCGGCCGGGGGGCCCGGGCGGCGGGACGGTTCGTGACCTAGCGCGCCGAACCGCTGGACAAGAGCGCCTGGGCGCGCGCGATGCCCTCCGTATCGGTCTTTCGCTTCGCGACCTCGAGCGCACGCTCCGCCTCGGCGTGCGCCTCAGCCTCCGCCCCGCGGGCACGGAGCGCCCGGACGAGATCGAGCCGGGGGCCGAGATAGTCGGGGTCGACCTCCAGCGCGCGGCGGAGCAGCCGCTCGGCCTCCTTCGGGTCACCACCCAGCAGACGCGGCGCGTCGAGCAGCAGGGCGCCCTTGCCGGCCAGCGCGTCCGCGAAGTCCGGCGCCAGCTCGAGGGTGCGATCGACCTCGCGACGGAGCCGGCGGAGGTCGACCAGCGCTCCGACGCCGAGGCCGGCGCGGCGCATCTTCCCCCCGAGGCTGCAGAAGACGGCGAAGTGCGCGAGGGCGTCCCGCTCGTCATCGGCGACCGCTCGTTCGGCACGCGCGAGCGCGCGATCGAGCATCGCCGGCCGCTCGGCCTCCGGCGCGTCGTCGGCCCGGTGGCAGAGCGCGAGCGCCTCGCGCGACGCCGGCGTGCCCGGTGGATCGGCGGCCCCCGCGAAACTCAGCGCGGCGAGGACGAGTGCGGCGAGGCGATGCACCCGCCGACGTTAGCAGGCGCCGCCCACCGGACCAACGCCAGCTAGCCTAGCGGCAGGCGATGCGCCTCGCGTCCCCGCCGCAGCGCGGCCGCGCCTGTCCCGGCCCGTTCCACATGACCGCTGCACACTCGGACGCATCCCC
>WNES01000986.1_pt1 | contig 17464 bp, 16 predicted proteins | sample 5399931 | NCBI WGS metagenome assembly WNES01 (sample SAMN13153332, study PRJNA577476) | soil metagenome | isolation source: 20 cm grassland meadow soil 2 days after 3rd rain plot 5 | place: USA:California | collected 2015-11-11
CCTGTGCTGACAAAAAGGACCACAGGGTGAGGCTAGCGGCCCGGGTGTTTCCGGTCAAGCGCCGCGAGCCTCCCCTTGGGTGCGTTCAGCCTTCGACGATGATGAGGTACTTCGAATTGGCCCAGAACTTCGCCGGATCCGCGATCTTGACTCCGCGTCCGCTGATCTTCCCGTCGTGATCGGGCGGTGTCTCGAGCGCCGACGTGTCCTGGCGCGAGACGATCCGATATTCCTTGTCGGACGCCGGCAGCGGGAGCTCTGTGAAATGACGCCGGTCTGCGACCGTGAAGACGCCGGGATCCAGGTTGCGGGACGGCACGAGCGTCTTCCCGCTCTTCCACAGGACGAAGAGGAATCGGGCGCCGCCCTCCTCCGTGATGATCCCCTTCTGCTCGAGCTCATCCTTGGTGCCGACCACGTAGTAGACCACGTTCGAGATCGTGGACATGTTCTCGAGCGTGTCCCGGAGGGCCGAATTCTCCGCGGTGAGCGTCTCAACCTGGAGTGTAAGGGCGTCGATCGTCTCCTTCTGATTGGCGATCACGCCCTGGAGGTTCTGCATGGTCGAGGCGAGGTCGTTCCGCAGGCTGTCGGAGAGTGTGGTGAGGTCCTTGATACGCTGCTCGCTCTCCTTGAGCCGCGGCTCGATCTCCTTCACCCGCGTGGTCATGTAGCGGATCTTCTGAATCAGCGTGTCGCGCGATGCGCGGAGCGGCGACTCGCCGGACACCTTGAGCGCTCGCGCCGGGACGTTCACCCGGGCCAGCTCGCGGCTGATCTCGCTCACGAGGCGGGTGTTCTCCGCGACCTCCTGCATCAACCGGTCGCGTTGGGACGACGCCTGGGACAGGCTGTCGATGCGCGCCTGTACCTCGGGGGACGGCCCCTGTTTGCACCCTGCGGCGATGAGCAGCGCGATCGGGAGCCACGCGCCGCGCGCAAGGCGACGGCAATTGCGGGTCATCTTTCTCAACCTCCTGCCAGGACTGGCGTGACGTAGGTCACAGGTGTCGGGCATCGACAACGGGGTCTGTTGGACAGGTGCTACACCGGAAGGCATTGCACAGTTCTCCACCATTATTACTCTTTTCGCCGCGAGGGCACAACGACCGAAATCACCGAGGGTTTGGCCACCCGGTCTGGCCACCCGACCTACGTCCTCTCGCGCTGGCTGTTCCTCCGCCTGCTCGGCGTGGTCTACCTCGTCGCCTTTGTCTCACTTGCGCTGCAAATCACGGGCCTCGTGGGAGAGCACGGCATCCTTCCCGCGGGCGGGTTCCTCGCACGGGCGCACGCCGCCTACGGGAGCGGGGCCTACCGCCTGTTCCCCACGCTCTGCTGGCTGGGCGCGAGCGATGGGATGCTGCACGCGTTGGCGTGGGGAGGGGCGGTCCTCTCCCTGCTGCTCGTGGCAGGGGTCGCGCAGGCCCCGGTCCTGCTGGTCCTATGGATCTGCTACCTGTCGCTCACCGTAGCCGGCCAGACCTTCCTCTGGTTCCAGTGGGACGGGCTGCTGCTCGAGACGGGGCTGTTGGCGGTGCTGTACGCGCCCATCCAGTTGCGACCCAGCCTGGTACGCGAGCCCGCGCCTTCCACGGCGATGCGGTGGCTCGTCTGGGCGCTCGTGTTTCGGTTGCTGTTCCTCTCAGGTATCACGAAGCTCGTGAGTGGCGACCCCACGTGGCTCCACCTCACCGCCCTCGACTACCACTTCTGGACTCAACCGCTTCCCCCCTGGCCGGCGTGGTACGCGCAGTGGCTCCCCGAATGGATGCACCGGGGGATGACCGCGCGCTACACGGCGTGCGGGCTCCTGGTGTTCGGCCAGCTCGCGATCGCGCTGACAGGCAATTACGGGTTCTTCAACTTGCTGGCGATCGTCTTGTGCTTGTCGCTGCTCGATGACGACGCGCTCGGGCGGGTGCTGCCGCTCCGGCTCGCGGCCGGGGACCCGGAGCCCCGCTGGAAGCAGTACGCCATCCGCGGGCTCGCGCCGCTGCTCGGGCTGCTCGCCGCGCTGGCCTTCGCGCGCGAGATCTTACAGACGCTCCCCGGCACGCGCGGTGGGGGCGCCAATCCGCTGCTCGATGCCGTGGCGCCCCTGCGCTCGGTCAATGGGTACGGCTTGTTCCGCGTGATGACCACGGAGCGCTTCGAGATCGTGATCGAAGGCGGGGCCGACACCGTGCACTGGCGTGAGTATCAGTTCCGCTGGAAGCCGGGCGATCCGGCGCGCCGTCCGCCCTTCGTAGCGCCGCACATGCCGCGGCTCGATTGGCAAATGTGGTTTGCGGCGCTCAATCCGGAGGGCGCCCGGGACTGGCTCGTGCCCCTGTTGCGGCACCTGCTCCAGGGGACACCCGAGGTGCTTGACCTGCTCGGCGAGAACCCGTTTCCGAGCGGGCCGCCCCGTTACGTTCGGTTGGTCTACTACAAGTACCGTTTCAGTACGCCGACCGAGCGGGCCAGGGGCGGCGCCTGGTGGCAGCGGGAACGGGTGGGGTATCTGACGGAACCCTTGTATTGATTCCCCCTCCATCCGGCTTATCTTCCCGCCTCTTCTCGAGAGTGTGCTTCATGAAGGCAACCGACATTCGTCGCGGCCACGTCATCATGATCGACGGACAGCCGTGCCGCGTGATGGACTTTACGCACCGCACCCCAGGCAACCTCCGGGCCTTCGTTCAGGTGCGGCTGCGAAACCTCGTCACGGGGAACACGTTCGACACTCGCCTCGCCGCCACCGACTTTGTGGACGAGGCGCCGCTCGAGACCAAGGAGTTCCAGGTCCTGTATCGCGATCAAGGCGGCGTGCACGTGATGGATACGACGACGTACGAGCAGCACACGCTCGACGCCGAAGCAGTGGGCGATCACGCCGACTGGCTGCAGCCGGAGATGCACATACAGGTCGAGTGGCTGAACGGCCGCCCCGTGGGCATCGAGCTTCCGTCGGTCGTAGAGCTCACCGTCGTGCAGACATCTCCGGTCATGCGCAGTGCCACGAAGACGGCGAGCACCAAGCCTGCCAAGCTTTCGAATGGCGTGACGATCCAGGTGCCCGAGTTCATCTCCGAGGGTGAAAAAGTGCGGGTGGACCCCCGCGAAGGCGCCTATTTGGAGCGCGCCAAGTAGGCCCCCCCGATTGGGTAGGGCAGGGCAGCAGGCGCGCACGTAAATTGAGTGGCAGTGCCGACCCCGGGGGCTCGCCCCGGGGTTTCGTTATCACTGACAGGATTGTCTATGCACTCGGCCGCACGGCTCGACACACTCGGTACAGAACAGGCGTACGTAGTCCTCGCTGCGGCGAGGCGTCTCGAGGCCGCGGGGCACAAAGTCGTGCACCTGGAGATCGGCGAGCCGGACATGCCGACTCCCCCCCACGTGGTCGAGGCCGGTGTGCGTGCGTTGCGTGACGGCCTCACTCGCTACGCCCTCGCCGCAGGGGTCCCGGAGCTGCGCGACGCGATCGCACGCTCCCTGGCGGCGCGCGGCGTCCGCGCCACGGCGGAGAACGTTGTGGTCACGCCCGGGGCGAAGCCGGCATTGTTCTGCACGGCGCTCTCGCTGATCGCGCCGGGCGACGAGGTGCTCTGCCCCGACCCGGGATTCCCGATCTACGAGTCCGTGGTCCGCTTCGCGGGTGGGCGGCCGGTCTACTATCCGTTGGACGAGACGCGGGAGTTCGGGCCACACGTGGAGGCGATCGCGCAGCGGATCACGCCCCGCACCCGTGTGCTCATCCTCAACCTGCCGCACAACCCCACCGGCGGCGTGGCCACGGCGCGCGACCTCGCGGCGCTCGCAGAGCTGGCACAACGTCACGATCTGTGGGTCATCTCGGACGAGGTGTACGGACAGATCCGCTACGATGGGCGGCGCGACAGCATTGCCGGGCTCCCCGGCATGTCGGACCGCACCGTGATCGTGGACGGGTTTTCGAAGGGATACTCGATGACGGGCTGGCGGCTGGGCTACGGCGTCATGCCGGTCTCGCTCACCGACGCCATGACCACGCCAGGAATCGCGGCGCTCACGGGGCCGCAGGATGCGGTCACTCGTATGGTGGCGGGACTTCGTACCAAGCGCGATCTTCTGGTGCGCGGCCTGAACGCGATCGATGGGATCAGCTGCGCGTCGCCGGCGGGCGCCTTCTATTGCTTCCCCGACATCAGTGGAGTGCTCGAGCGCACGGGCCTCACCTCCAAAACGTTTGCCGAGCGGCTGCTCGCGGAGCGGCACATCGCCGTACTCGCTGGAACGGCGTTCGGGCCGGGGGGCGAGGGGCACCTGCGGCTGTGCTACGCCACCGAGCCGGCGGAGTTGGAGCGGGCGCTCGCCGCGATCAGCCGTTTCGTGGGGAAGTTGGCGCCGGTTCCAGCTGCCTGAGGTTTCCCACCCTGAAGGGTGGGCCCTGGGCAGGCTTGACCTTCAGAGGTCGTCAGCTATTGTTAGGGAGACAATCGACGACTCGTGGTGATTTGCCGCGTATTGCCGCCACGTTAAACAAGGTGCTAAAAAGCGACCGCCCGCGGCAGTTGTTGCCCGGGTTTTTTTGTTGAGGCTCACATGCCGGCTACCATCGCTTCTCCGCCGCTCACCGCCCGGCCGCTCCGCTGCCGCAGCTGTGGGACCGAGCGCGCCGCCGTCCCGACCGCCATCTGCGAGCAGTGTCTCGGGCCCCTCGATCCGGTCTACGAGCCGGGACGCCGGCTGCCGGACCGCGAGACCATCGCCGGCCGGGCGCCTTCCCTGTGGCGCTACAAGGAATGGCTGCCGTTCGACGGCGATGCGGTATGGTCGCTCGACACCGGGTTCACGCCCCTAGTCGACGCTCCGGCGCTCGCACGGCGCTGCGGCGTGGCGCGGGTGTGGGTGAAGAACGACACGGTGTCCCATCCATCGCTCTCCTTCAAGGACCGCGTCGTGGCCGCGGCGATCAACGCGGCCGCCGCCTTCGGACTAGAGACCATCGGCTGCGCGTCCACCGGCAACCTCGCGAACGCCGTCGCGGCGCACGCGGCACGGGCCGGCCTCAAGGCATGGATCTTCATCCCCGACGAGCTCGAGGCCGGCAAGGTCATCGGCACCAGCGTGTACGGCGCCCGCCTCGTACGGGTGCGCGGGACGTACGACGACGTGAACCGGCTGTGCGCCCAGGTCGCGGATCGGTTCGGGTGGGGGATCGTGAACGTCAATCTGCGGAGCTACTACGGCGAGGGGTCGAAGACCGTCGCGTACGAGATCGCCGAGCAGCTCGGGTGGCGGCTGCCGACGGCGGTCGTCGCGCCCATGGCGGGCGGCTCGCTCCTCTCGAAGCTGCGCAAGGGGTTCGGCGAGTTTCTCGAGGCGGGGCTGGTACGGGGCAAGCTGCCGCGACTGTACGGCGCGCAGGCCGCCGGGTGCGCTCCGATCGTCCGCCTGGTGGAGCGCGGCGGCGATGTGCTCGAGCCTGAAGTGCCGCAGACCATCTGCCGCTCCCTCGCGATCGGCAGTCCCGCGGACGGCGTGTTCGCCGCCCGGGCAATGCGGGAGACCGGCGGGTGGGCCGCGGCGGTGAGCGACCCGGAGCTGGTCGCGGGGATCCGCTTTCTCGCCGAGGACACGGGCGTGTTCGCGGAGACGGCGGGGGGCGTCACCGCCGCGGGCGCGCTTACGCTGGCGCGCGCGGGCCGACTCGAACCCCGGGACGAAGTGGTGCTCTGTATCACGGGTCACGGCTTGAAGACGCTCGAGGCGGTGCAGGGAGCGGTCCCCGCAGCTCCGGTCATCGCGCCGCGGCTGCGGGAGGTGACGACTCTTGTGGAGGAGGAACGGACATGGCCATCACGCTGAACCTGCCATCGGTGCTCGCCGCCCACACGGGCGGCGCCCGGACGATCGAGGCGACCGGCCGGACGCTGGGCGAGGCCGTGGCCGACGTGGCCGCGCGCTACCCCGCCCTCGCGCCCCGGCTCCGGGACAAGGAGGGAAAGCCCTATCCCTTCGTCAACTTCTATTTGAACGATGAAGACGTGCGGTTCCGCGGCGGCTTCGCGGCCCCGGTGCAGGACGGCGACGAGGTGACCGTTATCCCGGCGATCGCGGGGGGCTGAGCCCCGCGTCTGCAGCGGCGATCCGGGCCAGCCCGGCCCAATCGATGTCGCCCCAACCGCGGGCGACGCCGGAGAGGTAGCGGTCCCGAATCAGGCTCGCCAGCGGCATGGGCGCGGCGACTTCGTCCGCGGCGCCGAGCGCCAGGCGGACATCCTTCAAGCCGTACTTCAGCTTGAACCCGGCAGGCTCGTAGCGCTCTTCGACGATCAGCTTGCCGTAGTTCTCGTAGATCGGCGAGCGGAACAGCCGGCCGTTCACGACATCCAGCAGCTCGGCGGGCGCGACGCCGTACTTGCGCGCCAGCGCGAACGCCTCGCCCATCGCTTCGATCGCCGCCGCGAGTAGGAAGTTACCCGCGAGCTTGATCACGTTGGCTCGCGGTGGATCATCGCCCGCGACGATCACACCCTGGCCCATGGCGTCGAGCACCGAGCCAATACGCTCGAGCGCCTGCGAGGGCCCGGCGGCCACGATCCATAGTTGCTTTGCCTCGGCCGCTTCCGGCCGCCCGAAGACCGGCGCGGCGACGTACGTTTGACCGGCGGTCTTATGGCGCTCGGCGAGCCCGCGGGACAGCGCGGGGCTGATGGTGCTCATGGAAATATGGATCGCCCCACGGGGGAGCGCCGCCACTGCGCCGTCGGGGCCGAGCATCACGTCTTCGAGCGCAGCGTCATCCGCCACCATTGTGACCAGCACCTCGGCGTCGCGCACGGCGGCGGCGGGACTGTCGGCCACGACGGGGTTGAACTGCTTGAGCTGGTCCGCACGGGCGCGCGTCCGATTGTAGACCGTGAGCGTGTGGCCCGCCTGCAACAGGTGCCGCGCCATCGGCAGGCCCATGCCGCCGAGTCCGATGAATGAGATTTTCATATGTTCAAGGTAAACGAGGCCAGGATGAAAGCGATTCGGGTACACACGCCGGGCGGGCCGGAGGCGCTGCGGTACGAGGAGATCGAGCGGCCCGCCCCGGGCCCCGGCCAGGTGCTCGTAAAGATCGAAGCTGCGGGCGTGAACTTCATCGACGTGTACCAGCGCACAGGGCACTACAAGGTCCCGCTGCCGGTCACGCTGGGACAGGAAGCGGCGGGGACTGTGAGCGCCGTTGGCCCCGGCGTGGCCGCACCCAAAGTTGGGGAGCGCGTCGCGTATGCGAGCCTGCTCGGCGCGTATGCCGAGTACGCCGTGGTGCCGGCCGACCGGGTCGTGGTGTTGCCGGACGGCGTGAGCACGAAGCAGGGCGCCGCCGTAATGCTCCAGGGCATGACGGCGCACTACCTCGCGACCTCGACCTACGCCTTGAAGCCCGGGGATGCATGCCTGGCGCACGCCGCCGCGGGCGGCGTGGGTCTCTTGCTCTGCCAGATCGCCAAACTCCGGGGCGCACGAGTGCTCGGCACGGTCTCGACGCGCGAGAAGGCCGCCCTGGCACGCGGGGCCGGCGCCGATGAGGTCATCCTGTACACCGAGCAGGACTTCGAGACTGAAGTGAAGCGTCTGACGAACGGAGCCGGGCTGCAGGTGATCTACGATTCCGTCGGCAAGACGACGTTCGAGAAAGGCTTGAGCTGCCTCGCGCCCCGGGGCATGATGGTCTTGTACGGTCAGTCGAGCGGACCGGTGGGACCGTTCGACCCGCAGGTGCTGAGCCAGAAGGGCTCGTTGTTCCTCACCCGGCCCACGCTGGCGCACTACATCGCGACGCGCGCCGAGCTGCTCGGGCGGGCAGGCGAGGTGTTGGGCTGGATCAAGAGCGGAAAACTGACGGTGCGCATCGAGCGCGAGCTCCCGCTCGCGCAAGCGGCGGAGGCGCACAGGTTGCTGGAAGGACGCAAGACCACGGGGAAGGTGTTGCTGATTCCCTAATCTTCGGTCGCCGGGAGTGGTTCGTATGACGTTGCCTACCCGTCCGCTCGGCTCGAGCGGGCTCGATATCACGACCGTCGGCTTCGGCGCGTGGTCGGGAGGCGCTGAGGCGGGCGAACCCGCGGAGCGGTTATATTTCCAGCGACGCGGGCTCGCCCGCGCCTCGCACCGGGAGCGGTCCGGCATCTCGGCCGGACCTAGGCGTTGCCCAATCGGCCCCCCGGCAGCGGTCCTACAACAATGGGAGCATCCCATGCCTTCGCAACGCAACGATCTCCAGCACAGCGCCGTGGTCGTAATCGACATGGCGAACGATTTCGTCTATTCCGGTGGCGTGATCGCCGATGCCGGCGGCCCCGACTACCAGGAGCGCGCCCAGCGTCTCATCGCACCGCTGGGCCGCCTGCTCGCCGCGGCGCGGCGTGCCGGCGTCACGGTGGTGTACGCGACCGACGCCCACACGCCGGGCGACAGCGAGCTCCGGAAGTGGCCGCCGCACGCCATGGCAGGCAGTTGGAACGCCGAGATCGTCCCCGGACTCGCGCCCGAGCCCGGCGACATCGTGCTCGGCAAACAGACCTACAGCCCGTTCTTGAACCCGGCGTTCGAGCGTACCCTAGCGGAGCGGGGGTTGACCCGACTCTACGTCACGGGTCTGCACACCGACTGCTGCGCGCGGCACACGTCGGGAGACGCCTTCCAGCGTGGGTATGATCTCGTGTGGGTGACGGATGCGCTGCAGGCGTTCACCGACGAGGCGCATCAGGCGGGCCTCGAGTACTTCAAGACCTGGTACGCGACCGACCCGGCGCGCCAGCTCAGGACCGTGGACGAGCTGGTGGGTGAGTGGACGGCTGTGCCGGAGCCGGCGGTGGCTTAGGGCGCGCTTGTCGCTGGGCGGCGCGCACCCACACCCGCACTTCCGCGGGCGTGGGGCGCGCGCCGCCCCCCCCGCCCCGCACCATGTTCCACACCGAGTCGGGGTCGGAGCCGGCCAGCGCCTCGACACTCTCCACCCCGCCGCCGATCAGGACGGCCGCGTGCGCGGTGCCGATGCCTCGGAGTGTCGCGAGGCGCGCCGCGTCGTGCGCCGCGCGCGCGTCGCGCGGGCTCAGGTTGGCGCGGTAGGCGAGCTCCGCCACCGGGCTCTGCGCGACCCGGAACACGGTTTCCCACCCAGCTCCGCGCAATCGCGCGATCACCCCGTTCGTCACGCCCGGCAGATCGCGCAGCGCTGGCGTCGTGGAGCTCACGGTCCAGTGGTCGATCCCGATGAGCACGAGCAGGACGAATGCCGCGGAGCCGACCAGGGTTCGCCGGGTGGTATGCGGCGCGAGCAGGCGATAGAGCGACCACACCTCGAGCGCGAAAAACGGGAAGCCGAGGAAGCCGATCAGTGGCATCTCGAAGATTTTCAGGCGCTCGAGGAACGGGACCGTGTAGATCCAGCGGCCACGCGCCATGGCATTGAACGATTCCCACACCACCCCGGCGAAGAGGCCTGCGGCCATGAGCCGTGCGATGCGTCCCCAGCTGCCCCCGGCGATATCCGCAAACAGCGAGTGCGCGGGATCGCGCCGGTACAACAGCGGCTCGGCGATGAGCCACACCGCACCCCAGGTGAGCGAGTAGAGATAGCGAGGGAAAACCAGCACAGCCGCTAGCAGTCCCCAGCCGACCCAGCCGGCGATCTCCAGATGCCGCGGCTCGAGGGTGAAGCTGCGGAGCCTCAGATCGTGCCACACCCCCAGGCGGTCCAACAGGCGCTCGGGGAGCAGCACGGCGGGGACGACCGTGGCGAGCGACACCGTGATCCCGATCCAGCGCTCGAGGCGGCTCGCCGGCAGGAAGACGTAGTACCAGTCCCGCAGGCGAAAATTGATCGCCTCGAACAGGAACCAGATCACCGCCGACCACCACAACATCACCACGAGCTCGCGGGGCCGGGCGAGGAGCGACTCACCGCCCAGCATGACCACCACCTCGTCGAGGATGACGAGGGTAGGGTACCAGGCCAGGACGTAGAACCAGGTGGGGACAGGCGGGATCTCGTAGCCGAGCAGCAGGACGGCGGCGATCAGCACGACCGCCGCCGTTGCGAGTCTCACCCGGGTCAATGCGGCAACCGCGGCCGCAGGAAGCCGTAGGTCCACGTTCCATGCCCTCCGCCCAAACACGCCCGAATCTTAACGCGACGTAACGATCGGTCGGAACACGAGATCCTGGTAATCGAAGCTGAAGTCCGCGAGCGGCGACACCGCCGCCATCTGGAACCGATCGATAGATCCGTCCGGGGTGAGCGCGAAGGTCACATACGCGTCCTCGAGGTGCTTCGTGCGCCAGCGCGCGATGAACGTGTCGTACTGCCAATGCTCGAGGTCACCCACGAATGCGGGGGAGCGGCCGAACCGGAGGACCAGCCGGCCATTCTCGAAGGCCACGCTGGCGTCTCCGTACAGCTCGTCGCGGTACGATCCCGCGTACCTGGCCAGCGGCAGGGACGGCCGAGACGCCGAATCCCGTTCCGCGCGGGTGGCCTTGAGCGTCGAGTCGGCGCCGCCTCGGGCGAGCTGTTCGGCCTGGGCGAACGCCGCCACCCAGTCCCCGCGCGGCCGGGGCGCGCCGAGCAGATCGTCGAGCAGCCGGTAGGTGAGCGCGGCCATCAGGTCCGCTTCCGAGTTGGTGAGGATCACGATGCCGAGCTTCTCGGTCGGCACGAGCGTGATCTGCGACGACATCCCGGCGAGGCCGCCCGTGTGCGACACGAGCTTGCGCCCCTGGTAGTCCCGCACTCGCCAGCCCAGCGCGTATTCGGCAAAGTTGGCCCGCAGCGCCGCGAGCGGGGGTGGGGGGTCCGCAATGGGCAGGATGGTCTGGCCCGACCACATCTCGCGCGCCTGCCGCTCACTGAACAGGCGTCCGCCTGCATAACGGCCCGAGTCGAGCCGACAGACGAGCCACCGTGCCAAATCCGTCACGTTGGAGGCGATCCCCCCGGCGGGGGCAATGTTGTCGACCGAATCGAGCGGGACGACCTGCAGCTTGCCGTCCTCCATCGCGTGCGGCGCGGCGGCGTTTCGACTCGACGTGAAGAATGCCGTGGTCGTCCCGGACTCTGTCATGCCGAGCGGCGTGAAGATGCGGTTCTTCACGAAGTCGTCCCAGTTCTGGCCGGCGACGGCGGGGAAGATCTCGCCGGCCACGATGTAGAGCACGTTGTCGTACGCGTAGGCGCTGCGGAAGCTCGACACGGGCCTGGCGAAGCGGATCCGGGAGGCGATCTCGCCCCGGTTGTAGTTCGAGTGGAACCACAACAGGTCGCCCGCGCCCAGGCCCAGGCCGCTCCTGTGCGTCACGAGATCTCGCACCGTGAACTCGCGGGTCACGTAGGGGTCGTACAGCTGGAACCCCGGGAGGAACTTGGTCACGGCATCGTCCCACGAGAGCTTCCCCTCGTCGGCCAGGATCGCGAGCGCGGCGGTGGTGAACGCCTTGGTGTTCGAAGCGATCTGGAACAGCGTGTGGGCGTCCACGCGGGCGGTGTCGCTCAGCGTGCGCACGCCGTAGCCCTTCGCGAACACGACCCGGCCGTCCTTCACGACGGCGATGGCGGCTCCCGGCGTCCGGAGCGCCTGGAGTCCTCGGGCGACGTAGGCGTCGAAGTCCTTCTGGCGAAAGCTCTGCCCCGGGGTCCCGGAGGGGGCGAAGAGCGCCAGCCCCGCGGTGACGAGGGCGATCCTCACGGCGATCGAGCTCGGTCTACAATCCGGTGGATAGGCGCACCACCACGTTCCGGCCCTCCCCAAACGCGAACACCTTATAGCGGCTGAGAAAGTCAGTGTACCGTGTGTTCGTGGCGTTGCGGACTCGGACCTCGAGATAGATCAGGCGGCCGCCAACGGTCTGTTCGAGCCCCGCCCCCAAGTTAAGAAGCTGGTACGCCGGGGTCTGCTCGTCGAACGGCCCGAGCCGTGTCTGGCGTGTGACCGCCTGGAGCCCCGCGCTTAGGTAGACTCGTTCTGCCCACCGGAGCCCGGTCGTGTGCCATTCTGCCTCGACGTCGGCGCGCGGCGCGGGCGTGAGCGGCAGCGGCTCGTTCGTGTCCTCGTTGGTGCCCCGCACGGCGTCCACTCTGGCGCGCACGGTGAGTACCGGTGCGGCCACGACCTCCGCACCCGCCTCCGCGCCCACAAGCACCGCCCGCGCCTGCTGGTAGCGATAGATCGCGAGCCCGGACCCCGGGTCGGTCGCGCCGGTCGGCGCGATATAGAGGTAGCTACCGATCTGGTTGCGATACGCGGCGAGTTCGCCTCGCACACGGCTGCTCTGCCACCGGACGCTCAGGTCGGCGTTGAAACTCACCTCCGGGCGCGCGGTCGGCAGCCCGATTTCGTATCGGTCCTCCCCCAGGTGGGGCCCGTTGGTGAAGAGCTCGAACAGGGTCGGCGCGCGGAACGCGCGGCCGGCGTGCGCCGCGATTGCGAGCCCCGGCGCGGCGCGATAAACCGCTCCCAGGTTCGCGGTCAGCGCAGAGGCGTTCCGCGTTTGCGCCGAAACCTGAAGTGCGGCATTGGAGTCGGCGCTCAAGTGGCGGGCATCGCCTCGGGCGCCGATCAGCAGGGTCCAGCGACCCAGGGTGGCCGTCTCGAGCGCGAATACCGCGCCGCCGACAGTGCGGGCCGTGGGGACAAGGGGCTCGATGCCGCGCGTCTGGTTGTCCTGGTACAGGCCGGAAACGCCTACTGTGCCGGTGAGTCCGCCGGGCGAAGAGTGGTGCAGCAGGACGTCCGTCGAATAAGTGTTCAACAGCAGATCGAAGTTCGGGGTCGAATCCCCGTTGCGACTCTGGTCGGACACTTCCTGGAGGGAGTGACGCTGCCACTGGGACTTCGTCTCAAGGCGCACCCCACCGATCACGCTGTTGCTCGCGAGCTGCAGCCGATTGTCGGACAGCCGGCGGAGCGGCCCGTCCGTGTTGTCGGCGGGCACCGGAGGGCCATCGAGCAACCCGAACGAGCCTCCATACCTCGTATAGCGAAGGGTGACCGAGCCGCGATCCCCGTGCAGGCCCGCCACCGCTTCCCCGTTGATGGCGTGGAACGCGGTGTTGTAGATATCGCCCGTGGGCGTGGAGTCGTTGCCCGGCGGCGTGTGGAAGTTGTCCGCGCGACGCCCGATGCCGGTCACGCTCCACCCGAACCGGCCGCTCGCCCCCTCCGCTCGAAGGACCGTCCCCACTTCGTTGTTGTTGGTCGCGCCGTACAGCTCGGCGGCGCCCCGCATGAAGGCTGGACGACCGCGGCCGTCGGGCACCTCGTTGGGGATCACGTTGATCACACCGCCGATCGCGTCCGAGCCATAGAGCACGCTCGCCGGCCCGCGGATCAGCTCCACGCGCTCGGCCAGCCGGGCGTCCACGGAGGGGCCGTCCTCGTCACTCCACGAGTAGTCCTCGAGGCGCTGTCCGTTATCGAGCACCAGCACGCGCGGTCCCGTGAGTCCTCTAATGACTGGTTTGCCCACTTGCTCGCCCGTGCTCAGCGTACGGACACCCGGGATCTGGTCCAGCGCGTGCGCGAGCGACACCTCGTGAGCGTGCCGCAGTTGCTCACCCGAGAGCTCTGCGGTCGGCAGCGGTGAGGCGAGAGGGCTAATCGCGGACCGAGTGGCGGTGACCGTGACCGCATCCACGTGCAGCGCGCTGGGTCGCAGCACGAGAGCCAGCGGCAGGCCAGGCACGGCAGCGGTCGCAACGATTGGCGCGTAACCCAGGCGGCGAACGACCAGGGTGTACCGACCTGTGGGCAGTTCGGCGACCCGGAACATTCCGTCCGCCTTAGTCACCAGCGTCAGGCCGAGTTCGGCCACGCTGACGGTCGCCGCTGCGAGGGGATGGCCGGCCGTGTCGACCACCGTGCCGCGCAGTGTGTCGCCGCCTGGCAGCAATGACGCGAGGAGCGCCGCAATGGTCAGAGTCACCGCTTGTCTCCCGGGAAATGACGAACGGCTCGCAGCATACCCTGCCGAGGGAAACGTCGCAAGCCGCCCAGAAAACACGTGGGGCCCGACCTGATGAATGCGGCCGGGCCCGTCTGCGCGCGAACTACGCGCTCAATCCTTCTAGCTAGACGCTTGACCCCCTTCCCGTGAGAACGGTCACGCGTCTTCTGCCGCCCGCTTGTACATCCAGTACTCGGGGCCGGCCTGCGCCTCCGGCCAGTCGGCGATATGCTCCTGGCCGCGCCAGCGCTCGTCGCTCGGACCGGCGCGCCACGGCTCGGCGTCGCAATGGAGATCGCCGCGCCACGCGTCGTCGTCAGCCCATTCGTCCGGTCGCCAAGACTGTGTCATACATCACTCCTCGTCGGCCGCGCCGTGCGGCCGTAGTCCCTGACTCGCAAGGCGTGTGCCCGGCGGGGAGCGTGCGGGACAAGTCGGCTCGTGCTATAAGGATAGAGGGTCCACCGGTTGGGACCACCAGCGCCCGGCTTGTCGCAAAGTCGGCCGCGCTGCCGCGCTCCGACACTAACATCCAGCGTGACCTCGATCACTATGCGCCTGCGCGTGACATATCACCTCGCCTGCTCGAGTCGGCTCGCCGCCGCGAAGGCGCGCGACATCGCGTTCGAGCAGACCGTCGAGCTCCCTGCGGACGCCATGCCTCCGGAGGTCGCGTTGCGGGTCGCGGGACGCGTCGAGTCGGTCGACACGCTCGGCCGCGGTCGCTCCCGCGCCGTGATCTCGTTCGACCCGGGTGCGGTGTGCGGCGACCTGCCGCAACTCTTGAACCTTCTGTTCGGCAACATCTCGCTCAAGACAGGGATCCTCATCGCCGGGCTCGAGTGGCCGGACGAGCTGCTCACCGCGCTGCGTGGCCCGCGGCTCGGCATCGCGGGGCTCCGGGAGCTCACGGGCGCCCGCGGGCGACCCCTGCTCTGCACGGCGCTCAAGCCACTCGGTCGCTCGGCGCCCGAGCTTGCACGGTTGGCCTACGGATTCGCCCGCGGGGGGATCGATCTCATCAAGGACGATCACAGTCTGGCGGATCAGACGACGGCGCCGTTTCGCGAGCGGGTCGAGCGCTGCCAGGAAGCGGTCGCGCGGGCCAACGGCGAGACGGGCGGGAACGCGCTGTATTTCCCGAACGTCACGAGCGGTCCCCCGGAGATCGTGGAGCGCGCGGGTGCCGCGCGCCGCGCGGGCTGCCGCGGCGTCGTGGTCAACGCGCTCCCCGCAGGCCTCGGCGCCGTGGGCGCGATCGCCGCCGCTACGGGACTCGCGATCATGTCGCACCCATCGCTCGCGGGCGCGTTCTTCCATCCGGACCACGGCATCGCACCGGAGGTGCTATTGGGCGACCTGTTCCGCGTCGCCGGGAGTGATGCGGTGATCTATCCCAACGTCGGAGGGCGATTTACGTTCTCGGAAGCGACCTGCGCCGCGATCAACACGCGGCTGCGCGGGGCGCTCGGACCGGTGTCCCCCTCGTTTCCCGTGCCGGCGGGGGGGATCAACGCGGCGCGCGTGCCGCACTGGATCGAGCAGTACGGCGCGGACACCATCTTCCTGATCGGCGGGAGCTTGTACGCGCAGGCCGATCCCGCCACGGCGGCGGAGCGGTTGGTCGCGGCGGTGAGACGACATTCCCATGGATGATCGATCGAAGGTCCTTAAGTTCGGCGGGTTTCGCTGGGATGGGATCCCCGTGCGCGAGTACAAGACGGGCGACGTGCCGTACCGGGACGTCACCCGTCAGACGCTCCTGGGCGAAGGCGCCGGCGAGGAGCCGTTCAACTTCGTGACGCGGTATTTCGAGATCCAACCCGGCGGCTACTCGACGCTCGAGCGACACCAGCATCCGCACGCGGTGGTCGTCATTCGCGGTCGGGGGCGGGTGATGCTGGGCGACACGAGCTACGACATCGCGCCGTTCGACTGCGTCTACGTGTCGCCCGGCGTGGCGCACCAGTTCCGGGCGACGGGCGAGGAGCCCCTGGGTTTTCTGTGCACGGTGGATCGGGTGCGGGATCGGCCCGAGGTGGTGGAGTGAGCGTCCAGTCGATCAACCCCGCCACCGGCGAGGTGCTCGAGACATTCCGGGAGACGGCGCCTGACGCGCTCGCCCGGATCCTCGAGGGCGCCGACGCCGCGTCACGCGAGTGGCGCCGCAGCCCGGTGGCGGAGCGAGCGGAGCGGCTGCGCGCCGCCGCGCGTGTCCTGCGCGAGCGCAAGGACGCCTACGCCCGCACCATGGCGCTGGAGATGGGTAAGCCGCTGGCGCAGGGAGTGGCAGAGGCCGAGAAATGCGCCTGGGCCTGCGACTACTACGCGGACCACGGGGCGGCCTTCCTCGCCGATGAGCCCCACGCGACCGATGCCTCGCGGAGCTACGTCCGGTTCGAAGCCTTGGGTCCTGTGTTCGCCATCATGCCCTGGAATTTCCCGTTCTGGCAGGTGTTTCGCTTCGCTGCACCGGCCCTGGTCGCCGGGAACGCCGGCATCCTGAAGCACGCTCCCAACGTGCCGCGCTGTGCGCTCGAGATCGAAACCGTCTTCCAGGACGCCGGCTTCCCGGATGGTCTGTTCCGGGCGGTGTTCCTCTCGAACGAGGCCGCCGGCGGCGTCATCGCCGACCAGCGGGTGCGCGCGGTGACGCTCACTGGCTCGGACCGCGCGGGGAGCCAGGTGGCGGAGCAGGCAGGTCGACACCTGAAGAAGACGGTGCTCGAGCTCGGCGGCAGCGATCCGTTCATCGTGCTCGAGGACGCGGATCTCGAGCGGGCCGCGACCACAGCGGTGGAAGCGCGTCTCATCAACAGCGGCCAGAGTTGCATCGCCGCCAAGCGCTTCATTGTCGTGGAGCGCGTGGCGGAGCGGTTCCTCGAGCGGTTCACGAGCGAAATGCGCGCCCGGAGGGTGGGCGATCCCCTCGACCCGGCGACTCAGGTCGGACCACAGGCGCGGCTCGATCTGCGCGAGAATCTCCATCGGCAGGTGCAAGAGTCGGTGAAGCGGGGCGCCCGGCTCGTGCTCGGTGGCGAGCTCCCCGCCGGCCGGGGCGCCTTCTACCCGCCCACCGTGCTCAGCGCCGTGGAGCCCGGGATGCCCGCGTTCGATCAGGAAACGTTCGGCCCCGTGGCGGCCGTGATCCGCGCCAAGGACGAGGCGGACGCGATCCGCATCGCGAACGCGTCGCCCTACGGACTGGGGGCGTCGGTCTGGACTGCGGACTCGAAGCGCGGGGAGCGCGTCGCGCGCGAGATCGAAGCGGGTAGCGTGTTCGTGAACGGGCTCGTCCGCTCCGATCCGCGGCTGCCCTTCGGCGGCGTGAAGCGTTCCGGCTATGGACGCGAGCTGTCGGCGTACGGCCTGCGCGAGTTCGTGAACATCAAGACGGTGTGGGTGGCATGAATGTCCGCGTCGGCACGTCGGGGTACAACTTCCCCCAGTGGAAGGGCCCGTTTTACCCGGCCAAGATTCGCGAATCCGAGCTGCTCCCGTA
>WNES01000614.1_pt1 | contig 17450 bp, 19 predicted proteins | sample 5399931 | NCBI WGS metagenome assembly WNES01 (sample SAMN13153332, study PRJNA577476) | soil metagenome | isolation source: 20 cm grassland meadow soil 2 days after 3rd rain plot 5 | place: USA:California | collected 2015-11-11
AGTAATGCTGCCGGTACACTTTCCTGCTGCCACGCCCGCGCGCTGATAGAAGTTTCCCGCGACGCTTGTGGTCCAGTGCGAACTCAATTGCGATACCACGCTCACAAATTCATCGTGAAAATCCGCGGAGTAACTGAGCAGGTCGTTATCCTGGCCGAAGCGCAATTCCTGTTGTGTACCCCGTCGGACGGAGATCAATCCATCGCGCGCTTCCGTGTTTTCCGGATCCAGGCGCAGCGCCGATTGGAATTCCGAGCGCGCTTCGTTTCGTTGGCCGGCCACCCGCAGCGCACGCGCACGGGCCGCATGAATATCCGGTCGCTTCGGATCCAGTTCTTCGGCTACGTTGATGGCTTGCAGTGCTTCGCGGATGTTTCCTTGGCGCAAGTAAACATCGGCGAGCCCCATCCAGTTGTCTGGATCCGTTCGCGAGACTTGCAGGATGGCGAGATATTCTTTCTCGGCTTCAGGCAGTTTTCCTGACCATGCCAACACGCGTGCCCGCCACGCGCGCACGTCCATATCCTGCGGCGCGCGTGCGATTTCCTGCTCCACAAGCCGCATGGCCGAGTTCCAGTCCCTGGCTTCGGCGTACTTGCGCACTTGCGTCTGCCAGGCAGGCACTCGGCTCCAACCATCCGCAGGCGAGAAAGCCAAGAGCAACACGATGGTCATACTGCAAATGACCGCTCGGAAGACGCGTCCGCGGCGGAAGCCTTGTGCTCCGAGTTTTTTTACTACCTGCAAGGCGAACCTCCTGTAAAGATCGCGAACAGCTCTTGCACCGAAGAATCAGCTCATGCTTCAGCAAACGGGCGCAGGCGTAAATTCAATCCGATTTCGCCCAGCGCGTTTGGCCGAGTACAAAGCGGCATCCGCCAGTTGCCGGAGCGGACCGAGAGCAGACGCCTTCTGACTTCCTTCAAAGCCTGCCAGTCCGAAACTGGCTGTCACTCCGACTGTGCATCCGCCGAATGTGACTGGCGTGCTCGATAACTCCAGTCGGATGCGATCGATTACCTTTAGAGCGTTCTCTTTGTCCGTGTGGGTTAAAACAAGCAGAAACTCCTCGCCACCAAGGCGACCACAAAGGTCGCCCCTCCTCAACGAACTCTTGAGAATTTTTGAAAATCTCTTCAGGACTGCATCCCCGGCGTCATGCCCGAATGTATCGTTGACTTGTTTGAAGTGATCCAAGTCAGCCAGAGCTACCCAAAAGGGAAAGCCATGCCTGGCGGCGTTGCTAAGTTGGCTTGCTGCCCAATCCTCAATCGCGCGGCGATTGGGTAATCCAGTAAGAGCGTCAGTGAGTGCGAGTTCTTCCAGTTGTTTGTTCTTCGCCTCTACCTGTCGATGCAGACCCGTGATCCGGGCGCCTACCCCGACCCGCGCGAGAAGCTCGCCCCGGTGAAAAGGCTTGGTCAGATAATCATCGGCCCCCAATGCAAGCGCTTTTACGAGATTCTCTTTGCCAGTCTGCGCGGTGAGCACAATAACGTAGGCATACGAGTCTTGGGAACTCGATCGTATACGCTGACACACCTCCTGCCCTGATAGGTCAGGCAGCACCCAGTCTGTAATGACGACGTCGGGTCTGTGCTTCTCGAATAGCTCAACCCCGCTCTGGCCGCTTGTCGCCAAGAGGAGCCTATATCCCTTCTCCAACAGCGGTAGCTCGACCAGCTTTCGAGCGACTGGTGAATCGTCGATGATGAGTACCTTGAATCTCTCTTCAGCCGGGGACATATGCTCCTCCAGGCAAATCCTGTTTGAGTGTGAGTTCGGCAAGGACAACAGCAACCGCCTGGCCAACCTTAGCGACCATCTATCTCCTTCTGTTTCAATTACATACAGGAAGGCCTCGTTAAGGGCTCAATTTTTCGCGGGGCTCAAGATGTCTCGAAGACAGACAGTTGTCTGTAATCAAGCCAAGACAAACAATGTTCCGAAGAGAGGCAATCGCAGAGGAGGCCTACAACTCTTCATTTTCTGCTAACGTGCGTGATCCAAGCGAATCACGTCTGCATTCATGCGGGCCGCTAGTCCGACGACTCGCTGCGGTCGCCAGAGGCGGTGGTCCCCTCGGGCGTGTCGCATTCTCCCAAGATGCGATAGAGTTTCGCCCGACTTACCCCAAGCAATTCTGCCGCGCGCACTTTGTTTCCACCTACACTTTGCAACGCCCGCAGCGTATGGGCTCTTTCCACCTCTTCGAGCGTAGAAAGGACGTCGCCATCTTGGGTTCCAACTGACACATCAACTTCCTGTCTCTCGCGGAGGTATTCTGGAAGGTCGTCGACGTCGATGATGTCCCCCTCAGTCATCATGCAGGCACTCCCGAGCACATTCTCAAGCTCTCGCACATTTCCGGGCCAGGAGTGTCTAGCCAGTAAGACGTCAGCGCGCCTGGTGATTCCACGCAGCGGCTTGCTGTATTGCTCGGCGAACCGCTTGATGAAATATCGCTCAAGCAGCGGCAGATCCTCTTTCCTTTGTGCAAGGGGCGGCAGTTTAATCTGAACCATGGAGAGCCGGTAGAAGAGGTCTTCACGAAATCGTTGATTTTTGACCATTTCCTTGAGGTCCCGGTGCGTCGCCGCGATTACTCTGACTTCCACCTGCCGGGCCACAGGAGAGCCTACCCTCTGAATCTCCCTGTTCTGTAGCACGCGCAACAGCTTTGCCTGCATGGAAAGAGAAAGTTCACCTACTTCGTCCAAAAGGACAGTCCCTCTGTTCGCTGCTTCAAACACGCCGACGCGATCCTGGACCGCTCCGGTGAAGGCTCCCTTGACGTGGCCGAACAGTTCGCTCTCTGCGAGAGTCTCGACAACTGCCGAACAATTGCAAGTCACAAATGGCCCGGAGCAAGCCGGGCTCAGCCTATGCAATGCTTGGGCGGCAAGTTCTTTTCCTACTCCCGTCTCGCCGGTTAACAGAACCGTACGGAAATGCGGTGCAACGCGCCGGATGCGGTGGAACACTTCGAGCATCGCGGCGCTATGTCCCACCATGGATGCGAACTGGGAGTTTTCGAGAAGCTCGTGTTCCAACTGCAAGCAACGCTGTCCCTTATGCAGTTCCAACAACAGCGCTTCCACCCTCTTCTCGAGCTTCTCCACGTTAACCGGTTTGGTCAGGTAATCAGCGGCGCCTTTCTGGATCGCTTCCACGGCCGATTCCGTGCTGTATTGTCCGGTGAGTAAAACCACTTCAATCGCAGGGTCGAACTCGACAATCCTTGCAAGCGCCTCCAGTCCGCTCATCCCCGGCATCACCAAATCGACCACAACCAGGTTCGGGCGTTCTTTATAAACCTGTTCAAGGCCCTCCTGAGGACTCGTGGAGGTATAAACCTTCACGTTTTCGCGGGACAGAACTCTAGCTATGAATTTGAGGTGTTGCTCGTCGTCATCAATCGCGACAACTCGCAGCGCCGAGTCGGGACCAGCAGGCATTTGGCTACCTTGAAGACCGAAAAGATGGAATTTCGGATGTTGACCCTATCCCTCATTGTAAGGCTCCTCGCACCGTGCAAACAGCCCGTTGCGGCTGAAATGTTCCAGAATATTGCAAACGTGTTAGAGCACAACCTTGAAGCGATTCGATAACGCGGCCTTGGCCTGACCGCATCTGCCCGAGCGCTTGCAATGGGAGGTTTGGCTCAATCCCGGACAGATGTTTGTTATCCAGACATTTTTGGATCTTTTGGGAAAATCCAGCTTTAGGCTAAATCGGCTCGTATCTCATTGAAAGGACATAGATAAGCGGCTTGCCGAAACTGGCCAGACGAATGGCTCGTTCCTTGCACAGCTTTGGACGAACTGCAAAAGACATCCATTTTCAGGAGGTTCCCTTTGCAAGCGTTGGAAGAACTCGCAGGGCAACACTTGCGGCGAAGCAGCCGCATTCCGAAAGAGATCGCCATTCTTTTGACCGGCTGCGACGCCAATGGCAAGCAATTCATAGAAAGGACAAAGACGGTAGTCCTGAGCCGTTGTGGCGCTGGCATCGTTTCAAAGCACAAGCTCGTGATCGAGCAAGAGTTGATCCTGGTTCATACGGAATCCAATAAAGAAGCGGACATCCGCATCGTCGGACAGATTGGCTCCGCCAGTGGCTCCTACACCTACGGCGTTGCTTTCCTCCATCCCGACATCAACTTCTGGGGCGTCGAATTTCCTTCCTTGACAGGGGCAGAAATCTCAGCGAGAGGCATGCCATTTCAATGCACTACTTGTGGTTGCCGCGAAGTCCTCGATCCGGAGGCTCTCGAATTGGATGTCTACGCTATCCACGGCGCAATTCTTCGCGACTGTAAACAATGTGTTAAGTCGACCATGTGGAAGAAGGCTTCGGTCGCGGGTTCGGAGTCCGCTCCATTGTCCGAGACTGCGCCTGTTCGATCGAGTCAGGCAGTTCCTTCCGAAGCGCGGCCCGCAGCTGTCCCTTCCAAGAACAGACGCAGGCATCAGCGCATCAAAGTGAACTTCACCGCGTGCGTGCGCAATCCTGGCTTTGAGGACTGCCTCGTTCATTGCGAGAATGTTTCGCGAGGCGGACTTTGCTTCAAGAGCAACCGGCGTTACTACGAGGCCGCACGCATCGAGGTCGCCGCCCCTTACTCTCCGGGATCTCCATGCATTCTTGTTCCGGCCCAAATCGTCCGTGTCCAGGAACTCCCTGAGGAAGGAATGTTCCGATGCGGTGTTCAGTATCTTGATTTGACGAAGGATCCGCTCGCGGCGTAGCCCTCCTAATCCAAAACCCAATGACCGACCTTCTCGGTAAGCCGGCAAGCATATCGAGGGTAAGGAGTCTCTTCCCATTCCGAACGAATAACTTGCGCCTTCCCGACATACTCGTCCCGTGCGCCTACAAGATAGACGTCCACTAATCCCCCAACATTGCGACTGCACATGCACATAAGAACGCGCTCCGACTTACGTTTTCCGTGGTCGTGTGAACCTCAAACGCCTCACGATTGTCGTCTGTTCCAGTGATCCTGAGCGGAACCCTCAGGCGTACCCGCACTTCGGAGCGCCGCTCTTTTCGCCGGGTCTTCAAGAAATCAGCAAGTTGCCCACGCAGTATCATTTGCGCGGAGCTAAACGATGTAAAGGTCTGGCAGAGTTCAAAGCCAGAGTACTTCGGCATGCGCAAATCCAACAAAATCGCGTCTGGCTTGTGCTCCAGCGCCAGTGCCAACGCGTGTTCCGGCTCCCCCGTACCGATGACCTCCTAGGTGTCCGCGAGATTCATCCGCATCACCTTTCGCATGGCATCGTCATCGTCCACCACCAAAAGCTTGCTCATTTCTTTTCTCCCCCTTGACCTGGGTTATTGTGGTCTTGACCGACACTCTTGCCGTCCAGTACCTCGCGCATCTTCTTTATCAGCACTTCTTCGGTGAATGGTTTATGAAGAAGAATCATCCCTTGCTCCAGCACTCCATGTCGGGCAACAAAGTTGTCCGTGTAGCCCGAGATATACAGGACCCGCATGGCAGGCTGTCTTGGCAGCAATCTCTCTGCGAGAACTCTTCCATTTATGCCTGGCATCACAACGTCCGTCAGAAGAAGATCTATTTTCCCTGAGTGCCGAGTCTCCACCTGTAAGGCTTCCTCTCCGTTCTGGGCTACGAGCACCCGGAAGCCATGTGATTCGAGAAACGACTGGGTCAACTTTCGAAGCGGTTCAGAGTCTTCCACCAACAAGATCGTTTCGGATCCACGTGTGGTTTTAACTACGGGTGTCCTTGCAGTGACCTCGGTGGCAGGCTCCTCAACTCGCGGCAAAAAGATCTGAAACGAAGCCCCCTTCCCTGGCTCGCTCTCCACCCAGATGTAACCGCCACTTTGTTTGACCACACCATAGACGGTCGCGAGACCCAATCCCGTACCCTTTCCGACCTCCTTGGTTGTAAAAAATGGTTCGAAAATGTGAGTGATAGTGTCTGGATCGATGCCGGTTCCCGCGTCGATGACGGCAAGCATGACGTAATGCCCAGGCTTGGCTCCCGGATGCTGCCAGGCATATGCCTGATCCAATTCGACATTTGCGGTCTCGATTCTTAGCGTGCCGCCTTCCGGCATGGCGTCCCGGGCGTTGACAGCAAGATTCATGATCACTTGCTCGATTTGGCTTTGATCTGCCTTCACCATTCCCAAGTCCGAGCTAAGGGATGTGTTGACGGCAATGTCTTCCCCGAGCAGCCGGGGGAGCATTTTGGCCATGTCCAAAACAAGGTCGTTCAATTTTAGGATTGACGGCGTAAGGATCTGCTGGCGGCTAAAGGCCAGAAGTTGCCGCGTTAAGGACGCCGCGCGCTGTCCTGCTTTCTCAATTTCTTCGGCACACTCAAGCAGGTCATTCTGAGAACCTAATCTTCGTTTAAGGACTTGGCCGTAGCCGATAATGACACCAAGGATGTTGTTAAAGTCATGAGCAATTCCGCCGGAAAGCCGTCCGACTGCCTCCATCTTTCCTGCCATCCGAAGCTGACGTTCGAGGATCCTCCTTTCTGTGACATCCTCGGCAAACACATCAAAACAAGGCACGCTCTCATGTTCCTCTTTCACTTTTCTTCCAGTACAGCGGACGGTGATGGGCGCCCCATCCCTGCGCTTCAATTCCACCTCAACGTCCTTGAACTCGTTTGCGCTCTGCAGGAGTTCCTTGAGTCCGTTAAAGTCAGAATGATTTCTGAAGACATCTGTAGGGAGGCTGGCATTGAGCAGCTCGTCCAACTTTTCGTACCCTAGCATCTTTTGCAGCGCGGGATTTGCTCTCAGAAGTTTGCCGTCAACACCAGCACGGTAGATGCCATAAGGGGCATCTTCGATCATGGACCGAAAGCTAGATTCAGACACATGAAGGGACTCTTCAGCCTCTTTCCGTTGGGTGACGTCCCGGTTCACAATGACCAATCTTTCGGGCTCTCCCGAACGGGATCGAATGACACTGGCCGTGGATTCCAATACGCGCCAGGTACCGTCTTTGTGGCGCATGCGATATTCCAGAGGCTTGCCCACACCTGTGCGCCGTGCTTCCATGGCGGCCGCTCGAACGCGATTGCGGTCATCCGGATGAATCTGTTCGAAAGAGGACGAACTCTGTAATTCTTCCGTCCTGTAGCCAAGCACTCTGTGATATGAGGGGCTGTTGTACAAACGGTGGCCCTCCATATCGACAACGGCAATCATGTCGGCCACGTTTTCAGTGATGAGCTGAAAGAGTTCCTCTCGCTCATACAGCCGCCTGCGAGTTCGGTGGAGTTGCAATTGCTGGTAGACCGTGTAAACGTCGAAGAGGAGCACAATTCCTAAAAGTCCCCACATGGCGCGCCGCAGATCGAATACGGCCCCCGTCTCTCCTGAACGCAAGATCGAGGGCAGGAAGGAGAGCATTCCAGCTGTCAGCAACAAGGTAATAATGACTGCGGTGGTCCAAAGCCACCACTCTCGTCGTTCAATGCGACGCAGGTGGCTCTTGGTTGCGATTTGTCCTTCTCTGTGGGTTTGACTGCTGTGGATGCCAGGCTTGATCTTATCCGCCATGTTCATCTCCGGAAGGCCCCGGATCTCGACTCTCCTTCTATGCGTCCGCGCATGGCGTCCACGGCGCTCACGCAAATTCGGCCTCTTCGAACGTATTGCCAGGCAGCTATAATTCTCATCCTATGCAGCATCTTGTGCGGGCAAGATTCTTCATTGGTTCCCAAGTTTTTGCGCAAAAGCTTAGGCAGAACACGCCCCTTTAACCGCCGAAACTCATTTCTGTTCGGAATTCCGAACAAGCGGGTGCCTCGCGCCAAATGGCTAGCTGCAAGCCCAGGCAATCATCCACCCCTCCCTAAAAGAGGGTGCGACTCCCGTGTGGCCTGCCAAGCCACTGTCACGGCACTTTCGGCCCATTTCGTAGCACGCGAAACTGAGGCAGGAGATTTGCCGAGGACTCCGGCGGCCAACTGCTCGTGGCAGTGCGGGGCTTTGCCCGGTAAAAGGGCTGTTTGGTAACCCGAACAAGAATGCATTGAGCATACGAAGCGCGTGCGACGCGATCCATCATTGGGCGCTGCAATGACCTGTCAGGGGACGCTTTCGGAAAGAGGAGAAAAGCGTGGGACATGGTGGTGTCCAACAGATTCGACCCGTGAGACTACCGTTCGCTGCTGAACTCCGAGCAACCGAGTTGAACTCTGGAAGGGAGATTTGGGGCGCCTCAACGAATCTGAGCAGGGGTGGATGTTTCGTGCGTACCAGCGAATCATTTCCACAAGACACGCTGCTGTTCATAGAAATAAGGAACCATGGAGTCCGGTTTGTGACGGATGCCAGAGTCGCTTACGCTCTTGAGCGTGAAGGAATGGGCCTCTCTTTCTTGAATATTCCGGGCAACCAGCTCCGCGTTCTCGAAGACTGGCTTGCCTCCGCCGCAGAAAGACAATCAGTGCAACCTTCATGGGGAACAGCTAAATGACAAGATCGAGAGGAGATGTCTCGAACACTTCGGAAACCAGCAAAAACGTCGCAGCCACGCTCCAATAATGATGTTGTCGTCGCAACTGTAGGGTTCGTGAATCGCCAAATCTCCGAATTTAGCGGTCAGTCTCTTCTTAGGGTGTCGTTGAGGATTGATCGATAGAATGACAGAGTGCTTTCCACTTCTCACCCGCCAGAAAGGCGCTAACAACTTGAGAACCATAGCGCTGACCCGCCCCGCTGCGAATCTCTTCCAATGCCTCTTCGAAGGATAGTGCAGATCTATAGGCTAGAAAGCACGCTGACGGTGTCAGATTTCTTCTCTAATCTTGCGAGGGCCAATCGGGTGCCGATCTTGCCGCGTTTTTCTCGTGTTTCCTCCACCCCCACCAGTCTTTCATTAGTAAAAAGATGGTCACCAACCCGAGAGCAAAAAATAGAGCCCCACCAATGACCTTGGCTGTTTGGGACACGTCCGAAACGGAAACGGCATCGTAGAGAAGCACCGCACCCAGCAAGAGAGAAGCCAGCGCAAAAGCCAGACCCAGTTTGTCTAACATGAATTTGACCTTGACCTCAGCCGATGCCGAAGCACTCAAGTCCCCATGGACCTATGCCTTCGTGCGAAACAGGGGAGCTAGGATTTCGCGATCCGCATCGCGGTTTGTAAAGACAGGTGGGCTGTAAGGCTTCTTCATCTCCGAACCGCAACAACAACTGAGCCCAAGGTCCCCCTCGACTGAATCCTTCGTCACCTCAATCTCAGCTGCACAGTCACGGTTCTGGCAACGATATCGCTGCCCCTTTTTCAATACCATGCTCGGTTACCCCCGAAGGACTACTCGCGCAAATGCTACCTGCTGTCACGAATCAACAACCTCTTCCAGTTGTTTGTTCGTTTTCCCGAACATATTTGGACCTTAATTAAAACTGGTGAGGCTACACATCGCTACCGCCAGCTGAAATGAAGGAAGGGATAAATTGCTAATTCGAATCTCGAGACAAAAGATGAACGCAGAACAGGTGTCCTCAAATCATTGCTCAGGCTCATGTTAAGTCGTTTGTTGTGGTGATAGCGAGTTCAGTCGCCACCTAACCAGCCATCCTCAGAAAGTTATGAAGGGTCAAAGGATGGTCGTAGCACGCTCCTTCCTGTCGGCAGCAGGTCTATCGCTCTTCTTCTCCCGGGTGAGGTCTGGAAGAGCGAAGTTTGTTCGGGAAACCGAACAAGGCGGGAAAGCCAATCGGCGGCTTTCACGCATTTCGTAACCTAGCGGCGGGTTCTCGTTCACTGGGATCCCAAATTTCATTTCAGGAGAAACAAAAATGACTTTCAAAAAGGTGATCTGTTTCTTTTTGTTTATAACTGCCGTATTTCTGCTCGCAACAGCACGTGGTCCATTTCAGCTCGAGAATCTGAACAAGATTCGGGCTGACGGGACAGAGCCGCCTCCTCCGCCGATACCATGGCCGTCACGAACAACCACCGTGCCGTCGTTCACAGCTGATGGTACCGAGCCCCCACCTCCTCCTATCCCTTGGGGCCAAGCCGTCACTGAGGGTAAATTCCAAAAGGTTCAGATTGCTGATGGGACAGAACCTCCTCCACCGCCGATGCCTTGGCCAAAGAGCCCACTCGGAGTCGCAGCATAGCTGATCCCAATCGGGGAGAAGATTGCCGGAATCTTCTCCCCGATTTGTGTTACGCTCCACGGAAACCTTGAGGGGTTCAAGATGTTGTCCTCACTGTTTTGGGTAACCGGGCTCGTGCTTGAGAGCGTCCTGTTGGTACGGGCACTGCTAGGGAACTTGCTGAAGTATTACAGTCTTTTCTATTTGTATTTGATTTCCGTTTTTCTCCGGTCAGCTTCCCTTTTTGCGGTTTACCACTTGTGGCCAAACTTCTACTCGCCTGCGTATTGGTTCACCCAGTTCTTGAACGTCCTTCTGGGATGTACGCTTGTTTGGGAGGTCTACAAGGTTGCGCTTGCACAGTATCTCGGTGCGGCTCGCATGGCACGCAACGTGCTCGCCTTCCTCTTCATCTTGGCATTCACAAGAATTTTCGTGAAAGCATGGAACAGCCCGAACTGGATCCCCGGAAGGACGACGCTAGAAACGGAACGTGATCTGCGGATCGTGCAGTTGGCGCTTCTGATCGGTTTGGTTGGTCTTTTTGCCTCCTACGCAATTCCGCTGGGCCGAAATCTCAAAGGGATTATCTATGGCTACGGCCTGTTTACCGCCACTAGCGTCGCTCACTTGACACTTAGGGATTATCTCGGAGACGGCTTCCAGCGCGCCTGGCAGTACATACAGCCCATCTGTTACCTCGTTGTTCTTGTGGTGTGGTGCTTGACTCTGTGGTCCTATGCGCCAATTCCACAACCCACAAACGAGCCGCGACTCGAAGCCGATTATGAATCTCTGGTTGCCGCAACCAAGAGGAAAGTGCGCTCAGCGCGAAGTTATGTCCTCAGGGCCATGCGACCATGACGGCGCTCGCGTTTTCCCTGTTGGCGACAGTGATAATTCTGGCCGTTTGCGTTTTCCTTTCAAGGCGTGGCCGGCGTCGAGATTCCGATGGAGAAGTATATGGAATCGAGCATGAGACTGCGGGTTCTTTCGAATGGGATCCTCTCACTTCAGAACTGAGTGGACGGATTTTTGACCGGAAAGATTCGGATTTCGTCGCAAGTGAAAGCTCTCGGCAAATTACACGGCAGTTCCAGCGCGAGCGTACTGCGCTCGCGCTGGACTGGCTGCGGGCGGTGCGTGACCAAGTCAATCAGTTGGTGCGAGCTCATTTCAGAGCCTCCCGCGAAAACGATGCCCTCAAACCGACCGATGAAATAAGGCTGTGGGTCGAGTTTCTTCTTTTCCAGCTGACGAGCGGAATCCTATACTTGCTGATCTGGGTGTGCGGACCTTCCCGGACCGCAGCCCTTTTCGGATATTCACTGGAGCTGGCCGCACAACTGCAAAAGGTCACCGAAGATATCCTCCCGGCGGGTCGTCAAGTGACTGCGGAGCTCATGAACAATGAACAGGAGCCGAAGAACGGAGACGCAGCAGGCTAAGGACGCGCATGCATGGCGAACTAAAACACGAAGATGTCGAGGCCGCTCGCAGAGATCTGGCGGAGCGGACCTTGTCGAGGATACGTGGGGACTTTGCCCGCCTGATCTATTTGGCTTCCATGCGCAATTACAACACGGGCGAGTACCACCACGAGGGATTGGCATGCATGTTCACTGAGAGCATTGCCGGACGGGCCATTGCGAGTTGCCATCGTGACGTATTCAGGCGCTTGGTTCTCTGCCCGCTAAAGGAGTTGGTCGAGCAACTTGAGCTTTATGCCAGTTCGAATTGCTCTACACCCTCTGAGCTTGTTCGAATTTGGGAAAGGCTCCAGCCTTACAGAGTGACAGTCCCATTGGAGTGCAGTCCGCTTGCCGCTCGCTTTTTTGTCTCAAATATCAGGACCGCCTTGGCAATTTTGCAGTCTCGCCACTTGCGGGCTCATCGGGAGGCACTATCCGCATTGCCAGACCGGTGACGCGCCCGACGATCTCAGCTTCGGCTTCATATTTGAATTGGCGAATCACGCAACCCGATCCTGGATGCGGAACCAGAATGAGCTGAGTTCCTTGAAGTTCGCACCAGGAACACACGTAGCCGTTTCGCAATTCGACAAAGTAAATAGGCCGCTCATACTCTGTCTGCCATTTGAGCGGCAGGATCTTCTTGATGCCCGCGTCAATCTGCACGAAAGAGCCCGGCCGCAAAAGTGGATAGAGCGTCCTGTCTTCCAGCCCGATGTAGCCGTACATACTACGCCGAACGTCCAAGTGTTGGATGACTCCTATCGGCACTTCGCCCCAGATTTCCACCACGCGCGATAAGAGGTTTGTCTTGCCTCTATCGAACGCTTGGTCAAACCGAATCGGAAAAGTGACTGTTCCGGTCTCGTCAAAGACTTCCACCGATGTCAGATGGGTTTGGGGAATCTCGGACTGCAGCTTGTTGATCTTCTTGGTATCCACCCCATAGAGCTGAAGAAAGTCGCTGAATTTTAGGTGATAGATGATGCTCAAACTATAAAGCTTGTAAATGCTCGGGACAGAATCCGAGTTCTCAATCTCGCTGAGCCACGTGGTGGAAACGCGAAACTCTTCATTCCCCTCAGAATCTACAACCTTCTGGCTTAGATCGGTCACATCTCGTACGGTCATTCCTAGCCGCAAGCGAAGTCCTTTTAGTTCTTCGCCCGCACGCAAGATAGATTTGTTCTCCGGCATATTATTTGAGAGGAGCGAAAATGCCGTGGGCCTTTTCCACGTCGCTGCTTGGCGTGAGTTTTACCCGCTGATATTAAATGCCGCTCGGCGCCGCATCCTGTAGAGACTACTTGATTCTGCGTAGATTGCAAAGCTTCCGCGACGCGGGTTGAGTCCAAACTGGCCTAACGTGCGCTATTTTGCATAAGTAGTCGACAAGTCGGAAGTAATCGCAAGGTGTGCACGACAAAACTGGTTGGGATAGAGCTCCCGCGCGCCAGCTGTAGGTGGAGGGATACCGTCCTTGCTCTTTCGATTGCAAGGCGGGTTCACAGTTCACCCTGGCCACGTTTCCGGAGGCCCCGATAATCCCGGACCGCCAGTTTTCCCGGGTCCGGTTCGAAGTCTTGGCCATGTTTCTTCCTTGGACCTTCCCAGGCTCAGCGAGGTTTAAGCGCTGATTCGCATCCTCCCCGACACTTGCCTGGTTTGCCCAGGGCCTAGTTTCATCTCTCACGCAAGGCTCTTGGCCGACTCTGCGTCCGGCTGACCGTGGATCAATGAAACGACCAAATACCCAGAGTCCCTTTGCCCAATGTCGGCGTTACCTTCATTGGAGAGACGCAGTCGTCTCTTCGGAGGGCGTTACCCCTCGTTCACCGCTCTTACGGACTCATGCGCCGATCCCGCAACCTCTCCCCGACTTCGGCTTTGGCTTCGTTCGCGGAGTCTTCGCAGGTTGCCATCTGCCCCTGCTGCTCACGGGACCTATTTCGTGGCTGCAGCTATTCCTTTATGTTCAGGCCTCCGAGTTTGTTTGCCTCCCGGGTCGCTCCTACCGCTGCAAGTTCCCTTGCAGGGCAGCTGAGGCGTTTACATCCGAGCAGAACGTGCATCGTTACCCTTTGCACGCATCGGATATGCTATCCGCCCGACTACAGGCAATTGGCGGAGCGAGGACTTTCACCTCGCAAGATTCATAGCATTGTCGACTGCTCCTCTCACTCTAGGTCTAGGGGTTCACTCCATTTCCGATTAACGCATGCTAAAGGCGTAGGTGCTAGGCGGATCGTCGGCCCTTCCATAACCAATTGTTTCGCATGCGCGGCGACTCGGATTCAATCCTTGGCGAGGTTCTCTTGAGCAACCCGAGAAAAGAACTCCTCTTGTGCCTGATTCTAAGGGCCGCTAGAGTACCACCTAGCCGACCTCCCGCTCCGAACGGACACACAAAGAAAATGAGCCACGTCAAACCGCCCTTACGCCTTTTTACCTCGCTACTATGATCTGCTGTTCCCGTTTCATCTTCCTTGGTATGAAGAGGTGCAACGGCGCCTGCTTTGGGGAATCGTTCGAAAAGGGCGATCAGCGTGCGACCTTGCTCGCGGCACGGGGACGACCGCAACCAGCGTGCCACGTCGTTCTGCGGTGACTGAGCCCACACTCGGTGTGGCCGCATCGTGTTCCGATCCTGAGAGCTAACTAATTTTGCAAGGGCGAGTCGAAAATCTTCTGCCTCTGAAGGAAGCTGCTTGTAGCGAACAGCCTTGTCAGCCTGTTGGACAAGAATGTAATCGGACATCTCACGTCCAGTCTGTTCGTAGTACACCCTATTCATGTCGGCGCGAAAGGCGCCGACAATTCTCGGCGCCCACTTCTCAAATGCTTCCACCAACCCTTTACCGGCCAATCTCTGTTGTCTTAGCACGCCGAGCAGGATCTTGCCTTCCCAAAGGGGCGAAACGCTCTACCTCCCGAGACGACGCGGTTCTGCTGGTCCTCCCTGCGGCATTGCCTCGTTCGCGGTGCTCACGACGGCGCCCTCCAACTCGGCCTCGACGCGTTGCTACCAATTCGCGCGCAAGTCTTGTCGCGGCCTGCGCGCGACCAATTGCGTACTGGTTCATGGTGGCCACCTCGCGCACCCGTAGCCCACTATATACATAGCACCATGATGAAAAGTGGAATCTTCGGTGCAAAGACCCGCGCCAGATAGTCGGTTGTAACGCTGCAAACGTCCGAGCGACCTTACTCCGCTTGCCACGGTGTGCCGTTATGCCTTGACCCTGCTCTCAAAATGCGTACAATTGCTCTCATTATGAGAGCGAAAGCTGGCGCGTTGGCAGATGTACTGTTCGGGAAGGCACGCGGAGCGATCCTGGGCCTCCTCTACGGTCACCCGGATCAGTCCTTTTACTATCGACAAATCACGCGCCAACTTGATCGCCTGAGCGTTGGCACGCTGCAACGTGAGCTGGACACCCTTTCTCAACTGGGGCTCATCGACCGATCGACGGTCGGAAAGCAGGTTTTCTACCGCGTTAATCGCAATCATCCGGTCTTCCCGGAACTGCGCGCACTAGTGGCGAAGACCGTAGGGGCAATTCAGGTGCTTCGTTCAGCACTCGCACCACTGGCGAACCGCATCTCGCTCGCCTTCATTTACGGATCAATGGCGCGGCAGGAGGAAAGAGCCGAAAGCGACATCGACCTGATGATCGTCGGCAAAGTAACGCCCGACGATGTGCTCGCGCGTCTCGGTGATGTCGAGCCGTTGCTTGGGCGGGCGGTCAATCCCACGGTTTATTCTGTGGCAGAATTTAAGACGAAGCTCTCGAGTGGAAATCACTTCATTAATTCTGTGCTGCGTCGCGAGAAGGTTTTCCTAATTGGAGACAAAGATGAGCTTGGAAAAGTGGGCGGAATACGGTTGGCTGAAAGCCGAACCGACCAGTCGCGATGAGATCAAGAGTCTACTGACGATTGTCGGTCGCGACCTGAGGGACGCGAACGGCAATCTCCGAGGATCGGCGATTCGAGGCGGCGTTTAGTGCTGCCCGCACGGCCGCCACTGTTGCCTTGCGAGCGTCGGGCTATCGCACGTCAACTCAACTCGGCCACCACATAAAGACGATTGAGTCTCTCGAATTGACCATCAAAGCTGATTCCAAGATGATTCAGAAAATGAAGACTTTTTCGAAGAAGAGGAACGTGACCAGTTACGACTCTGCAGGCAATGTCTCGAAGCAGGAACTAGAATTGGCAATTAAGACCGCCGCCGATTTGCACCGCGAAGTTGTTACCTGGCTGGAGAAAAACCATCCCGAACTCCTGAAGGACTGACAGTCCCCTCATGGTCTCTCGTGGTCAAGCCGTTCGCTTTCGCGCGCTGGAGCGGTGCTGCCATTTAGACCGTGTTTCCTTTTTGCCACCGCGTCCAAAGGTCTCGCGCTAAGTATTCTGCGAAACGCTCCGTCGATCAGGTTTCCGGGCGCCACGTTGTCTCTTTGCAAGGGTGCTATTATGGCGGTGCGAGGTCACTGAGTTCGACATTAAAAAAGACATTCAGGCGATGACGACATTTCGGCGCAATCCGGGAAATTTTATGAAGCATCTCAAAAAGACGAAGAAACCGCTGGTTCTTACAATGAATGGAAAAGCGGAAGCGGTCGTGCAGGATGCGGAAATCTATCAGCGCCTGCTCGACATTGCCGCACAAGCCGATGCGCTTGAGGGAATCCGGCAAGGCATCGAAGACATAAAGAAGCTTCTTGTGCGTCCGGCGCGCGAAGCTCTGGAAACGTTCCAGCGCAACCATGCCATACCTCGTTAGACTGGCCGACTGCGCCCTACCGGATATGGAGGTCGGTCTTTTCTTTATTGGCGAAGTCGTGGATGTCACCGACCATCTCGGCGGCTTCAACTTCCAGTGGGCTTGGGCCTCCGGCCGGCTGCAGCGTGTGAATCGAGTACGAATCCTTTACCCTGTTCCAGCTCCGCCCAACGCGCGTACAACGCATCCACAATCTTCTGCGCCTTGCCCATTTCCGCCAGCACGTTTTGTAGCCGCACGTGATCGCCCATCACCTCGGGATCCTCCAGCGCCTTGTGGCGAATTTGCAACTCCTGCTCCGCCTCGGTGATCCGCCCCTCGATTCCCGCCAATTCCCTGCTCTCTTGATAGGAAAGCTTCTTCTGCCCTGTAGCAGGCGTCTTGCTCCCGTTTCCCGCTGCCTTTGCCTTTGACCGCGGCTCATCCTTCAGACCGCTGATTTTCTTTGCAGCTTTTTGTGCACTTTGCCATTCTTCCCATTGCGAATAATCCGCAAACCGCTCGGTCTTGCCCATTCCATCCAGCCCCAGCACCACCGTCGAAACACGATCCAGCAGGTAACGGTCGTGCGTTACCAGTACCAACGCCCCGCGATATTCCAGCAGACTCTCTTCCAATATTTCCAGCGTCGGAATATCCAAATCGTTCGTGGGCTCATCCAGCAGCAGCACGTCCGCGGGTTGCAGCATCATCTGCGCAATGAGCACCCGTGCCCGCTCGCCGCCAGAAAGCCGCCCCACCCACTGATTTAGCTGCTCGCTGGCAAACAAAAATCGCTCCGCCCACGACGCCACGTGAATCACCCGTTCCTGATAAATCACCGCGTCGCTGTCCGGCGCCAGCGCCCGCCGCAGCGTAACTTCCGGATCGAGCTGGCGGCTCTGGTCGAAGTACACGATCCGCAAACCGTCCGCCTTGCGAATTTTCCCCTTCGCCGGCTCGATATCCCCGCGCAGCAAACGCAGCAGCGTCGTTTTCCCGCTGCCGTTCGGCCCCACCAGCCCCACGCGCATTCCCTGCGTGACAATAAAGTGCAGCCCGGCGATCAGCGTCCGCTCGCCAAACCCGTAGGAA
>WNES01000620.1_pt1 | contig 17393 bp, 13 predicted proteins | sample 5399931 | NCBI WGS metagenome assembly WNES01 (sample SAMN13153332, study PRJNA577476) | soil metagenome | isolation source: 20 cm grassland meadow soil 2 days after 3rd rain plot 5 | place: USA:California | collected 2015-11-11
GGGATGTTCTCACCGGAAAGGCCATCCGGGTACCCACTGCCGTCAAAGTTCTCATGATGATACCGTACTGCGTCTGCCACCGGGCCTTGGAGCTTCGAAATCGTGGTTACAAGCTCGGCGCTCCGAGCAGGGTGGGACTGAAGCACTCTACGCTCCTCGGGTGTCAGCTTTCCCTCCTTCCTGAGAAGTGGTGCATAATCTTCATAGATCTTCCCTACGTCGTGTAGAAGCGCTGCGGTTGTAATCTGTTCCACTTGTTTGCCGGACAGGCCGGCCTCCTTCGCAAGAATGCGCGCGTATTGAGACACTCGCTGAGAGTGTCCCGACGTATAGGGGTCCCGAGCCTCAATCGCCTTCACCATGAGCTCAAGTAGATCGCGGTTGGCCTGCACAAGCTGGAGGTTCATTGAGTACATATGCCGAACTACGAAAAGAGGCACGGCGAGCGCCACCACACCACCCAACTGCCACCGAGTATACAGGTACGCTAGTAAAGCAGGTATGGGAGTCGCAAATAGATCATACAGAACCGATCCGCCATAGACCCTGACCCACGCTTCGCCGAAGTCCAATCCTTCAGAAAGAGATACCGCAAAACTAACCGTCAACGAGTTAGCGGCGGAGTAGACAATTCCTGCTCCCACGATCGGAATCGCGAGGATTCGGAATTGGACGACTGACGGCTCACCGCCCAGTAGGTGATAGACTGAGGACGCCAGCCCGACCGCGAGTATTTCCTTCGATGTGTTAAAGGCTACCTTGATCCAGGGCTTCCTTCTGAAGAGCGCCTCCACAACAAGCACCGTTAGACCTGCCACGCTCATCGCCCAGATTGCTGGGAAGAGAAACGTAGCCGCAAGGAATGGAATGAAGGCGATCGACAGAATGGAACTGCCAACGTGAAGACTCACGGAACTCAGTTCGGCAGCCAGACCAACTGCCAGGATTGCCACGACACCGTTCGTGAAGACGTTGGAGCTCTGCCATTCCTGCCCCCAAGCAGCGATCCCGAGCGACGCAAACGCCCCCACTAGAACAGTGGCGACGTAGAATTTGAGAAGACGCGGTCGGCCCATCGGGGTAGACTGCATAAATAAGAAGAGGGTGGCCCCAGGTACCGCTACCAATGGATCGTCGCATCGGCCATCAAGACGCGAATAATCGTCCCCACCAGTAGCGCGAGAAGCTGCATTGAGCGTCACCCCCTTTAGACCTACGAGTCGTTGGCTCGTGAGACCTGGAGTGGCACGTCTCGCTACGACGCGCCCGACGCTCCGCTCGTCAGCTTTTCGCTCGGCTCCGCTCGGGCAACGGTTACCCGGGGCCCCTTTCCCTCCTTTTTCCCTTTACTGCGGTGTCCGTTCTACGCAGCCCACGCCAACCACACCCGGCACGAGCTGGAAAAGCCGTGACAACAGTCCGAAACCATCCCCTACGCCACCTTCCGTCTTTTCAACGCCTGCCGCATCGCCTCGACAACGGCCGGCATCCCTTCCGACTTGTTCACGATCACCTTCACGCCCATGTCCCTGAGCTGCGCCGTCGCCGCCTGTGGCATCCCGCCCGTCACCACGATGATCTCGGCATCCAGCTTGCGCCCCGGCTCGAGCAGCCGCTGCAACACCTGCGGCGCGTTCAAATCCGGCAACGTGTAATCGAGCACGATCAGCGACGGCTGCACCCGCCCGATCTCGAGCAGCCCGTCCACGCCGTTCGTCGCCTCCACCACCTCGATGTCCAGATCCGAGTTCTCAATCGTCAGCACCAGCGCCCGCAGGTAGCCGGGATCGTCCTCCACCACCACCACCATGTCGGTGCCGTTGCCGAGCTCCAGCTCCCGCGGCACAGACATATCGTGTTGCCGCAGGAACGCCGCAAGGTCCTCTGCCTCGACCCGGCGCCGACCCGTCGGGGTCTTGTGCCCCTTGAGCAGCCCCTGGTCGATCCAGCTGGCGACCGTCGCGGGCGTGACCTGACACACGCGTGCGACACGCTGGGTGCCCCAATACCTGGTTCTAGTGGAATTCACGGAACCCAAAGAACCACCAAAACAGGAAACACGCAAGGGGTGTTGTTGGGTTGATGCAACAACCGCGAGATGGCGCTGCTCAACTGCTGGTATTACAATACGTTAGCTATTATCGCGCAAGCGATTGGCACTACCGCCGCCGTCTGGTTGCCGTGAGTTTTTCGCTCCCGATGTGTTGCTCGCATCCAACACCTTGGGCCTGGCTCAGCGGCGAGCGTCGGCCCATCGGTTGGTTGCATCTAGCACCGCCAGCACGGCGCTGCGCTCGGCGCTCTCCTTGATCTCGCACGTTCCGGTCAGCAACTGCGCCTCGCGCCCACCCAGCCCGTGCACCGCAACCAGCACGAACTTGCGATCGAACGCGTCGATGATCTGCGCCCCTTCGAGCGCGACGGAGTTGTCGGGCAGCAGGATGTCGAGGCACAGCGACGCGGCGCGCGCCGCCGCCTCCACCCGGTTCCGCATCGTGTCGGTCCCCTGCTCCTCCGCCGTCGCGTCCCGCCCCTCGAACGCCAGCTTCACCCGCACCATCACCCGCTGCGGACGCTCGGACGGCCGCACCTCGAGCCCCTGGAAGATCACGACGCGCCGCTTGGCGCGCGTCTTCACCGCCTCGTCCTGGAGCTGCTCGATCGGCCGCACGTCGGCGGTCTGAGCGACGCTGATCTTGCGGTGGTCGATCTTGAGGCCGAGCTGCGCCATCAACGCCGACTCGATGTTCCGCACCACCTGCTTCGGCTGCGTGTCGGCCATGGTGAGCACATGGATCTCGCTCACCTCCCCCACCGGCGTCACCACCACCCGCGCGGACAACACGCCGGTCAGGCTCGAGATGAGATTCTCGGCGCGCTTGACCCCCCACGGGTCGGGGATCTGCCCGGCCACGAACTCGCGCTCGGACGGGCTCCCCCCCTCCCCCTCCCCCGGGGTGTCTGCCGGCTTAGGATCCACTCGTTACCTCTCTCCCGTCGCGACCTGATTGCGCCCGGCGGCCTTCGCCCGGTACAGGGCCCGATCGGCCGCCACCAGCACGTCCTCCGCCGCAGGGCCGACCCCCGGTGCGAACTCGGCCACCCCGATACTCACCGTCACCAGCCCGGCCGGATAGCCGACGCGCCGCCCCATCCCCTCTACCCCAGCGCGCACCTTCTCCGCCACGCCCAGCGCTCCCTCCACCCCGGTGTGCACCAGTACCATCACGAACTCGTCCCCGCCGTACCGCGCCGCCAGGTCGGTGGTCCGGATGTGCGTGCCGCACTCGAGCGCCGCCCGCCGCAGCACCTCGTTCCCCGCCTCGTGGCCGAACTGGTCGTTCACCTGCTTGAAGTTGTCCAGGTCCACGAACAGCAGCGCGAACGGCTGCCCCGTCCGGTCGCTGCGCGCCACCTCGCTCGCCAGCCGGTCGCGCAGCACCCGGAACGTGGCGAGCCCGGTCAGGGCGTCCTCGGCGGCCTGCAGCTGAGCTTGCGTCGCCTGCTTGTCGAGGTAAGGCGGGCACGACTTGAGCGTCGTTCGCCCCACCGCCGCCGCCTCCGCGAACGCCTGGCACGTGGCATAGCCGCACGCCCCGCAATCCCACGGCCGACCGTTGGGCGCCAGCCCGATCTGCTCCAGGATGGCTTCCGCCTGCTCCGCTTGCGGCTGATTGGTGGGGGGCCGCACAAAGAACGCCTCCCCTACCCGAACCCTCTGCGCCACCCCCTCGTCCACTACCGGCTCGAGCGCGCGCGTAGGCTCGGTGGCCCCCACGATCTCGCGGCGCCGGAACAGCTCGTCCTTAGGCCCGAGCAGCGGGTGGTCGAGGCACCCCTCGCACGGCAGGATGTCGACGAACCCGAGCTCGATGCGGTCCACCGCCACGGCCCGCGCGATCCCCCCCAGCGCGCCCAGCCCCCGGACTTTGCGGAACCGCCGGCTCGCGTGGCTCTCCTCGCGCAGCAGCTCGAGCGGCAGCCCCCCCGCGGTGCTCCAGTGGCGGCGCCGCTCCTCGGGAAGCCGGCTGAAGTACGGGGCCTGCTGGTCGATCCGCACCCCCCGCCGCTCCAGCAGCGTCGTCAACTCGTCCAGCGTGATGGCTGCCTCCACGTCCGGCCCCCCTTCCGTGATGCACACCCCGGCGTATACCACCTGCGTCCCGGCGCCGTACATGCCCTTCAGGTAGCGTGCTTCCGCCGCGATCGGCGTCGCAATCGGCGCCAGGTACGGGATCAGCTCCGGGTACTGCGCCCGCACCGTCTCCACGATCACCGGGCAGGTGCTGCGGATCACCGTCCCCCAGCCGTCATCCGCCCACAGCGCCAGGTATTCCCGGGCGACCAGCTCGTCCCCCAGCACGCCGCGGTGCACCGTGCGGAAGCCCGCCGCGTAGCAGGCGTTCACCACCTGCTCGGGAGTGGCAGGGTAGAAGTAGGCCGCCGACTCCACGCTGAGGATGAGCGCAGCGCGACCGTCGATCGCGAGCTCCAGGGCTCGCGTTACATCGCCCATGGCGACGATGGCATCGTGGGGACACGCAGGCAGGCACAACCCGCAGCGCGTACACGCCTCATCCACGATTCGGACCTGCGAACCCTCGACTGCAACGGCGTCGGCGGGGCACACTCGCACGCAGGCGAGGCATGCCACGCACAGATCCGGATCAATCCTAAAATCCACGGGAAACCGGGCCGGGGCGCTGCGGCCACCTAAAGAAAGCGGAACCAGGGCGACGTAACATGTGATGCACGTCACGGTCTGTCAATGGGCGCGCCACTGCAACCTCTTGTATTACGGCGAGTTAGGCTAGGGCGTATTCCTTGAGCTTGCGGTACAGGGTGCGCTCGCCGATCCCCAGCACTTCGGCCGCCTTGCGCCGGTTGCCTTTGGTCTGGCGCAGCACCGCTTCGATGGCGGCGCGCTCTACGTCTGCCATTGTCATGCCAGCCCGATACACGACCTCGGCCTCCGGTGCCGGCTCTGCCTCGATCGGCTGAACGGGCACGATCCCCGAGCCCGGGCCGACCTCGATGACCTCCACCCGCTGGGGCGCCCGGTCGTCCAGCCGCCGGCGCAGCTCCTCGACCTGTAGCTTAAGCTCCACAAGACTGCGGAAGATGAACTCCAGCTCCTGGCCCGCCACGTCGCGCGTGGCCCCAGCCACCCGGACCGGCAGCCCCCGCGCCCGCTCCCGGATGTCGCGCGGGATGTCGCTCGCCCGAATCTCGCCCTCGGGCGCCAGCACGACCATGGACTCCACCAGGTTGCGAAGCTGGCGCACGTTGCCGGGCCAGTCGGCGTCCACCAGGATCTGGAGCGCCTCCGGCGTGATCCCGCGGAAGGGGCGCTCGTGCAGGGCGGCGAACTCGGCGATGAAGCGCCGCACCAGGAGCGGGATGTCGACCTTGCGCTCGCGCAGCGGCGCGAGCGCGATGTGCAGCACGTTGAGGCGATAGAACAGGTCGTCGCGGAACCGGCCCAGCGCGACCTCCTCCTTGAGCGACTTGTTGGTGGCAGCGATCACGCGCACGTCCACCTTGATCGCCTGCGCACCGCCCACCCGGAAAAAGCTCCGGTCCTCGAGGACGCGCAGCAGCTTCACCTGCGTGGCCGGGGCCATCTCGCCGACTTCGTCCAGGAAGATCGTCCCGCCCTCGGCCAGCTCGAAGCGGCCCAGCCGGCGCTCGGCGGCGCCCGTGAACGCGCCCTTTTCGTGGCCGAACAGTTCACTCTCGAGCAGCGTGTCCGGGATGGCGGCGCAGTTGACGGCGATGAACGGCTTGGCGCGTCGGGGCGAGAGATCGTGGATCGCGTGCGCCACCAGCTCCTTCCCCGTCCCGGACTCCCCCTCGATCAGCACCGTCGCGCTCACCGGCGCCATCTGCTCGATCTTCACGAGCACTTCTTGGATCGCCGGCGATTCGCCCAGGATCCCGGTGCGCGCCTGCAAACGGCGGCGCTCGATCAGCCGCCGCACCGTCGCGCTCACCTCCGTCGGGTCGGCAGGCTTCACGAGGAAGGAGGTGAGCCCCAGCCGGCGGGCCGCCTCCTTGGGGTCAGGCTCCGTCGACTCTACCAGGCCGAGCGTGGAGATCGAGCGGTCGTGCGCGATGCGCAACAGCTGCGCGGCGGACGATTCGTGTAGCCCACCGGTCAGGACGATGCAATCGGGTGCCGGGGCGGCGTCGCTCCCGTCGGCCCCTCCCGCACCCCCCACCGCCCGGCGCACGTCGTCGAACGACGAGACGAGCATCGTGTGGAAGCCCGCGGTCTCGAGATGCGCGTTGATCCGGACCGCGTGCTCCAAGTCGTCGGTGGTGATTAGGACGCGATCAGCCATAGTTCAGCCGTAAGCCACAAGTCGTAAGCCACAGGTGATCATCCGTGCACAGTGCGCGATCCGCTCACCAGTTCGACCGCGTGCTCCAAAAAGCCCTCCAGCACCGCCAGGCCGTCCGTCACGCCGCCGGTCGAGCCGGGAAGGTTCACGATCAGCGTCTTGCCGCGCGTGCCGGCGACGCCGCGGGAGAGCCACGCGCGGGGAAACCGCGGCGCGGCCGTGGCCCGCAGCGCCTCCGCGATCCCCGGCGCGGCGCGCTCCAGCACCGCCTGCGTCGCTTCGGGAGTCACGTCTCGCAGGGTGAGCCCCGTGCCGCCGGTCGTGAGGATCACGTCGACTTCGCCCGAATCGGCCCAGCGGGCGAGCATCCCCGCGATCCGGTCGGACTCGTCCGGCACCACGCTGCGCACCGCGACGTCGTAGCCCCGCTCCGTCGCCCACGTGAGAATCGCGTCGCCCGACGTGTCCTCGCGCTGACCGACCGCCCCGAGGTCAGACACCGTGAGAATGCCGATGCGCATCACACCGTCCGGCCGTCAGACGGTCCGACGGGTTCTATGCGGCACGAACGGCAGCGGCACCACGTCCGCCGGGGCGCGTTTGCCCCGCACGTCGATGTCGAATCGGCCGCCCGATTTGGCGGACGCGACCGGCAGGTAGGTGATCCCGATCGCCCGGTTCGCTGTCGGAGTCACAGTGCCGCTCCGAACCACGTCAACCTGGGTGCCGTCCACGTATACGCCGTAACCATGCCGGGCGACGGTGCGCGGCTCCGCCATCTTGAAGCCGACCAGGCGGCGCTTCACGCCCTCGAGCTTCTGCTGCTTCAGCGCCGCGAGGCCGGTGAAGTCCGCGCCCTTCTCGAGCTTCACGATCCAGCCCAGGCCCGCTTCGAACGGCGTCACCATGTCGTCGATGTCGTTGCCGTACAGCGGGTACCCGGCCTCGAGCCGCAGCGTGTCCCGGGCGCCCAGCCCGCACGGCTCGGCGCGGCCCGCGCCCACGAGCGCGTGCCACAGCGTCTCGAGATCGCCCGCGCGGCAATACAGCTCGAAGCCGTCCTCGCCGGTGTAGCCGGTGCGCGAGATGAAGCACTGCACCCCGGCGACCTTCCCCTCGGCGAAGTGATAGTAAGGGATCATCGTGATCCCCACCGGCGTGAGGGGCGCGAGCAGCGCCTCCGCCTTCGGCCCCTGCACCGCCAGCAGCCCCGTTTCGTCCGAGACGTTCCGCAGCCGCACGTTGGCGCCGCGCTTCTGGTCGACGACGTGCTCCCAGTCCCGCGGGATGTTGGCGGCGTTGACGACCATCATCACCCGGTCGTCGAACCGATAGATCAGGCAGTCGTCCACGAAGGTGCCGCGCTGGGTGAGAATCGCCGAGTATTGAGCCTGCCCCGGGCGCAGCGCCCCAACATCGTTGCACGTCACACGTTGCACGAAGGCGTTGCGGTCCGGCCCGGTGACCTCGAATTCGCCCATGTGGGACACGTCGAACACGCCCACCGCCTCCCGCACGGCTGTGTGCTCGGCCGCGATCCCGCCCCGGTACGTGACGGGCATCTCGTACCCGCCGAACGGCACCATCTTGGCGCCGAGGCTCACGTGGATGTCGTGGAGCGGGGTCCGCTTCAGGGCTTGGTCGGTCACTCTGGTCTCGGATAAACGCCGGGGCATGGCCCGGGGTTGGTCTACCCTAGCCCATCAACGTCGCAAGGAGCGCCTTTTGGACGTGCAGCCGGTTCTCGGCCTCGTCCCAGACGCGCGACTGCGGGCCCTCGATCACCTCGGTCGCGACTTCCTCGCCCCGATGCGCCGGGAGGCAGTGCAGGAAGATGGCCGTGGGATCGGCGAGCTTCATCAGCTCGGGGTCCACCGTGTAGCCGCGGAACGCGTTGCGGCGCGCCTCCGCTTCGCCCTCCTGCCCCATCGAGGCCCAAACGTCGGTGTTGACGACGTGGGCGCCCGCCACCGCCTCCTCGGGCACTTCCGTCACCTCAACGCAGGCGCCGGCCTGCTTCGCCCGATCGAAGATGCGCCGGCTCGGCTCGTATCCTTCCGGGCAGGCCAGCCGCAGCTCGAAGCCGAGCAGCTGCGCCGCCTCGATCCAGCTGTTCGCCATGTTGTTGCCGTCACCCACCCAGGCGATCCGCTTCCCCTCCCACCCGCCCAGCGCCTCCCGCACGGTGAACAGGTCGGCCAGCACCTGGCACGGGTGGGACAGGTCGGTGAGGCCGTTGATGACGGGGACGGTCGCGTGGCGGGCGAGCTCCTCCACCTCGCCGTGATCGAAGGTGCGGATCATGATGCCGTTCACATAGCGCGACAGCACGCGCGCCGTGTCCGGGATCGGCTCGCCGCGACCGATCTGGATGTCGCGGGAGGAGAGGAACAGCGCATGGCCTCCCAGCTGGTACGTCCCGACCTCGAAGGACACCCGCGTCCGGGTACTCGACTTGGCGAAGATCATGGCCAGGGTCTTCCCGGCGAGCGGCGTCTCCCGGTAGGCCCCGGTCTTCATGCGGTGGGCGAGGTCGAACAAACGCACGACCTCGTCGCGGCTCAAGTCGGTGACGGCGAGAAAGTCGCGCTTCGCCATGGATTTTCCCCATTCTACCTAGAGGATGTAGCGGCGCAAGTCTTCGTCGTCGACGACCTTGGCGAGGCGGTGGCGCACCTTGGCGGCGTCGAACACGACGTGCTTCTCGGGGAGCTCCGGGAGCTCGAACAGCACGTCCTCGAGTAGGTTGGTCATCACGGTGTGCAGGCGGCGCGCCCCGATGTTCTCCATCCGCTCGTTCGCCTTGGCGGCGATGCGCGCGACCTCCTCGATGCCGTCGCGCGTGAACTCGAGCGTCGCTCCCTCGGCCGCACACAGGGCGGCGTACTGCTTGGTGAGGGCATTCTCGGGCTCGGTCATGATGCGGACGAAGTCCGCCTCAGTGAGCGGCTGCAGCTCCACGCGGATCGGGAAACGGCCCTGAAGCTCGGGGATCAGGTCCGACGGCTTGGAGATGTGGAAGGCGCCGGCGGCGATGAACAGGATGTGGTCGGTGCGCACGTAGCCGTAGCGCGTCTGCACCGTGGACCCCTCGACGATGGGGAGCAGGTCGCGCTGCACGCCCTCACGCGACACGTCGGGCCCGACGGTGCCGCGCTCGCCCGCGATCTTGTCGAGCTCGTCGATGAAGATGACGCCGTGGTTCTCGACGCGGTCCAGCGCCTCGTTCACGACGTCGTCCATGTCGACGAGCTTTTTGAGCTCCTCGTCCACCAGGATGCGGCGCGCCTCGTGCAGGTGCACGGTGCGGCGCTTCTTCTTCTTCGGCAGCATCTCCTGCAGCCACTCCGTGAAATTGACGTCCGGGCCTTCCATCCCCTGCGGCGGCTGCATCATTTCGAGCATGGGGAAGCCTTGCTGTTGCACCTCGACCTCGACGTCGCGCTCCTCGAGCTTCCCCTCCTTGAGCTGCTGGCGCAGCTTCTCGCGGCTGCGGCGCCGCCGCTCCTGCGCTTCGGTGTCGGCCTCGAGGGGCTTGGTAGTGACGTCGCCTTTGGACGACACGACGAACAGCGGGGCCTTCTCCCCTCTCCCTTCTCCCTTCTCCCCCGGGGAGGGGGAAGCGGTGAGGGGTGGGGCGGGTGCAGCCGGCAGCAGGATGTCGAGCAGCCGCTCCTCCGCGCGCGCCTCGGCCTCCGGGTAGACCTCGTCCTCCCGCTCCGTGCGCACCATGTTGATCGCCACGTCCACCAGCTCGCGCACCATGGACTCGACGTCACGCCCCACGTAGCCCACCTCGGTGAATTTCGAGGCCTCGACCTTGAGGAACGGCGCGCCGGCGAGACGCGCCAGGCGGCGCGCGATCTCGGTCTTCCCCACGCCGGTGGGGCCAATCATGATGATGTTGTTCGGCAGGATCTCGTCCCGGATATCATCGGGGGCCTGGGCCCGCCGCCAGCGGTTGCGCACGGCGATGGCGACCGCCTTCTTCGCGACCTCCTGGCCCACGATGTAGCGATCCAGCTCCGCCACGATCTTGCGGGGCGGCAGCTCCTCGAGCCAGGGGAGCTGATCTTCCGCCGGCGCCCGCGCGTCGGGCGACGGCGCGTCGCCAGAGGGGGGCGGGGGGGGCGTGCGCGTGGGCTCGGCCATCTAGAGCTCCAGAATGGTGATGTGCGTGTTGGTGTACACGCAGATCTCGGCCGCGATCTCGAGCGAGCGCTGGACGATGTCCCGGGCGGCGAGGCCCGACGCGGTGGCGAGTGCCCGCGCCGCCGCGAGCGCGTAGTTGCCACCGGAGCCGATCGCCAGGATCCCGTCGTCCGGCTCAATCAGCTCGCCCGAGCCCGAGATGACGTAGCCGTGCTCCTTGTCGGCCACGACCAGCAGCGCCTCGAGACGCCGGAGCACGCGGTCGGAGCGCCAGTCCTTGGCCAGCTCCACGGCGGCGCGCGGCAGGTTGCCGGGGTAGCGCTCGAGTTTCTCCTCGAACTTCTCGAACAGCGTGAACGCGTCGGCGGACGCGCCCGCGAAGCCGGCGAGGATCTTGCCGCCCTTCAACGCCCGCACCTTGTTCGCGTTCGCCTTCATCACCGTGTCGCCCAGCGTGACCTGGCCGTCGCCGCCCAGGGCCACGTGCCCGTCGCGCCGGACGCAGAGAATCGTGGTGCTGCGGAATCGTTGTTGCCGCACCGCTTCCGTCCCTCTCCCTCCGTTTTTCGTCCTCACCCCCTGTCCCCCTCTCCCTTCGGGAGAGGGGGTACGCCCGACGTGCCCCCTCTCCGCATCGCGGAGAGGGGGGCAGGGGGTGAGGACCTACGCCCGGGGGTGGGCCTGGTGATAGACCTTCTTCAAGCGCTCCACCGACGTATGAGTATACACCTGCGTGGTGCTGAGCGAGGCGTGGCCCAACAGCTCCTGCACCGCCCGCAGGTCGGCGCCGGCGTCCAGCAGATGCGTCGCGAACGAGTGGCGCAACGAATGCACATGCAAGCCCCGGTCCCCTCTCGCGCCCACCCCCACCCCCTCCACCGTCCCGCTGCGGGCCAGCGCGCTGAGCAAGCGCTTGATCACGAGCTGCACGGCGCGCGGCGTGAGCCGCTTCCCGCGCCGGCTCACGAACAACGCCCGCCGCTCCTGTCGGGTTTCGGCGAGCACCGCGTCTCGCAGCCGGTAGTACCGCCGCAGCGCGCGACCCGCGTGCTTCCCCACCGGCACGATCCGCTCTTTCTTCCCCTTGCCCCGCACCTTCAGCTGGTCCGAGACGACGTCCACGTCCTGCTCGTTCAGGCCGGCGAGCTCGCCCAGCCGGATCCCCGTCGAGTAGAACAGCTCGAGCATCGCCAGGTCGCGCCCCTCCCGGAACCCGCCCGCTGCCGCGCGCCGCTCCGCCTCCTCGAACAACAGGTCGATCTCGGCCCGGTCCAGGTAGTCCGGGAGCTTGCGCTCGAGCTTTGGAGTGCGCGCGGCCTTCGCCGGGTTCACCTCCAGTCCCCGCGTCGCGTTGAGGAAGCGGTAGAAGGTGCGCAGCGCCGAGAGCGCGCGAGCCGCGGAGCGCTTGGCGAGGCCCCGCTGCTGCTGTGCGCCCAGCCACGCGCGGATCGCGAGGCGGTCCACCCCGGCCCAGCTCCAGGCGCCACCGTAGTAGCGGCCGCAGAACGCGACGAAGTCGGCGAGGTCGCGGCCGTACGCTTTCACGGTGTGGGGGGAATCGTTGCGCTCTTTCTCGAGGAACTCGACGAAGTCCCTGACCTCGGGGCTGGTCATGGGACGTTGCCCCGGGCCGCCGGCCCGGGGTCAGCCGCGCAAGGTTGCGGGCCCGGAGCGGCTGACCCCGGGGCGACGCCCCGGGGTGCACGAATCCGCGCCGCGAACCGTTCCATATCCGCCAACGCTCGCTCAACCAGCAGCTCTCTCTTCCGCTGCTTGTCCTTCACCACCAGCTCCAGCGGCTCAAGCAGCCCGAAGTTGGCGTTCATCGGCTGAAAGTGCTCCGGGTCGGCCGAGTGCACGTAGCGGTACAGCGCGCCGAGCAGCGTCGTGGGTGGCGGAAGCAGGGGCTCTTCCCCCGCGAGCAGCCGCGCAAGGTTGATCCCGGCCAGTATCCCGGTCGCCGCGGACTCGGTGTACCCCTCCACCCCCGTGAGCTGGCCGGCGAACAGGAGCAGCGGGTCGTCTTTGGCGGAGAGATGCGCTGTGAGCGCGCGTGGCGCATTGATGTAGGAGTTGCGGTGCACCGAGCCATAGCGGAGGAACTCGGCGCGCTCGAGCCCCGGAATCATCCGAAACACCCGCTGCTGGTCGGGGATCTTGAGTCGCGTCTGGAAGCCGACCAGGTTCCACATCTGGCCGGCGCGATCTTCCTGGCGCAGCTGCACCACGGCGAACGGCTCCGCGCTATGGCCCCGGGCGTAAGCCCGGGGCGGGGCGTCAGCTCGGGGCGCGGTGTCAGCCCGCGGCGCGGCGTCAGCCCGGGGCGCGGTGTCAGCCCGGGGATCCCGTAGCCCGACCGGCTTCATCGGCCCGAAGCGCAGCACGTCGCGGCCGCGGGCCGCCATCTCTTCCACCGGCAGGCAGCCCTCGAAGTAGGGAGTCCGGTCGAACTCGTGGTGCGGCTGATACTGCTCGCCGCTGCGCAGTGCCGTGACGAAGGCGTCATACTCGGGCTCAGTGAGCGGCGCGTTCAGGTAATCGTCGCCGCCGCCCTTGCCGTAGCGCGAGGCGCGGAACAGGCGCGCGTGGTCCAGTGACTCGGCGGCGACGATGGGCGCGATCGCGTCGAAGAAGGCGAGCGACGCCACGTCGAGTCGCCGCGCGATGACTGCAGCCAGCCCGTCCGACGTGAGCGGGCCCGTCGCCACGACCCCCGGGGACGGGAGCTCCGTCGCCTCCTCGCGCAGCACTGTGATGTGCGGGTGTCGGGTGACGCGATCGTGCACGCCCCGCGCGAACGCGACGCGATCGACGGCGAGCGCCGCCCCCCCCGGAACGCGTGCGGCGTCGGCCCCCTCCAGCACGATGCTCCCGAGCCGGCGCATCTCGGCCTTGAGCAGGCCGTGCGCGTTGGTTCGCTCAACTGACTTGAAGGAGTTGCTGCAGACGAGTTCGGCGAGCAGGTCGGTCTGGTGCGCCGCCGTCATGCGAACGGGCCGCATCTCGTAGAGGGTGACCGCCACCCCGCGCTCGGCGAGCGCCCAGGCGGCCTCGCTCCCCGCGAGCCCGCCGCCCACTACCGTCGCGGTCAGGTCGCGACCGACTCCGCCGGCGTGACTTCCTCCAGCGTGACTTCGTGTCCGCACTTCAGGCACTTGCGCGTCGCTCCCGCGGCCTTGGTCTGCTTCTCTTCCATCCCGACGAACCCGCAGCTCGGGCATGCGACCGGGACGGGGCGGTTCCACGTCGAGTAGTCACAGTCCGGGTAGCGCAGGCACCCGAAGAAGTTGCGCCCTTTGCGGGTGCGCCGCTCGGCCAGCTCGCCCGTGCCGCACTTCGGGCACTTCACGCCGAGCGGCACGGGGCGAGTGTGCTTGCACTTGGGGTAGCGCGTGCACGCGAGGAACTCGCCGTACCGCCCGGTCTTGATCACCATCGGCGCGCCACACTCCTGGCATTTCTCGTCCGACGGGCGGTCGGGCACCTTGTTCTTCTTGAGCGGCCGGCTGAAGCGGCACTCCGGATACTTGGCGCACGCGATGTACGGCCCGAAGCGGCCGCTCTTCACGATCAGCGGGCCGCCGCAGTTCGGGCATTTCTCCTTGGGCAACTCCGACAGGTCGTGCACGTCGTGAATCAGCCGATCGATGTCGACCGCCGCGAGCGCCTGCGAGAACGGACCCCAGAAGTCCTCGAGCACCCGCTGCCACGCCAGATCGCCCTCCTCCACCTTGTCCAGCTCGGTCTCCATCTGCGCCGTGAAGCCGACCTCGAACACGTCCGGGAAGCACCGCTTCAGCACCTGCCACACGATCTCGCCCTGGGGCGTGGGCTGGAAGCGCCGGTCCTTTGCGGTGGCGTACCAGCGGTTCTTCAAGGTCGAGATGATCGCCGCATACGTGGACGGCCGCCCGATCCCCAGGCGCTCCAGCTCCTTCACGAGGCTCGCCTCGCTGAAGCGCGGCGGCGGCTCGGTGAAGTGCTGGTTCGGCGTGATCTGCTTCACCGTGACCACGTCGCCCTCGACCAGCGGCGGGATCGGCGGCAGATCCTCCAGGGTCTTGCCCTCCTCAGGCTCATGCGCCTCGTGGTAGAGCTTGTGGTAGCCGTCGAACAGCACGCGCGAGCCGGTGGCCCGGAACACGTAGCGGCCCAGGTCGAAGTCGACCTTGGTCGTCTCGAACACGGCGGGGTTCATCTGCGACGCCACGAAGCGCCGCCAGATCAGCTGGTACAGCTTGAACTGCTTGGCGTCGAGGTGCTGCTTCAGGTCGTCGGGGCGCCGCAGCACGTCGGTCGGGCGGATCGCCTCGTGCGCGTCCTGCACCCGCGACTGGCCTTTGCCGGTCTTGTGGACGTTGGGCGTGGCGGGGAGGTAGCGCTTGTCGAACTCGCGCGCGATGAAGTCCCGCGCCTGGGCCACCGCCGAGTCCGCGACGCGGATCGAGTCGGTGCGCATGTAGGTGATCAGCCCGACGGGCCCCTCGGCGCCGATCTCGATCCCCTCGTACAGCTGCTGGGCCAGGCGCATCGTGACCGCGGCAGAATAGCCCAGCTGTTTCGCCGCTTCCTGCTGCAGCGTGCTGGTGCGGAACGGCGGGGGCGCCGGGCGGCGGCGCTCGCCCTTCTCGACGGTCGTGACCTTGAAGGACAGCTTGAGCGCGTCCGCGACGATGGCCTGCGCGCTCGCCTCATTCTTGATCTCGGGCTTGTGGCCGTCGAGCTTGTGCAGCCGGGCCTGGAAGGGCTGCCCGTCCTTTTCGAGGTCGGCCTCGATGGTCCAGTATTCCTGCGGCACGAACCTGCGGATCTCCTCCTCCCGCTCGCAGATCAGCCGCAGCGCCACTGTCTGCACCCGGCCCGCCGACAGGCCCGTCTTGATGCTCTTCCAGAGCAGCGGCGAGGTCTTGTAGCCGACCAGCCGGTCGAGCACGCGCCGCGCCTGCTGCGCGTCGACTTTCTTCTGGTCGATGTCGAGGGGATTGGCGAGCGCCTGCGTGACGGCGTCCTTGGTGATCTCATGGAACAGCACGCGGCGCACCTTGCCGCCGCCGTTGCCCAGGCTCTCCGCCACGTGCCAGGCGATGGCCTCGCCCTCCCGGTCGGGGTCGGTCGCGATCAGCACCCGCTCGGACGCGTTGGCGGCTTTCTTGATCTCGGCGAGCGTCTTCGCCTTCTCCTTGATCGGCACGTACTCGGGCGTGAAGCCGTTGTCCACATCCACGCCGAGCTTGCGCTGGGGGAGGTCGCGGACGTGCCCCACGGTCGCTTTGACCGTGTAGCCACGGCCCAGGTACTTGCCGATCGTCTTCGCCTTGGTGGGTGACTCGACGATGACGAGCGCACCCTTGCCTTTACCCCGGGGCGCCGCCCCGGGGTCAGCCGCGCCGGGCGTCTTACGGCGCTTGCGAACCTTCACAACCTTCACGGCCTTCACATCGGTTTCTTTAGCAGCCACGCATCAATCCTTCGTCAACGGGCGCGAAAGCGCATCTTTACCATCCCGCGCTGGATTGCGCAAGCCTGACGACCTCGCGCGCCACTTCTTCGGCCGTCTTGCGCTCGGTGTCCAATTGCGTGTGCGCCTTGAGGTAAAACGGCTCGCGCTCCTTGAGCAGCTGGCGCATCCGGTCCATCGGGTCCTCACCCATTAACAACGGGCGGGTTCCCTCCGTGGCCGTGCGCGGCGCCGCCGTCTCGACCCGCGTGCGCAGATATACGACGAGCGCGCACGCCTGCGCAGTTTCGATCGCGCCCGGTTGCGCCGCCCAGCCGCCGCCGGGCGCCACGACGCTTGGCTCACCGGCGAGCGCCGTGTCCATCTCCTTGCGCTCCATCTCGCGGAACGCCGCCTCGCCCTTCTCGGCGAAGATCAGCGTGATCGACTTGCCCTCGCGCCGCGCCAGGATCGCGTCGATGTCGACGAACCCGGCGTGCAGCTGCTCCGCGGCGAGCCGCCCGATGGTAGTCTTGCCCGATCCCGGCAAGCCGACCAGCACGATGTGTTTCTTCACGACGCGGCGCCCTTGGGCGTGCGCGCCCGCACCTGGGCCATATACCCCGCGACGTTGCGCTTCATCTCGCTCAAGGCGTCGCCACCGAACTTCTCGAGCATCGCCTGGGCCAGCACCAGCGCGACCATCGCCTCGGCGATCACGCCCATCGCGGGGACGGCGGTGACATCCGAGCGCTCCGACTGCGCCTGTGCCGGCGCCCCGGTCTTCAGGTCCACCGTTTTGAGCGGCGCCATCAGCGTCGAGATCGGCTTCATCGCCACGCGCAGCACCAGCGGCTCGCCGGTCGTCATTCCGCCCTCAGTACCGCCGGCCCGGTTGGTGGCGCGCGCCAACCCCGGGAGGATTTCGTCGTGCACTTCGGAGCCTTTGCGGCGCGCCGCCTCGAAACCGAGCCCCAGCTCGACAGCCTTCACCGCCGGGATCGACATCAGCGCCTGTGCCAGACGTCCGTCGAGCTTACGGTCCCACGACACGTGGGACCCGAGGCCTACCGGGGCGCCCAGCGCCACGACTTCCACCACACCGCCCAGCGTGTCCCCGGCCGCCTTGGCGGCGTCGATCCGCGCGATCATCTCGCGCTCAGCGTCCCGATCCAGGCACCGCACCGGGCTGGCATCGGCGGCCTCGTTCACGGGCGAGGGTAGAGGCACGGCATGCCGAGCCCCTACCCCGCCCAATTCAACCACGTGCGACCCGACCTCGATGCCAAACTGTTCCAGCAGCAGCTTGCACACGGCGCCACAGGCGACGCGCGCTACGGTCTCGCGCGCGCTGGCCCGCTCCAGGATGTCGCGCGCGTCCTCGCGGTCGTACTTCAAGCTGCCGGCCAGGTCGGCGTGCCCCGGCCGGGGCCGCGTAACCTGGCGCCGCCGCTCGGTCC
>WNES01001995.1_pt1 | contig 17381 bp, 16 predicted proteins | sample 5399931 | NCBI WGS metagenome assembly WNES01 (sample SAMN13153332, study PRJNA577476) | soil metagenome | isolation source: 20 cm grassland meadow soil 2 days after 3rd rain plot 5 | place: USA:California | collected 2015-11-11
CCGACATCCTGAAGCGCCTGCCCATCCGCTCGGAGCGCTTCGGCCTCGAGCCCGAGCTCACCGCCAAGGTGGCGCACCTGCGCTGCCGCATCCACGAGGTGCCGATCGCCTACTACGGGCGGGGCTACTCGGACGGGAAGAAGATCGGCTGGAAGGACGCCGTGTCGGCGGCGTGGACGATCCTGCGCTTCCGCATCTCGCCCGACATCGGGCGCGAGGACGACGCCTTCACCACGCTCCGCCGCGTCGAGGCGCTCCGGCGGTACACCGAGTTCCAATGGGAGCTCATGCGGCCCTACGTCGGCCGCCGCGTCCTGGAGGTCGGTTCCGGGACGGGCGTCATGACGCAGTACCTCGCGACGCGCGAGCACGTGGTGGCCACCGACTTCGACCCCGAGTACCTCGAGCTTCTCCAGCGGCGGTACGCCGGCAAGCCGAACGTCGAGGTGCGCGCCCTCGACCTCGCGCAGGTCAGCCTGGACGGCTTCGCGCCCGGGAGCTTCGACACCGTCACCTGCGCCAGGTTGCTCGAGCACCTCCGGGACGACGAGGCGGCGCTGCGGGCGATGCGCGCCGTCCTCGCTCCCGGCGGGCGGGTGGTGCTGATCGTCCCGGCGCTGCCCGCGCTCTACGGGACGATCGACCGTGCGATCGGGCAGCACCGGCGCTACACCCGCACGGAGCTCGTCCGGAAGCTCCGGGGGGCCGGCCTGGCGGTCGAGCACGTCAGCTACTTCAACATGCTCGGCGTCGCGGGGTGGTTCCTGAACGCGCGCATCCTGGGGCGCCGGACGGTGCCGGGGCTGCAGGCGCGCCTGAACGACCGTCTGGTGCCCCTCCTGCGCCTCGAGCGGCGCCTGAGCCCGCCGATCGGGATGTCGCTGCTGGCGGTCGGCCGGGCCGGTCCATGAGGGGTCTTGCCGCCGCCCTCTGCGTCCTCGGCGTGGCGGTGCTCACCGGTCCGGCACGGGCCTTCGAGCAGCCGGTCAGCGCCTTCGCGGCCAACGTCGGCAAGCGGTCGTCGAGCGACGAGCCCGCGCCGTCGGTGACGCTCTACGTCGTGCCCGACGGGCGCTCGCTTCTCGTGACCGACGTGCTGGTCGCCAACCACGGGCAGGAGCCCGGCCCGCTCTACCTCGCGGACTCCAAGCGCACGCTCTGCTCCGTCGAGCTCCTTCAGTCGACCGTGATCCCCAACAACCCGGCCGCGTTCAACACGCTCACGAATGCCCACACGACCTTCTCGACCGGCGTCCCCTTCGGCCCGGGCGAGCCGGTGGTGGCGACGCTGGCCGACGGGACGCGCGGCGTCGACGTGACCATCACCGGCAAGCTCGTGGCCGCCCCGCGCGTGCCGCGACGGATGGTCCTCCCCGGGGGAAAGACGGGGGAGGACGCAGATGAAGGCGCAGATCGGCCTCGGCCGTAGCCGGGGGCCCACCCGACCGGGGAGTCAGCGCGGGTCAGCCGCCAGCCACCATCGCGCGAGCCGAATGTCCACTGCCGCAAACGGTTCGATCTGCGCCACCTCGTCTCCCGCGTGCGAGGCGACGACCGTCCAGCGATCGCCCTCGAGGTGAAGGTCCTCCAGGGTGCGAGCGAGCGGGTCCACGAGCCATACCCACGTGACGCCTTGCCGCGCGTAACAGCGCATCTTCACGATCCGGTCGTGGCGCACCGACGAGGGAGAGATGATCTCGCAGAGCCAATCCGGCGCGAGGGTGATGGCAGGCGTGTTCGGAACCGTCGGCATGCGCCCGCAACGCCACGCGGCAAGATCGGGCACCAGGACGTCGTCTGCGAAGTGCAGCTCCGGCTCCGGGAGGATCCACCATCCCCCGGGCCCGGACCGTGCCTCCGTGCCGTGAAACACCGGCAGCAGATCGGCCGCCATCTCGGTTGCGGCGAACGCGTGCGGCGTCGCAGGCCGCGGACTCACCACCAACTCCCCGTCGACGATCTCCGCCACCATGGTATCCGGCACCCGGAGGAGGTCCTCGTACGTTGCGCGCCGCTTGGTCTGCACTACGTCGTGAGCCATACCACATCCACGCGGAGGCCGGACAGCAACGCCGATGCCGCACGGATCCTTGTGGAGTCTCGTCGTCCGTCAGGCTGCCCCGCAGCACGGGGCGCAACTCCTCGTTGCGCGCGGGGAAAAGCGCGAGCAATTTGATCGAATGGAGGGCTTCCAGCCGCAGCGCGCCCGTATCGGGACCGCTCGCCGGCCCATCGGTGACCGTTGATTCAGGTCGCTCCCGATCGCTACAGTCGCCGCGATGTCCCGCCTCTGGGCCTACCTCGTCCGTTATCGCCTCCGCTACGCGGCCGGCATCGCCTGCCTGCTCGGCTCGCGGGCCCTCGCCATGACCCTGCCCTGGCTGCTGGGGATGACCGTGGATGCGATTCGCAGCAGCACGCCGGTCGTCACCCGGTACGTCGCGGTCATCGGGGCGATCGCCGTCGTCCAGGGCGTGGTGCGCACCTTCTCGCGCTTCGTCATCTTCAACATCGGCCGCGACATCGAGTACGACCTGCGCAACGACCTCTTCCGCCACCTCGAGGCGCAGCCGCTCGCCTTCTACCAGCAGCGCCAGACCGGCGACCTCATGTCGCGGCTGGTGAACGACGTCACCGCGGTCCGCCTGCTGCTCGGGCTCGGCATCCTCAATTTCATCGATGCGCCGCTCGCCTACGCGCTCGGCCTGAGCGCCATGCTGCTGAAGGACGTCCGGCTCACCGCGGCGGCGCTCGCGGTGTACCCCGCCGCCTTCCTGGTCGTGAAGCGGACGAGCCGGCTGCTCATGGAGCGGACGTTCCGCGTCCAGGAGGGGCTCGGCGAGCTGTCGAGCCGCGTGCAGGAGAACCTCTCCGGCATCCACGTCGTCAAGGCCTATGCCTGCGAGGCGCACGAGGTGCAGAGCTTCGCGCGCGCCAACGCCCGCTTCCAGGAGCTGAACCTCCGCCTGGCGCGGGTGCGCGGGTTCATCGGCCCGGTGATGAACATCGTGGGCGGCGCGGGTGTCCTCGTCGTCCTCTGGTACGGCGGCCGCGAGGCGATTGCCGGGAGGCTGTCGGTGGGCGACCTCGTCGCCTTCATCGGCTACCTCGGCCAGCTCGCCTGGCCGACCATGGCGCTCGGGTGGATGCTGTCGATCGTCCAGCGCGGCCGGGCCGCGATGCAGCGGCTGAACGAGCTGTTCGCCGTGGCCCCCGCGATCACCAGTCTGCCCGATGCGGTGCCGCCCGCCGACGTGCGCGGCGACCTCGTGCTGCGCGGGGTCTCCTTCCGTTACCCCGGCCGTCCCGAGGCGCCGCCCGTGCTCGACGACGTCGACCTCGCCATCCCCGCCGGCAGCACGATCGCGGTCGTGGGGCGGACGGGTGCCGGCAAGACGACGCTCGTCCAGCTCCTCCCGCGTCTGTTCGACGTCGACGCCGGGGCCGTCCTGCTCGACGGCCGCGACATCCGTACGCTGCCGCTGGGTTGGCTCCGTCGCCACGTGGGCCTCGTCCCGCAGGACCCCTTCCTGTTCTCGCGCTCGGTGCGCGACAACGTCGCCTGGGCGCTCGAGGCGGACGGGAACGGCCGCGTCGAGCAGGCGGTCCGCATGGCGTCGCTCACGCGCGACCTGGCCGAGTTCCCCCACGGGCTCGAGACGATCGTCGGCGAACGGGGGGTGACGCTCTCCGGCGGGCAGAAGCAGCGCGTCGCGCTGGCGCGCGTGGTCGCGGCCGCGCCGCGCGTGCTGGTGCTCGACGACGCGCTGTCGAGCGTCGACGCGCAGACGGAGCGGGAGATCCTCGACCGGCTGCGCGAGTTCTTCCGGGCGCGGACGACGATCCTGGTGTCGCACCGCATCACCACCGTCAAGGAGGCCGACCTGATCTTCGTCGTCGACGAGGGCCGCATCGTCGAGTTCGGGGACCACGAGACGCTGCTCGCGCGCGGCGGCGTGTACGCCGATCTCTTCCGCCAGCAGTCGCTCGAAGGGGAGCTGGAAGCGATCTGATGGCGACCGACCTGCACGGCGAGCAGGAGTTCGGCAAGGCCTACGATGCGCGCCTGCTCGGCCGTCTCTGGACGTACGTGCGGCCTTACCGGCAAGTGTTCTGGCTCGCGCTGGTCCTCTCGGCGGCCCAGCAGGGCTTCCGTCTCGTGCAGCCCTATCTGGTGAAGATCGGTATCGACCGCTACGTCGAGCGCCGCGACGCGGCCGGGCTGCGCGCGCTAGGGCTCGTGTATCTCGCGATGGTTGCGGGCGAGTTCGCGGCTTACTACGGCCAGCAGTACCTCACGATGGTGCTGGCCCAGCGGAGTCTCGCCGATCTGCGCGTCGCGCTCTTCGCCCGCGTCCAGCGCTTCCCGATGCGCTTCTTCGACCGGAACCCCGTCGGCCGTGTGGTCTCCCGGCTCACCACCGACGTCGACGTGCTGCAGGAGATGTTCGCCGCCGGCGCCATGACCATCGTCCTCGACGTGCTGGGGCTCGTGGGCATCGTCGCGGTCATGCTGGGGATGGACTGGCGCCTCGCGCTGACGAGTCTCGGGTTGCTGCCGGTGATCGTGGGGGCGGTCGACTTCTTCCGGCGCCAGGTGCGGCGCACGTATCGCATGATCCGCGAGCGCATCGCGCGCATCAACGGCTACCTCCAGGAGGCCATCACGGGCATGACGGCGATCGCGCTCGCGAACCGCGAGGTGCGCGCCTTCGCGGAGTTCGAGCGCCTCAACGCGGACCATCGCGACGCCTATCACCTCTCCAACAAGCTCGAAGCGGCGCTCTTCTCCTTCGTCGAGGCGATGAGCACCGTGTCGATCGCGATGCTCCTGTGGGAGGGGGGTCGGCTCACCCGCGGCGGGCTGGTCGAGATCGGCACGCTGGTCGCCTTCATCCAGTACATCCAGCAGTTCTTCGTCCCGATCCGGGATTTCAGCGCCAAGTACGCCGTCATGCAGTCCTCGATGACCGCAGCCGAGCGCATCTTCTCGCTCCTCGACCTCGAGGTGGAGCCCGCGCCGGCCCGGCCGCGGATGCCGGCACGGGTGCGCGGCGAGATCGTGTTCGAGCACGTGTGGTTCGCCTACCGCGGCGAGGAATGGGTGCTCCGCGACGTGTCGTTCCGGGTCGCGGCGGGCGAGCACGTGGCGATCGTCGGCGCCACGGGGTCGGGCAAGACGACACTCGTCAAGCTGCTCGACCGGCTGTACGACGTCGGGCGCGGGCGTATCCTGGTCGACGGCATCGACGTGCGCGACTGGGACCCGCAGGCGCTGCGGCGGCGGATCGCGGTCGTGCTCCAGGAGGTGTTCCTGTTCAGCGGCCCGGTCGAGACGAACATCACCCTCGGGCGCACCGACTGCTCGCGGGCGGCGGTCGAGGCCGCCGCTGCACACGTGAATGCCGACGGCTTCATCCGTCGCCTCGGGGGCTACGAGGCCCTGCTGCGCGAGCGCGGCAGCAACCTCTCCGGCGGCCAGCGCCAGCTGCTCGCCTTCGCGCGGGCGCTGGCGCACGACCCGGCGGTGCTGGTGCTCGACGAAGCGACCTCGAGCGTCGACCCCGAGACCGAGTGGCTCGTCCAGGACGCGCTCGCCAAGCTGCTCGCCGGCCGCACGGCGGTGGTGATCGCACACCGGCTCTCCACCATCGAGACCGCCGACCGCATCCTCGTCATGCACAAGGGCGGGCTGCGCGAGGAGGGGACGCACGCCGAGCTCCTGGCACGCGGCGGCATCTACGCCCGGCTCTACCGCCTGCAGTACGGCGGCGAGGCGCCGCCCGTCGAGCCGGCGGCGGCGCGGCCGTGACGCGGCTCGTCCTCATGTGCGCCCTGGCCGTGCTCGAGGCGTGCGGCGGGGGCGGGGCCGGGTATCTCGTCCGCGCCGGGTGGTCGGAGGCACGCATCCTGCTCCGGCGGCGTCCGATCGCGGAGCTGCTCGCCCGTCCCGACCTCGACCCGACGCTGCGCGAGCGGCTCGAGCTCGTGCGCGCGGTGCGGGCATTCGCGGCCGGGCCGCTCGGCCTCCGGGTCGGCAACAACTACGCGACCTTCGCGGAGCTCGACGGCGACACGACCGCCTACGTGCTCTCGGCGGCCTATCGCGACCGGCTCGCGCCCTACACCTGGTGGTACCCGGTCGTCGGCCGCGTGCCGTACCAGGGGTTCTTCGAGCGGAGTGCGGCCGAGGCGGCCGGGCGGCGGCTCGCCGCGCGGGCGCTCGACGTCGAGGTCCGCCCCGCCGTCGCCTTCAGCACGCTCGGCTGGTTCGCCGACCCGCTGCTCTCGACCGTCGCCCAGGCGCCGCCGGTGGCGCTCGCCGACACGGTCATCCACGAGCTCTTCCACTCGACGATCTACGTGCCGGGCGACGCGACGTTCAACGAGTCGGCCGCGACCTTCGCGGGCCACCGGGGCGCCATCGCCTTCTTCTGCTCGGGGCCGGGTGCCGCGCCCAAGCCGTGCGCCGAGGCGCGCCGGCGCTGGGCCGTGACCCGCGCGCGCGCGACCCTCTTCGCGCGCGTGGCGACGCAGCTCCGCCGGGTCTACGCCGCCGGGCTGCCGGCCGCGCGGCGCGAGCGTCTCCGGAGCTGGCTGGCCGCCGCCGCGGCCGAGACGCTCGTGCGGCGGGGGCTCGGACGGCGCGAGGAGCTCGTGCCGCCGAACAACGCCCGCCTCCTCGGGGAGCTGGTCTACGGCACCGACCTCGACGTCTTCGATCGCCTGGCCGAGCGCGACGCGGACCTCGGCCCGGCCCTCCGCGCGCTCGTGCGTGCGGGGCGGGACGGGGACGCGCTCGCTCGGGTGCGCGAGGCCGCTCGCCTGCGCGAGGGAACGGCGCTAGACTGAGGTCGCCGATGGCCGCGCTCGAGGGGACGCCCGGCGAGGTGCAGCGTTTCGCCGTCGACTGGATGCTCGGCCGGCTCGCCCGCTGGCTCCGCATCCTCGGCCACGACGTCGCCTACGGACGGCACCTGCGCGACCGCACGCTGGTCGACTGCGCACGCCGTGAGGGCCGCCTCCTCCTGACGCGCGACACGCGGCTCCTGCGCGATCCCCATCTGCCGCGCCATCTGTTCATCGAGAGCGACCACTTCCGGGAGCAGCTCCGGCAGGTGGCTGCCGCCGTGGCGCTCGGCAAGGCCCCGCTGCTCACGCGCTGCCTCGACTGCAACCGTCCACTGACCGAGGTGCCACGCGATCGGGTGCGCGACCGCGTGCCGCCCTACGTCTGGGACACGGCACCCCGCTTCCTCGCGTGCGGCCGCTGCGGGCGGGTGTACTGGCCCGCGACGCACCGCGCGCACATGCTGCGCGAGCTTGCCGCCATCGGCATCGTGCACGAGGAGCGGGCGTGACGGGTCCCGGCGCCGACGCCGGCTTCCCGGTGAGCCACTGTGCCCGCTGCGGGCGCGACGTGCTGCTGCACGTCCATCTCGACGACCACGGAGAGGCGCATCGGCTCTGCCTCCACTGCGACGCCGAGATGGATCCCGAGGAGGTCCGCTGGGTCGAGGAGTCGAAGCTCGGCGACTTCGGCTACGGCGTGCGCGGGGAAGGTGGGGGGTGCGGCAGACCGGGCTGCGGGTTCGGTCGCTGCGGCCGAGCGTAACCGACAGCGAAGAGGGGGAGCGTCGACATGAACGAGCGAGTCCACGAGATTCTCGGCTGGTACGGGAGCGATTGTCCCGGCACGCGCAGCAACCTGGCGCGGCTGCTGAACCACGGGCGCCTCGCTGGCACGGGTCGCCTGGTCATCCTCCCCGTGGACCAGGGCTTCGAGCACGGGCCGGCGCGCTCCTTTGCCCCCAACCCGGCGGGCTACGACCCGCGCTATCACTTCGAGCTGGCGATCGGTGCGGGGTGCAACGCCTACGCGGCGCCGCTCGGCTTCCTCGAGGCGGGCGCGGCGGAGTTCGCGGGCGAGATCCCGCTGATCCTGAAGCTCAACAACTCCGACGGCCTCTCGACCGGCGAGCCGTGCCCGGCGATCACGGGCAGCGTCGACGACGCGCTCCGGCTCGGCTGCGCCGCCATCGGCTTCACGATCTACCCGGGGTCGAGCCTGCGCAACACGATGTACGAGGAGATCCGCGCGCTCGGCGAGGAGGCCAAGCGGAAGGGGCTCGCGGTGGTGGTGTGGTCGTACCCGCGCGGCTCCGGGCTCTCCAAGGAGGGCGAGACCGCGATCGACGTCGTCGCCTACGCGGCGCAGATCGCCTGCCAGCTCGGCGCGCACGTCGTCAAGGTGAAGCTGCCGGCGGCGCACATCGAGCAGGCGGCGGCCAAGAAGGTCTACGACAAGGAGCGCATCCCGATCGCGACGCTCGCCGAGCGGGTGCGGCACGTGGTGCAGAGCTCCTTCAACGGCCGGCGCATCGTGATCTTCTCCGGCGGGGAGGCGAAGGACACCGCCTCGATCCTCGACGAGGTCCGGGGCATCCGGGACGGCGGCGGCTTCGGATCGATCATCGGGCGCAACTCCTTCCAGCGGCCGCGCAAGGAGGCGGTCGAGTTCCTCCAGACGGTCATGGACATCTACGCGGGGAAGACCAAGTGACGGCGCACAAGCAGACGGCCCCGGAGACGACCGGCGAGACGCTCTCGCGCGAGTTCCTGCGCGTATGCGAGGAGGCGGCGATCGACGCGGCGCGCACGATGGGGCAGGGCGACCGCCGCCTCTCCGACCACGTCGCCGTCGAGGCGATGCGGAAGACGATGGACAGCCTGCCCATGCGGGGCACGGTGGTGATCGGCGAGGGTGAGCGCGACGAGGCGCCGATGCTCTACATCGGGGAGAAGGTCGGGCGGGGCAGGCCCGACGACCTCGAGGTCGACATCGCCGTCGACCCGCTCGAGGGCACGAACCTCTGCGCCACCGGGGCCCCGGGGGCAATTGCGGTCCTCGCGGCCTCGAACCGGGGCGGCCTCCTGCACGCGCCCGACTGCTACATGGAGAAGATCGTGGTGGGGCCCGGCGCGCGCAACGTCATCGATCTCGATGCCCCGGTGGAGGACAACCTGAAGGCGATCGCGCGCGCGCTCGGCCGCGGGGTGCGCGACCTGGTGGTCATCGTGCTCGACCGGGCGCGGCACGAGAAGCTGATCGCCGACATCCGACACGCCGGCGCGCGCATCAAGCTGATCAGCGACGGCGACCTGTCAGCCGGGATCACGGCCGCCATCCGTCGCACCAACGTCCACGCCGTCATGGGGATCGGCGGCGCGCCCGAGGGCGTGCTGACGGCCGCGGCGCTCCGCTGCCTCAACGGCGGCATGCGGGCCCGGCTCGTCCCGACCAAGCCCGGCCAGGAGGAGCGGATGCGGCGCATGGGCATCACCGACGTGAAGCGCGTCTACACGGAGCAGGAGCTGGCCCCCGGGCCCGACATCCTCTTCGTCGCCACCGGCGTCACCGACGGCACGCTCATGCGGGGCGTGCGGTACTTCGGCGGCGGCATCCGGACGAGCTCCGTCCTGATGGCGAACGTCCGGCGCATGATCCGCTTCGTCGACACCGTCCACGTGGGCGACGGGGAGGACACGGTCATCGAGTTCTGACGGGCGACGGGGAGGACACGGTCATCGAGTTCTGACGCATCCGCGACTCCCCGAATGGAGCGCGTCGGGCGCCGCTTGGCATCAGGTTACACAGGCCGAGTGCGAGCAGATCTTCGGCAACCTGCCGCTCCTGGTATCGGTCGCCATCGGGACGGGGAGCGGCGAGCCCCGCTACTTCGCACTCGGCCGCACGGACGGTGTGAGAGAACTCGCCGTCGTCTTCACGGTGAGAGGTAAGAGGGTTCGCGTCATTTCAGCTCGTCCGATGAGTCGACGCGAACGGAAGGAGTATGCACATGCCCAAGTCGCGCCGACGCCAGAGGAAGCCGATTCCTAGGTTCCGCAGCGAGCGAGCGGAACGGGAGTTCTGGGAGACCCACGATACAACCGACTACGTCGATTGGTCGCAGGGGCGAATCATCCGCTTCCCGAACCTCAAGCCATCGACCACGACGATATCGCTCCGCTTGCCCACGCCGCTGCTCGCGGACCTCAAGGCGCTCGCGAACAAGCGTGACGTGCCGTACCAGTCACTTCTCAAAGTCTTCGTCGCTGAGCGGGTCGCGGCGGAGCAGCAGTTGCCTAACAAACGCTTGCAGCGGACCACCGGGTGAGCGGCTCAGCATCGCCGGGCGCTCCGTGCCGGCGCCCGCTGAAGCGCAGGTCGTTCGCCAGAGGAGAACGGACCTCGGGGTACGCCGATCCCGCCCGGCGCTGCGGTCCCCTCGCCGAGACCACCCGCGCCTCTGGCAGATTGCTACACGGTTTCTAGCGCCTCCAGGTCAGGGCCTGCGTCACGCACAGGCGAGGCCTCGAAAGGGAGGACATCGGAATGAGAGCGCGACTCACAGCCATTGCAATCGCCGTCCTGGCGCTGGCAGTCGTCCGGGCGACGGCCAGTCGGGCGGCGCCGGCTCGTGGCGCCTTGGTGTGCACGTGGGGTGGCACCCCAGACGCGCCCACCGGCGTTTTCACGGCCAGCCCGGGCATCACGGACTCGCCGTCGACGGGACCGATCGAGTTCACGGCGACCGGCGAGCTCGGCGGGGGTGAAGGGTGCACGGGGAGGCTCACCTTCCGCGGCGTGCTGGAGCCCGGCATGTCCTGCTTGGTTGCGACGCCGTTCCGTGCCACCGCGACGGGGTTTCCCCCCATCAGGTACGCCGCAGGCACGATCGGCGCGGTGGGCACTGCCCCGGTCGTCATGTATGACGCCGACGGCAACGTCGTGGGGTCAGAGCAAGCACAGTTCCTCACCGACCTACTCGACGATACGGACTGCAACACGCCCGAGGGCCTCACTCGTGCGAACTGGAGCGACACCCTCGAACTGTTCCCCTGACCCGCGATGGCTGAGGAGCACCCGACGGCGCGCTGTCCGGCTCAACCGGCCGCGCGCCGCGCGGCCGCGGCGCCGGGCTCGGGGCGCGCCGCCCGCCCGAACACGAACGCCGGCCGCATGCGCAGCACCATCACCGGCATGATCGACAGCGCCGCCACGCACGAGACGGCCATGGCGAGCGGCATGAGCGTGCCGAAGAGCCAGAGGCCGAGGTAGGGGGAGAACGCCATCACGCCGAAGCCCGCGCCGATGCTCGCCGCGACGAACAGGACCGCACGGCCCGAGGTGTGCAGCGCCTCGCGGAACGCCGCCTCGTCGTTGCCGAGGCGCGCCCGCTCCTCGCGCAGGCGATAGAGGAAGTAGATCGCGTAATCGGCCCCGATCCCCGTCGCCATCGCGATCACCGAGGCGGAGCCCATGTCGAGCCGGATGCCGGTCCAGCCGATGAAGCCGAAGAGGAAGACGACGGCCGCCGCGATCGGCGTCACGACGTAGAGGCCGGCGAGCGGCGAGCCCAGGACGAGCGAGGAGACGACGTAGATCGCGGCCAGCACGGCCAGCATGTTCAGGATCTTCCCGTAGGTCGTGTGCTCGTTCACGGCGAGGATCGTCGGACCGACGCCGCCTGCGACGAGCACGGTCGTGCCGGCCGGCGCGGGATGGTCCCGCAGCCAGGCCTGCGCCCGGCGGACGAGCGGACCGACCCGCGCGGAGTCGTCGCTGCGCAGGTAGGCGACCACGAGGGACTTCGAGAGCGCGCGGTCGGTGAAGCGCTCGAAGGCGGGCGAGTCGCCGAGGAACATGAGCTGGGCGAGCAGCTCCTGCGTGTCCGGGAGCCGGTAGGGCTGCGGGTCCTCCGGGTTGAAGGTGCGGTGCAGCGTCTTCACCAGGTCGGCGAGCGACGCGGTGCGCTCGACGAGCGGATCGCGCGCGAGCGCCTCCTGCAACGCTGCCTCGTGCCGGACCACCTCGAGGGTGCGCACGCTGCCCGGAGGACCGACGTAGAGTACCGTCATCGTCACCGTGCCCGGAAAGTGCTGCTCGATCGCCTCGAGATGCGTGCGCGCGACACCGCCGCGCGGCATGTAGTCGCGCGCCGACCCGTAGGTGCGGATACGCAGCGCGCCGGCGACGGCGAGCGCCAGGACGAGCGCAGCGGCGACCACCACCCCGCGGCCGCGCCGGCCGAGGATGCCCCGCGCGAGGAAGCTCAGGAAGGCGTGGGTCGGCCCGCCCTCGCCCGGCACGCGCCGCGGCGCGGGCAGGAGCGCGCGCAGCGCCGGGATGAACGTCATCTCCAGCAGGACGGCGCTCGCGATGCCGTACGAGCAGGAGAGGCCGAAGTTGCCGATCGAGCGCACCCCGAAGAGGGCGAGCGAGGCAAACCCGAGGGCAGCGGTCAGCCCGGCCGCCACCATGACCGGCCCCATCGCCACCGTCGAGCGGATCACCGCGTCGCGGTTGTCGTGCGAGCGCGCCACCTCCTCGCCGTAGCGCTTGAGCATCTGGGCCGAGTGCGCGGCCGCGACCGCGATCAGGAGGATCGGCACAGCGACGTTCCAGCCGTCGATGACGACGCCGGTGAAGCCCATCAGGCCGAGGCCCCAGACGGTGCTGAGCGTCGCGGTCAGCATGGGGACGAACATCCCCTGCAGGCTGCGGAACGAGAGCAGGAGCATCAGCGCGATCACGAGGAACGTGAACGGGATACGCACCGCGACCGCACGGGACTGCTCCTTGTCGCTCATCGCGAGCACCGGCTCGCCCGCGAAGTAGAAGTCGAGCGGGCGATCACGATACGGCTCGACGAGCCGTGTCGTACGGCCGAAGACGTCCTCGGCGCTCGCGCTCGGCCAGAAGTCGAGCAGCACGAGCGCCGCCCGCTGGTCGCGGGTGACGAGCATGCCGTCGAGCTGGGGGTCGCTCTGCAGCCGCGCCCGCAGCGCGGCGATGTCTTCGGGTGTGCGCGGCACCTCCTTCATCAAATAGCCGACGCTGATCGTCCCGCCGCGGTCCTCTGGGTACCGCACGCTCGGGGCGGCGAGGCTCACCACGTTCTGCGCCATCACGTCCTCGAGCTCGAGCGCATCGAACGTCAGGCGCTGCACGACCTCCAGCACCTCGGGCCGCCACACGTCGCCCTCGCGGGGCACGACGGCCACGATCATCGTGTTGCGGCCGCCGAACTCGGTGCGGATCTGGCGATCGATCTCGACGAAGGGATGGCCCTGCGGCAGGCTCGCGTCGATGCTGAACTCGGCGCGCAGCCGCCGGATGCCGGCGAACATGCCGGCCGTCACGAGCAGGACGACGAGCACGACAACCGGGGCGCGGCGGATGAGGAAGCGGGCGTAGCGCTCGAGGGGCGGCATCGGCGCCGGCTGTCTTGTCCTCGTTCGGAGGCCGTTTTGCAATACGGCGCGAGCCCCGTAGCATCGCACCGGGCCGCGGAAATCCAGGCTGTGAAACTTGCCTGGTTGGAAGGGATCACAAAACGGGCGCGACACGCGACCGGATGCGACGCCGGGCACGCATTGCCGGGCGACGGCACCTCGCCCGTGAAGCTATCTTCCGGCTCGAGTTATATGGCAGAGGCTGGGACCTCCTCATGCCGCCCCTGCCGTTGCCGACGCCGCTGACATGGCATTCAAGAGGTCGAGGGTTCGACATTCGCTCGGCCTGACACATAGTTAGTACTCGATCAACTCAACCGCGCGCCGACCCGTCTCCGCCGCAGACCGTGGAAATACGTCATCCTGTCGGGTTCTGTACGAGTCTGGCCGACGCATCCGGGAACACCCGTAGCGAGCCGAGGGAATTTCTGAATGGACGGACGCGTCGCATCTCGGTTTACCCTCCCTGACGAAGGGTGCGGCAGCACCCTGCATAGCGATGATCACAGGGAACGCCACTTTGATGTACTCGTTGACCCGCAGATGCCGCCCCGCCGGCGGCTACTTCGTGGCGGTGGCTGCCCTCAGCGCGAAGGGTGCCGACCTTGAGCCTGGCATCGCGGTGGCCGTGGGGTGCGCGTGATGCGACCAGCTCACGGCCGGCGCGGACCGCGCACTCCCGGGCTCGTGCTGTCGGGTGGCGGGGCGCGGGGCGTGTTCCAGGTGGGGGTCTACGAGCGGCTGCTCGAGGATCCGCGCTTCGCGCGCGGCCCCGCAGTGATCTCCGGCACGTCGGCGGGCGGCATCAACGCGGCTCTGATCGCCGCTGGAAAATCGCCGCGCGAGATGCTCCAGTTCTGGAACGAGATCGCCGACCACCCGCCGGTCACGGCGAGCCCGGCCTTCTTCGACGGCGCACTGCGTACGCTCGTGCGTCTCGGCATCGACGAGGCGATCCGCTGGCTCAGCACGACCGGCCCGCTGCGCGCCTTCCTGCAGCGGCTGCCGCGCCACCTCCCGCGTTGCCCCGGGGGCCTCGTCGCCCCGTGGATCGAGTACCTGCTGACGTCGCGTTTCGAGCTCGTGAGCCGCTTCCTCGAGGGCATTCGCGAGCCCTTCCTCGTCGACACGGCCCCGCTCCGCGCCCGGCTGGTCGACGCGTTCCGCGGCGAGCGCGTGCCGAACCGCGGCGTCCGGCTCGCTCTCAACACGGTCGACGCCAACACCGGCCAGGTGGTGCGCTACGTGACGGCGCCGGTCCTGCCTTCGCCCGAGTACGTGGTCGTGGACGCGATCACGGTGGACATGGTTCTGGCGAGCGCGAGCATCCCGCTTCTCTTTCCGCCGGTGCAGATCGGCCCCCACCTCCTGTGGGACGGCGGGCTGCTCGTGAACACGCCGCTCGCGCCGGTGGTGGCCCTCGGCGCGGACGAGGTCGTGACCGTGCTGGTCACCGAGCCGCCCGAGCCCAATCCGGCGCCATTCGCCCACTTCGGGCGCGCCGTCGAGCGCATCGTCGATACCTTCCTCGAGAACGCCTACAACATCGACCGCAAGCTTCTTCTCGAACGAAACCGCGTGACGCGCCGGCACGGGGGCCGGTACCGCGACGTGGTCCTCTACGAGGCGGTGCGGCCGTTGCGCGACGCCTGCTTCAACGCGGGCTCGTACCTCTACTTCGAGCGTCGCATCCTGTCGGCGATGTACGAGGCGGGCCGGCGGGCGGCGAGCGACTGGCTCACCCGTGGGCCGCTTGTCGACCATCTCGACGAGCCGACGGTGAGCCGCGCCGCCCCCGTCGACTGACGGCCGGACGGCGCTCGACAGTTGCTACGCTGCAGGCGCGTACTCGTCGTACCGTGGAAGCTCGTCGGCGATCTCGTACCAGGGCGCCTTCGAGCCCACGAAGATGTGTGCCTGGGGTCGTAGGCCGGGGTCGTCCGCCGGCTACTTGTAGTAGTGCCAGCTCTCCCCGGGCTCGAGTACGACGATCCGCTGCCGGTCGATGCCGCGCTCGGCACACGCCTTGATGAACCGCTCGACGGGCCTGAGCGCGTGCCACCGGAGCGGAAAGCCGCCCTCCTCGCCGTAGCCCATCGGGATGAGCCGTCGGGCGCCGAGTACCGCGGCGGCGCGTGAGGCGTCGCCCGGTCCCATCTCGCGCGGGAAGCCGAGGAGCCTGAGGCCGCCGACCGGGAGAACCGCGGCGTCGAGCGCGGGGAAGACCGTCGCGACGTCGACCAGCTCGTCGAAGTAGCGCGTGTCGCCGGCGACGTAGACGGTGACGCCGCCGGCCGCGAGCACGTAGCCGTTCTCGGGAACGCCGTGGCGCGCCGGGACCGCGGTCACGTCGATGTCGCCGACGCGCGTCCGGTCCCACCAGCCGAGGTCGGTCACCCGCTGGAAGCCCAGGTGGGCGAGCCGCGCGTGCAGCTCCGGGCGCGCGATCACCTCGGGCACGGTCGCCGCGAGCCGGCGGAGCGCGCGGGGGTCGAAGTGGTCGTGGTGGCGGTGGGTCACGAGCACCGCGGCGAACGACGGCAGGCCGTCGGGCGTCAGGCCGAGCGGCTCCTGCTGGCGGATCATCCAGCCCGACTCGAACCACGGGTCGACGACGACTCGCGTCCCGCGCATCTCGAGGATGAGGGAGGCGTGCACGATGCGCGTCACGCTGAGATCGGCATCCGAGGGATGGTAGACGGAGTGGCGGGGGAGGGGGACGGCGGCGCAGGCCGCGGCGAGCGCGGCCGCCACGAGGAGGCGGTGCGGCCGCATCAGACCTTGCCGAGCTGGCGGAGCGCCTCGTAGAGGACGACGGCTACCGCCGTCGCGAGGTTCAGGCTCCGGACGTGCTCGCTGGCGATCGGGATGCCGAACGTGGTGTGCGCATGGGCAGCGCGGATGGCGGGCGGCAGCCCGCGGCTCTCACCGCCGAAGACCAGCAGGTCGTCGTCCCGGTAGCGCACCGTGGTGTACGAGCGGGCGGCGCGGGCCGAGAAGCAGAGGAGGCGTCCCGGCGGGCGCGCGGCCGCGAAGGCTTCCCAGCTCCGGTGGCGCACGAGGTCGACGTGCGGCCAGTAGTCGAGCCCGGCGCGGCGCAGGTGACGGTCGGTGATCAGGAAGCCGAGCGGCTCGATCAGGTGGAGCGTCGCGCCGGACGCCACGCAGAGCCGGCCGATCGAGCCGGTGTTCTGCGGGATCTCGGGCGCGACGAGGACGACGTGCACGGGCTCAGGCGGCGGCAAGCCGGATGCGCCGCCCGCCGACGGGCAGCACGGCCTCGCCGCCGGGACCCGTCTCCGCATGGCGCATGAGGTCGTAGTACGCGGGCCGCAGCCAGCGGGCTTCGTGGGCGCCGCCCTTCACGCGGCAGTAGAGGACGTTCTCGGCGCCGATGCGCAACGTCGCCGGGTCGAGGGGCTCGCGGGTCTCGTCGTTGAGCACGACGGTGAAGCCCTGCTGCGGGCCGCCCTCGACCGCGGTCACGACCCACGGCGTGTCCTCGATGATGACGTCGGCCCGGTCTTCACCCAGCTCGAGCCGCGCCCGCCCGTCGGGCAGCACCTGCAGGGCGCGGCTGAAGAGCCGGCCGATGGCGCGGTTCGGGACGAGCTCGTCGTCGCTGTACCAGCGGCCGTCCTTGCCGAACTTGATCTTCCCGGAGCTGATCGCGGTGAAGCCGCCGCGCGCCATCAGATGCCCCCGGCGGTGTCGAGGACGAAGGTGACGGGCCCGTCGTTGACGAGCGCGACGGCCATCGTCGCCTGGAAACGCCCGGTGGCGACCGGACGGCGGGTGGCGCGGGCGCAGGCGACGAAGCGCTCGTAGAGCGCCTCCGCGCGGGCGGGCGGCGCCGCGCCGGTGAACGAGGGGCGGCGCCCCTTCGTGCAGTCCCCGTAGAGCGTGAACTCCGAGACGACGAGCAGCTCGCCGCCGACGTCCTCGAGCGAGCGGGCGAAGCGGCCCGCCCCGTCCTCGAAGATGCGCAGGCCGACGATCTTCCGACAGAGCGCGTCGGCGTCCGCCTCGGTGTCCTCGTGTCCGACCCCGAGGAGGACGCAGAGCCCGCGTCCGATGCCGCC
>WNES01000719.1_pt1 | contig 17238 bp, 19 predicted proteins | sample 5399931 | NCBI WGS metagenome assembly WNES01 (sample SAMN13153332, study PRJNA577476) | soil metagenome | isolation source: 20 cm grassland meadow soil 2 days after 3rd rain plot 5 | place: USA:California | collected 2015-11-11
ACTGCGAGCGCACGAACCGCAACAGGGCCGAACTTTTTCGGCGTGTCCTCAATCTGCTTTGATTTCATCTCATTAACTCCGCGATTGTCACTTCAACGTAGCTACAGTTCGATTGTCCGCCACGCCGCCATTTTCCCGAGACATGAACGCGCTGGTTCTTATTCGCCGCCTCGGTAAGGGTTTTCGTCTTCCACATCGGTGCCGCGAGCCAGACCGTTGATCCTGCGTCATGGAAATCGAACATGATTTGCGGCGTGCACGGCTCACCGGCATACAGCGTGACCCACCCGACTCGATCGAAATGCAAACCGACCGGCATCGCCTTGGCCTGCGCCGCCGGCTTTTTTATCTGGGCGCAACCTGCCATTCCGGCCAAAGCCGCACCTGCGACGAATGAATTTAGTAATAGTTTCTTCATACCGCGCAAATCAAACGTGGTCGCTGCCACGTTCGTCGACGTGGGTCTTTAAGTCGACCACCAGCACCGTAACCACAATCGCAAAGATGCCGTTTCTGAACGCCTCAATCCTTCCAAGAACCAAGCTCGCCTTGCGCAAATCGATGCAGAAAATCCATCTAGTCCCGGTCCTCCGCGTGAAAGCGGTGCAGCATACGATGCACAAATGGGGCCAGCAGCACTGATACGATGCCGATGAACGCCAGCCCCGAAAACAAAGCGTAAAACGAAGCGAAAAGTTTTGCGGCATTAGTAGGCAATGGATCGACGGGACCCATTCCTCCGAGAATCATCGATGCATTCAGGAGCGAATTGATCCAGTTCAAATGAGCAAGCCAATGATATCCCGCAACGCCGATTCCGAGTCCGAACACCAAAACTCCAAGTGCCATCAGCCCATGTCGGCTAACACGCTTGCCAAATTCAAATCGGCTGAGAAGACGCTGCTTGCGGCGCTCGTACATACGCGGTGGATCACGCTAGCATTCAACGTTCAGGAGACCGAGCAGGAAGATTTTTCGCGCCGGATCAGCGGAGAAAAATTCGAACTGAGTATCCTTTATTCTTTCAAGCGCGACACATGGCCGGCGGCGAGACGCCAGCGGCCGCTCTCTTTTACAAACGTATCGGTGAACTGAACAACGATGTCGATCGGTTTACCCTGCGCGTTACCTTTTATTTTTGTCTTCCCCGTCACGATGGCCGTGTGATCGCCGTAGACCCGCACCTTCATGTCGTAGTTTTCGAAAACATCGTAATGGACTCTGCCACTTCTGGCATCTTCGATATCATCGCCCGCTGCGGTGATTTCGCCCTTTGAATTTGTGAGCGTGTAGTCACGGGTTAAGAAGTTTGCGATTTTCTCGGCGTCACCGCCCAAATACGCAGCACATCCATCGCGCTCGGCTTGGACGACCGCAGCGCTTTCATCCGTAGGCGTCTGAGCGAGAAGCGCTGAGACACAGACATAAAAGGCGAACAGCAGTTTCATGCATCGACCTTAGCCTGCCGCGCAATCTTGTCCGCAAGATAAGCTGAGAAAAACCGGCGTCGTCATCCTGAGTGGAGCGAAAGATCTCTCGCTGGTTAATGCGTCACACAAGGTGCTCAGGTTGGCCGCTACCTTGATCGTGAGGTTACAACGGACAGCGATCTTGCGCGCGAGGCAAATCGTAACACAGCCATGATGGCCGTTAGTCAGGCGGGGGCACCCTTGCCCGCAGGGGGAGCAGGCTGCGAACCCTGCTCGGCGCGTCAGGCATGTATGCCTGAGTTACGCCAGCCTCGCGATCTTGCGCGCGAGATGAACTGAGAAATACCCCGCCTACAGCTCTTGCGGTTCCATCTACTCCGGTGGTTGACACACCCGCCGCTACAACGTTGCGTTCATGCTCCACTCGCATGAAGTCTCGCCCGGCCGCGATAATTTTCATTCTCGTCACGGTGACCCTCGACATCCTGGCGATGGGTTTGATCATCCCCGTTTTGCCGAAGCTGATTCTGGATTTTCTCGGCGGCGAGATGACTGATGCGGCGAAATGGAGCGCCCGGTTCGCGGTGGTCTTCGCGCTGATGCAGTTTGTCTTTTCACCCTTGCTCGGAGTGTTATCAGATCGATTTGGAAGACGCCCGATCATTCTGCTCTCAAATCTCGGTCTCGGCTTGGATTACATCGTGATGGCGACGGCGCCCACGTTGAACTGGCTTTTCCTCGGCCGAATTATTTCCGGAATCACGACTTCAAGCATTCCGACCGCGATGGCTTACATCGCCGACGTTACGCCGAAACAAAAGCGAGCTGCAGCGTTCGGGTTGATCGGCGTGGCATTCGGCATCGGATTCACGTTCGGACCAGCAATCGGTGGATTGGCGGGCGATGTCAATCCGCGTCTCGCGTTTTGGATTGCAGCCGCTCTTAGTCTAGCGAATTGGCTCTGGGGCTACTTCTTCGTTCCGGAATCGTTGGCGCAAAATCAGCGAAAACAATTCGCGTTGCGGCGTGCCAACCCGGTCGGCTCGCTCGCGCTCTTGCGTTCTCATCACGAACTTTGGCGGCTGACCATGATCCAATTTCTCGCCTATCTCGCGCACAATGTGTTTAGCGTCTGGGCACTTTACGCGATTTATCGCTACAGCTGGAGCCAGGGAATGATCGGACTGTCGCTCATGGTTGTCGGAATCGTCACCGCCGCGATTTCCGGCGGATTGACCGGTGTAATGGTGAAACGTTTCGGCGAAAAACGGACGCTTTACATCGGCCAGTTTTTTGGATCGAGCGGAATGTTTGTCGCCGGCCTGGCCAAAACGGGCGCGTGGTTGCTGGCTTCGATCCCGATCATTTCACTTTGGAACATTTCCATGCCAGCCGCGCAGAGCATGATGACTCATCGCGTTAGCGAACGCGAGCAAGGCGAATTGCAAGGCGCGCTCCAGAGCATGCGTTCGATCACGTTCATTGTAGGCCCATGGGTATTCCTTCGAATTTTTGGATGGTTCATCGATCCGAAAAATTCCATTCACCTTCCAGGCGCGCCGTATTATCTCGCAGCCGCTCTTCTTTTTACCGCGATGCTGATGTCGACACGCATCAGGCAAACACCATTCGATTCACAAGCCGCCATGCCGCCGAGCGTGCCGTTGGCACCACCGGAGGTCACCGCGACTGGCGCTGCGCCGATTACCGCCGCGGAAGAAAATGTTTGAGTGATCGCGCCTCGGGAAGTATTTGGAGTGCGGTGACATGTCACCGCTTTCAAAGCGCGGACGTGTCCGTGCACTCCAAAGCCGACATCGAACATGAAAGCGAGTATGCGTTGGGCGGTCGTCGCGATTGTAGTTTGTTCCTGGATCGCGATCTCCAATCATTGCGCGTTCGCGGCGCTTGCAGCAAAAACCGAATTGGCGCAAGCCGCGTGCCCGTTTCATTCCAAACCAGCAAAGCAAAAACAGCAAACCGCGCAGGTGCAATGCTGCAAAATCCTGCGCGCTGTTGTTCTTGCGAAAACGAAACGTTGGGCGCGCGACGACGCAGATTTTTCGGATGTCGATCTTCGCGGTGAAGAGTTCGCGCTAGTTGCGCTTTTATCCAACGCGCAGGCATCATCGTCTCTCGACACGGGACCGCCCGACGCGCATTCATTCGCTGAATTAATCTTACAGCAGAGCCTTTTCGCTCACGCGCCTCCCTCCTTGGGTTAACGAGTCGCGATCCGCGACCGTAAATCTTCTGCTGTAGCGGCAGGCGTGCCGCCTGCATTTGCACAGACCGCGCAGCCGACACGGCTGCCACTACAGAATTGACCTGTTTCAGCGTCTGAAATGAACAGACAGATTTTAGTTTTCGTTTGCGCATTGACACTCGCAACGCGTGTGCAGATAGGGGCGATTGACCTCAATCGCCCGCTCCACGAGCACGATTACGAGCAAGAGCAGGAGTATGGGAAGACACAGAAATACACGTGCCCGATGCATCCGGAAGTCGTCACGGATCATCCCGGCAATTGTCCGAAATGCGGGATGAAACTCGTGCCCCTGAAACAAAGCAAACGCCGAACGCCCAACGTCGAACGATCAACGCCCAATCATCAGTCACATGTGTCGCATAAGTCCCATCAAACGCAGCAGATGCACGCGCCTTCCCATGAGGGTCATGAGATGCACATGGAAATGCATTCGTCTATCGACATTGCAGATCCAATGAGCCGCGAAGGCTCAGGCACGAGCTGGCTGCCGGATTCGAGCCCAATGTATGGTCGCATGTTCATGTTTGACGAGAACATGCTGATGTTGCACGGCGCAATTTTCCCGCGTTACACCAACGTGAGCACCCGACGCGGCGATGATCGGATCGACGCGCCGGACTGGATCATGGCGATGTTTTCGCATCCGCTCGGAAACAATGCACAGTTGGGTGCGCGTTTAATGATGAGTCTCGACCCGCTGACGGAAGGTGGTCGCGGTTATCCGCTTCTCTTTCAAAGCGGCGAATCATGGCACGACCAGCCGTTGCACGATCGCCAACATCCACACGATCTCTTCGACGAACTCTCAGTCAGTCTGTCGCAAAAATTCGATTACGATCTCAGCGCCTACGTTTACTTCGGTTATCCAGGGGAACCGGCGCTCGGTCCGCCAACATTCATGCATCGCCCATCAGCGATGGATGATCCCGACGCGCCGCTCGGCCATCACTGGCAAGATTCGACCCACGTCACCTTTGGCGTCGCCACTGCCGGTGTCGCTTGGAATAACGTAAAGATTGAAGGCAGCATTTTCACCGGGCGTGAACCGGACGAAAACCGTTACAATTTCGATCAGCCGAATTTCGATTCGTACAGTGGCCGAATCTCCTGGAACCCAACCCGCAATCTGGCGCTGCAAGTTTCGTACGGCTACATCGAAAGCCCAGAAGCTCTCGAGCCTGCACTCAATCGACATCGCACAACGGCGTCGGTCATTTACAACCTGCCGCTCGGCCAGGATAGCAACTGGTCGAACACATTTGTGTGGGGCCGGAACCACGACACCGGCGAAGGTAAAACACAGTCGTTCCTGGTGGAGTCAGATTATCAGCGCGGACGCGACACCGTTTATTTGCGTTGGGAACGCGTGGAAAAATCCGGACATGAACTAGTCCTTAAACCGCCGGATGAATCTCACATTTTTCCGGTGAGCGGCTACACGATCGGTTACGTACGCGATTTGTCGCATGGCAACGGTCTCGACGTAGGACTGGGCACGCAATTCACCATCAACGACCGTCCCGACCGCCTCGATCGCTATTACGGAGATGATCTCGGCTACGCTTTCCAGTTTTTTCTTCGCATCCGCCCATCGCTGCATAGTCACAGCGCGCAAGAGCACTCGGAGCACGCTGTGGCCGGAATGGGAAAATAAGCTGCAAATGTCTGCGCCTCGCAGACAAAAGCCGCCACGCGGCGAAACGTGGCGGCTGATTGCGAATTGCGGCTGTTTAACTCGGCTTGTTTATGGAGGTGCACCGCCCATGAGCAGCGACTTGAACTTTGTGAGCTCGCGAGACGTAGCGCCTTGATACCTTGTCATCGCGCGCGACATGCGTGAAGCTTGACGCTCCGTGGCTCTGCGATTGCCCAAACAGAATTATCAGGACATCGAGCGCGTCATCGAACTCGATTTTGTGCGCGCGACAGAAGCTGCGGCGCTCAATTCGTTGCGCTGGCTCGGTCGGGGCGACAAGGAAGCAGCCGATGCTGCCGCATGCGACGCGATGCGCGGAATGTTCGACCTGATGAACATCTGCGGCGAAGTCGTGATCGGCGAAGGAATGAAGGACGAAGCCCCTGGAATTTTCAAAGGCGAGCAGCTTGGGACATGGGTTCCCGGCTCGCCACAGTTCGACATCGCCGTCGATCCAATCGATGGAACAACGAATATTTCCAAGGGCGCACCAAATTCGATCAGTTGCATTGCGGCGGCCAGCCCCGAGGAAGGGGTAAAAGTGGCGCTACGGGATATCCCCTCGTTTTACATGTCGAAGCTGGCTTACGGGCCGCGGGTAATCGAATACATGAAAAAACGCGGCGATTCGCTCCAACTCGAAATGCCGATCGCTGAGATGCTGGCAATCGTTGCGCACGCGGTGGACAAGCGCGTCCAGGACGTGGCGGTGATGATGCTCGACAGGCCGCGACACAAGGAGATCGTCGAACAAATTCGTGCGGCAGGCGCCTCTCTCCGCATGATCGGTGACGGCGACATCGCCGCGGCCATTGCTCCGTCATTGCCCGAATCTGATGTGGACCTTTACATGGGCATCGGCGGTTCGCCCGAAGCGGTATTGGCAGCGGCGGGCATCAAATGTCTCAGCGGCGACATGCAATGCAAAATGTGGCCGCGAGACGACAAGGAACGAAAGAAGCTAATTGATGATGGCTACAAGAAAGACCTGGACCGCGTTTACTCGGCTGATGATCTGGCCAACGGCCAGAACATCATTTTTTGTGCTACCGGAATCAGCGACAGCGCGCTCTTGCGTGGTGTGCGGGCGCAAGGCGGTGTTATCGCGGTTACACATTCAATTTTGATGCGGGCAAAGAGCAAGACCGTCCGGTTCATTCGGGCCCGCCACAATTTGCAGACAAAAACGATTCGGCTTCGATCAGACAATCGCGAACACATCATTTGACATACTTCTCCTTTGTTACAGCGATCGTTGCGCCTGGAACTGAGGTTCTGGTTTTCCTGTCACTCATGGAAATGCCTCCGATCGGTAAAGGTGGCAGCGATATTATTTGGGCGTTGCCATTTTTCGGATTGGTCGTCTTTGCGCTCGCGGCTTTTGGGTTCCTCGCAGCACTTAGGGCGAGAGGGAGCCCGACACCAGCGAGAAATTTGAGCAACTGCCGGGGTTTTGCTAAACGGTCTCAGCCTCCTAATTCCAACTGTGATGCTCGTTTTAGCAGTTGGTCGTCTCCTTGTGTCGGGTGGCCGCTAAATGAATCGTTGAACCGGACGCTAGGACTTTCTCGGCCGTATTCCGAATTTAGCCAGCGCATCGATGGTCTTTTCCATCGGCAGCCCGACGACGTTTGTGAATGAGCCGTTAATTTTTGCGATGATCTCGGCGCCGCTTCCTTGCGCGGCATAGGCGCCAGCCTTGTCGAGCGGATCCGCTTTTGCCACGTACTTATCAATCATCGCGCGATTGAGCCGGCGAAAGCGCACACGGGAAATATCATGAAAAACCGCCGATCTTCCCGATGTCTGGTGGTAAATTAGAACGGCCGAACAAACTTCGTGGGTTCGCCCGCTGAGGCGCCGAAGCATCTGCGTGGCCTCGTCCAAGTCTACCGGTTTACAGATCACTTCATTCTCCAGTGCGACGAGTGTGTCAGCTGCGAGGACGACAGCATCGGGACGCGCTTGCGCAATGGACATGCCTTTTCGAATGGCGTTCCACTGCGTGAGCTCACGTATTGTCAGAGCTGCATCGAATTTTTCCGCTAGTCACGGCGGCGCGATTTCGAATTGAAATCCCGCGTCGGAAAGCAATGCAGCTCGCCTTGGTGAAGTGGATGCCAGCACAAATGAAGGCATGGCTCGCTAACTGTAGCGCAGGCGTGTCGCCCGCAAAATCGAAACCTTGCAACTGCCACAGCTGCCTCGACAGAACGGCTCCTCGCGCGAAAATGCGTTATGGATTGGGCGCAACGGACGGAGCCGCGTTCTGGTTAGAAATATCCGGCAGCTTTCTTTCTTTGTAATTAGCAGGCACGGTAAACTGGCCATCGGCAACCGAGTCGAGGCTTACACCTGTCACAGTGCTGGTAATTTCTATCGGGTGTCCCAAGCCGCTGGGGCTATGCTCGCCTGCCGGGTTTTCCTTGCCAACGATCACGCGCATCCGGATTGGCAAGCCGGGGAAATCGCGAAAGTCAGGCATTTTCGTATTAGCCGCATCCCAAAGCTCGGATTTAATCGACTGAAGTTGCGCCAGGACGGCGGCGCCGTTCGGGTAATTGGGTGCAATCCAATAGGTTGCCTTAAAATCGGGTCCTTCGTATGTATATTGCTCGGTCTCGTAACCGTTGATCGTTTCCCTCTGGCCAGTGGCTGTGAGTCTGGGTTTGTCCGAGGCTGCTTTGTTGCTGTTGAATTTATTTAACATATCGGCGATCGCTCTCATCTTGTCCGGCGCAACGCGGACAATGGTCTTCTGATCGTTCAGCAGGTTGATCAGCTCGCCAGTTTGTCCATCAAAGATTGCAGTGACTTGCGGAGACACATCAATACGTGCTTTGTCTCCTTTGACTTTGATGGTCATATTGCTACCGGCCGCCACCGCAGTGGGAGTTGGTTCCACCTTTTGATTGTCACTCGCAGGTTGCACTGTTGTTGAATAGACAATCGTCAGGTCCGCGCGGACAGGAAGAATGACAAAAACAGTCAGAACGAGTGAATAGAACGCAGTCTTCATATCTCAGGTAATTACATCGCCCGAGCCGATCAATACGGCTGGTTCGAGCGGCCGGTTACGCCGACTTCTGCGTCTTCAGCAGCTTGATCGCATCGCGCAACTCGGCAGCGCGCTCGTAGAGTTCCTTTGCAATCGCAGTTTCCATCTCGCGTTGCATGACCTCCAATTTCGATAACGGCCGCTTCGCCTTCACTTCCTCAAGCCATTCGTCGAGAAACGCGATTTCCGAACTTTTCGATACCAGCTCCGGAAAATTTGATTGTTGCAAGAATTCCGTAATCGCGTCACGACCGCGCTCAATCTCAGATATGGCCTCGGCAAATTTTCCCTCGCCGAGCAGAATGGACGCCTTGGCTCGGGTGTTCATCATGAGCACGTAAGGCCGGAACTGCTGGAGAGCCCAGGAAAATTCCTCGCGATCCGTATGCTGGGCAACAAAAGTAAAAAGATCGAGATTACGTTGCGTGTCGCGCACCACGCCTTGGAAATCGTTGATCTGAAAAAGACTCAGGTAACGATGATAATATTGGATGCCTTCCTGCTGAAGCTCCGCGCATTGCTCAGGTGTCACCTCGTAAGTCTCGCCTTTCTGCTCGGCGCGGGCCGCGCGTTTTTGGTGATATTCTAAAAGCGATTCGCAATTATGCGGGCGCCGACCATCAGGCCGACCGGTCAGCTCCATTTGCAACACGCCCAGATCGACTCGCAGTTGCAATTTCTCGCGGCCATCCAGACCAGCGATCTTGCGCACTTTGATGCTGCCGCTTTCATGTGCCCAATCTTTCAAGATGGTGTTGAGATCCAAACTCATCGTAAACAAACATCGAACACTTCGCATTGCCTTGTCAATAAATCGTAGGAATGGCGCGCTGTGGCCGCCGCGGCCAGTTGCAAGCACCGGGTTTGGCAGGCGATACACCAGCCGCTACAATGTGGCGTAATGGAAGACTCAATCGACGCGTTTATTCGTTTCCTCGCCGTCGAGCGCGGTCTTTCTGAAAATTACCAGCTCTCCACTCAAAGGTCGCTAGGCGACTTCGCGCATTGGTGCGCTTCTAGCAAGAAAATCGATAATCCGCGCGCTGTGACTCTACCGATCATCAGCGAATACCTTGGCGATCGCAAGCACGCTGGCCTTTCGGCCTCTTCGATCAAGCTGATGGTGGTTGCATTGAAGATTTTTTTTCGGTTCTTGATCGCTAAACGAATAGTTGAACGCGATCCGGCTGAGGCGTTGGCGCTCCCGCGCATCGAGCGTTATCTGCCGGAAACCTTAAATGAATTGCAGGTGGAACAGTTGCTGGAAAGCATCGACACGAAGGCTGTTCACGGCTTGCGCGATCGCGCGATAATCGAGTTGCTTTACGCAAGCGGCCTGCGAATTTCCGAGCTGGCAAATGCCCGGTTGGAGAATTTCAATTTCGAAGAGCGCATTGTGCGTGTGACCGGGAAAGGAAATAAAACCCGCCTGGTGCCGGTCGGTCAAAAAGCATGCGAAGCGCTGGCAGCCTATCTTTCCGTGGAGCGGCCTAAACTGGTGAAACCGCGTAGCGGCAGCGAAATTTTTCTGTCCGCGCGAGGCAGCAAATTAACCACGGCGCGCATCTGGCAAATCGTGAAAAAACACGCACAGCGGTCCGGACTTGAGAAAAACGTTTACCCTCATCTTCTCCGGCATAGTTTCGCGACGCATCTGCTCGGGAACGGCGCCGATTTGCGGATCATCCAGGAGATGCTGGGCCACGCGGATATTTCGACGACGCAGGTTTATACGCATGTCGATCAACAGCGGCTCAAAGCTGTGCATCGACAATTTCATCCCCGGGCCTGATACCGACGGGATTTTGGATTGTCGCTGGATCAGTTTACGATTGAACCCGTATCTGGCATTGAGTATCCAGCATCGAAGCTAATGACGCGGTCGTGTTTATGAGGCGAATTCTGTTTGTAATCATCGCGCTCGCTATCGCAGCATTCGGCGGTTGGTACTATTGGAATCTTTCCCAACGAATTTCAAGCGCGCCGGTAAGCGTGCTTCTCCCTAGGGATACAATTTTTCTGGCACATATGCCCGACTTCAATCGAAGCCTCGATGAGTGGCATCATTGCGATATTTACCAGCTCTACCGCGAACCGACAGTCCAGGATTTTCTACGCAAGCCGCTCGGCAACCTTCCAAAAACAGATGCGGCTTCTCAGGCCCTGCAGGAAATCGGACAGCTCGATCCGAAGCACGCCTTCCTCGCCTTGACCTCCATGGATAGCAACAACCCAAAATTTATTGGCGGCTTCCGTTTTCGCGGCAGCCAGGAAGAGGCGGAGCGAATCATCAGCAGATGGCGCTCGGCATTTTTGGAACAAAGTCCGGCCGCAAAACGCGAAAAGTTGCAATATCAGCGTCACGAAATCGAGCTAGTTACGGCAACTCCATTTACCCTCGCGACCACCTATGACCGTCCCTGGTTTTTTGCCGCAACGGACCTCGCCGAATTAAAGGCGCTGCTCGATCGCGCTGATCACCGAGCCAAGAACCCGGAGACTACACTCGACAAAGACGAAGCATATCGCGTAGCCGTCTCGCACCGGCCCTCGAACTACGCGGCGTTCTTTTATCTGCAGCCAAAAACATTTTCCGAACGGCTGGCAGCGTTGCGCACTGCTGTGCGATCAACCCCAACTCCCGGCGAGACAACGATGCTTGAGAAAATGCGCTGCATCGCCGGGTCAATGCGGTTCGATAACGGGAAGATACACGACGTGCTTTTCCTGGGGATGCCAAAGCTGGAGCATGAGACGAAGCTCACGCGGTCTTCGCTTTCGCTCGGAACCAAAGAGACTTTTTTCTATTTGTCGATGCTTTTGAATCTCGGGGAGAAAATTGACACATTGAACCAGGCGGCGGCCTTTGCCGGGACCAAGCTTTTTCAGGCGCTCGCCGAAAGCGGGATCACCGCTGATGACTGGAAGGCTGCATTTGGCCTCGAGTTAGCGTCTCTGGCGGATTGGCCCTCAAGCGCGCATTGGCCATCTTTACTCCTAACACTGCCAGTGCTGGACGCGGCTAAAGCCGGGAAAATCACTGACGCCCTCGTACGCGCCGACGAAGGTGCGACTTGGACGCAGACAGAAAAGGATGGCGTTCATTATTTTTCAAAGCAGTCCGCCGCGAGTCTCGTGGCGATCACTCCAACAGTCGGTTTGTCCAATCGGCTTCTTATAGCTGGTTTTAACCCGGTCTCAGTGGAAGAGGCAATGAAACGCAGCGGGGCCAGCTCGACTGAATTTTCAGATTCCCAAACTTTTAAAGCTGCCGAGGGATTGCTGCCCGAGCCGACGAATTTCTTCGCCTACATCGACACGGCGCTCGTATACTCCCGGCTGGACGCTTCTCTGCGCCCAATTTTGTTAATGGCTGCGGCTTTCATGCCGGCTGTGGCTGGTTCGATTGATGCTGGCAAGCTCCCATCGCCGGAGGTCATTACGAAGCACCTGAGCCCTATCATCTCCTCGCAAAGATACGATCATGACGGTTACGTGGCCGAGTCACTCGGGCCAATCACGCTGGATCAGGCTGCAATCGGCGTTGCTGTACTTGGTAGCCTTGGCAGAGCAGCACGACAGAAAACCGGGGCCGGCATAAGCGGCTGGAGCGCTTCTCCAGCGGCCGCGCCGCAAGTGGCACCCAGCCCGTCCCCTACGCCATAGGAGGGTTAGGACACCTCTGTGGCAGGCGTGTCGCCTTTGGGATAGGCGAATGCAGCCGGCAGGGCTGCCCCGACAAAGCTACGCTTCTCCTGTGTCATTTCGGCACTTTTCTTGTCTTTGGAGCCTTAAGCGAAGAAAACTGCTGCGGTTTTTGAAAAACGTGCTATCTTTTTGCCCCTATGGCTATTCTAAAGAAAAATGCATTCTCCCGTCGTGTTCCCGACTTGGTAACTGAGGAGCTGGTTGCTGTCCTCTCCCGGCGCTCTTCTTTTGAGTTCAAGCAGCTTTTCGACATCGTGCACGAGAATCTTCGGGCCCGGAACGCTGCTAGCGGCGGCGAAGAAATGCTGCGGCTGCGAGCCTACGAGAAACTACAGAACCTCGTGGCCCGGGGCGCAGTCAAAAAGAATGGCAAGAAATACAAGGGCCTGCCATCGGCTTTGGCCAATGCGATTGCCCAGCAGAATGGTCATCTCGCCGGCGTAAGATAAGCCGGTCTTCCACAACGAATTGGCTTTAGGCCAGATTCCCGGATGCAGCGCGAATATTTGCCGGTTCTCCTGCAAATCTTCGTCGCGATGCTGTTCGCCGTTTCCGCTCTGCTCGTCAGCATATTAGTAGGCAAGAGCGGAAGACGCACCCGAGCTAAGGATATGGCGTATGAGTGTGGGATGATCCCACAGGGGGAACAGCTACCGCGCTTCAGCGTGAAGTTCTATCTTGTGGCGATGCTTTTTATCCTGTTCGATCTGGAGATCGTGTTCATGTATCCATGGGCGGTCGTGTATCGGGATGCCGTCAAACAAGGCAGTACCATTTTCTGGAGCATGCTCAGTTTCATCACAATCCTGATGGTGGGCTATGTCTACGCGCTTAAAAAAGGTGCGCTAGAGTTCAGAAAGTAGTTAGCTCCCTCTGAGTTCTCCCACGGCTCCCCGGCTTCTGCCGCTCACCTTGTCGTTGAGCGTGCTTCTTTGGGTGTTCGTCACGACAGGCGGCTCGCAGATTTTTGTTAAGGAAGTGCTCGGCGGTGCCTATGATTCGCAGGGGGAACATTTTCTGCGCGGAGACGTGGATGTCGATGTGGAGGCGATCAGGCATGAAGCAATGATCGTGAACGACAAAGTGCGGATGTATTTTGGACCGTTTCCGGCGTTCCTCCGTATTCCCCTAAACTTTATCTACCCTCCGGGACATGGAAAATGGTCCCGGATTTCAGGATTTTGCGCGGGGGTCATCGCGTTGTCTGCCTTTGCCGGCCTGATGCGCACAGCTTTGTGTTCATCCCCACTTTCATCGCGCGTCCGCAATTGGCTGGGCAACGCGTATGTAATCGGGTTCGCGTTCGGCTCGCCCTTGCTTCTGCTCCTTGGAAACCTTTCCATTTACAATGAGGCCATAATCTGGGGCCTGGCCTTATCGCTGGGCGCGCTCTTTTTCGCTTTCTGCTTACGACAGGCCGAGGGTAGCGCCCTGACACGCGCGTTGCTGGGATTCTCGCTGTGTGCCGGTGGTGCTTTACTGTCACGGGTCACGTTCGGCGCGCCTTTCATCCTGATCGCGCTATTTCTTGCTCTAAGACTACCGTGGGAGAATCGAATAATTAATCTCACGGCGCTGCTTCTCCCGCTCGCCGCCGCGCTCATTTTTTACGTTTGGCTAAGCTACGCGAGATTCGGCAGCGTCACTGGAGTAAACTTCGATTACTACATCAACCCGGTTCACAGCGAGTTTGCCCACAAATTTGGCGTGTTTAGTCCGCGCCGGCTCCCTTACAGTTTCGCTGACTACTTCAGCCTGCGTTTTCCATCCCTTGAGCGCAACCCGCCTTTCCTAAGAGCAGCTCGCCATTCCTATGATTATCCCTCTCTCTATTCCAACGATTTCAGCGAAGTCTATCTCCCTCTCCCATGGTGTTCTGGCTGGCTTGTTTTCGCCGCTATTTTAGGAATCACATGTCTTGTTCGACGCAAAAAAGCGGACCTCTTGGAGCTTGCGGCGGCTGTGGCCCTTTTTGTCCAAGTTCTTGGCATCCTATCCTATTATTTGCTCGCCCAACGCTATGCGACTGATCTCTATCCTTTCCTGATCTTCGGTCTCATCATTTTTCTCGGGTCGGGCGGAGTAGCCTTATTCCGGTCGCGTCATGTGATGATGGGACTAATCGCTCTCTCGGTCGTGGTGAACTCGCTTGCGACCGTTTCCTGGCTAGTCGACGCTGATCAAAACGTGCCACCGGAAACGAGAGCGGCCTGGGAAAAACTCTTGGGACGACATTCACTTGGAAAGTAGCAGTGAGAAATCATGACGGCGCACGAAAGGCGTGACACGGTCAGGCAATTTTGGATCGCAGCCGGCCTGTCGCTATTCGCGGCGATCGCCTTCTACTTTTCAACTAATGCGACGCTGCGCGATCTGGATTACACGAGCCGGATCGCTTCGGCCTTGCTAAGTGGCCACCTGGGTCTCCGGGAAAAGCCGCCCGATTGGCTTAACGAAATGATCCCACACCGAGACAGCTATTATTCGGCCTTCCCGCTGGGAGCGGTGCTTAGCATGGTTCCAATCGCGCTTCTGCAAAAAGCGGGCCTGATCCACCATTTTCCAGGACACGTTTTGGCAGCGTTGATTGCCGGGGCTTGTGTTTATTTCTTTTTTCAACTCGCAAAGGCATTCGGAGCCGATTATTTCGGGCTCGAAGGCAGCGCGCTGGTTCGACGGATTCTGCTGGCGTTGTTTCCCATTTTTGGGACGTGGACGTGGTGCAACCTCGGGTTCGGCGGCGCGTGGCAAATCGCTCTCGGCCTTGCTTTGCTGGGACAAACTGCAGCTCTCTATTTTACCCTGGTGCGACCGTCCCCTTTCGTCGCGGGCGCGTTCTTCGCGCTTGCTTTTGGTAATCGCACTGAGCTGCTCATCACCTTGCCCCTTTATACTTACTTTCTTTGGCGCCGCCCGAATGAAGAGCTGACGCCATCGTCGCGCAGTCGCATGGTCAGAAAGGGGCTTCGGGAAAACGTCCCGATGGCCATGCGCTTCCTAAGTGTGCCAGCTACGCTCGCGCTTCTGACCGCCGCTTATAACTTCGCGCGGTTTCATTCAATTTTCGATTTTGGGTATACTCACATCCCGGAAGTGCGCGAGGAACCCTGGTACGAGCACGGGCTGTTTTCGATCCATGCTATTCAATGGAACATGTACACGATGCTCTTTCAAGGCTTCGAAAGTGTTTCCTACTTTCCTCACATTCTGCCAAACGGGTTTGGCTGCTCAATCTTCCTAGCCAGCCCGTTCCTGTGTCTGCTTTTTCGCGAAGGCGGAAGATACAAGGTTGCCGCATGGGTCGCGATCGCCTCGTTGACGCTGGTCCTTTGGTGTCACGGAAATCCCGGAAGTTGGCAGTTCTCCTATCGCTACGCGATGATTCTCCTTCCCTGGATGTTTCTTTTGCTGACAGCCAATGGTACGGCGAAGATAACTGTCAGCGAGATCTCGCTTTTCGCCGTTTCGGTTGCAATTAATGGAATGGCCACATGGCTATTTCTTTGGACCGAGCAAATTCAGCCGTAGCGAATCTCGCTTGCTTACTGATTCTTAACGGCCTGTCCGTAGGAAGTGGCGCAAGCGAATTCATTCTCTTTGCGATGAAAATCCTGTGGGCCATGTTTGACCGAAGAAATCGCCCGCTTACGATTTGCGCCCATGCCATCCGAACTCCTTGGCGCGCCGTAGTGCGACAACTGCCGGATGAAGGCGGCTCGTGCGAAGGTGGATGCACCGGCAAATGATCGAAATGCAACCATGATTGGCGCTGGACAAATGGCCTGAACATTGTTTCGTCATTCGTCATTTGGACTTCGTCATTAGATTCATGCTGGCTCTGATTTATTTCGGATTGGCTATTTGTGTCGGCGATTTCCTTTGTCGCCGATTTTACAGCTTCGTCTCCGTCGCACACCGCTGCGCAGCAGCCATCCTAGTAGGGCTACTGGTTAGCTCATGGTTCACGTACTTGGCTGGGCTCGCATTCTTTTGGGCATCACGACCGCTGTTATGGGGTAATCTCTTGTTCTTCGTAACAGCAGTCGCCGTGCTGTCGTGGCCTAGATGGAAAAGGAAGATTCGGTCCGTTGAGACCGAGACTGATCTTCGCCACGGGAGCGAGTTATGCCTGCCACAGCCCAAGGGTTCAGGCATAGCTGACTGGCTACTCATCGCTGGATACATAGTCCTCGTATCCTGGATGATGTTTGCCTCTTTTAATTCCAGCGGCGGCAAGCTGCGGATCGCCAACCCTGAGTACAGCGATTTCGGGCCCAATACTGCGATTATGCAGAGCTTTGCCGTGGGACATAACTTTCCCACGGAGTATCCACACTTCTCAGGTGACCGGATCCGCTACCATTTCCTGTTCTATTTTCAGGCGGGAAATCTTGAAGTCCTCGGGCTCGATCCGGCGTGGAGCCTCAATCTGCTCAGCATAACCACCCTCGTAGCGATGCTCGTCCTTGTGATGGTGCTTGGCCAGGTGTTGTTCGATTCGCGCGCGGTCGGTCGCCTGGGCTCTCTCCTCTTCTTCTTTTTCGGCTCACTGTCTTACATTCCGTTTCTTCAAAAGCAAATTTCAGTCCGCGCCGCACTTCAGGCTATTATGCATCAGCGCGAGTATCTCCCGACTGTCTTTCCCTATCGAGGTGAACTCTGGGGTACCTGGTCGCAGGTGACTTATCTCAATCAGCGGCATTTCGCCAGCGCCATTGGGATACTCCTACTCGTCCTTGTTTTTCTGGTCATCCACTATCGGACGCTACCGGTAAAGCAAACCAAAGCGCCCACTTCTCTTAATCCGGTAACTTCGGACCCACACGCGGTGCTCGAAACAGCATCAGATATAGCGTCCAACGACGCCACTCAGCCAGAACAACTTCCAGAGGCAGCAGCTGAGATGCTTTCTGGTTCAGTAGCAATCGAAGCAACGCAGCCAGCTGTTTCAGCGTCGGAGACTTTCCGCGCTACCTTGCCTGGCTTCGTCTTTTCAGGGGTCCTACTTGGTCTGCTACCGATGTGGAACAGCGCAGTGTTTATTGCAGCCGCCGCTGGGCTAGGACTGTTGTTTCTC
>WNES01000636.1_pt1 | contig 17021 bp, 14 predicted proteins | sample 5399931 | NCBI WGS metagenome assembly WNES01 (sample SAMN13153332, study PRJNA577476) | soil metagenome | isolation source: 20 cm grassland meadow soil 2 days after 3rd rain plot 5 | place: USA:California | collected 2015-11-11
CGACACCGATGAAGATGCAGGAATTGGCGGCGGACCTTTCGACATGGATCCCCCGGAAGCCGGCTGCCGTTTGAACCGGTACCCGCCGCAAAACAAAAAGAAGCATTGGATCTGTTGCGCGAACATCTGTTTTCGCCCAAGGCTTTCCAGTTTTCACCACAATTGCTCAACAAACTGGCCAGCCCGCGGCACTCGGACTTCGTCAACTTTCTTGCCATGCGCACCCGTTTCGACTTTCCCGTTCACGAAATGGTGCTTTCCTTGCAGAACCAAGTGATGGACCGTCTGTTCCACCCACTAGTGCTGAGCCGGATTCTGGACTCGGAAGTGAAAATAATCCCGCCCTCAGAAGCGTTCAGCCTCGGGTCACTGTTCACCGGGATTTAAGATTCCGTTTGGGCGGAAACGAAAGCGCCGAGCGATTCTCTCAACATCAACAGGTACCGCAGGTCCCTGCAACGGGCGCATCTGCGAAAGATGGTTGGCATGATGCTGCGGGATTCCGGCGTGCCGGAGGATGCCCAGACCTTGGCGCGGCAAGGCTTGATTACTCTTCGTAGTCAGCTGCAAAACGCGCTTTCAAAACCCGGCGTCAAGATGAATGTCGAGACGCGCGCGCACCTGAGTGAATCCGTTTCGCGGATTGATGAGGCGCTCAAGGCGAATATGCAGCGCATGGGCTTCTAGGCCAGGAACCAGCGAACGAAAGAAGCTTGGCCGTGTCGGTCACAAGCCCCGATTGCATTCGAAAAAGTGGCGCCGAGTACTCAAGTACTATTGACGCGCGGGGCTAACTGACGGATAAATGACGGTGAAAGCGGCCCCGCCTTCATTTCCCCTAAAAATACAGTCGTGCAGGATCACGTTCGTGGACGCTCCCCTACTGCGCCGCGCTGAAAACCGCATCTCTTTCAAGATGTTCGTGAAACTGTCGGATCCCGCGACAGGCGCGTTCGAAATCACGTCCACGATTGATGTGAGCTGCCACGGCGCCCGCGTGGTGACCAAGAACTTTTGGGAAGCAAATCGCGACCTATTCCTACAACCGATCCGGGGCAGCCTCCGTTCGCGCGGCCGCGTGGCGCACTGCGAAACACGCCAGGATGGCTCCTACGAAATCGGGCTCGAACTATATCCTCCCACCGAAGACTGGACCAGGTCAGGCAAACTCTCCAGCAAGCCGTAGCGAAAACAAGGGGGACCTCTACGACTAGCTTTGAAATCCTCTGCCGCATCGAGGATTTCGCACAGACTAGGAGTCCGTGCCGGTGCGGACGGCCTCGAAAGGCCATCCCTGCAGCCGACCGAGAAGTCTTCCGAAAACAATATTTTAAGAAGCAGTACTTTGGTGCAGGTTCCTGAAAAGAAAGGGCCTGTCCCTCTTGGGGATTGCCTCGCTTTGCGGCAGCGGCCTAAATTGGGGGATATGTTTGGCCGGCCTGACAGAACAAAAGCATCTGAGTTCGGAGATCGCGTAAGCCTAGCGACCAAACCCTCCCCCCTGGAAGGGCCCCCGAGTTACTATGGGCAGTCCGCCGCAATGGACCTGAAAAAGCTGGGGCGTCGCGAATGGTGGCTGTGGTTTTCGGCGCTCACCGTGACGGTACTTTCCGCGGCGGGATTGCTGCTTACTCAGTTCTCGCGGCTGTTCCGGCACAAAGATCACTTCTACGAATTGACCCCCGAGCAGGCGCGCTGGGGAATCTTGTGTTTGCTCCTTCTTTTCAACGGCTGGATGATTTACCGCCAGCGGTCGTTCCGCAAACTGCGCAAGCAGGCGACTGAGCCATCTGCGGGAGCCGAAGAAAACGGAGCGGCTGCGGACGATACGGCTACCGTGGACTCGGTGACAGGGTTGTATACGCGAACTTCCGCGCTGCTGCATCTGGGAAGAGAAATCGCGCGCGCCAAACGGCACAACACGGCGCTGAGCCTGGCCACCATTCACCTGGAAGATTTGGGAGATTTGACCCAGCAGTACGGGAAGACCGCGGTCGATCAGGCATTGAAAGAGTTTGCCAGGCGGCTGAAGGAAGTGAGCCGCGGCTCAGACTATGCCGTGCGGCTGTCCAACGATGACTTCGTGCTGGTGCTGCCGAAGTGCAATGTCGGCGAAGTGACGCAGGTGTTGAATCGCATGGGCTCGATGGACCTGGAATGCGCCGGGAAGAGAATCTCGCTGGCGTACACCACGGGCTGGGTAGACTACCAACCGGGGGATATGCCTTCGGATTTGCTTAAACGCGCCTCGCAGCTTCTGCACCTGTATGGCGACGCCGCCAAAGAGACGTACGCCGCAACAGGCACCTCGAACTAGCTGAAGCCCCCCTCGAATCAGATATACCCACAATAAGCCAAACAAAAACACTGAGGGTTCGTACTTTGGCACCTGCTCGGCCATTCTGTGTCAGCGCGCGGCAAATTACGCGAGAAACGTGGCAGTCCGCTTAGTCGGAGGCAGGCTGCTTGTGCATGGTGGTGCAAAGAGTGAGCGCCGTGTTGGGGTCCACGGCGTTGTCGCCTTCGTCGATCAAGCGGATGATTCCCTGCTTATCAATAACGATGTTCGCCCGGAGAGCCCACTGATAATCCTCGTTCTCGACGCTATACGTTTTCAGGATGCCGTAAATCTTAAGCATTTTGTGATTCATGTCGCTCAGCAGAGGAAAGTGGAGGCTGTTCTGCTCGGCAAAGGCAGCATTTGCCGCCGGACTGTCGAGGCTCACGCCGAAGACTTCGGTGTCAGCGGTGGGGATGCGGCCGGAATCAATGCCGGCCTGAACGGCGCGCATTTGCTTCGTGCAGCCTTCGGAAAACGCGAGGACGTAAACGGCAAGGAAAACATTTTTCTTGCCGCGATAGTCGCTGAGCTTGACGGTCTTCCACTCGTTGGTAAGAAGAGCGAAATCGGGCGCGGGATCGCCAACTTTGAGAGACATTCGAGCGATCTGAGCCTTCTGAACGTGGTGAGCGAGGGGAGGAGCCGCGATCGCGGCGACCAGCAGAAGACCTATGACGAGGGCACGTTTCATAAGCACTCTGGACAGACTAGCATTGCGACCGGTAATAGTGCCACCCCTTGTTGAATAGACCCCCCAAAAAAACGGAAATATTCCCTGGCTTTGACGCAAGCTGCGTCCCCCGGGGCCTTTTATTTGCCTCAAGGGTGAAACGTGCGCGAGCCCGGAATGGGTCTATAATGTGCGGCCTTTGGAGCGTCGGAGTGGTTCGAGGTGGAGGAAATCGAAGATGAGAGTGGCAGATGCGAAGCAGAAAGAGGTCCTTGGCGGGAATCGGGTAATGAAGCTGGCGGCGTATTTCGGGTTGCTAGCGGCAAGTTTGCTTGTGGCGCGGGCTTGGGCCGGACAGGAGAGTGCTTTGGCGACTCCGAAGGCAGAGGCGGCTTCGGGAAATGCGCCGGTGCACGTTGCGCCCAATTATGCGCTCGAAGAACGGTTTCTGCCGGATGCCGTGAACAAACTGGTGTTTGACCTGACGGTGACGCCGCACTGGTTCAGCGAGTCCGACAAATTCTGGTACAGCTACCAGACCACGGAGGGAACGCGCTACCACGTTGTAGACCCGGCGAAGAGGTCCAAGACTCCGCTCTGGGACAACGCCAAGGTGGCCGCCGCGCTCTCCACACTGACGAATCTCCCGTATGACTCCCAGCACCTGCCGGTGAAACGGCTGAAGCTGGTGGACAAAGACACGAAGATGCGATTTGAAGTGGAGATTCGAAAGAACGCGGTGGTACCAAACGAGCCCAAAAAGGAAAAGAGCCAGGAGGATGTCGAAGAGCAGGGCAAAGAAGGAGAGATGAAGCAGGGAGAACAGCAAGGTCAGGCCGCAGCGGGAGGTGCTGCCGGAGAGAAACCGGAAGAAACCCGCACGCTTTATTTCGAATACGACCTTGCGACGGGGAAAGTGACGCGGCTGGACAATTTCGAACCGCCCAGGAAAAAACCGATGTGGGCCGCCGTTTCGCCGGATGAAAAGACCGTTGTGTTTGCGCGAGGACACAACCTCTATCTGATGGACGCGGAGAACTACGCAAAAGCACTGAAAAAACCAGGCGATTCAAGCGTGGTGGAAACGCAATTAACCACCGACGGCGTTGAAAAATACAGCTATGCGCGAGTGCTGCTTCCGGAGCAGGAAGAGCAACTCAAGAAACAGAACAAGGGCGATACAAACAAAGTGGGGCCACGGACACCGTCGGTGACGATTCACTGGTCGAAGGATTCGAAAAAGTTTGCGCTGGAGCGGGAAGACAACCGCAAGGTGGGCGACTATTGGGTGATTCATTCGTTGACGAATCCGCGGCCCCTGCTGGAGAGCCGCAGCTATCCCCTGCCCGGAGAAACCAACGTCCCGCTTGGAGAAATCAACATTTTTGATGTGCCAAGCAAGCAGCGCGTGGTGGTGCAGCCGAAGAGTTTTGTGGATGAGGTGCTGACGATTGAAGATGCCGCACAAACGGAGCGCGACCGGGAAGAACAGCGCGAGGAACAAGAGGAAAACCGCCTGAATCCTGCGCCATTTGTGCGCCAGAACCCAAAGTGGGTGGCGGACACTTCGGACAATCTGTACTTCACGAGCCGGAGCCGGGATTTTCGGCAAGTGGAAGTGGACGTGGCGGACAGCACGACGGGAAAGGTACAGAAATTGATCGAAGAGCGTTCGAACGTGTGGATGACGCAAAAGCCGCTGCGGCTGGCGGGAAACGGCAAGGAACTGCTGTGGTGGTCAGAGCGGGACGGCTGGGGCCACTTCTATTTGTATGACGGGCAAGGAAAGCTGAAGAACCAAATCACGTCGGGCGAATACGTGACCGATCAAATCGGTTCCGTGGACGACAAAACGCGGACGCTCTTCTTCACGGCAAACGGGCGCGAAGCGGGAGAAGATCCCTACTACACGCACTTGTATCGCGTAGGGCTTGAGGGGAGCGGGATAAAGCTGCTGACACCCGGAAACTTCACGCACGCGGTAAGCTGGCCGGACTCCGGCAAGTATTTTGTGGATACGTTTTCGCGCGTGGATACGACACCGAAGTCTGTGCTGCTGGATGGCCAAGGGACTGCGCTCAATGAACTGGAAACGACGGATGTTTCGCAACTGATCGCCGCGGGATTCAAATATCCCGAGATGTTCAAGGTAAAAGCCGATGACGGCGTGACGGATCTTTATGGAGTGATTTACAAGCCGTTCGATTTCGATGCGAGCCGGAAGTATCCGGTGATCGAGTTCGTGTATCCGGGGCCGCAGGTAGAGCAAGTGACCAAGGCGTTCTCGCCGAAAAGCCCCAACGTGCCGCTGGCGCAACTGGGGTTTGTGGTAATCGAAGTTGGCAATCGCGGCGGAAGCCCGCAGAGGGACAAATGGTACGACAGTTATGGTTACGGAAATTTGCGGGATTACGGCTTGGCAGACAAAAAGGCGGCATTGCAGCGGCTGGCGGCGACGCATCCCTACATGGATTTGAGCCGCGTGGGGATGTGGGGCCACTCCGGAGGCGGATTTATGACCGCGGCGGCGATGCTGCAATACCCTGATTTTTACCGGGCGGGATGGTCGGAATCAGGAAACCACGACAACAACGTGTACAACAATACGTGGAGCGAGAAATACCATGGCGTGAGAGAAGAGGCGCAAAAAGATGGAACGGAGAAGTTTTTGTACGAGATCGACAAAAACTCCGAATTGGCGAAAAACTTAAAGGGACACTTGATGCTGACCACGGGGGACATGGACGATAACGTCAGCATGGTGAATACGATGCGACTGGCGGACACGCTGATTAAGGCCAACAAGCGGTTCGAAATGATGGTGTTCCCCGGCATGCGGCACAGCTACATGCTCATCAACAGTTATGTCATCGTGGCGCGGGGGGACTTTTTCAGCAAGTGGCTGCTGGGGAGCTCGGATACCGGGGCGGACGTGCTTGAACTGCAAAGGGCCAAGCAGGCGACTCCGAGCAAGAAGTTCAAGGAGTAGGAGGAAGACAAGGTTGAGGCAACCCCTGGCGGGCGGCAGCGGCATCAGAAGGAATTGGGACAGCCGGGCGAGGCCTGCCCAGGAATCGCAAAAGATATGACTCAGCCTGGTCCTTCGTTCAGGTATAATTGGAGAGTTAAACTGGGAGTCCTGCGGGCCCGTGGGGCTTTCGCCTTCTGTCGTGGGGTAATCGGGTAATCCTAGCTTTGCAAGAGAGGTGCGGAGTGCGCATTCCTTTTTCCAGCGCTGGCATGAAGCTGATGGCCGCTCTAATGGCGGGTGGGTTAATTCTGCTAAGCGCCGCGCCGAGCAGTGCACAGTGGCCCTTGCGCAAGAAGAAAAAGATCAATAAGTCCACCAGCGCGGACAACAACGCGGAGCCGGACAAGATCCTCTACGACAAGGCAATGGATGACATCAAGCATGGCCGGCATGAAGTGGGCCGGCTGAACCTGCAAACGCTGATCAATACCTACCCGGACAGCGAGTACCTGGCCAAAGCAAAGCTGGCGATTGCGGATTCGTATTACAAGGAAGGCGGGACCGCAAACACCACCCAGGCGATTCAAGCGTACATGGATTTCGGAGTCTTCTTCCCCATGCTGCCGGAAGCCGCTTACGCTCAATTGCAAGTGGCGATGGCGCATTATCGCCAGATGGAAAAGCCGGACCGCGACCGCACGCAAGCGCGCGAGGCCGAGGACGCGTTCCAAACATTTTTGGAAAAGTATCCGAAGGATCCCCTGGCCGATAAGGCCGCGCAGCACCTTCGAGAAGTGCAGGAAGTGCTGGCGGAAGGCGATTTCCGGATTGGCTATTTTTATTACACCACGCGAGGCGACAAGAGGGCTGCAGCGTCAAGGTTGGCTTCGCTGGTAAACCGCTATCCGTTGTACAGCAAGGCGGACCGCGCGCTGTGGATGCTGGGGAACATTTGGGAAGGTACGGAAAAGAAGGAGTTGGCCGCGCCTTACTACGCCAGAATCGTGCGAGAGTACCCGCTTTCGCCGCTCGTTCCACAAGCCAAAGACAAGCTAAAAGCGCTGAAAGCTCCTGTACCGCAGCCCGACCCGAAGGCCGTTGCCTGGATGACTGCCGAAAAGAACACGCCGAGAAAGCACGATGCCCTTCTCTTAAAACCTTTGGCGCTGGTGCATACGAACCCCAGGCAAGAGTTGTACGCGGCGGCAAAGACGGGAACGCCCACAATGACCCCGGAGTCGGATAGCGACGCCGGAGTGGATATTCTATCCGGCGGAAATCAATCGCGGATTGGTGGGGCGGGAACGGGAATCGTGGCGACGGTTTCTCCGGGAGGTCCGGCGGATACGACGAGCGGAGCCGAGAGCGTAACGCCGCCAGCCGATGGAACTGAGGCAAAGCCTGATGCGCAAAAACCGGATCCTGCGACGCCTCCAGCGGCGAATGACCCAGCCAATGGCTCGGCCGCGGCGGGAGCGAGCGAGACTGCCCAAAAGACGGATGGAACCGCCGACGGGACAGCGAAGGACGATGGAGGGGCGGCTGCAGCCCAGGGCACGTCGCAAACAAGTAGCCAGGGTGATAAAAAGGACAGCAAGAAGGAGTCCAGCAGCAAGAAAAAGAAAGGGTTGAAGAAAATTATCCCGTGGTAAACGCTTTCGGCTGCCAGTAACATTCTGAAACAAGACATGAGGTGAGCGAACAAGGGCCACACCTCTCGTTGTTTTTTCTGAGCTAGCCTCTACTAGTGTGCAATTGGCCAGTATTGATTTGCGACACAATCCTACCGCGGGGTGATTGACGCGCAAGCCCGCGAATGCTCCAATAAAATCAAGGCAGGGCACCCGTTTGGCTGCGGTGCAGCCGGAGTGGCTTGTGCAGGTGAGGTATCGCCGGAGGGCGTGTAGTGCCGAAAATTCTGGTTGCGGACGACAACAGTAACATCCAGAAGATGGTCAGTCTTGCACTGAAGGATCAGGGCATTGACGTGGTCGCCGTGGGAAACGGCGAAGCGGCAGTGAGAAAGATCGCGGATGTGCGGCCGGACCTGGTGCTCGCCGACGTGTTCATGCCGGTCCGAAATGGCTATGAAGTCTGCCAGTTTGTGAAGATGGATTCCGCCCTGTCGCATATCCCGGTGATTCTGCTGGTGGGTGCGTTCGATCCCCTGGATGAACAGGAAGCCCAGAGAGTGGGTGCGGACGGGGTTTTGAAGAAGCCGTTTATTCCACCTGACCCGCTGATCTCGATGGTGAAGTCCGCGCTGCAACGCTCCGGATCAGGCCAAGCGCCCCCGCCTGCCGCAAAGTTTGACGAGCCAGCGCCCTTTGGCGTCAAGGAAATGTTGCCCCCGGTGAACCCGAGCGTGCCGGCCGTGGCGACAGCGCCGGTGCAAGAATTCAACCTCGGAAGTCCAGAAGCCGTGAGCGAGAGTTTTGTCGAAGACGTCCCCTCGCGCCCGGAGCCGATTCGGATTGACTCCGGCTCGCAGCCAGTGGCGTTCGGCAGCCTGCTGGAAACACCCACAGAAACCACGAAAGCGACGACAGCGGATGACTCGAGTTTTGCGGCGGCGAACTCGCCGGAATTCGCCATGGAACACGATTGGCGAGACCGGGACGAGGAAGAGATGGATGCCGTAGAAGAGGAAGACGAGGAGCCGGCAGCCTGGAGGCCCGAGGGTACGGCAGATACTGAGGAAGTACCCGCAGCCAAGACCAAGAAACCCAAAAGCAACGCCAACGATTGGCGCATGGGTGGTTTTGAAGCTGTCAACAAATCGCGAAGTATGGGATGGGAACCAGGGGAAGAAACTCCGGCGCCTGTCGAAACTGTCACGCCGGCGGCAAGCAGTCGCGTTCCGGAAACGCCAGCGACTCCTCCGCCAACACCCGTACAACCGGCACAAGAGGTGTCGCCGATTCCGAGCAAACCGTTCGTAACTGAAACTTGGGCACCGCCGGCAGTTCCTGTGACACCGCCAGCGGCGAGCGAAACGCGCGTGACGGAGACGGCGACGGCTGTTGTTGAGGACACCAAGACGAAAACAGAGAGCGAAACGAAGCCCGCGCCGGAAAAGAATAAAGGAAAGGATTCGTGGTTTTCCGTTTCCTCCAGCCCGTGGGAAGGCGAGATTCAAAAAGCCAACCAGCTGGCTTCGACCTGGGATGCGCCGGCAACAACCACGCCAAAGAACGGAACGGAAAAAGCGGCCGAGGTCAGCCAGGAAACGCAGGTTGTGATTGAGGAAGCCGCACTTCCTACGGCGACCGTCGAGGCCATTCGAGAAGAAGCGGCCCAGGTCGCAGAAAACGCCACATCCGTCATGGAGACGCCGGAGACCGCATCGTCCGGGGGAGGCAGCTTTTACGCACGGGAAGAAGAAGGTGTCGTAGAGCCTGCAAGCCCGCCACAGGCAGCGACACCGGCGGCAACACCAGCCCCCAATATGGATGAGCTCGTCGCGAGAGTTTTGGCCAAGATGAACCCGGAAGTTCTGCAAGCCGTAACCCGTGAGATTCTGAAGCCCGTCGTGGAAGCGATGGTCAAGGAAGAGTTGAGGTCGAAGAAATCATAGTTCCCTGCTCTGTCTCGAATTTCCTGGATCGTTCCCGCCCAAGCCCTTCGTATGAAAGCTACTTCTACAATGGTGCAGCGAATTTGACGGAGCCTCTTTTTGCCCCGTATAGTCGAAGATTATCCTGACGCGAAGGAGCGTTGCAGGAACGACCTGCCTGTGCGGACCTTTCGCGGAATTTCCTGGAGAACCACACCTAATGGCTCGCGAGATCGCCAAAGCGTACGAACCGCAGCAGATTGAACCGCGCTGGGCGGATTTTTGGGTCAAGGAAGCTCTCTTCAAAGCCAATCCAAGTGCTCCAGGACCCGTGTTTTCGATCGTGATTCCCCCGCCGAACGTGACCGGCTCGCTGCACATCGGACACATGCTCGAGCACACGGAAATTGACATCCTGACGCGGTGGCACCGCATGCGGGGCTACAACACCCTGTATTTGCCGGGAACCGACCACGCAGGGATCTCGACGCAACGGGTAGTCGTGAAATACCTCGCCAATCAAGGCATCAATTACCAGAAGCTTGGCCGGGAGCGGTTCGAGCAAGAAGTCTGGAAATGGAAGGAAGAAGCGGGCGGACAAATAACGCGGCAAATGAAGGGGATTGGGGAGAGCTGTGACTGGTCGCGAGAGAAATTTACGCTATCCCCGGAGATGTCGCGGAGAGTCCGGGAAGTTTTCGTTCGGCTTTACGAAGAAGGTTTGATTTACCGCGAAACACGATTGGTGAATTGGTGCCCGGACTGTTTGACGGTCTTGAGCGACCTGGAAGTGGTGCACGAAGAACGGCAGGGCCACCTCTGGCATATCAAATATCCGGTCGTGGGTGGCAAGGAATTTCTCGTGGTGGCGACTACGCGGCCGGAAACCATGCTTGGCGACACGGCTGTGGCCGTGCATCCGGAAGACGAACGATACAAGCAGTTGGTTGGCAAGAAGGCGCTGTTGCCGTTGATGAACCGCGAGATACCCATCATTGCCGACGAGATGGTGGACCGCGAGTTTGGAACCGGCGCGGTGAAAATTACGCCGGCGCATGATCCCAACGACTTTGAGGTTGGCAAGAGGCACAAGCTGGCGGAAATCGATGTCATGACGGATGACGGCAAAATGAGCGCGGCGGCGGGCTCGTATGCCGGTATGGACAGATTCGCGGCGCGGAAGCGAGTGGTTGAGGAGTTGCAGAAACACGGGGCGCTGGGAAAGATAACCGATCACGTCAACGCCATCGGACTCTGCGAACGAAGCAAGACCGTGGTGGAGCCGCGCATTTCGACGCAATGGTTCTGCAAGATGAAGCCGCTGGCCGAACCGGCCATCGCCGCGGTGGAACGCGGAGAAATCTTGATGGTGCCGGACAACCGGCGCGAAGAATATTTCAACTGGATGCGGAACATCCGCGACTGGACTTTGTCGCGGCAACTTTGGTGGGGGCACCGAATCCCGGCGTGGTACTGCAAGGAACACAAACACATTACGGTGGCGCGCGATACGCCCGCGAAGTGCGGCACGTGCGGCTCGACAAACCTCGAGCAGGATCCCGACGTCCTCGATACCTGGTTCAGCTCGGGATTGTGGCCGTTTTCGACACTGGGCTGGCCCGAGAAGACGGATGATTACAAGACCTACTATCCAACAACATTGCTGATCACCGGGTACGACATCCTGTTTTTCTGGGCGGCCCGAATGATCATGATGGGAATTCACTTTACAGGGCAGGTTCCCTTTCGCGCCGTCTATTTGCACTCCCTGGTGCGCACGGGAAGCGGTGAGAAGATGTCGAAGTCCAAAGGGACAGGACTTGACCCCGTGGCATTGAACCAACAATACGGAACGGATGCGATGCGATTTTGCCTGGCTTCCATGGCCGCGCCGGGAACAGACATCATCCTGTCGGATGACAAACTGGCAAGTGCGCGAAATTTCGCGAACAAAATCTGGAACGCAGCCCGTTTCTTATTTGTGAATTTGGACAAATTTGAGCAAACCGGAGCGAAGCTGGAAGAGTTGGCTGGACCGGAGGTTCGCGCGAAGGCGCCGTACACGGTCGCCGGAAGGATTCCTCTGGTGGATGCGTGGCTGTTCGCCCGGCTGGCCGCGACGATCGAAATGATGAACGACGCGCTGGAGAATTACCGCTTTCACGAAGCAGCGCAGGGTGTTTACCAATTCTTCTGGGGCGACTTCTGCGACTGGTACATCGAATGGGTGAAGCCAGAATTGCAAAGCGCCGGCCGCGAGCGCGCTACCGTGGCATGGAAGAACCTTTTTGCGGCCTTCGACGCGGCTTTGCGGCTGCTGCATCCGTTCATGCCGTTCCTGACCGAGGAGTTGTGGCATCAGTTGCCGCAGGCAGCCGGGGCGAAATCCATTGCGTTGGGGCAGTTCCCGGAAGGAGAGCCGCGATGGAGGAGCGCCGAGCCGCTGCGCGAGGTGGCACAAATTCAGGAAGTGGTTACAATGCTGCGCGCGATCCGCGCTGAAATGAAGCTGGATGCCAAAAAGAAGGTGGCAGCGGAATTTTCGACGACGGATCGAAGCTTAGAGAACGCGATTCAGGCCAACCGTGAGGCCGTGGAACGATTTGCGGTTTTGTCCGAGCTGAGGATGGTTGCCAAGGAAAAGTTTGACACGACGAGCGGAGCGGTGCGTTCGACAGCGACGTTTGACGTGCGCGTAGTGTATTCAGAGACCGTGGACGCAGGAGCCGAGAAGGTGCGGCTGAAGAAAGAAAAGGAAGGATTGCAGAAAGCCATCGCGTCAAAAGAAAGACAGCTTGGGGACGAAACGTTCCGGAGCCGCGCGCCGGAAAAGATTATCAAGGGACTGGAAGCGACGCTCGCTCAACAGAAGACTGAGTTGGAAAAACTGCAAAGGCGGCTAGGGGACCTCGATGGGGGCAGTAGCCAAGCTGCCGGAACGTAAAGCCCGTGAACTGGCATTCCGAAGAAATCCAAAAAATCGTTCGCAACGCGCTGGCTGAAGATATCGGTTCGGGCGATGCCGGCACTGCGGCGACAACTCCGCCGAACGCCGTGGCTCGTGCGCACATTTTGGCGCGTCAGACCCTCGTGTGCGCGGGATTGCCGCTCGCCGAAAACGTGTTTCGCGCGCTGGACCCGGAAATGGAGGTTACCTGCCTGCACGCCGACGGTTCTTTTGTGGAACCAGGCACGAAGCTGGTGCAAATGCGTGGGAACGCGGCGGCAATTCTGACGGGCGAGCGAACGGCGCTGAACTTCCTCTCACACCTTTGCGGCATTGCGACCTACACCCGAAGGTTCGTGGAACAACTCGCGGCGACGAAGACCCGGATTCGCGATACGCGAAAAACCTCGCCGGGCTTGCGCGTACTAGAAAAATACGCCGTAAAAATGGGGGGCGGGACAAATCACCGCTTCGGCCTATACGACGCTATTCTGCTGAAGGAAAATCACATTGCCCTGGCGGGAGGGATCAAGGTCGCGCTGGACAAAGCCCACACTTACGTAGCCCCCAAAGCACCTCCACCAAAAACGGCCAGCGCCTACGATGCGGCAGGATTGGATCCGGAAGTCGTGGGGCCCGCCCCGCTGACGGTGCAGATTGAAGTGCGCGACGAGCGCGAACTTATCGAGGCTTTGGGAGCGGGAGCCGAAGCCGTTTTGCTCGACAACATGACCCCCGAACGTGCCGCGGAGTGCGTAAAGATTGCGCGCGGCATGCGGCCCGATTGCGTGATTGAGATTTCCGGCGGCATTACCCTCGAAAGTGTGCACGCCTACGCAAAAGCCGGGGCAGATTTTCTTTCTTCCGGGATGCTAACCCACTCCGCCCCCGCCGCGAACCTCAGCCTGCTTGTAGATGGCGTCGAGGACACGTAAGCTTAGGCGGCGCTGCGGCGCGACCATATCCCCATGAATCCAGAAACCTTGCCCGGCACGACGGACCGGAGAGTGGCGGGGCTGCTGAGGCTGCTGGCGCAAAACGCCACCATCGTCATCAGCGGCGCGCGTATTGCCCGCGAGATTGGCGTATCGCGCTCGACGGTGTGGCGCTGGGTAGAGCGGCTACGTGAATTGGGCGTCAAAGTGAAGGGCCAGGCCGCCACGGGATATTTCCTCGAGAAAGTTCCCGACATTCTGACTCCCGACGTGCTGAAGCGGCGGTTGAAAGGGAATCTGTTTGGGAAGCGCATCTATCATTTTTTCAAAACAGATTCCACAAATCGCGTGGCGTTCGAATTGGGGCACGCGGGCGAACCCGAAGGCGCCATCGTTCTTGCAGAGGAGCAAAGCGCAGGGCGAGGCCGTTCGGGGCGCACTTGGCATTCGGAACGCGCTGCCGGGATTTACGTGACGCTGCTGCTGCGGCCGAAGCTGGCGCCGGTACAGGCCCCACTCCTGACCATGATGGCTGGACTTTCCGCGCATGCGGCCGTGGAAGCGGTTACCGGGCTGCCTGTGGACCTGAAGTGGCCGAACGATTTGATGATTCGGGGAAAAAAGGCGGGCGGCATCCTGACGGAAATGCATGCGGAGCCGGGGATGGTGCGTTTTGTCGTCGTGGGAATCGGATTAAACGTAAATCAGGAAAGATTTCCCGGCGAACTTGCCGGCCTTGCCACTTCCCTGCGCCAGGAAACAGGCAAGACACAATCGCGCATGGAATTGCTGGTTCGGTTGCTGCGCGAATTCGAGAGCGACTACAATCGCTTTTTGCGCGAAGGAATAGCCGGCGTGATTCAGCGCTTCGCAGTGGTTTCCAGCTACGCACACGGAAAGAAAGTGCGCGTGACCAGCGGCACGGAGAGCTACGTGGGCACCACCGCGGGATTAGGGCCTGAAGGCTTGCTGCAAGTCGAGCGCGAGGATGGGCGCGTCGTAACGGTCATTGCCGGCGACGTGGCGGAGGCGCGGTAGATGCTGCTGACCATTGACGTGGGAAACACGAACACCGTGCTGGGCGTGTTTCGCGGGACAGAGCTGATTGCGAATTGGCGTTTGACCACGGCGCGCGAGCAAACGGTGGACGAATACGGCGTGCTGACGCGGAATCTGTTCACGCTCGCGGGACTGGACCGCGGTGACATCACCGGGGTGATCATCAGTTCAGTGGTTCCGCCTGTGAACTGGACGCTGGGTGAGATGTCGCGGGTGTACTTGGGGAAGAAAGCGCTCTTCGTAGAGATGGGCGTGAAAACAGGGATGGCTGTGCTCGTGGACAACCCGTCCGAAGTAGGAGCCGACCGCATCGTAAACGGCGTGGCCGCGTTTCATTTGTACGGCGGCCCTTGCATCGTGGTGGATTTTGGGACGGCCATCACCTTCGATGTGATTTCCGCGAAGTGCGAATACTTGGGCGGCGTGATTGCGCCTGGTTTGGGGATTTCCTCCGAAGCCTTGTTTGCGAGGACGGCAAAACTGCCTCGCGTCGAGATCAAAGATCCCGGCAGGGTCATTGGGACCAATACCGTCAGCAACATGCAAGCCGGCTTGTATTATGGGGCGGTTGACATGGTGGACGGCATGCTCGCCCGCATGAAGAAGGAACTCGGTGAAAGCACAAAAGTGGTGGCCACCGGCGGACAGGCAAAGCTCATCGCAAAAGGGTCGAAGCACATCGAACATACCGACGAGTTTCTTACGCTGACGGGATTGCGATTGATCTGGGAGAAAAATCAGCCTGCGGAGCAAGGAAATAGCGCGGTAGCGGATGCGCGGCAAGCGCGCGGCGCGATCCAGGCAAAGAAAGCGCAGAGGTAACCGCTCAATGGAAGCGGCGGCTGTAGCGCGGCAGGCGAACACGCTCGACGCTTCCAACTAACAAGATGGACGGCTGGAACTACTTCAATTACTTCACGGAAATCGAAGAATATTTTTGGAAGAAGCGGGGAGCCCACCTGCTGGTGTCCCCGCTCGATTGGGCCATCATGGAAGCATGGCAGAAGGCTGGCGTCCCCCTGGAAGCCGCGTTAAAAGGAATCGATCGGGCGTTCGAGAGCTATGGAAGATCGCGGCGCGGCGCAGGGAAACCGCTGAAGAGTCTGGCATACTGCTCGGATGCGGTTCTGGAAGCAGCCGAAGAACAATTGGAAGCCGCGGCGGGCAAAGCTCCGGCGGCGAAGCAAAGCCGGCAGAAAGAAACTTTTTCGCGCGGCCAGCTGAAAGAGTACTTTGCGCGGAACGCCACGCAACTCAGGCAAGCCGCAGAAAACGGCCGGCTCGCGCACACGGAACTCGCCGCGGCCCTGGAAGAAATCGCAAGATCGGTCGAGGCCGCGGCAGTGCTGCTGGACTCACCGGGAACACTCGATTTGGAAGATCTCGAGCGGCGGCTGACGATTCTGGATGAAAAAACCCAGGCGCTTCTGACAAGTCATGCTCCGGAAGAATTGATGCTGAGAATCCGCCGCGAATTGGACGGCCAACTGGCGGCATATCGCCGCAAAATGAAAGCCGAGCAATTGGCATTGGTCGAGAAACAATACCTTCAGAAATGCTTGCTCGAGGAATTCCGTCTGCCGCGGCTGAGCCTCTTTTACCTCTCCTGACCTGCATCGTAAACCACCCAGTGTCCTGTCCCAGAATAACTCCAAAAATTCGCAAAACACGCAGTAGGCGCCGGCGTTGGCGTCTGCACGGGCGTCGACAAAGCTTACAAGACCAGTACACACGCTCCGAAGATTAACTTCGTACTATTGATACAAGCATTTTATTGTGTGTACAGTCATTCACCCATGAAAATCCTTGCTGTCGTCCTGCTGTTGGTTTACCCGATCGCTGCGCATGCTCAAAAGGCACTCCCGGATTCGCCGAAGCCCAACAAACCGGTGTTTTTCGTAGGCACATCACTTCTGGCTGCTGCGAAGACCGCCGATGCCTGGAGTACCCGCAACGCGCTTGACGGTGGAGCCTGGGAGAACAATCCTGTTTTTGGCCGCTATCCTTCGAATGCCCGCCTCGCTGCGGTGAATGCTGCGTTTTTTTCCGGCGAGATGGCCCTCTTTTTTAAGACCGAGCACAGCCACCATGCCGCGATTCGCTGGGCTGGACGCGCATACGTTGGCTTCGTCATTGCCAACCATGCACAACTTGCCGCCTGCAATCTAGAGGTCCATCCGCTCACCGGGCGAAAGCAAAACTGTCACGACCTCTTACCGTTCTAGACTGCTTATGGCCCTGCGTCGTAGCCGGAAAGCGACATGGCTTCGACCAGGTTCGCCAATCCCCCACTCCATTCCAAAGTCATCGCCGTTGCGGCGCCCCCAACGATATTCAGGCCACACGCGTTCACCGGAGGAGTGTCTTCGCCGGTCCCTGCGGAGATCACCACCTCGTGGGTCCAGAGGGCCGTGCCCGTTCCTGTGGCGCCGTCGCGCAGGTTCACGGTGGGCTTGCCCCGCCTGCAGGCGCGTCTCGTCATTATGAGACAACACGACCTCGATAGGAGCGGTTTACACCTGAGCTGTTATGCTTTCTAACC